>SMUX01357291.1_pt1 | contig 49264 bp, 51 predicted proteins | sample 2456431 | NCBI WGS metagenome assembly SMUX01 (sample SAMN11095930, study PRJNA526329) | marine sediment metagenome | biome: Marine sediment; feature: Surficial sediment; material: Deep marine sediment; isolation source: Hadal surficial sediment | place: Pacific Ocean | collected 2014-11 | depth... | reverse complement strand
GGGGGATGGGTGGTCTGGAAGAAGGTGTTGTAGTAGGGAAGCTCCTGCATCTGCTCGTAGGCAACCCGGGCGAGCTCTTCGCGGCCGTAGCCGATGTTGACGCACCACAGGCCCGCCATGCCGTCCAGAATTCGCCGGCCTTCGGAGTCCCATAGATATACTCCATCGGCGCGTGTGATGATGCGACTGCCCCTGCGATGCAGGGCCTTCGAGTCGGTGAAGGGGTGCAGGTGGTGGAGGCGATCGAGTTCCTGCCACTGCTCGGTATCGAGATTTCGTCTGGGATGCGCCATGGCTATACGTTCAGCAATAAAAACTCTCTCTCCCATGAGCTGATCACCTTGTGGTAGTGATTCAGCTCGCCGTCTTTCACGGCGGTGTATGCCATGACAAAATGTTCGCCCAGGGTATCGATCAGAGGCTGGGACTCGCGCAGCAGGCGCAGCGAGTCCTGCAGAGCGAAGGGCAGCGAAAAGGGCAGCTTGTAGGCGCTGCCGTCCAGGGGCTCGGTGGGCTCCAGCTTTTCCGTCATGCCCAGATAGCCGCACGCCAGCGAGGCGGCGATGGCGAGATAGGGGTTGGCATCGGCACCGCCGACGCGGTTCTCGACACGCTTGGCGGCGGCGTCCGCCATGGGCACGCGCAATCCCGTGGTGCGGTTGTCGTAACCCCACTGTAGATTGATGGGGGCGGCATACCAGCGTGTGATGCGCCGGTAGGAATTCACGTTGGGCGCGAACAGGGACATGGCGGCCGGCAGATACTTCTGCAGGCCCGCGATGTGGGCGAAGAACAGCGGGCTCTCTTGTCCGTCGGCGTTGCTGAACACGTTGTTTCCGGTCTCGAGATCCACGACGCTCTGGTGGATGTGCATGGCGCTGCCCGGCTCGCGCTCCATGGGCTTGGCCATGAAGGTGGCATACATGTCGTGGCGGTGCGCAGCCTCGCGCACGGTACGCTTGAACAGAAAGGCCTGATCGGCGAGATCCAGCGGGTCGCCGTGATTGAGGTTGATCTCCATCTGTGCCGCGCCCGATTCGTGGATCAGGGTGTCGAGCTGGATTGCCTGGGCCTCGCAGAAATCGTATATCTCTTCGATCAGGGGCTCGTACTCGTTGATGGCGTCGATACTGTAGGACTGGCGGCCGCTTTCCGCGCGCCCGGAGCGGCCGATGGGAGGCTCCAGGGGATAGTCGGGATCGGTATTCGGCTTGACCAGATAGAACTCGAGCTCCGGCGCCACCACCGGCTTCCAGCCGCGCGCTTCGTAGAGCGCGAGAACGCGTCTGAGCACGTGACGGGGCGACGCCTCCACCGGATTGCCGTTCGGGTAGAAGCAATCGTGGATGACCTGCGCGGTGGGTTCCAGGGCCCAGGGCACCAGCCGGATGGTCGCGGCATCGCCGCGGCAAAGCATGTCGCCGTCCGCTGGACTGATGGCACGCACGTCCTCCGGGTAGTCACCGGTTACGGTGAGCAGCAGCAGCGCCTCGGGCAGATTCATGCCCTCGTCCTCGCAGTACTTTTTGGCCGGCATGATCTTTCCGCGCGCGACACCGGACATGTCGGGCATCAATGCCTCGACCTCGGTGATGGCGTGTTGCTCACACCACTGCAGAATCGACGTCATGGCTCCTGGTCTCTGTCGCGCGTTCACGGCAGGCGTCACCGAATGCCTCGAACAATTTCAGGGATTGGGGGTTCTTCATCACCTGCCACTCGGGATGCCATTGCACGGCAAGTGCAAACGACGGCGCGCCGGCGACGCGGACGGCTTCGATGATCCCGTCCTGCGCCGTTGCTTCCACCACCAGTCCCTCGCCCAGGCGGTCTACACCCTGGGAGTGCAGCGAGTTGACCTCGATTGTTTCCGTGCCGAGCAGCTTGCGCAGCAGGCCGCCCTCGCTCAAGAGCACCTCGTGCACCGGTGCGTAGCGCAACTCCAGGGGCTTGTGAGGGTCTTCCCGGTGATCCATCTTGCCCGGCAGGTCCTGAACCTTCTGGTGCAGGCTGCCGCCGAAAACCACGTTCATTTCCTGGCAGCCACGGCAGATGGCGAACACCGGCAGGCCTGTGTCTATGGCCGCAGCCATCAGCGGCAAGGTCGAGGCGTCGCGATGGGGATCGTGCAGCGTGCCTTCCTCGCTGGTGTCGCCCTGATAGTGATGAGGCTCCACGTTGGACGGGCTGCCGGTGAACAACAGACCGTCCAGAGTCTGGAGCAGCTCAGCCGTGGCAAGGCCGCCGCCCAGCGCGGGGATCAGTAACGGTACGCCGCCAGCGGCGATAGCGACGGCGCTGATGTATTTTTCGCCCACCGCGTGGAACATGTGCGGCGTGATCTGTTTTCGGCAGGCGGGAATGCCGATGATGGGCTTGTCGATGCTCATGGGGGGTCTCAGGACGATAGCGTGTAGCGGGTGGGTTTTCCAGGGTTTCCAGATGCTTACCGGCGACGGCGTGGCGTTTTCTTGTCACACTAGCCTGCAGGATCAGGGGTGGCCGGGGCCAGATTTCAAATCTGCCCCCAAACAGACAAGCAACGGAGAACTGCATGGCCAGTGAAATAAATCGCTTCAGCGCGCGGATTACGCAACCGAAATCCCAAGGCGCCTCCCAGGCCATGCTCTATGCGACCGGCATGACCGATAAGGACATGGCCAAGGCCCAGGTGGGCATTGCCAGCGTCTGGTACGAGGGCAACCCCTGCAACATGCACCTGCTGGGACTGGCGGAAAAGGTCAAGGAAGGTGTGCAAGCCGCCGGGCTGATGGGCATGCGTTTCAATACCGTGGGTGTCAGCGACGGTATCTCCATGGGTACCGAGGGCATGTCCTTCTCGCTGCAGTCCCGGGATTTGATCGCGGATTCCATCGAAACCGTGACCCGCGCTCAGTGGTACGACGCCAACATATCCATCCCCGGATGCGACAAGAACATGCCCGGCTGCCTGATGGCCATGGGGCGCGTGAACCGCCCGTCGCTGATGGTCTATGGGGGCACCATCCGCCCCGGCCGCGCCGCCGGCAAACCCGTGGACATCGTCTCTGCGTTTCAAAGTTATGGCGAGTTTCTTGCCGGACACATCGACGAGCAGCGGCGCCAGGATATCGTCAGGCATGCCTGCCCGGGCGCCGGCGCCTGCGGCGGGATGTATACGGCCAACACCATGGCCACGGCCATCGAGGCCATGGGCATGTCGCTGCCCTACAGCTCCTCCACACCGGCCACCAGCCCGGCAAAGCTGGAAGAGTGCTTGGCGGCCGGACAGGCGGTTCGCGCGCTGCTGGAGAGCGATCTGAAGCCCGCCGACATCATGACCCGGGACGCTTTCGAGAACGCCATGGTCGTGGTCATGGCGCTCGGCGGATCCACCAACGCGGTACTGCACCTGATCGCCATTGCCCGCTCAGTGGGCGTGGACCTCGGCATCGACGACTTTCAAGCGGTCAGCGATCGCGTTCCCTTTATCGCCGATCTCAAGCCCAGCGGGCGTTATGTGATGGAAGACCTGCACAACGTGGGCGGCACCCCGGCGGTCATGAAGTATCTGCTGGAGCGGGATTTTCTGCGTGGCGACTGCATGACGGTAACCGGTAGCACCGTCGCCGAGAATCTGGCCGACCTTCCGGGGCTCGCCGACGGGCAGGACGTCATTCATCCCGTGGAGCGGCCCATCAAGGCCAGCGGTCACATCCAGATCCTCAGAGGCAATCTGGCGCCGGGCGGCGCCGTCGCCAAGATCACCGGCAAGGAAGGCCTGGCCTTCTCGGGCCCCGCCAATGTTTTCGACGCCGAGGAAGACATGCTGCAGGCGCTCGAGCAGGGCAACATCAACAAGGGCGATGTCATCGTCATCCGTTACGAGGGTCCCAAGGGAGGACCGGGAATGCCGGAGATGCTGACCCCCACCTCGGCCATCATGGGCGCTGGCCTCGGTAACCACGTGGCCCTGATCACCGATGGCCGGTTCTCCGGTGGCTCCCACGGCTTCCTCATCGGCCACGTGGTGCCGGAAGCCCAGGAGGGTGGCCCCATCGGCCTGGTGTGCAATGGCGATGCCATCACCATCGATGCCGAGAGCAGCGTTCTCGCCGTCGACATCGACGAAGCGGAGATGGAGAAGCGCCGCGCGGCCTGGTCGATGCCGCCGTACAAAGCGACCCGCGGCACGCTCCACAAGTACATCAAGATGGTCAAGAACGCTTCCGAGGGCTGTGTCACGGACGAGTAACGGGTGCTCGGCTAAAGTCTTGCAAAGATCCACGGCTTCCGGAGGCGTGTGTGTTGAAGCTTCGACGCTGGCGCCGTCGCATTCGCCGGCTGTTTTCCATTGTCCTGGTAAGCGTGTTGCTGCTGGTTGTCGCCAGCGCGGGCGCGGTGCTCGCCTGGCGCTGGATGGACCCGGTCACCACCTCGTTCATATTGCAGCGCAAGGTGTCGGAGCTCATGGCCGGGGGCGCCGCCCGTGACGTCCAGCAACAATGGGTGGACTGGCCGGCGATCTCCTCGCACATGGGCATCGCCGTGATCGCGTCGGAGGATCAGCGCTTCACCGATCATTGGGGATTCGATCTGGATTCGATTCAGAATGCCATCGAGGAAAGGCGCAGCGGCGGCCGGTCGCGTGGTGCCAGCACCATCAGCCAGCAGGTGGCAAAGAATCTGTTCCTGTGGCCGGGCCGCAGCTGGCTGCGCAAGGGGCTGGAAGCCTACGTCACCGTGTTGATCGAAATTTTCTGGCCGAAGCAGCGGATACTGGAGGTTTATCTCAACGTCGCGCAGTTCGGCGACAAGACCTTCGGGGTAGGCGTCGCCAGCCGGCGATTCTTCGGCAAGCGTGCATCGGCCTTGAGCGCCCGCGAGGCGGCGCTGCTGGCGGCCGTGCTGCCCAATCCGGCGCGCATGCGCGCCGACCGTCCATCTCCTTATGTACGCCAGAGGGCGCGCTGGATCCAGGGACAGATGCGACGCCTGAGTGCTCAGGGCAGCCTGCGCGGCATCTGACTTAGCCGTCGGGAGAGAACAATCATGCCTGAGCCATTCATCATCGGCACCAGAAACGCGGGCGAGTTTCTACATGCCGGCGCGAGAATATTGAAAGACGGCGGCTGCGCCCTGGATGCGGTGGAGGCGTCGACGCGGCTGGTGGAAGACAACCCCGGGGATAGCTCCGTGGGCAGCGGCGGCATCCCGAATATTCTTGGCGTGCAGGAGCTGGACGCCAGCCTGATGTGCGGGAGGACCATGAAGACCGGAGCCGTGGGCGCCATCAAGGGCTTCACCCATCCCATCAGCGTCGCCAGGAAGTTGCTGGAAGAGGCGCCCCACGTGCTGCTGGTGGCCGACGGCGCGGAGAACTTTGCCCGCGTCATGGGCTGCGAACAAGGCGATCTAGAGACCGAGGAAAGCGGAAAAGTTTACCAGGCATTCGTGGATGACGCCTTCGAGCACCAGGGCATCGACGAGTCCCAGGCCTGGGTGGTGAGCTATGCACGCAGCCAGAATCTGCGGGACTGGTACGAGCGCCTGGCCGATGAGCATCACGGAACCGTCAACGTTCAAGCCATGGACGCCGACGGAAACATCGCCTGTGCGGTCTCCACCAGCGGTACGGCGCTCAAGTTTCCGGGCAGGCTGGGAGACAGCCCCATCATCGGTGCCGGAAACTACTGCGACAATCGCTTCGGCGCCGCGGCCTGCACCGGAAGAGGCGAGCTCGCGATACGCAACAGCACGGCCAGAACGCTGATCCACTATCTGGCCGACGGGCTAGGTGTAGCAGCGGCGGCTGTGCGCGCCATGCAGGACATCCACGCGTTGGCGAGCTACGGTGGCATGAACTGCCTGCTCATGGACGCCGACGGCAACACCATGAGCGCGACCACGGTCAGCGACAGGGAGAGCATCCACTGGTTCATGGATACGGGCTCCCACCAGCCCGAGAAGCGCGCGGGCATCAGCGTGACGTCCTAGCACGACCACGGTTCGCGCAGTCACAAAACAGGTACCATGGGCGCCATGGATGCGCCCGCGACGCTCGCTTACGTTTTCTGGCACTGGATGCGCGCCGATGGCGATGTGGCGGCCTACGAGAATGCCTTGCAGGCATTCCAGCAGGCGCTGCTGGACAATGCGCCAACCGGCTACCGCCGCGCGGCGGTATTTCGTCATGCCCCCGCCCCCTGGCTCCCCGGCCAGGGACCGCACTACATGGACTGGTATGTTACCGACGGCAGCGCGGCTCTGGATCCCTTGAACGACGCAGCGGTGTCGGCGGCCTGCCTGACGGCCCATGACGCCGCCGCCGGGCGCGCCCGGGGGGGCACGGCGGGACTCTACCGGCTGCGCCAGGGTGTGGCGCGGACCGGAGACGTGCGTTGCGCCACCTGGTTCTCCAAGCCCGCCGGGATGCCCTACGAGACCCTGGATGCATGCCTTGCCGAGCGCATGAACGGCGCCCGCTCGGAATTGTGGAGCCGACGCATGACCCTCGGCCCGGCGCCGGAGATGTGCCTGCTGGCCGCCGCGGCCATCGAGCTGCCGGAGGCATTCGGCGCTATCAGCGTGCCCATGGAGCCGGTGTGGCCCGGGGCCCGAAGCCCGGTGGAGCAGGGCGATCTGGAGGATGTCACTCAGTGAGCAAGCGACGCAGCTTTCCATTCATGCAGGTGGATGCCTTCACCGATCGTGCGCTCGGCGGGAATCCGTGCGCCGTGGTGTTCGACGCCGACGGCATCGATGACGACATGCGGCAGCGAATCGCACAGGAAATGAACCTGTCGGAGACGGCCTTCGTGCAACAATCGACGTGCGCCCATGTGGGCGCGCGCTATTTCACCCCGGACAAAGAAATACCGCTGGCGGGTCATCCCACCATCGCCACCGTGTTCGCCCTTTTCGAGACCGGCCGCCTGACACTGGCCGGTTCGCTGACCCGCATTTCCCTGGAGCTCAAGGTGGGCCCCATCGATGTGGAGGTGCATGCCAGCGATGGGGTCCCGCGGCGCATCGTCATGGCGCAGATGCGGCCGCAGTTCCTCGCCAGCTACGACGCCCGCGACGTGTTGCCGGTGTTCGGGCTGGCGGCCGACGACGTGCTGGAGGGGTGCAGGCCTCAGATCGTCAGCACCGGCACACCGCAGCTCATGATCCCGGTGAAGGATCACGCCGCCCTGCGCAGGCTTCGACTCGATCCGGAGGCATACGCGGCGTTGTCCCGGGCCGGTGATTTTTTCAGCCCCCATGTATTCGCTCTCGGTGGCGCCACCGAGGCCGGCGCGACCTTCGCTCGCCATCTGGGGGCGCTGCCCGGCGGTGCGGAAGATCCGTTCACGGGCTCGGCCACCGGCGGCATGGCGGCTTACCTGTGGCACTACGGCCTCATCGACTCCCCCACCTTTAGCGCCGAGCAGGGTCACTGGATGGGACGGCCGGGCATCGCGACGGTGGAGGTGGTGGGCACGCGCGACGCCATCGAAACCGTAAAAGTGGGTGGCGAGGCGGTGACTGTGCTGCGCGGGGAGCTGGACCTCGAGCGGGCCGGCTGAATTGCGTCGCGCTTGTCGTTGTCCGCTATGGTTGGGACTCAGCGGGCTGTTCATGGTCTGGGCTGTGGCCGCCGATCCCACCGCACCGGTGGAGATCGGCTATTCCGTCGTCGCCACCTATCCCCACGACGCAAAGGCTTTTACCCAGGGTCTGGTCTACGCCGGCGGCGCCCTCTACGAGAGCACCGGTCTTTATGGCCGTTCCAGCGTGCGCCGGGTGGATTTGAAAAGCGGCAAGCCGGAACTGATACGGCCGCTGGCCGGGCAGTATTTCGGTGAGGGGTTGACGGCATTCGGCGATCGGCTCATCCAGCTCACCTGGCGTTCTGGCACGGCATTCGTGTACACGCTGGCAGACTTGAGGCCCGTCGGCGAGTTTCGCTACGCCACCCGCGGCTGGGGTCTCACCCACGACGGCGAGCATCTGATCCTGAGCGACGGCAGCGCCAGTCTCTATTTTCTCGATCCGGTTGGCTTTACCGAGGTACGCCGCATCCAGGTGCGCGAGAATGGTGTGCCGGTGAAGTTCCTCAACGAGCTCGAGTTCGTGGGCGGCGACATCTTCGCCAACGTCTGGCGCTCGCCGCGAATCTTGCGCATCGCGCCCGATTCGGGGCAGGTGACGGGCGTCATCGATCTCTCGGCGCTGGTGGACGCAATGGCTCGCCAGGCATCCATCGATGTGCTCAACGGCATCGCCATCATCCCCGGCAGTGGCCGATTGCTGATCACCGGCAAGTTCTGGCCCAGCCTGTACGCCATCGAGTTGTCGGAATAGACCCTACAACGCGTAGTGCCGTTGCAGAATGGCGCGGGTGAAGCTGGTGCGCAGATAAAAGCCGCGGGGCAGGGTGCGCACCTGCTCGCCGCTCTCACCGATCCCCCAGCGGCGCGCCCGGGAGTCGGCGGCCTTGGGCCGTATCTGCAGGCAGGTGCCGTGGTGGGCGCTGATGCTTTCGAGTTCCCCCAGGCACACCATGTCCATGAGTTCCTGCCAGTCCGCTTCCAGGGCCGACGCTTCCTCGGCGGACGGGCTCCACAGAAGCGGCCAGCCGATGATCCGATCACCCGGTTGGGTGGCGTCGTCGCTGACGATGGGCACCCACAAGACCCGCGCAAGCTTGCGTTGCACGTTACAGCCCGGCCAGCCCGTGGACGACTCGCCGGTCAGGGGCACCGTGCACACGTAGGTGGATTCCCGGGGCTTGCCGTCTGCGCGTACCGGAATGGTTTTGAGCTCCACGCCGATGTCTTGAAAGTCGGGCTCGGAGAGCGAGCCGGCGGTGGCTCCCAGGTAGGCTTCGATGAGCTGTCCCGCCCAGCCCTTGGCCCGCCGGCTGTCGCTGGGCACCGCCAGTCCCTGACCGTGGGCGAGGGTGGCGAGACGCTCGCCGGCCATCTCTCGGGCACGCGCGAGCAGTGTTTCCTCGCTTCGCGGCGGGGGATTGGGGTGCCAGCGGTGGGCGTCCTTCACCTGGATGGATCTGCCCGCCGGGCGGCGCCGATGCCCGAGGCGGCCCCCGCGGCATCGCGCTCCAGCAGTCCGTGACCCACCACGGTGACCGTAAAGGGGCCACGGGTGGTATCGCCGCCGATGAGCGCCACCGACAGTGGCACTGCGACGGCGAACAGCGCGTCGCTGAAAGCCGCCAGCCAGCCATGGTCGACCCGGGGAAGGGTCAACGCCAGGGTCGCCCAGGCAGGCCGCGCGCCGGCCGCCGTCAATGGGGCCAGGGCTTCAGCCATGACGTCGTGCCCGAGTCGCATGGGATCTCCGGCGCTGGCGTCCCAGGCCGCGGCGCTGAGGGTGGCAACGCTGGTCACCAGGGTCTGCCCGTCGCCCATCCGCAGCACCGCACCATCGTCCCCGATACCCACCAGCACGTCGTCACGGGCGGGCAGGGGGCGGTGAAAATAGCGCTCGATGAGGTCGAATTCGTCTGAAGACATGCTGCCCGTGCCAGCCCGGATGTGACCTGCACCATCATCTCACGGGCGTGAGCCGCCGGCACGGGTGTGCAGGGTGGCGGTGATGGCAACGCGCCCCTCAGGACGCTTTGTGGCGTTTGCTGTACTGGCGGTAGAAAGCCAGCACTTTGCGCACGTAGTTCTGGGTCTCGGGGTAGGGCGGAACCTTGTAGCCGTAGCTGATGACGGCATTCTCGCCGGCGTTGTAGGCCGCCAGCGCCAGTACCACGTCGTCGAATTGTTGAATGAGCTTGCGCAGGTGCAGAACACCGGCGTACACGTTCTGGGTAGGATCGCGGGAATCGCGCACGCCGTAGCGCTTTGCCGTTTCCGGCATCAGCTGCATCAGGCCGACGGCGCCGGTACGGGACACGGCCCGGGGGTCGAAGGCCGACTCCACCCGCACCACCGCGTGTATCAGGTTGCGATCCAGGCTCAGGTCCCGGGACACGCGGTCGATGAGGCGAGCGTAGCGTCTCTCGTTGTCCTCCAGGTTACGGAGCGTGTGCTTGCTCGAAGCACTGCGCTTCTTGATGCGTTTCTTGCCGCGCACCAGCAGCTCCGAACCCGGGCCCATGGGGCGGTCCGACAGGTGCACCATGCCATGGCGATCGACGAACTTCCAGACATCCGCATTGGCCGCCGGTGCGCCCCCCGCCAGGGTGAGCGCAGCGGCCAGGATCACGGTCAAATTTCGTCGATGCATGGAGTGGCAGCCCCATTGAGTACCCATCAGCCCACGAATAGGGAAATTATAGCGGGCCAATTCAGGGGATCCCGAACATATGTCGCAAAATCTGCAGGCAGGCGAGGGCATAGAGGCCCGCCATGACATCGTCGAGCATCACGCCGAGGCCGCCTTTCACGCCGCGGTCGATGCGCCCCACCGGCCACGGCTTGAGGATATCGAAGAGCCGGAACAGGGCGAATCCCGCCACCACGCCCTGCCAGCTCGGCGGCGTCGCCGCCATGGCGATCAGCAGGCCGACGATCTCGTCCCAGACGATGCCCGGATGGTCAGGGACTGCCAGGGCCCTGCCGGCCCGCTCGCACACCCAGATGCCGACGATGGCGAGCGCCAGGACCAGCGCCAGGTAAAACGGCAGCGGCAGCCTGGCCACGGCCAGGTAGACAAGCACGCCCACCAGGCTGCCGGCGGTGCCCGGCGCCACCGGCGAGAGGCCGGCGCCGAAGCCGGTGGCCAGCCACATGACCGGCCGCTTCATGAGCGACGCAGGGATCGGTGAAGATCGCCGGGATGGCTTCACGGGAAGTGCCGGTATCCCGGTGGCGGCGCGAAGCAGCTGCCGTCGGCGCGCAGGCACTGCAGGCCGGCCCCGGCGGTGACGGTGCCGATGGGGGTGACGCCGCAGTCGAGGCTCTGGAGACCCTGGCCGGCCTCGGCCAGGGCCTGGGGTGGCACCGTGAAGCACAGCTCGTAGTCGTCGCCGGACGACAGGGCAAGCTGCCAGGCGCGCTCCCGTGGCAGCTCCTCCGCCAGCACCCGTGACAGGGGCAGGTCGTCCACCATCAGGCGAGCGCCGCGGCCGCTGGCCGTGAGGATATGGCCGAGATCCGCGGCCAGGCCGTCGGAAATGTCGATGACCGCCGATGCCAGGCCGCGCAGGGCAATTCCCGCCGCCACCCGCGGTTCGGGCCTCGCCAGTCGTGCCTGCAGGAAGGCGCGGGCCGCTTTCGTCATGGCGGCGCTGTCGCCGGCCAGGGCCAGGCCGGCATCCCCCAGGGTGCCGGTGACCAGGATCCGGTCCCCGGGGGCGGCGCCGGCGCGGCCCAGGGCCATGCCACGGGGCACGCTGCCCAGCGCCTCCACGGTCACGCACAGGGGACCGCGAGCCGTCAGCGGATGCCCCGTGTCGACGCCCAGGCGTCGTGCCAGAACCCCCATGCCCTGTTCGAAGGCGGCCAGCCAGCGGCGGCCGTGATCCCCGCCATCATCCGGATGGGTCACGCTCACCCGCGCCGCCAGGGGGGTTGCGCCCATGGCGGCCAGATCACTCAGGTTGACCGCCAGGGCCTTGAAGCCCACGTCCGCGGGCGGCGTAGCAACGGGAAAGTGCACGCCGTCCACCAGGGTGTCCATGGCGATGACCAGCTCACAGCCGCTGTCCAGGGCCAGCGGGTGCAACGAATCAGTGGCGGCGGGCATTTGTGCTATAACTACCGCGCTTTTCGCGGCGGCGACTGCGCTCACAGCCTTGGACAGACATGGCCCTGGATATCTTTTTTCTCATCGTCACCGGCATCGTCGCCTACCACGGTCTCACCTGGCGGGACGAGGAGGGTGAGTCGGATTTCGTGCGCCTCCTGTTCGGGTCCATCGCCCTGCTGTTCTTTTTCCGCGTGTTGCTGGTGGATGTTTTGAAGCTCTGGGGTTAACGAATCTTTTCAGGGACAGATTTGAAATCTGTCCCGACCTTCGCTCGCTTTTACTGTTTATAGCTTCGTTGTTCAGCGTCTTGTTCCGGCACCTTCAACAGGCGTTCACTCTCCGGCTTGGCCAGCTCTTTGCGCAGGTAGGCGGTGCGCTCGGCGATACCCGGCGGCTTCTGCGGCTGGTTCCTGAGGAATCGTGTCAGCCAGTGTGGCCCGTCAATGAGCTCCGGGTCCAGCTCCAGTGCGCGCTCGTAGTCCGCGATGGCTTTCCCGTAGCGCCCCTGGCGGTCGTGGAGAATCCCGCGGTTGGCATAGGTCGGGCCGAAATCCGGCTCCAGCGCGATGGCGGTATTGAATTCCGCCAGGGCCCGGGTTGATTGTCCCAGCTGCATCAGGCTGCGGGCGCGTCCGCGCATGGCATGGATGTGATTGGGTGTTTCGTTGAGCGCTTCATCGTACTTGTCCAGGGCGCGCTGGTAGTCGCCGTCCTCGAAAAGTTTATTGGCTGCCAGGTAGGCCGGGTCGCCGGGATTGCGCGGCGCGATCTTGGAGTCGTAATAGCTCCAGCCGATCCACGCGAGGGTCAGCACGACCGCGGTCACCACCAGGAACCTGTAGAGACCCTTATCCATCGCCGGGAAAGCCGATGGTGCTCGCGTTGTAGAGGAAGGAAAACAACAGCGACACGAACACGCTGATGACGCGCGCGCGGGTTATCTGGCCGGCTACTTCCTTTTCATCCAGGGGGCGCGAGAGCTTGCGTTGCAGCCGGCGCACGCTGAGCACCCACACCAGCTTGCTCATGGGCCAGAACAGGAGCGCCGCCAGCACCAGGATCCAGAGGATGAAATTCAACATGGCAAAAAAAAAGAGGAGGGTCGCCCCTCCCCTACTCCTCAGAAATGGCGCAATTTTTCAGCTATTGGTATCCACCGGAGGCCGCGCTGGCTGTTGGGCGGGCGTTCCTCGTGAGAGCACCTCACCGCCGTGCCTGACGGCACTGACCATTGCGCGATTCGGCGCGCCATTCGAGATTATAGACAAGCCGTGCAGGAGGAGGCCATCGCCTCCCCCTGCACGGTAACAGGCCTCAGAGCTCGTCGGTCGCTTCGTGGACATCGCCGATGTCGTCTTGAAGCGAGATGACTTCCTTTTCCGGAACCGTCGAGAGCTCCATCTTGTAGGCCAGGAACCACATCATGCCCACGCCGAGAGCCCACCACAGGATCTGCCAGGCCCAGATGGAGGGCATGCCGAAGGTCCAGCTGGCGAAATCGTTGGGGTTACCGAAGATCGTGTTACCGATCACGGCGCCCGGTCCGATCCCGAAGAAGAACCACACCAGCGTGATGATCCACGCGACGGGCACCAAGCCCTTCTTGGCCGCCGGCAGCGATGCGTGCTCACGCAGGAAGCTGTGGAACTTCATGCGGTGCTGGGTCTCGCCTTCGTTCTGGGTCATGGCCGAGATGATGATGGCTATTCCCAGATTGAAGAAGATCCCCCAGCCGGCCGAGTGGATGGTCAGCGGCCAGCGGCCCCAGGCGGTGATGCCCATGTTCTGCCCGACGGTCTCGGTGCAGGTGACTGCGACGAGGCCGGCGATCAGGCCGATGGTGCAACCCTGGCGGGTCAGCCACGGGAACCAGCAGACGGCCATCAACGACGGCCACATCTGGAATCCGTAGGCAACCGCGAGCCCTCCCAGCAGCACCAGCGCGTCCTTGGACGTGGTGGCAACCACCAGAGCAGCCAGCACGATGACGCCGACGCCGACCCGGCCCCAGAACTTCTGGGCGCCGTGGGAAGCGTTGGGCATCATGAAGTGCTTGAGCAGATCCCGGGTCAACATGCCACCGGCGGTGGACATGTAGGCAGCGCCCGTGGACTGCATGGCAGCCAGGGCGCAGACCGCGAGCAGGCCCACCAGCCACGGAGCCACGTCGCCCATCAGGTTGATGAGCTGCGGCACCAGCATGCCCTGCTTGCCGGCCGAGACCATCAGATCCTTGCCTCCCAGGCCCGCGCTCAGGACGTCGTTCACATGCTCTGGATGAGCCGCCATGAAGGCGGTGTCGGCACCCAGCATGTGGCCGCCCAAGGCTTGAAAGGCCGTGAAGAAGAACAGGATCAGGCCGATGCCGAAGGAAGACGCCCACACCTGCTGCGGCGCGAAGGGCTTCGGGCTGGCATTGGAGAACGACCACATGGAGAACGCCGGGGCGGATTGAATGCCCATGAGCGCGAACATGTAGGTCAGCACCATGATGCCCGTCCAGGCGCCGCCCACGGCCGAAGGCCCGTTGGAGACGAACTGGATCACGCCGGGTATGGCGATGTAGTGGCTGAAGCCATCGGGGGTCATCTTGCCGTTGGTGCCGAGCTTCAATCCTGCCTTGGCGGTTTCCACATCGAACTGCGTCAGAGCGAAGATGCCCTCGTTGAGCTTGCTCCAGCCGCCCACGTAGTTGAGCGCGATGATGCCGATGATGGTGATACCGAGCATCAGCAGAACGCACTGCACGGTATCCACGTAGGCCACGGCGCGTAGCCCGCCGGATGCCACGTAGATGAACACCACCGCCGAGAGCAGCCACATGCCAACCTCGACGTTCACCAGCCCGTCGGTGAGCACGTTGAACAGGAAGCCCGAGGCGCGCAGCTGCAGGCCGAGATACGGTATCGAGAATACCAATGCCACCAGCACCACCAGAATCCGGATCAAATCCGACTTGAAGTAGTGCGAGAGCATCTCGCCCGGCGTCACGAAGCCGAAGCGTTTACCCAGCATCCACTGGCGCTTCAGGAAGATGACCCCGGTGAACGGGATGGTGATGGCGTAGAACGAGGCGTAGGCGTACTGGAAACCGTCGCGGTACAGCAGGCCCGGATGCCCCATGAAGGTCCAGCCGGAGAACGAGGTGGCGGTCGCGGCGAGTACGAATACCCACAGCGACAGGCGCCTGCCGGCGATGAAGTAGTCACTGGCCGTTTTGGCCTGCATCGCACCTCTGATCCCCCAGAAGATGCAATAGGCCCAATACAGCACTACGAACGTGAACAACCAAACGACTTTTGCGTCCATTGTTGCTCTCCCAAGTGTGGCTAATTGGTCAAAACGCCCGTTGGCGAGTGCTCCTCCATCAACACGCCCCCCCCGGACCCGTAATGGCGATGGTTGGCTGAGCCCCCTCGGCCCACGCCATCCACCGCTATCAATGGGTAAGTGCAATATTCGTGCCCTGTTACCAAAGGGTTACGATTCAGCAGCTTATTACGAATGTTCCGTGTTCCGGATCAGCAGTTGTGGATAAGTTGTTACAGGAAGTAACAGATCGCCTGGGGTGATCGGGAACATCAGCGCACTCTGGGCATGCCGAGCCGTTGGCGCCGCTCCCACAGGGCCTTGCGGCTGATGCCTAAGCGCTCTGCAAGCTGGGTTTCGGTCATCGTGCCCTGGTGCGCCTGAACGAAGGCTTTGAAGTACTCTTCCAGGGACAGCTGCGTGCGCCCGTCGCTGCTGGTCCCAGGTCTGTTGGCGGGCCCAGCGGACGCCGATCTGGCGGCGCTCACGGACGGGCTGGCGGGGCCATCCAGAGCCAGCAGCCCGGCCTCGATGCATTCGCCCTCGCAGAGGATGACGGCGCGTTCGATGGCGTGCTCCAGCTCGCGCACGTTGCCGGGCCACGAGTAGGCCTGCATCGCGGCCAGGGCGGTGGCGTCCAGGGTCAGCAGCGGCTTGTGCAGACGCTCGCAGCTCTTCGCCAACAGCACCTCCGCCAGCTCGAGGACGTCGCCGTCACGCTCGCGCAGTGGCGCCAGATAGATCTCCATCACGTGCAGCCGGAAGTAGAGATCCTCCCGAAAGGTGCCGTCGGCCACCATCTTCGGCAAGTCCCTGTGGGTGGCCGCCAGCAGGCGCACGTCCACGCGCTTGGTGCGCGCCGCGCCCACACGGCGGATCTCGCCGTCCTGGAGAACCCGCAGCAGCCGGGCCTGGGCCTCCACCGGCAGCTCGCCGACCTCGTCGAGGAACAGGGTGCCGCCGTCGGCGGCCTCGATGACACCTTCCTGGGCGCCGACGGCGCCGGTGAACGATCCCTTCTCGTGGCCGAACAGCTCACTTTCCACCAGGTTGGTGGGGATCGCGGCGCAGTTCATGGTGATCATCGGGGCACCGTGACGGGCGCTGCGTTCGTGCAGGGCCCGCGCCACCAGCTCCTTGCCGGTGCCGGATTCGCCGACGATCAGCACCGTGGTATCGGTGGGCGCCACCTTGTCGATGCGGGAGAAGACTTCCTGCATGGCGCTGGAGTTGCCCACCATGCCGGCCACCGGATAAGCGCGGGCGATGTCGGACTTGAGTGCACGGTTCTGACGCCGGATGCGATCCGTGTCGAGAATGCGTTCCACGCTGAGGAGCATCTCGTCGTGATCGAAGGGCTTGGGGATGTAGTCCACCGCACCTTGCTTCATGGATTCCACCGCCGATCGCACACTCGCGAAGCTGGTCATGATCAACACCGGCACGCCCTCCAGCATGTGGATGGCATCGGTGCCCGGGGCGCCGGGCAGACGCAGGTCCGCGATGATCAAATCGGTGCCGGGCAGATCGGTGAGACTGCGCGCCTGCTCCATGGATGCGGCTTCAATGACCTCGTAGCCGTGCCGCTCCAGCAGCCGGCACAGGGCCGCGCGGATGATGGCTTCGTCCTCCACCACCAGGATACGGCTCACGACAACCCCCGCGGCGATGCCCCGGCCGCTTGCGGTGGCGCGTCACCCGCGAGCTGCGCCCCCGGCAGGGTCAGCAGCACGCGTGTGCCGCTGCCGGGTCGGCTTTCGATGCTGATTTGGCCGCCGTGGTCCTCGACGATGCGGTGCACCAGCGACAGGCCGAGGCCGGTGCCGTGCCTCGGTGCCTTGGTGGTGACGAAGGGTTCGAATACCTGGTCCAGCAGGTCTTGCGCCATGCCCTCGCCGTCGTCGATGATTTCGATGATGGCATTCCCGTCGCTGAGCCGCGCCCTGGCCGTGACCTGGTCGCCGGGCTGGGAGGCGTCGCATGCATTGGTCATCAGATTCACGAATACTTGAATGAGCCTGGTGCGATCCGCGGTCAGGAAGATGGCTTGCGGGCAATCGATGCGGATCTTCACCTGCCGGGCGCCGTGACTCAAGCGCACCAGATCGGCGGCTTCCTGGATACACTCGCTCAGCGCCAGCATCTGCGGGCGCTCGCTGGCGAAGGAGCCGCCGTGGCTGAAGGCGACCAGGGTCTGCACGATCTCGGAGATGCGTTTGGTTTGATCGATGATCTGCCGGCTGGCGGTGCGCACCTCGCCGTCCTCTGTCTCGCTCTCCAGATTCTGCGCCAGGCACGCGATGCCGGTCACCGGATTGCCGATTTCGTGGGCGACGCCGGCGGCCAGGCGGCCGATGGAGGCCAGGCGTTCGCTGTGGGCCAGCTCGCTCTCGAGATTCTGCAGATCCGTCAGGTCTTCCACCAGGATCACCACGCCGCTGGCGACCCCGGGCGCCGACGGGTCCTCGATGGCCGCTTTGTGCAGGTTGAACCAGCGCCGGCGGCCATTGATCAACGTTTCGATCTTGTGCAGATGCTGCTCGTCGCCCTCCACGCAGCGCAGCATGAGTTGCGCCCAGGGCGCCGGAAGCTGCTCCACGGTGATGCCCCGGGATTGGCTGCGGCCGACGCCGGAGATCACCTCCATGGCCAGGTTCCAGGTCAGCACCTGGTGGTCCGGGCCCAGCGCGCACACCCCCAGGGGCAGGTCCCGCAGGGTCTGCTGGTGATAACGCCGCAGCCGGTCGAGCTCCGCCGCCGCACCCTCGAAGCGCATCTGGGAATGCTCGAGGCGCTCTTCGATGAAGCGGATGTTGTCGGCCAACGCGGTGCGCGCACCGGAGTCCGTCTGCAGGCGCTCGTCGACGATCATGCGCGCCAGCATCGGTCCCATGAGGCCGGAAAGATTGCGCTCGATGCGCTCGCGAAGCTGGCGGAGCGCGCGTCCGCCGCGTTCCTCGTAGTCCATGCCCAGATCCTGCAGCGCCTGGTCCACTTCGACGCTGGCGGCTTGCTCGCCGAGAATGCGCGCCAGGCGTTGCTTGAATTCCCCCGCTGAGGAGGCGGTGAGAATCCCACCGCCCGGCAAGGCGATGCTGGTGCGGCAACAGGCGGCGGCGGCTTCCTGCTCCTCTTCGCCGGGCTCCGTGAGCAGGGACACGCACAGGAACAGAAGGCCGTTGACCGCCAGGGACGACAGGGTCGCGTAGGTCCAGGGATCCCGGTCGGGGCCGGCGGGCATGGACAGAAAGCTCAGCAGCTCGCCGCCGATGCCGGAGCTGGCGAGCAACGGGAACAGCAATGTCAGGGTCCATACCAGGCCGCCGCCCAGCAGGCCGGTGATGAAACCGGCGCGGGTCGCGCGCGGCCAGAACAGCAGGCCGAAGATGCCGGGCAGGAACTGCGCCATGGCGACGAAGGAGATCAGTCCCAGCTGCACCAATCCCTGGTTGCGCGCCAACACCAGATAAAAGCCGTAGCCGGCGAGAATGATCACCGCGATGAGGATGCGCCGGCCCCACAGCAACCACTTGTAAAGATTCACATCCGGATCCGGGTAGCTGGCCGGCAGCAGCAGGTGGTTGAGGCACATGGATGCCAGCGCCAGGGAGGTCACGATCATCATGGCGCTGGCCGCCGAGATGCCGCCGATGAAGGCCAGCGCCGTCAGCGCGCGGTGCTCGGCGCCGAGGGTGATGCCGAGCACATAGAAATCCGCATTGGTGGTGGTGCTGAGCTCTGTGCCCGCCCACAGAATCACCGGGATGAACAGATTGAGCAGCAGCAGAAACAGGGGAAACATCCAGGACGCGGGCCACAGGGTGCGCTCCTCGATGTTTTCCGTGAACGCCATGTGAAACTGCCGGGGCAACAGAAAGGCGGCACAGAAGGACAACAGCAGCAGGGTCGTCCAGGGACCTTCGCGCACCGGCCGGTAGAGGGCTTCCAGGGCCTGCGGATTCAGCGCCAGCCAATCGTCGAGTCCGCCGAATCCACCGAATACGCCGAACAGCGCGAAAACGCCCACGGCGCAAAGCGCCACCAGCTTGACCACGGACTCGAAGGCGATGGCCACCACCAGACCTTCGTGTTTCTCCCGTGGCGAGATGTGGCGCGCGCCGAACAGGATCGCGAACAGCGTGAGTGTCACGCAGAATCCCAACGCCAGCAACTGTGGCGGTGCCTCCTGGGTAAGGATCTGGATCGACTCGGTGACCGCGAGAATCTGCAGGGCGATGTAGGGGAGGGCGCCGACCAGCATGAACAGTGTCACCAGTATGCCCGCGGCCTGGCTGCTGTAGCGGAAGGACAGCAAGTCCGCCAGCGAGGTGAGCTGGTAGTCCCGTGCGATGCGCAATATCGGCATCAGCAGTATCGGTGCCAGCATGAAGGCCAGGGTGACACCGATGTAGATGCTGAGAAAATTGAATCCTTGCGTCTGCGCGAAGCCGACGCTGCCGTAAAAGGTCCAGGAAGTGGCATAAACGCCCAGGGAAAGGGCGTAGGTGACGGGGTGGCGGGCGATGCGCTGGGGGATCCACCCTTGCTCGGTGGCGTAGGCGATGAAGAACAATACCAGCAGGTAAACGACGGCGGCGAAGAACAGATGGCTGAGCTCAAAGCTCATGGCGGCCCCGCCAGTACTGCACCATGCCGGTCATGACGATGACGGCCAGCCAGATCAGATAGGGCACGTACCAGGGTGTCTGTGGCGACATCCACAACAGGTAGAAAGGTGACGCGAACACGAATACCGCGACCAGGAACGTCACCAGGACGAGATTGGTAAATTTCCCGTTGTCGGCGCCGGGATCCATCGGTGGTCTTGCCTTCAGCCGGCCCGGCGCGCCTCGTCGCGGGTGCGGCGGGCCAGGTTGTCGAGGATGCCGTTGACGTATTTGTGGCTCTGCTCGGCGCCGAATTCCCGTGCCAGCTCCACGTATTCGTTGATGATCACGCGCCAGGGAATGTCGTTGCGGTGGGTGAGCTCGAAGGCGCCCATGCGCAGAATCGCGCGTTCGATGGCGTCGAGCTGTGCCACCGGCCGGTCGAGAATGGGTTGCAGGTGCTCGTCGAGGGCCGCGACGTTGGCGGGCACGCCGTACAGATGGGCGGAAAACAGCTCTTCGTCGATGCGCTTCCAGGATTTATCGTCGCGGAACTGTGCGGCGATGGTGTCCAACGCCTCCGCGGTCATCTGCCACTGATAAATCGCCTGCATGGCGGCGCGGCGCGCGCGACGGCGTGGATTGCTGGCGCTGCCTGCCATCAGTCTTGCAGGCGACGCAACAGCGTCACCATCTCGAGGCCCGCGATGGCCGCCTCGCGTCCCTTGTTGCCTTCTTTGCCACCGGCGCGCGCCCAAGCCTGCTCGTCGGTGTCGGTGGTGAGCACGCCGAAAATCACCGGCACGTCCTCCTGCAGCGCCACCCGGCTGACACCACGGGCGCATTCGCCGGCCACGTACTCGAAATGCGGCGTGCCGCCGCGCACCACCGCTCCCAGGGTGATGATCGCCTCGTAGCGCCCGGATGCGGCCAGGCGTTTGGCGGTGATGGGGATCTCGAAGGCGCCGGGCACCTGCACCACGCTCACGTGGTCGTCCGCCACGCCGTGCTCGGCGAGGGTTGCCACGGCGCTTTCCAGCAGCGCCTCGGTGATTTTCGCGTTGAAGCGCGCCGCGACGATGGCGAAGTGGGCGCCGTCAATCGAATAATCGGTGACCGGTAAGTCGTATTTGGCCATGAGAGGATCTGCCGGAAAAACAACGCATTGTAACCGGTTCGGTCAGTCACCATCCATGCCCCGGGCTTCGAGGAGCCGCTCCAGATAGCGGGCGATGAGATCGACTTCCAGGTTGACCAGCCGACCCGGGGTGAAATCGCCCAGGGTGGTGACCTCCAGGGTGTGGGGAACGATATTGACGCCGCACTGGTCTTCGCCGACATCGTTGACCGTGAGACTCACGCCGTCCACGCAGATGGAACCCTTGACGGCGACGTAGCGCCGCAGCTGCGCTGGAAGGGCGAAGCGGATACCCGCGGATCGGGCGTCGTCGCGGCGTTCGAGCACGGTGCCGGTGGCGTCCACATGACCGCTCACCAGGTGGCCGCCCAGCAGTGTCGCCGGGGTGAGCGCGCGCTCCAGGTTGACGCGGTCGCCCACGGCCAGGCCGCCGAGGGTGGTGCAGGCAAGGGTTTGGGCAGAAACATCGGCGTAAAAGCCCGTCGAGGTGAGATCGGTGGCGGACAGGCAAACGCCGCTGACGCACACGGAATCGCCAATGGCGAGGGCATTGTCCGCGCACATTTCTCCATCGATGCGCAGGCGCCGATCGGCGCCGTGCTCCTCCAGTGCGCCGATTCGGCCGGTGGCTTCTACAATACCCGTGAACATGAACGGGATTATGCCGAAGAAAAAGATTTAATGGGGACAGATCTATTTAATGTCATTGGGGACAGAATTCTTTAACCGTGGCCTGCATTGCAGGCCACGGTTAAAGAATTCTGTCCCCAATGACATTAAATAGATCTGTCCCCATTAAATCTTTTTCTTCGGCCGGGCGGTGATGCGCCAGTCGCTGCCCAGCGGACGCACGTCGATCACATCCAGCGCCAGACCCTGGCTCAGGGTGCGAATATGCGGAAGGTGGAACAGGCCGCGGGCCGTGTCCCCCAGCAGCACCGGGGCCATGTAAAGAACGATCTCGTCCACCAGCTCCTCGGCCAGCAGCGCGCCGCCCAGGGTCGCGCCGGCTTCCACCAGCACTTCGTTGACGCCGCGCTCGGCCAGCGCCGCCATCAGCGCCGCCAGCTCACCGTCCTCGTCGCCGCCGCTCAGGCACAGGATCTCCGCACCGGCCTCGGCGAGTGCCCGCCGGCCTTCGTCGTCGCTGAGGTCGCTGCGGGTGACGATGAGGGTAGTGCCGGCCTGGCGAAGAAGGGATGCATCCACGGGCGTGCGCAAACGCCGATCCACGACGACGCGCAGGGGTTGGCGGATGGCGATATTCTCGCCCAGCTCCGCGGCGCGCACCGTGAGCGACGGGTCGTCGGCGAGCAGCGTGCCGATGCCGGTCAAGATAGCGGAGCTCCTGGCGCGCAGGCGTTGCACGTCGCGGCGCGCCAACCTGCCGGTAATCCACTTGCTCTCGCCGTCGGCCATGGCCGTGCGCCCGTCCAGACTCGCCGCCATCTTGACGCGTACGTACGGCCGGCCGCGGGTGTGGCGCATGACGAATCCCGGGTTCAAATCCCGGGCCTGGTCCTCGAGCAGGCCGCAATGAACCTCGATTCCCGCCCCGCGCAGCGCCTCCAGGCCCTGACCGGCGGTGCGCGGGTCAGGGTCCGCCATGGCCGCCACCACCCGGCGCACACCGGCCGCCGCCAGCGCCTCGGTGCAGGGCCCCGTACGGCCCTTGTGACGGCAGGGCTCCAGGCTCACATAGACGGTGGCGCCGTCAGCCCGCTCGCCCGCCGCCCGGATGGCGTTGACCTCCGCATGGGCCTGGCCGGCGCGTTCATGCCATCCCTCGCCGACGATCTCGCCATTGCGCACCAGCACGCAACCGACGCGGGGGTTGGGATCGGTGGTGTAGAGGCCACGCCGCGCGAGGGCCAGGGCACGGCACATGAAGCGCTCGTCCTCGCGGCCATCGTCGTTGCCATCCTGGTTGAAATCGTCACGCGGGTGCATGGACACTTCGGATCCGGGAACGATCATTCCTTGGGCAGCAGGGGGATCTGGTCGCGCTTCGCTTCCGGCGAAAGTTCGTTCTCCAGCCGCTCCACCTCCTCGCGGAAAGCGGCCACGTCCTGGAAGCTGCGATAGACCGAGGCGAAGCGCACGTAGGCAACCTGATCCATCTCGCCCAGCGCCGCCATCACGTGTTCGCCAATAAGGCGGCTCGGCACCTCGCGCTCGCCGCTGGCTCTGAGTGCGCGTTTGATGCGGCCGAGGGCCTGCTCTACGCGTTCGCTTTCCACCGGGCGTTTCTCCAGGGCCCGCAGCATCCCGCTGCGCAGCCGTTCCTCGTCGAAGGGCACGCGGCTGCCGTCGCGCTTGACCACCCGCGGCAGCGCCAGCTCGGCCTTCTCGTAAGTGGTGAAGCGTTCCCGGCAGGCGCTGCATTCCCGGCGGCGGCGCACCTGATCGCCTTCGCCCACCAGGCGCGAATCCACCACGCGGGTGTCTTTGTCAGCACAGAAAGGGCAATGCATATCAGTTCGCCTGGTCCTCGGCGTCGAGCATGGATTCGACCACCGCCGTCCACGCCAGCGCCAGGTTCCGGCGATTGTAGCCACCGCCGCCCATGGCGAGAAGCCGTCCGTGGGCGTGGCGGTCGGCCAGCGCGCACAGGCTCCGGGCGGCGTGGCCGTGGGCGGCGCTGGAATAGCGCAGGTGGGTGAGGGGATCGCCTGCCAAGCTGTCGGCGCCGCATTGGAACAGAATGAACTCGGGGCGCGCGGCATCGATGAATTCCTCCACCCGTTGCCAGGCGCGCATGAACTGCTCGTCGTCGGCGTCGGGTGGCATGGGAATATTGAGCTTGGTACCGGCGGCGTCGCCGCGGCCGGTCTCGCGCGCATCGCCGCTGCCCGGATACAGGTAACGCCCGTCCTCGTGCAGGTCGGCAAAAATCAGCACCGGGTCGGATTCGAAAGCGTAGAACACGCCGTCGCCGTGGTGGGCATCGATGTCCACGTAGGCGATGCGCGTGAGGTGGTGCTCGCGGGCAAGAAATTCGATGGCGACACCGCAGTCGTTCAGGGCACAAAAGCCGGCAGCCGCGTTCCGTCGAGCATGATGCAGACCGGCGATGGGGATGAAAACCCGGCGGCAATCTCCATCCATCAGGCGGCGGCAGGCATCGAGGGTGGTGCCGACGACGAACGCCGCAGCTTCGTAGATGCCTTTGAAGGACGGTGTGTCGCCGCCGTCGAGATAGCCTTCGCCGCAAGCGGACAGCGCGATAACCTTGTCGATGTAGGCGTCGTGGTGAAATCGCGCGATGTCTTCGCGGGCCGCGGCGACCGGGTCGTGCACGCAGACGGCCCTGTCCAGCTCCTGATCCCGGGCCTCGCGCCAGAAGGCGTCCAAGCGGTCGGGACCGAAGGGATGGCCGTCGCCGAAGCTGTAGCGTTTCAGATCATCGCCGATATACACGCAGACAGTTTTCAAGGGGACAGGCTCCTTTTCCCTGATTTTGTGCTCGCAATTGTTCATCGTGCCCGGGGAAAGGGGTTTGTCCCCTTAAAAACCCTTGCCGGTCAAAAGGAAAGCGGGTCCCGGCCGGCGCGCCGCCGCATCCAGTTGATGGTCTTCAACAGTGGCGGCCTGTGCAGGATGCGCATTTCCAGCGCCCGCTTACCGGGGAAATCGAGTAGCGCCAGCGCCGCCAGGATGGTGAGGATCCCCTGACCCGGCAGCACCAGCATCAGGATGCCTGCGACCAGCAAAAATCCCCCGACTGCGTTCTTCAAGGTCAGGAACACGATTCGAAGCCCCCGATGGTCCTGGAAAAGACGCCGCCGGTGATTGCTCTCGGCGTAGAAGTCGGCGGGCAGGCGCACTATCAAGTAGGGGATCAGCGCGGCCGATATCACCAGCATGACGGCCGACGCGACACCCAGCATCCGGATCTCCTGCTGGTGGCGCGACCAGATGTCCACCACCACTGCCGGCAGCGCCAGCTCCAAGGGCTTTCCTCCTCATACGGATCTTCGGGACCGCCGGCTGCGCTTGCTCCGTTACAACATCCACGCCGGCATTTCTTACCACCATTATGGTCATATGGACGTGATTCTGCCGGCGCCCATCTGAGCGGCCGTGGGCTGCATCGGTTGACTTCGCCGACGGCGGCTCTCGACAATAGCGCGATGACCAGAGCGCCGGGAAACGGGGGCATGAAGTCTTTCAGCCAGTCGTGCGAGAACAACAAGGGGCCGATACTCGACGTTCTGCTGCCGCTGCTCGGGACCAGGCGCGCATGTCTGGAAATCGGCAGCGGCACGGGCCAGCATGCCGCATTCTTTGCCGCGCACTTGCCTCATCTCCTGTGGCAGACCAGCGACGTGGCGGAGAATCACGCCAGCATCGACGCCTGGATCGACGGCGTCGACAATGCCCGCCCGCCCCTGGTGCTCGACGTGGATGGAGATGACTGGCCGGCATGTGGCTACGACGCCGCGTTCAGCGCCAACACCGCGCACATCATGCACTGGCCTACGGTGGTTCACATGTTTCATGGCGTGTCAGGCATTCTCGAAGCGGGCGCCGTGTTTGCCCTGTATGGACCTTTCAACTACCGGGGCGAGTACACCAGCCCGGGCAATCAGCGCTTCGATGATACGCTGCGCGCCAGCGACCCGGGCATGGGCATCCGCGATTACGAGGCAGTCGCGGAGCTCGCCAGCTCGGCGGGAATGACGTTGCTGGCCGATCATGCCATGCCCGCCAACAATCGAACACTCCTGTGGCAACGCGACTGAATCGACCATCTGTTTGGCAGTCTGAGTCTGTTTGACAATCTGAGTAGGGATCTTGGTGCTCCAGCTACGTCATGTCAGCAAATCCTACCGCGAAGGGCGGACGCGGCGGGCGGTGCTGGAAGACGTCGATCTCGATGTCGCGCGCGGCGAGTTCGTTGCCGTCACCGGGCGCAGCGGATCGGGTAAGTCGACGCTGCTGAACCTCATCAGCGGCATCGACGTTCCCGACAGTGGCGCCGTGGTTCTCGACGGTGTCGATATCACCGCCCTCGGCGAGCGCGAACGAACGCTCAAGCGGCGCTACGCTGTGGGTTTCGTTTTTCAGTTTTTCAATCTGATCCCCACCCTGAGCGTGGCCGAAAACCTGATGCTGCCACTGGAGCTCGTTGGCCGCGACCGCGTTACTGCCCGCGAGCGCGTGGCCAGCATGTTGGAACGCGTGGATCTGGCTTCGCGGGCGCAGAGCTTTCCCGATCACCTTTCCGGCGGCGAGCAGCAACGGGTAGCCGTAGCCCGGGCGCTGGTCCACGAGCCGGATCTGGTGCTCGCCGATGAGCCCACGGGCAACCTCGACGCCGAAACCGGCCGTAAGGTGCTGACGTTGCTCTGTGGATTGAGTCGCGATGCGGGCAGGACCCTCATTATCGTCACCCACAGCGAAGAAGCAGCAGCGCGCGCCGATCGGGTGCTGCGCCTAGAAGATGGCCGCATTCGTAAGGATGCGCGGCACGCGCCGGCGGCGCACGAAACGGGGTCATGACCGCGACTCTGTGGCGCGCGAGCGTTCGCTACAGTTTTCGTCATCCGTGGCAACTCGCTTTGTCGTTGCTGGGAATCGCCTTGGGCGTCGCGGTGGTGGTTTCCATCGATCTTTCCATCGACAGCGCGCGCCGCTCGTTCGTGCTTTCCAACCAGGCCGTGCTGGGCGCCAGCACCCATCGGCTTCGCGGCGGGCCCGCAGGTTTCGACGAGAAGCTTTACGTGCGTCTGCGAATGCAGCTGCCGGGGTTGCGCGCCGCACCCGTGGTGGAGGGCTTCGGGGCCGGTGACGACGGCGTTGCGCTGCGGGTGCTGGGGATCGACGTGTTCGCCGAGGCGCCTTTTCGTCCGCGCCTGGCGCAGGCGGCGGTTGCGGGCAGCGAGGTCCTCGCTTCCCTGATGACGAAACCCGGCGCCGTGTTGCTGTCCGCCGCCACCGCAGCGCGCCTCCATGTGGGCGTCGGCGAGGAATTCCGCATCCTCGTCAACGGCCGTCACCATGATCTTCTCGTGGTCGCCATGCTCGAGACGGGTGACGATCTCGCCACGGCGTCGCTGGCCGATGTCCTCATCACCGATATTGCCACCGCCCAGGAGTTGCTGGATCGTGTCGGCCGCCTCAGCCGCGTCGATCTGCGCCTCGCCGACGGCGAGATGGCGGCCATGGAGAGCGTGCTGCCGGACGCTGTCAGAGTGGAGCGTGCGGGCAGCGGCTCGAGGCTCGCCGAACGCATGACCGGGGCCTTCAATCTCAACCTGATGATGCTGGGGTTGCTGGCCGTCATGGTCGGCATGTTTCTGGTCTACAACACCGTCACTTTTTCCGTGGTGCAGCGTCGCCAGCTCATCGGTACGTTGCGCGCCATCGGCGTCACCCGGGATCAAGTCTTCACATTGGTCCTGGTGGAGGCGGCGCTGGTGGCGATGGTTGCGGTGGTCGTGGGCCTGGCACTGGGTGTGTGGCTCGCCGAGCAGCTGGTGGGGCTGGTGAGCCGCACCATCAACGATCTTTATTTTGCCGTTAACGTACGCGAGCTGACGGTGACGCCGGTGATCCTCGCCAAGGGCGCCGCGGTGGGTCTGGTGGCGGCTCTGGCGGCGGCGGCGGTGCCTGCATTCGAGGCAACCCGGGCTGCGCCGCGGGTGGTCATGGCCCGATCCCTGGTGGAGATCCGTGCACGCCGGCGGTTGCCGCTGGTGAGTGTCGCGGGCGGATGCGCATTGCTTCTGACCCTGTTCCTGGTATGGCTGCCCGGCGAGTCGCCGATTCTCGGCTTCGCCGCCCTGTTCGCACTGGTGGCGGGCTGCGCATTGCTTGCTCCCGGCGCCACCGTGGTGCTGCTGCGTGTTCTGCGACCAACCTTCGAGTTTTTCGGCGGTTGGTTGAGCCGGCTTGCGCTGCGCGGTGTGGCCGCCAACTTGAGCCGCACCGCCGTCGCCATCGCGGCGCTGATGGTGGCGTTGTCCTCCACCGTCGGCGTCGGCGTAATGGTGGACAGCTTCAGGCGCAGTGTTTCCAACTGGCTGGATCTGACCATGCGCGCCGACATGTACGTCGGCTTGCCGGGGTCGCCGGGTGAACGCGCCATTGCCCCGGGCGTCATGGCGCGTATCGCGGCCCTGCCCGGGGTCGCCCAGGTGAGCGCCGGGCGCGGTGTCCACGTGGTCGCCGAGCTCGGCAGCGGTGCGCGGCCGGTGGAAATGGTGGTGATCCGGATGGTGCCCAAGAGCTACGCAGGCTTTCAATTGCTCCGGGGCGAATCGTCGCTGGCCTGGCCAGCCTTCGACACAGGCGGGGCAGTGCTGGTGAGCGAATCTCTGGCGCGGCGCGAGGAGCTGGCGCCCGGCGCCAGCCTGCGCCTGCAAAGCGATCGCGGCGTGGTCGCGTTTCCGGTGGCCGCGGTGTTTCGCGATTACGGCTCCGAGCACGGCACCATCGTGATGGCGCGGGCGACCTATGACCGCTACTGGGACGACAGCGCCGTGTCCACCCTGGGCGTGTACGCGGTCGAGGGCGTGGACCGGGCTCGCCTCGCAGAGGCCGTGCGCGACGCCATCGGCGGCGACCAGCAACTCGTGGTGCGCGCAACCGGCGCCATCAAGAAGGCTTCCATGGAAGTGTTCGAGCGCACCTTCACGATAACGGCGGTGTTGCGTGGGCTTGCCACCATCATCGCTTTCGTGGGCATTCTGAGCGCCTTGATGGCGCTCGAGTTGGAGCGCGCGAAAGAGGTGGCAGTGTTGCGGGCGCAAGGGTTGACACCCGCGCAAGTGTGGCAGCTGGTGCAGACGCAAACCGGCGTCATGGGGCTCATCGCCGGCTTGTTGTCGATACCGGTGGGGGTGGCTCTCGCGCTGATGCTGATCCTGGTCATCAACGTGCGCTCCTTCGGCTGGAGCATGGATGTGCACGTGGACCCAGGCATCCTGTTGCAGTCGGTGGCCCTGGCGGTGGCGGCGGCGTTGCTTGCCGGTATCTATCCAGCTTACCGGATGGCAAGAATATCGCCGGCGGGCGCGTTGCGGGAAGACTAGTCAGGCGCTCGATCAGGCCATGAGTCAGGCCATGAGTCAGGCCATCAGTCAGGCCATCAGTCAGGCCATCAGTCAGGCGTTACCGACAATCTCCACCTTGCGCGCTTGCGCAAAATCCAGCATGCGCCGAACCGGGACCACGGCGCGGGCGCGAACGGACTCTTCGATGACGATCTCGTTGTCGCCGGTTTCCAGCACCTCTACCAGATTGCCCAAACCGTTCATGGCCATCCACGGGCAGTGGGCGCAGCTCTCGCAGGTTGCTCCCTCGCCGGCGGTGGGGGCCGCGAGCAGCTTCTTGTGCGGCGCCATCGCGTGCATCTTGTGAAAAATCCCGCGATCGGTGGCGATGATGAAAGTGTCGTTGGGGAGCGTCTGCACGGCTTTTATCAGCGCGCTGGTGGAACCCACCACATCGGCCAGTGCGATAACCGCCGGCGGCGACTCGGGATGTACCAGCGCCGCTGCGCCCGGTTCTTTTGCCAGCAGCCGTTCCAGAGCGTCGGCCTTGAAGGCCTCGTGCACGATGCACGAGCCCTGCCACATGAGCATGTCGGCGCCCGTCTGACGTTGGATGTAGTCGCCCAGATAACGGTCCGGCGCCCACAGGATATTTTCCCCGCGGCTTTTCAGATGACCGATGATATCCACCGCGATGGTCGAGGTGACCATCCAGTCGGCGCGTGCTTTCACCGCGGCGCTGGTGTTGGCATACACGACCACCGTGCGATCCGGGTACTCGTCGCAGAGATCGGAAAAGGCGCCGGCGGGACAACCCAGGTCCAGTGAGCAGGTGGCCTGCATCTCGGGAACCAGAATGCGTTTCTCCGGGTTCAGAATTTTCGCCGTCTCGCCCATGAAGCGCACGCCGCACACCACCACTGTGGAGGCGCTGTGCTCGTGGCTGAATCGCGCCATGTCCAGGGAATCCGCTACGTGGCCGCCGGTTTCATCGGCGAGTATCTGCAGATCCGGGTCGGTGTAGTAGTGGGCCACCAGCACCGCGTCGCGTTCTTTCAACAATTGCTTTGCCCGCTTGCGCAGGCGCTCACGCTCATGGCCATCCAGCTCAGGAGCGATGCGTGCTACCGCGGCCGCATCGGGTACTTGCACTGGAAAGGAGAGAGGCGCGTTCATGATGAGATCCCTCACTTGATAATCTGCACTTCGTGCGGGTTGTTGACGCGATACAGGCGGGCCGGCCGGTGGCTGCCGTTTCTGCGCACTTCGGATGTTTGCCGAATCTGATCCATGGCGAGCATGCGCTTGCGGAAATTGCGCTTGTCGAGCTCGCAATTGAGGATGATCTGAAAGACCTTCTGTAGATCGCTCAGGGTGAAACGTTCCGGCATGAACTGGAAGGCGATGGTCGAGTAATCGAGCTTGGCCGCCAGGCGTTGTTGGGCCGTGTCGGCCATCTGCGCGTGATCGAAGGCCAGTTCCGGCAGCTCGTCCAACGCGAACCAACCAACGCCCTCGCTGTGTTCGTCGGTGCGAAGGCGCAGGCGCTTCGACGCCACCAGCGCGTAGTAGGCAACCGAAATGACGCGTTCCCGGGGGTCACGCGCGGGCGCGCCGAAGGTATACAGTTGCTCGAGATACACGCCTGAGACACCGGTGCCTTCCTCCAGCTTGCGGGTGGCATTGGCCTCGATGTCCTCGTCCTCGCCGACCACGCCGCCGGGCAGCGACCAGTAGCCCTGGTAGGGCGCGTTTCCGCGCCGCACCAGCAGCAGCTTCAGCTGCCCGTCACGCAGGGTGAAGACCACGATATTGGTGGTCAGCACGGGACGCCCGGTTTCGGTGGGGAAGGGCATGATAACGACCCCTGGCCTCGTTTCGGCTTAGTGTGCCAATGACACTAACAAGATAGTGTTGGCAGTACACTAATTCATTGGGCCTGTCGGGTAAAGGCCTGCAGGAGCGAGCCCCCGTGGGGCTGGGCGTGCTCGCGAATCCAGGCCTCAATGCAGCGAAGCCCGCCACGCAAGGCCCTGTACGATCTCCGCTTCCCGCTCCGCCAGCTCCAGGAGGCGCGCCATGGTGGATTCCGCATCCGCATACTCGAGCGCCATGTCGACGAACTGGTGGCCGTGCTTGGTCTCGGCCTTCCAAAGCGACGTGTAGAATGCTTTGAGGCTCTGATCCTCGAGGGCGTCGGCAATGATGCGGAAGCGTTCCGCACCGCGGCACTCGACCAGTGAAGAGACCAGCAGACGATCCAGAAACCGCGCTTCGCGCCCGTGACGCATGCAAGCCGCCAGCTGGTTGACGTACGGGTCCTGGGTATCCTTGATGAGCGTGAGACCTCGCGACACCATGAGCTCGTAGACCTGCCGAAAATGCTCCAGCTCCTCCTGGGCAAGCGCGATCAGCGCGGGCACGATGCGCGTGCGGTCCGGGTGTTTCATCACCAGGCTCATTGCCAGCGCCGAGGCCTTGCGTTCGCAGTTGGCGTGGTCCTGGAGAAAAGCGTCGAAATCGGACAGCACGACCTTCACCCAATCGGGATGGGTGGCGACCAGCAGATCGATGGATTTTCGGGCCATTGTTCAGGACAGCTGTGCGAGTAGATAAATGGACACTGCCGCGCACACTGTGGCAATTGCCTTAGGCATTGTAAATCGTTCCATTTTCAGTGCCACGGATAATACCAGCGCGATGATAAAGCTGAGATTCGCGATGGGAACGACGATGCTCGCCTGGCCGCGTTCCAGAGCAAGAGCCAGACTGTTGACGATGCCGAATACCAACACCCCGGAAAGCGCCGAGTAGCCAAGTTTCTTGCGCGTGATCCTGATTCGGCGCTCGCGCAGCCACGCGTAGCAGAAGCCGCCGATGATCCAGCTCAGCGCGGCGATCAACATCATCGTCTGTGCGTGTCCACCCTGAGACAAGCCGGCCTTGAATGTAACGCCGTACCCGGCGCGAAGAACAGAGGCAAATACCGCCAGCCAGAAAAACAGGCTCAGTGCGTGGACCTCGATATGAGCCGGCCGATCACGGTACAGATAGAGCACGGCGATGACACCGAAGCCGATGCCGAGCAGCTTGATGGGGTACATGGGTTCGCCGAGAAAGATGAAAGAGAGAATCACGACGCCCACGGTGTTCAGGCGGTAGATCGTCGACCCGAGACTCACATCCAGATGAGTCAGGCTTTCGAGGAGCAGTAGGTTGGACAGCGTGACCATCGCACCGGCAGCGATGCCGAAGGCGAGGGTGGGGGTTGCCAGGTCGAGGTGCTGGTCCTGCATCATCAGCGCCAGCAGTTGCAGGATCCCCCACACGATACCGATGCCGAGAATGAACATGCCGCGCGAGCGCTCCAGGCGTGAATAGCGTTTGAACACGACGTCGTTGACGCCCGCGAAGAGCAGGCTGACCAGGGCAAATCCGATGGCGGCAGACATGTGGCTCGTCAGGGTCGATGTGGGCGGGCGTTGAGTGTCGCCCTTATACAGTCTCGATAGTGGTTGCAGCAAACGGCCGCGGCTTGATCCCGATCGGTCATTGTCGCAGTCTTCTGTTGCGGTTCATTTTCCTCGATACCCTGGACGAGGGGCGTAGCGCCGGCCTCGACTGTGACAAGCGCCGCGAATGGCTTTCGCAACGTTTGTAGAATGCGAAATCGGACCCGGTCTAACTGTTCATGCACCACCCGCCTTTCGATATCGGCATCCCGAGCCTGGACAGGATCAAGCTCGACGGCACAGAGGCGTTCGCCGCCGTGCTGCGCGAGTCGGCAGATATCCGACACCTGTTTCTGGGGCACGTGCACCGCCCGGTATCCGGGAGCTGGCGAGGCATTCCATTCTCAGCGCTCCCCGGCACCAACCATCAGATTGCCGCCGACTTCGCAGCCGGGACTCCGATACCTTACGAGCACGGCCTTCCGCTTATGGAATCGTGCACGTGGATGCCGAGCAGACGACCGTTCACACGAAATTGATGATCTGATACGACTGTCCCAACCAAGGCAGTGCCGCCCGTTCCGGCCGTCGGCAGGTCATGTGGGCGGCCGGGCGAAACGCGACCAGTTCACAACTTCCATAAAACGGCATCTATTTCGTCTATAAAGGTGCCGTATTAAAGGAACCGAGGCCGATATATTCCTTCCCCGAGGAATGATCCATGAAAATAATGACGAATAATATATTGGAAGGAGGTATCGATGATAATGGATCACGAATCGAGCATATTATTGCCGTCATAAATGAAGTAAAGCCCGATTTTGTGGCTCTTCAAGAAGTAAACAATTTTGATAAAAACGATAACGAATTATTGAAGACGGTCAGTAACGAAACAAATCTTCCCCACTATGCTTTATCGCCGGGCTCGTCACGTCCAAGTCGAAAGCGTTACCATGTTGCCAGTTTGTCTCGCTATCCTTTGCGAGAGGAACATACGTTCCCGGAATCTTTATTTCAGAGTGCCGCTCTTTCTGTGGCCATCGATTCTCCCCTTGGAGAAATCTCACTCTGCAATGTTCATTTACACGCCAATTCAGAGACCGAGAGACTGAAAGAAATTGAGGTCATCATAAAATATCAGTCGAAGCATAGAAATCATATTCTGCTTGGAGATTTCAATGCAATTTCTCGTGCAGACGATATTCCTGAACTTTCTACCGAGGAGTCTACGCACTATGATTTGACTCGCTTTGACGTTACCGATATGTTAAGCGAGAGTTATGTGGACGCCGTTTCGCATCTGGACGTAAATGATAATAGTACCCACCCAACTGTTGGCGTTTCCCACCCAATCAGCAAAAGCCCGATTCGAATCGATTACGTATTTGTAAATCCGTCTTTGGTTTCGAACATAAAAAGTGGAGCCGTCATAAAAACCGAAACCTCCGATATCGCCTCTGACCACTATCCGGTAGTCGTTACGCTCGGTTGAGAGGAAAATATATCGGCCCCGGCACTTTATTGCTTTATTGTGCTTTTTTGAATATTGAATACACTGCGCGCATATTTGCGCAAGCAACAGCTTTCACCTGTGTTATCGGATACGCTCGCGCATCCTGCGCTGGGTGTCGTCGTGGTCATTCCCTGCTATGACGAACCCGATGTGCTGCAAACCCTGGCAAGCTTGCGCCGTTGCCGGTGTCCACGCGGGGCGGTGGAGGTTCTGCTGATTTGGAATGCCTCCGAGCACGACCACGATGACGTGCGCCGCCGCAATCAGACGATGATAGAACGGGTCCATGGCTGGCGAACGAAGCATGAGGAACCGCGCTTTCGATTCTGGACGCTGAATTTCCCACGATTGCCGGCACGGCATGCGGGCGTGGGCCTGGCACGAAAGATCGGCATGGACGAGGCGGTCGCGCGTTTCGTGGCCGCTGGCAATCCTCATGGCATCATCGCCAGTCTCGATGCCGACTGCACTTGCGACGGTGATTACCTGTTGGCGCTGGAGTCTCACTTCGAGCGTCATCCGAACACGCGTGCCTGCACCATCTACTTCGAACATGCGTTGAGCGGGCCGCTGGATGAGGATCTCTACCAGGCAATTGCCCGCTATGAGTTGTCTCTACGCTACTACCGGCACGGTCTGCAGTACGCGAAGTTCCCCTTCGCGCATTACACGGTCGGCTCATGCCTGGCGGTACGATGCGACTTCTATGCGCGTCACGGTGGTATGAATCGCCGCAAGGCTGGCGAAGATTTCTATTTTCTGAACAAGTTGATGGCCGTGGGCGGTGTATCCGAGAACAACTCGACCCGGGTCATGCCGGGGGTGCGGGCATCCACACGCACGCCGTTTGGTACCGGGCGCGCGTTGAACGATTGTCTGAGCGGGGTTCGCGGGTCCTGGACGAGCTACGATCCGAGAGTTTTTCGTGATTTGGCGGCTCTGGTTGCCGGTGTCGACAGCTACTACGAGATGGCGCCGTGTGCATGGCAGACACAGGCGTCGTTGTCGGACTGCATGAGAGACTATTTGCTCGCCAGTGGTATCGTCGACAAGCACGCGGAGATCCGCGCCAATTGCGCCAGCCAGGAAAGCTTCAGGAAGCGATTCTTCCAATGGTTCGATGGCTTTCGCGCACTCAAGTTCATCCATCACGCGACCCGTCACGCCTATCCCCGCCAACCTCTGGAGCAGGCTTGCCTGACGTTGCTGGATTGGCAGGAGCTTCGGGGCGAGTTCGGCGCCGGCGCAAGAGCCGAGGAATTGCTGTTGTATTTCAGGGCTCGCGACTACCGTGGTGAAAAATTTCCGGGCGGCGCCGTTCTTGACACCTGACAAGTGCCGGTTACACTCTTACCCGGTTCAGCCCGGAGCTTTTCAAATCCCATGTCCGTTCCCTTGCCTTTCCAGCGACGCGAGAGCATCGGCGTCGAAGTCGGCCCGGTCACCATCGGTGGCGGCGGCCCTATCGTCGTTCAGTCCATGACCAACACCGACACGGCGGACGCGGCCGCCACCACCCAACAGGTGGAAGCACTCGCCCGGGCAGGCTCGGAGCTGGTGCGTATCACGGTGAACACGCCGGAGGCGGCGGCGGCCGTGGCCGAGATCCGCACGCGCCTGGACGCGGTGGGATGCAACGTTCCGCTGGTCGGGGACTTTCACTACAACGGTCACCGTTTGTTGAGCGAGTATCCCGATTGTGCCCGGGCGCTGGCCAAGTACCGCATCAATCCCGGCAATGTCGGCTTCGGCAAGAAGCGCGACACGCAGTTCGCGACCATGATTTCCCTGGCGATGGAATACGACAAGCCGGTTCGCATCGGCGTCAACTGGGGCAGCCTGGACGCGACGCTATTGACCCGCATGATGGACGAGAATGCGCGCAGCGCCGACGCCAGGGACGCCCAACTGGTGACCCGGGAGGCGTTGGTGGTATCGGCGCTCTCCAGCGCCGAAGCTGCCGAGGCCCAGGGTCTGGCGAGGGATCGCATCGTGCTGTCGTGCAAGGTGAGCGGCGTGCAGGATTTGATCGCCGTGTACGCGGAGCTCGCGGGGCGCAGCGATCACGCGTTGCATCTGGGGCTTACCGAGGCCGGCATGGGGTCCAAGGGCATCGTCGCCTCCACCGCAGGCATGGGCATATTGCTGCAGCAGGGGATCGGCGACACCATCCGCGTGTCGCTGACGCCCGAGCCCGGCGGGGACCGCAGCCGCGAGGTGATCGTCGCCCAGGAGATTCTACAGACCATGGGGCTGCGTTCCTTTACCCCCCTGGTAACGGCCTGTCCCGGCTGTGGGCGTACCACCAGTACCTTCTTCCAGGAGCTCGCCAACTCCATTCAGAGCCATCTGCGCGACAGCATGCCGGCGTGGCGACAATCCTACGACGGCGTCGAGGACCTGTCGGTGGCGGTCATGGGCTGCGTGGTCAACGGCCCGGGCGAGAGCAAGCATGCGAACATCGGCATCAGCCTGCCCGGCACCGGTGAGTCGCCGGCGGCGCCGATTTTCATCGACGGCAAGAAGACGGTGACTTTACGCGGTGACAATATCGCCGCGGAGTTTCAGCAGATCGTCGACGATTATGTGGATTCCCACTACGCGCGTCGTGGCTAGCGTCGCCGCAGGGTGGCGCTGAACTCAGTGACTCAGCAGTAACACCACCACCACCAGCAACCCCAGGGCACAGCGCGCCGCGGCGCCGTTGTTGGCGATGCACACGGCTTCGTCGTGGGCGTTGTTCTCGTTGGCTTTTTGCATGCTTTCCTCGATCTGGGTGGGTGGCCCTCATCAGCCCTTCCGCGCCATCCATCCTGGTGATGCAAGAAGCGTGCACAGCTTTAAAATATCCCCGTTAATCAATAGGTTATATCCGATTTTTCAGACCTGTCGGGTAATCGCGACAGGTAGTGTAAGGATCTTCGACAGGGCTGGCCCACCAACGAGAGATTTTCTCCCACGATTACAATGGCTTGGCTGGTATCTCACGGCCTTCGGGGTGTTGTAAAGGAACCCGACAACTCATTCGATGCGGGAATTAAAAGGGGCCATTGTGCCTGGCACGGGAGCGGGCACTGCATCGGTTAGAATGGCTGCCGGTTTGCGTGGCTTCAGAATTGAGGAGGAAATGCCGTGGATCTGGGGATAGCAGGAAAACGGGCGCTGATTTGCGCATCCAGCAGAGGTTTGGGCAAGGGCTGCGCCCTGGCGCTGGCGAGAGAAGGCGTGCATGTGACCATGAACGGGCGAACAGCAGAAACACTGGAGGCAGCTGCCGAGGAAGCGCGCGCGCTGGGGGCCGGGGAGGTGCGCACCGTGTGCTGCGACATCACCACAGAGGAAGGCAGGGCGGAGGCTCTGGCGGTGGCGGGTCGCGTGGACATTCTGGTCAACAATGCCGGCGGGCCGCCGCCGGGGGATTTTCGTGATTGGGATCGTGAAGACTGGTTGAGCGCGTTGAATGCCAACATGTTGACTCCCATCGAGCTCATCAAGGCCACTGTCGACGGTATGGGCGAGCGCGGTTTCGGGCGCATTGTCAACATCACCTCCAGCTCGGTGAAGTCTCCGATCCCCACCCTGGGACTTTCCAATGGCGCGCGCGCGGGACTCACGGGTTTCGTGGCCGGTGTCGCGCGACAAGTGGTGGCGAACGGCGTCACCATCAACGGCATACTTCCCGGTCCTTTCGATACCGACCGCTTGCGAGCAGGCGTTCGCTACACCGCCGAGCAGTCGGGCCGGGATTTCGAGGAAGAGTTCGAGCAACGCAAGAAAAGCAATCCCGCCGGACGCTTTGGTTCTACGGAAGAGTTCGGTGCCCTGTGCGCATTTCTCTGCAGCGCGCACGCAGGCTATATCAATGGTCAGAACATTGTCATCGACGGCGGCAGCTATCCCGGCACGCTCTGATGGGCTGTGCCGGGAGTTCCGCCGCCGCTTTACAAACGGGAGATCGTCATCATGTCAGCCGTGCAGCGCGTCGTAGCTACTATTCTTTGCTTGCTGCCCACCGTCCTGTGGGCACTGGGAGTCGGCGGCATCGAAGTGTCGTCGGGGCTGAACCAGGCTTTTGACGCAAAGATCCCCATCGTCGGCGCGGGTCAGGGCGAGCTCGCGGACGTGCGCGCGAAGCTTGCAGAAAAAGACACTTTCGATCGTGCCGGTCTCGCGCGTCCCCATTTCCTGGCGGCGCTGAAATTCCAGGTGGTGTCCACCGGGGACAGTTCCGGCTACATACATATCACCAGCCGCACGGGCATACGCGAGCCGGCGCTGGAATTCATCATTGAGGTCAATTCGTCCAGCGGCAGCCTGCGGAGAAAATACAGCGTGCTTCTGGAGCCTAGATAACCGGCAGGGGCTGACGCGATGAATGCGGCGTCATGGTTGCAAAGAATTGAAGCCCGCCGTGAATCCCAGAAGTGATACGGGCACGGCGATGCGCCGGCGCGTGCCATCGTGGAAGCTGATGCGTGCCTCTCTGCCGCGCTTCAGTTGCGCGAGCAACTGCTTGCTCAATGCTACGGCGCCGACGCAACCGTCGTTGTCGCAACGTTCGATGGTGATTTCTTGTGGCGCGCCACCGTCGACGCTGATGCTGGCGCCCGGCGGCAGCGAAATTCCCAATGGCATGGTGACTACCGCGGTCGCCTGGCCGTCGGCCGCCAGGTAGCCGACCGCCATGTGCACCAGGCGCTTGCCGCTTTCCTTGAGCACCAGATTCTGAAAGATGAAGCAGCGTTCTTTGGAAGTATCCGGCGCCTGCTCGCAACGGGCGGTCCAATCCTTGAAGGTCTGACCGTGCTCAGGCCTGGCCTGAACGGGTCCGCCTACCGGCAGCGCAACCAGCAGCAAGGGCAGCCAGCGCCTGAGCGCGGCGTCGAGCAGAGCCCATCGACATGACGCGGCCATCGGAACGATACTGAGCAGGGCACATCGCACCCCACTGACTGTAAACCACCCCGGCCAGGTACACCAACCAGGATGACGTTTCCCGACTACCATCAGGGCAGCATCGTGAATCTGATGCAGTCCATCGTCGCGGCGCTCGGAAACGGCGAGCGCAACCAGCTTTATGCGCCGCTGCCCCTGGCGCCGCCGCAGATGTTCGCCGATAGTCGCAAGGTGGTCTTGTTCGTCATCGACGGGCTCGGCCACGAATTCCTCCTGCAGGCGGCCGCTGGCGGCGCCATGCACGATCACCTGCGCGGCCACTTGACCTCGGTCTTCCCGTCGACCACGGCCACCGCCATCACCACCTTCCTTACCGCCCACGCGCCCCAGCAACATGCGCTGACGGGCTGGTATATGTGGTTCAGAGAGTTGGGGCTGGTGGCGGCACCGTTGCCCTTCACGACCCGCGCCGGCGGTGTTTCGCTGGCCAGCAGCGGTGTAGCCGCGAAGCAATTGTTCGCCAGCCGCCCGGTCGCTGATGTCCTCGACACCCGTTGCTTCATCGTGCAGCGGCGGGATCTCGTGAACAGCAGTTATACCGAGGCCTTCCGGGGCAAGGCCGAGGTGCGCGGTTATCGTTCGTTGTCGGGATTCTTCGATGTGGTGCGGGAAATCGTCAACAGCATCGATAGTTGCTTCGTCTACGCTTACTGGCCCCAGCTGGACGCCATGTGCCACGGATTCGGCGTGGACAGTGAACGCTCGCGGGAGCATCTGCGCCACATCGACGGCCGCTTCGCCGCCTTCCTGGACACAGCGAGAGGCAGCGGCGCCACGGTAGTGCTGACCGCGGACCACGGCTTCATCGATACGACGCAAGGAACGCGCCTGGATCTCAGCGACCATCCGCGCCTGGCCGAGACCTTGGTATTGCCCCTGTGCGGCGAGGGCCGCGCGGTCTATTGCTACGTGGATCCGGCAAAGCGCGCGCTGTTCGAGGCCTATGTGGCGGAAGAGCTGGGCGAGTGCTGTGTGGCCATAGAGAAGGAAGCGCTGCTGGCGGGCGAATACTTCGGTCTCGGCGAACCGCACCCGCAGCTCAGCAGTCGTATCGGCCACTATGTGCTGCTCATGAAAGACAATTTCGTGCTGCGGGATCGGCTCCTGGGAGAAGGCGAGCGCCCGGTGCACGTGGGTGTGCACGGCGGCACCAGTGCCGCCGAGATGGTCGTGCCCCTGGTTCTGGCGCAGCTGTAGGGGGGGGGGCAGATCTGAAATCTGCCCCCCCCTTTGTGCGGGATACGCGTTGAACTTGTGACATAATACGCCGCTTGTTCGAGGGGGCGGGTTTTCCCGGGCTGAATGAAGGTTGCGATACTCAAAGAGCGTGATGAGGGGGAATCCCGCGTCGCGGCTTCGCCGGAGTCGGTGAAAAAGCTGGCCGGCCTCGGCCTCAGCGTGGTCGTCGAGTCCGGTGCCGGAGCGGGAGCGCATTTTTCCGACGACCAGTACCGTGGCGCTGGCGCCGAGATTGCGGCGCACGCCGATGGCGCGCTGGCCGAGGCGGACGTGCTGCTGACGGTAGGGCGCCCGTCCCGGGCGAGCGTTTCGCGGCTGCCCCGCGGGGCGTTGCTGATCGGCCAGTTGGCGCCCTACGGCGACCGGGGCGACATCGACGCTTACGCCGAGTGCGGTATCGATGCTTTCGCCATGGAGTTGATGCCGCGCATCAGCCGCGCCCAGTCCATGGACGTGTTGTCGTCCCAGTCGAATCTGGCCGGATACAAAGCCGTCATCGATGCGGCGGCGGAGTTCGATCGGGCCATGCCCATGATGATGACGGCGGCGGGCACCGTGGCGCCGGCCCGGGTCCTGGTGCTCGGCGCCGGAGTCGCGGGCCTGCAGGCCATCGCCACCGCCAAGCGACTGGGCGCCATCGTCAACGCCACCGACGTGCGCCCGGTTGCCAAGGAGCAGGTGGAGAGCCTGGGCGCCAGCTTCGTCATGGTGGAGAGCGAAGAGACGGCCCAAGCCGAGACTGCCGGCGGCTACGCCAAAGAGATGAGCGAGGACTACCAGCGCCGCCAGGCGGAGCTGGTGGCAGAGACGCTCAAAAAGCAGGACATCGTTATCTGCACCGCACTCATTCCCGGCCGGCCGGCGCCGCTGCTGGTGACCCGGGCCATGGTCGAGAGCATGCGCCCCGGCTCCATCATCGTCGATCTGGCGGTGGAGCAGGGCGGCAACTGCGAGCTCTCGCGCCCCGGAGAGATCGTCGATCACGGCGGGGTGCGCATAATCGGCCACCGTAACGTGCCTGGCCGGCTGCCGGTGGATGCCTCGGCGCTGTACGCGCGCAATCTATTCAATTTCATCGCCCCCTTCGTGAACGCCGAAAACGGCGCCGTCGCCATCGATTGGGAAGACGAGCTGGTCATCGGCACGGCGCTGACCCGCGACGGGGCCGTCGTCCATCCACTTCTTACCGATACCGCTGACAAGACAGGAGGCAGCTAGTGGAAGCGGCGCAAATCGATCCCTTCGTATTTCGACTTTCCATATTCGTGCTCGCCATCTTCGTCGGCTACTACGTGGTCTGGAGCGTGACACCGGCGCTGCACACGCCGCTCATGTCGGTGACCAACGCCATCTCCTCGGTCATCGTGGTCGGCGCTTTGCTGGCGGTGGCGGTGGAGTTCGGCGCGGACGCCGGCAATGACGCTGCCATTGTCTCGAAGGTGCTGGGTTTCCTCGCCCTGGTGCTGGCGTCGGTGAACATCGTCGGCGGCTTTCTGGTCACGCGACGCATGCTCGGCATGTACAAGAAGAAAGAAGGCAAGAGGGAAGACGCGTGACCGCCAATCTCGCCGCGCTCGCCTACCTCGTCTCGGGCGTACTGTTCATCTTCGCGTTGCGCGGCCTTTCGTCGCCGGAGACATCGCGGCGGGGAAACGTTCTTGGAATGATCGGCATGGCGCTGGCGGTGGTGGTGACGCTGACCCTGGCGGACATTCGCGATCGCGTCACCTGGGGCATGATCATCGCCGGCGTCGCCATCGGCGGCACCATCGGCGCCGTCATCGCCCGGCGCATACCCATGACCGCCATGCCGCAGCTGGTGGCGGCCTTCCACAGCTTGGTGGGCATGGCGGCGGTGCTGGTGGCAGCCTCGGCGCTGTACACGCCGGAAGCCTACGGCATCGGCACCGTCGGCAGCATCAAGGTGTTGAGTCTCGCCGAGATGGCCCTGGGTGCTGCCATCGGCGCCGTTACCTTCACGGGTTCGGTGGTGGCTTTCACCAAGCTGCAGGGATTGGTGTCCGGCGCGCCGGTGGTGTTTCCCGGGCAGCATCTGTTGAACGCGCTGCTGGGAATCACTCTCGTCGGGCTCATCGTGTGGTTGTGCGCCACCGAATCCCACACCGCCTTCTGGGCGCTGGCGATCCTCGCATTCGTCATCGGCGTGCTGATCATCATCCCCATCGGCGGCGCCGACATGCCGGTGGTGATCTCCATGCTCAATTCCTACTCGGGCTGGGCGGCGGCGGGCATCGGCTTCACGCTGGAGAATACTGCCTTGATCATCACCGGCGCCCTGGTGGGCTCTTCCGGTGCGATTCTTTCCTACATCATGTGCAAGGCCATGAACCGGTCCTTCTTCAGCGTCATCCTCGGTGGCTTCGGAGGCGAGACCAGCGCCGCCGCCGGGGGTGTCCAGGCGGAAACACGCCCGGTCAAGCAGGGCAGCGCCGAGGACGCCGCCTTCATCCTGAAGAACGCTGGCTCCGTGATCGTCGTGCCCGGTTACGGCATGGCGGTGGCCCAGGCGCAGCACGCGCTGCGCGAGATGGTGGATGCGTTGAAGGAGAACGGTGTGCGTGTCAAGTACGCCATCCATCCGGTGGCCGGGCGCATGCCCGGGCACATGAACGTGCTTCTGGCGGAGGCCAACGTGCCCTATGACGAGGTCTTCGAGCTCGACGACATCAACAGCGAGTTCGCGGGAACCGATGTGGCCTTCGTCATCGGCGCCAACGACGTGACCAACCCGGCTGCCAAGACCGATCCGGCCAGTCCCATCTACGGTATGCCGGTGTTGGATGTGGAGAAGGCCGCCAGCGTGCTGTTCGTCAAGCGCAGCCTCGCCAGCGGCTACGCCGGCGTCGACAACGAGCTGTTCTTCCGCGACAACACCATGATGCTGTTCTCCGACGCCAAGAAAATGGTCGAGGAGATCGTCAAAGCGATATAAGCGGGCGTGCTTCGCCCGGGGCCGCTGCACGACGGGCTGTTTCAAGGGAGTAACCAACGATTCTGAGAGGGGGATATCTGCATGGAAGACGTGAACAAATTCGCCGACATGGTACAGGCGCTGGCAGCCGCGTACGGCCTCAAGATCATTGCCGCCATCGTCATATTCATCATCGGAAAATGGCTTTCGGGGGTGCTGTCCCGGGCCGTCGGCAAAGCCATGGAGCGCGCGAAATCCGACCATGTGCTGGTGAAGTTCGTGGTCAACCGGCCTACGCGGCGCTCCTGGCCTTCGTGGTTCTGGCGGCTCTCGCCCAGCTGGGAATCCAGACCACCTCCTTCATCGCCATTATCGGCGCCGCCGGTCTCGCCGTGGGCCTGGCGTTGCAAGGCTCCTTGTCCAACTTCGCGGCCGGGGTGATGCTCATCATTTTCCGGCCATTCAAGGTCGGTGATTTCATCGAGGCCGCAGGCGTCTCGGGCTCGGTCGAGGAGATCATGATCTTCAGCACCAAGTTGAAGAGTCCCGACAACAAGCAGCTCTATGTCCCCAACGGCAGCATCATTTCAGGCACCATCACCAACTATTCCGCCAAGGACCAGAGACGGGTGGATCTGGTTTTCGGCTGTGGCTACGGCGACGACATCGAGAAGGCCAAGGCGTTGCTCGAGGCCATCGTGAAAGAAAATCCGCTGGTGCTCGACGATCCGGCGCCCACCATCGGTGTGCTGGAGCTCGGCGACAGCAGTGTCAATTTCGCCGTGCGCCCGTGGGTCGCGACGCCCGATTATTGGGACGTCTACTTCCAGATTACGGAGGAAGTGAAACAGCGCTTCGACGAGGCAGGCATCAGCATCCCGTTTCCCCAGCGCGACGTGCATCTGATCCAGAACAAGGCGGCCTGACACTACCGGGGCCGCGGGGCCGCCAACCGGCGGCCCCGGGTTGCTGCGGGCCAGCTACAATAAGATGGTCGACGTGCCGGCGGCACGGCGCCGGGGCGAAGGATGGCCCGCTACTGAAGGCATCTTAGTCCCTCGAGGCTCAATCCGATGCTGTACGAAGAGCAGCTGTCCCTGGCTCCTATTCTCTGCCTGCAGTGCGGGAACTTCTACGTCAGCGGCGAACAGGGGCAGGATCCTTGTCCCGATTGCGGCGAAGAGCTGCCGGAGGCCACCTACGAGGAGTGGTTTCGGCACGCATTCTACGCCGTGCGCTTCGGATACCAGTACCGCAGCCACAACGAGCCGGGCCCCCAGGCCCGCGACGAGGGAGGGCTCAAGCCCTTTCTGCCGCCGTTGACCGAGGTATTCACCTTCATGGGCATGGCCGCCATCGGCTTTCTCAACGGCGGCGCCGATCGGCGACAGTCCACGGACGCCATCCGCAAGATTCTCGAAAACTGGGACCTCATCTCCGCTGAGCACGAACGATTGAGCCTGTCGGACGAGGACGTCGACGCCTTCATCGACTGTATCGAGGGCTACTACAAGGACGTGGCGGGTATCAAGGACGAGATCACCCGGGGCCGCGGCAAGGCGGCGCCCAGCGAGGAGCGGTCGCAGGTCGACAAGGCGCCCGCGACGCGGCCGCCGGTGTTGCCGGTGCGTTTCGATCTGTGGTCGAAGCTCGGCGCCGGCTGATTCAAGACGCGCCTTGCTGCATCATCGCTACCGGTGTCGCCCCCCGCGAGCCTCCCATGGAGAACATGTTGGCCGCAGAGCTTACGCAGTTGTTCGATTGTGCCCTGGCGCTGCATCGCAGTGGCGACCTGGAAGGCGCCCATCGGGCCTACCGGCGAATCCTCGAAATCCATCCGCAGCAGCCCGATGCCCTCAATCTGTTGGCGGTCATCGTGCTCGAGAACGGGCACTATGGGGCGGCCATCGAGCTGTTGCGCCGCGCGATTGCCGTGTCAGGCGAAGTGCCGCAGTTTCACTGCCACCTGGGGAATGCCCTGCAGGGTTCTGGCGACTTTGCCGGCGCCGCCGCGGCCTACCGCCAGGCCATCACCCTTCTCCCGGACTATGTGGAAGCGCACAGTAGTCTGGGCTTTGCCCTGGCGCAGCTCGGGGAGTCAGCGGAGGCGGTCGAGTGTTTCGATGCGGCGCTGGCGCGCGATCCGGACTACTTCTTTGCCCTCAATAATCTTGGAGATACCCTGAGTGCACAGGGGAACCTCGATGGCGCGGCGCGCGCCTATCGCCGGGCCATTGCCGTCGAGCCGGATATCGCCGAGCTGCACACCAAGCTGGGGGCTGTGTTGCGCGAGCAGGGCCACTTGCCGCAGGCGGTGGAGCAGCTCTGGGCGGCCATCGACACGGGCGATCACGATCTGACCGCGTACAGGACGCTTGGATCGCTGTTGAGGTTTTCCCTTCCGTCGGCCTACGATCCGAGCCTCGAGCAACGTGTGCTGGAGTATTTCAATACCGCCGGCGTCGATCACGTCGACCTGGTGGAGTTCGCCACCGCGCTGGTGCGGCTCAAGTACGCCGATGATGCGCGTTTCGCCCAGCCATCAAATTTCGAATTCGCCGTGAACACGCTGCTCGCCGACGCGCTGGTGTGCGCTCTGCTGACGAAGTCGGTGAACGGCGATGCACATCTGGAAATTCTTCTCACGGGCGCGCGCCGCCGGCTCCTGCTCGAGCGCGGTGGCACCGGCGATGCCACTCTGTCGGCAATGTCGGTGCTGGCGCAACAATGTTTCAACAACGAGTACGTGTTCGCCGTGGAAGCGGATGAACAGGTAGCTCTCGACCAGCTGAGAACGGCTCTCGAATCGTACTGCGGTTGGATCCCGTGCCCTGAGCCGGAAATTCAAACCTCCCTGTTGCTGTTCAGTATGTACGAGCCCCTGGCGCAGTTGAGCGTCGCGCCACGGCTCGCCCAGGTGCCGGCGGCAAGCTGGAACGAGCGTCTGCGCCCGATAATTGCGCGTTCGCTTCTAGAACCCATGGAAGAAGCCGCGCTGGAGACGGAAATCCCCGTCGTCGGGCTGGTGGAAAACTCCGTATCGCGCATCGTAAAAGCGCAATACGAGGAAAGTCCCTATCCGCGCTGGTTGACACCCGCCTATCGGAGCCCGGGAAACCTGCATGGGATTCTTCGCAGCATGTTTCCGGCATTCGAGCCGCCGGAGATGTTGAAGAACACGATCCGCGTGCTGGTGGTGGGCTGCGGCACGGGCCACCACCCCATCAGTATCGCGCTTCGCTATGCCAATGCCGAGGTGCTGGCTACCGACATCAGCCGGCGGAGCCTCGCATACGGGATGCGCTTAGCCCGTCAACTGGCAATCACCAACGTGCGTTTCGTCGAGAACGATCTCCTCAACCTGTCAGAGCTCGACGGCCAGTTTCACGTCATCGAATGTGTCGGCGTGCTGCATCATATGCAGTCGATTGCGGACGGGATAGCTGCGCTGCTTGGGAAGTTGCACGAGAATGGTCTGTTGAAGATCGGCCTCTACAGCCACATGGCGAGGGAGCCCGTTGTTTACGCTCGGGCGCGCATCGCGAGCCTCGGGCTGACGGCGGGCGCCGATGACATCCGGCGTTTCAGAAAGACGGTATTGGCGGCGCCGGAAGACGACCCGTTACGCCGAATTCTGGATTTCGGTGATTTTTATACCCTGAGCAATTGCCGCGACCTGTTGTTCCACGTGCATGAGCAGCACGTGACCATCGCCGCCATGCGCAGTTTGCTTGCCGGGGCGGCGCTCCGCTTCATCGGTTTCGAAACCATGGACGCCACCCTGGCCGATGAATATCGGCGCCGCTTTCCCGAGGACCAGGCAATGGACGATCTGTGCCACTGGGAGACCGTGGAAGCGTTGAATCCCGGCGCCTTCGCCGGCCTTTATCAGTGCTGGTGCGCCAGCTAACTCGCCAGGCGCGTGCTTTCTCTCGCCACGCGAACCATATTCGGCCGCTTGCGATCCATGACTACCGACACCACCCGTACTGTGCGCGGCGCCCGGTGCCGGAAGTCGGCCACGGTGACGTTGTCGGAAACGCGCCCCGGGCGCGGTTCCAGGTCCAGCTCCAGGTCCAGCTCCGAGTCCGAGTCCAGCAGCAGCTCGAGTTCGGGTTCCGACGCCAGCACCCGCGCGAGCTTCCGCTCCAGCTCCGAGCCGGCTTGCGACGCCCGTTCCGGTTCGGCGTCGGACAGGAACGGCCAGCTGGAATAGCCCTCCAGCGCAACCGCCAGGATGGCCTGTTGGGTCAGCCCGGGGTCCTCCGGGCTGACCGGCGCCGCCGGCGTGGTGTCGGGGCCGTCGGACTCGGCCAGTGCGGCGTCCAGGATCTCGAAGCCGGGAAGCGCGAAATCGGGGACTTCGCGCCTGAGACGCGTCTTCCTCCGCTTGGGCGCGGGGGGCGTCGTTTTCGTGGATTCGGGCGCGGGGCTTGCCGCTTTCCTGGCTTTAGGCGCGGGGGCCGCTGCTTTCCTGGGTTTGGGCGCGAAGGCCGTAAGGTCCAAGCTCCCGGGCTCGGGCAGCGTCGCTGGCTCTATCGGCTTTTCAACCTGGTCGGCTTGGCCACCGAGCTTCGTGTCTGCGCCAGCCTGTTGCTCGAGTCCGGCCAGGGCGCGGCGGTTTTCGAGCTTGGCCTGCAGATAGTAGCCGGGGGCGCAACGGAAGCGCGCGCGGATCTCCTGTTCGGTCTTGTACCGTAACGACTCTTCGGTCACATCCACTTCCCCCACACCTGGCGCCCTTTTGCCCGATTGATGCGAAAGGCGTGCCACATCGGGCAAGGCCCGCGTGTTTCAAAGCGTTAGCCGGGCTATCGAAGGTGGTTTGGGGGTTGTGAGGAAGTAATTGTAAGAATGCCCGACAGAGTTCGCCGCCCGCTGCCGGGCGATGCGGCCAAATTCCCCCGGCGGATTCCTCGTCCGCGAGGTTATTCTTTACATTTCAGCGACTTGCGCCTTCGAGTCCGAGGGTCCGGAAGTGTAAGAAATACCGACACCGGGGCAGGGGCGCTTGCGCGCGCCCCCTGCCCGGCGCATCCGGTGGTTCCTGAAGTGCTCGGACCAAGGCTTCTCGCCGCGTTTCAGGCGTGCTTCGATGTCATCGAGGCACGGCATCAGATCGGCGGTGCTGCCGACCACGTAGTGGGCGCCGCGCTGGTGCATGGTGGGATAGATACGATTCCGGTGCCGTTGCTTCAGCTCCTCGGGGAAGGCGTTCCATTCGTCGAGTTCCCTGCAGTCCACGGTCTCCATCATTGCTGTCTCCCGAAGACGGCGTGAAGTTTCGGGACCCACAGGTCCCGAGGGCATGGGGGCAGGACTCGGTCCTGCGTCCCTCAGTCCACTCCCGAGAGCAACTCGAGAAGCTCCGCCGTCCACTCGCCCGGGTAATCGGGCAGTCCGAGAGCCGGCTGCTCCAGTTGACCTCCAGTCAACATCCGTTAACAAACAAGTTGACTATTAATCACCTTTGTTGCAGATTACGCCCACCATGAATCTGGTCCAACTTGCCCAACGAATCCGAGCGCTGCGCGGCGAGCGAAAGCTCACCCTGGAGCAAGTGGCCGAGCGAGCGAACCTCACCAAGAGCGTGCTCTCCAAGGTCGAGAACTTCCGCGTCACCCCTTCGCTGCCGGCATTATCCAAGATTGCCGAAGCCCTCGGGGTCACGGTCGCGGAGCTCGTGGATGGCTTGGACGAGAAGCCCCGCATGATCGTGGTGCGCAGGGACGAGCGCTTGCCGGTGGAGCGTGATCGACCTGATTCCCGCATCCTCTATGAGGCGCTCGCGCACAAGCGCCCGGACAAGTTGATGGAGCCGTTCCTCCTGGAAGTACCGCCCGGCGTCGCCCGGCCCACCCGGCTCGCCCACGAGGGCGAGGAGTTCATCATGATCCTCGAGGGGGCGGTGGACTACGAGTACGGCGAGGAGCGGGTGCGTCTCGAACAAGGCGACTGCATGTACGCCGATGGCTCGGTCGAGCACACCCTGAACAATCCCAACGATTCGCCGGCTCAGGTGCTGGTCGTCTATGCGGCGGGCAGCACCAGCCTTGGAGACGGCGCGGACAACGAATCCGCTGCCGCGAAGTGAGCTTTCACTGGCAACCTGGACACTGTGGAGAACCCGTGATGAGTAGAGAGCCGTTTTTCGAACGCAAGACATCGATCGCCTTCAAGACGGAAGAGAAGACTGTCCTGCGAGGCTACAACCTGAGCGATCTGGCCGAGGAGGGCTACTCCTTCTGCGACGCCATCTTCGTGCTGTTTCAGGGTCGAATCCCCGCCGAGGCGGAAGAGCGGATGTTGAACTACGAGATGGGGAGCTTTCTCGAGCACTCCATGTCGCCTTCAGCGGGCTCGGCCATCGCGGTGACCGCGGGAAGACCGAATTTGCCGACCGCGGTTGCTGCGGGCGTCATGACCTTCG
>SMUX01179979.1_pt1 | contig 50306 bp, 52 predicted proteins | sample 2456431 | NCBI WGS metagenome assembly SMUX01 (sample SAMN11095930, study PRJNA526329) | marine sediment metagenome | biome: Marine sediment; feature: Surficial sediment; material: Deep marine sediment; isolation source: Hadal surficial sediment | place: Pacific Ocean | collected 2014-11 | depth... | reverse complement strand
TGGCGCGGTCTCGAAGTCGCAGCTGTCGGCCTTTATTGATGGCAATCTTTGATCTGGCGCTATGCGTTTTTCGCACTAGACGGCACCGGCGGCAGGTGCTAAGGTAAATTTAAGAGCTGAATAAATACCGAATGTAGTTCCTTAACTCTCAGCTAAATAGACCCCATCCTATTCCCAGACGTCCAGCAGGACACCATATTCCAGTGCTTCGGCGCTGATCACGCAACCGTGTATTGCCTATCATGATGCTCTCTGAACTGAAGAAAAAACCCGCTACCGACCTAGTAGATATAGCATCCGGCCTCGATCTGGAAGGCGGCGGCCGCATGGGCAAACAAGATCTTATCTTCGCCATTCTCAAGGCACAGGCGAAGAAAGGTGAGGACATTGTCGGCGAAGGTGTCGTCGAGACTTTGCAAGATGGGTTTGGGTTTCTGCGTTCGGCTGATGCCTCCTATTTGGCGGGGCCGGACGACATCTACGTAAGCCCCAGCCAAATACGCCGGTTTAACCTGCGGACTGGGGATTCCGTAAAGGGCAATATTCGACCGCCCAAGGAGTCAGAGCGCTATTTTGCATTGTTGCGGGTCGAACGGATCAACGAACAATCCCCCGACGAATCGAAACATAAGACTCTATTCGAAAACCTCACGCCACTGCACCCTGACGAACAGCTAAAACTTGAACGTGACAATGAGTCAGCCGAAAACTTGACGTCACGAGTGATCGATATGATCGCACCCATCGGTAAGGGCCAGCGTGGCCTCCTGGTGTCATCACCCAAGAGCGGCAAGACCGTCATGCTTCAGAACATTGCCCACGCCATTACCGCCAACCACCCGGACATTTCACTTATGGTCTTGCTTATCGATGAACGGCCGGAAGAGGTGACGGAGATGCAGCGCTCGGTACGGGGTGAAGTGATCTCATCGACATTCGACGAAGCTGCCTCGCGCCATGTGCAGGTAGCGGAGATGGTCATTGAGAAGGCCAAGCGACTAGTCGAACACAAACGCGATGTCGTGATCCTACTGGATTCGATCACCCGGCTTGCGCGCGCCTACAACACGGTGACACCGGCGTCGGGTAAGGTGCTCACGGGTGGTGTCGACGCTAATGCATTGAAGGGTCCGAAACGATTTTTCGGCGCCGCCCGCAACATGGAGGAGGGCGGCAGTCTAACCATTTTGGCAACGGCACTGATCGAAACCGGCTCCAAGATGGACGATGTCATCTACGAGGAGTTCAAGGGCACCGGCAACATGGAAATACACATGGATCGGCGCCTGGCCGAAAGACGCACTTATCCTGCGATCAATATCAATCGATCCGGTACGCGCCGCGAGGAGCTGCTGATCGAACCGGACGTGTTGCAAAAGGTTTGGATACTGCGCAAGCTGCTACACCAAATGGACGAGCTCGAGGCATCGGAATTTCTACTGGACAAACTCAAGGCAACCAAAACCAATGCGCAGTTCTTCGAGTCGATGAAGCGTTAAGGGACAGTCCCGGTTAAGAGACAGAAACATGAAACCGAATATCCATCCTGAATACAAGGAGATAAAGGTGACTTGCTCATGCGGCAATTCGTTCACGACCCGCTCCACTCTGGGCCGCGATTTGCAGGTCGACGTGTGCGCATCATGTCACCCTTTCTATACCGGTAAGCAAAAAATCGTGGACACGGCCGGTAGGGTAGAGAAATTCCGTCAAAAATACGGCCTCAAGAAGTAATCCGGGCGCAACGCCAGTAGCCAAAGGGTGTCATAATCTGACACCTTTTTTTGTTGCCACACCCACACCGAATGTAGGTCGCCCCCACAGCTGCGTTGTGATCTACTTCACTGGATCTACCCGCAGCCGCAGCTATGCTTCCAGTGAAGCCTGGAGTCAGACATCATGCTTAGACCCGCTGTCCTAATTGTGCTGTTGCTAGCAACCGGTATCCATGGTTGCACCACGAACCCCGTCAGCGGCAAGAAGCAGCCAAGCCTGATGTCTGAGGAGCGCGAGATCGCCACTGGACGCAAGTTTGATCCCAAGATCCGCAAGCAATACGGCGTTTATGACGATCCCGAGTTACAGGCCTATGTGACCCGGATCGGCAAGAAACTCGCAGCGCAAAGCCACCGCCAAAATTTGGTGTATCGTTTCACTGTCTTAGATTCCCCGGAGGTCAATGCCTTTGCGCTGCCCGGTGGCTATATCTACATAACCCGCGCCTTGATGGCCTATCTCAATTCGGAGGCAGAGCTAGCGGCGGTCCTCGGCCACGAGATCGGACATGTGACGGCCAAACACGCGGTGCGCCAATACACCACCTCCACCGCGGCCAGCATCGGTTACACGATCGGTGCGATCTTTATCCCCGAGCTGGCAAACCAGAACACTGCCAACTTATTCAATATACTTGGGTCGGCACTTATCAGCGGTTACGGGCGCAAGTACGAGCTCGAGGCCGACCGTCTCGGGGCGGAATACCTGGCGCGGTCCGGTTACGATCCGCAGGCGATATTAGGGGTGCTGGGGATCCTTAAGAACCAAGAAGAATTCGAGAAAGAGCTTGCCAAGATTGAAGGACGTGAGGCACGCGTCTATCACGGCGTGTTTGCCAGTCACCCGAGTGCCGACAAACGCTTGCAGGAAGTAGTGGCAGAATCGAAACAATCGCAAGCCACGACCGCACGGGTTGGACGAGACGAATTCTTGGCTCAACTCGATGGCATGGTATTCGGGGACAGCGTGCGCCAGGGCATACGTTATGACCAGAAATTCTTCCACAGAAGGCTTGGTTTTGCCCTTGAGTTTCCGCCAGATTGGCGCATCCAGAACCGTCCCAATCAGATCGAGGCCATCAGTCGTGATAACAATGCGGTGATGATTCTCACGGTGGAAGATCTCAATCGGCACATCTCACCACGCGAGTTTATGCTCGAGCGGCTGCGCCTGAAGAAGCTTAAGCAGGAAGGTACGCTCACTGGGACAGACCTTGAAGGTTATACTGCTATCGCTCGAGTCCATGGACCGTTCGGTTCGCGCAACACGCGGGTTACGGTTGTCTACTTTAACGACAGGGCCTACATATTTCGTGCTACCGGGAAAACCGACTCGGCTTTTAAAGCCGCCGACGAATTGTCTCTGCAGACAGCGCGCAGCTTCCATGCCCTGACCGGGGATGAACACAGATTGGCGGAAGGTCTACGGATAGAAATAATCGATACCAACGAGAATGACTCCTTCGCTGGGTTGGCCGTGGACTCGCCTATACCTAACTATCCCGCCCGCATCTTGCGCCTTATCAATGATAAGTACCCGGAAGGCCGACCCGGTAAAGGCAAACTGAAGGTTATTCGTTGACAAATAACCGGTCTGGCTAACTTGCGACGTTTCGCACCAACAGATCTGGTTGTGACCAACCCGCGTCGGGAATAAAGCGTTCCCCGTATTCTTCAGATAGCTGGTGCAAGCTGTGGCTGACACCGGATTCTCCTAAGGTTTCCACATAGCGCATGGGGCCACCCGTGAACGGCGCGAAACCGGTACCGTAGACCATACCTGCATCAACCGCATCCGCATCTTGCACCACGCCCTCACGCAAACACGCCATTGCCTCGTTCACAATGCGCATTACCAAACGTTCCATAATTGGTATCTCACCCGTTTTGCTAGATGCGAGTCGTGTGCGGGCCTGCCCCTGGCTACCGTACTTGTAAAAGCCTCTGCCACTTTTCTTGCCAAGATCGCCACGTTCGACCATCTCGCGTAACTTTTCCGGGACCGCGATTCCCAGCGGCTCTGCCAGCTCTTCGGCCACCGACAAACAAATATCCAAACCCACTGTATCGGCAAGCGCAATCGGCCCCATAGGCATACCGAACTCGACGGCGGCGTGATCGATGTTCTTCAAGGGCAACCCTTCTTCCACCATCTTCATGGCTTCCATGAGATACGGCATCAGGATGCGATTTACCAAAAAACCAGGGCTGCTTTTGACGACCAGTGGCAATTTATCGATCGCTACCGTGTAGGCCCGGGCCCGATTCAATGCCGTGTCCGACGTTTGCGCCCCACGCACGACTTCCACCAATTGCATCTTTGCAACCGGATTGAAAAAGTGGATGCCGACCAAACGCGACGGTTCCTTTAAAGCAGATGCGATGGTCTCAAGCGGGATACTCGAGGTGTTGCTCGCCAGCACTGCTGTCGGCGGCGTATCCCGTTCCACTTGACGAAACACCTTTTGCTTTATTTCTTTGTTTTCAACAATCGCTTCGATGACCAGGTCCGCGCGCCGCAAACCGTCCCCGGCGATGTCGGGCATTAGTCGATCCATAGCTTCCTGCACAAGGTGCGATTCCTTTAGCTTCTTTCTGAAAAGTTCGTGTGCACGCTTCATGGCGCGCGCGACGATTTCCGGTTTCTGATCCTGAAGGCTTACACTGAACCCCCGAAACGCCGACCATGCCGCTATGTCACCCCCCATCACGCCGGCACCGATAACGTGAAGATGCTTTATGTCGTGTGCGTGTTTGCGTGCTTGGCGCTTTAGCTGTTCGCCCAACAAAAAGACATGCACAAGATTCCGGCTGGCACGACTCACCAACAGTTCACCAAGCGATGTTGCCTCTTGTTCTTCGGTGGCGTTTTGTCGACACAACTCGAGGATACGATACGGCGCCCGATAATGATCAGGATTCGCTTTCTTCCTTAACTGTCGCAACACCTGACCATAGACCAGCCCTCGGAGTGGCCATACAGCCATCATACGTTTTGACCACGGTAACTTTCGCCGAGTTCGTGGCTTTGATAAGCACGCGATCGCCGCATTCATAAGGTGTCGAGGTGGACTAACCGCATCCACCAATCCAAGCCTGCGTGCTTGCTTGCCGCTCACACTGCGGCCCGTAAGCATCAAGTCTAGCGCGGCTACGGCACCGACTAACGGCGGCAAACGCACGGTACCGCCAAACCCAGGATTGATTCCAAGCCTCACCTCCGGCAGGCCTAATCGAGTGCCCACATCGTCGCGCGCCACGCGATAGGTACAGGCAAGCGCCAACTCTAGACCGCCGCCGAGACAGTAGCCGTGAATCACGGCAACCGTCGGGAAAGGGAGATCTGCCAAACGCTTGAATACTTGCTGGCCAGTGTGCGCGAGTTCGGCCGCACGGGTAGAATCATCGATGTGCTGGAATTCACGCACATCGGCACCGGCGATAAACCCACTCTTTTTGCCAGAACGGATGATAAGGCCCGTTGACGGTTTATTCTTGAGCTCCGTAATGATGTCGTCGAACTCTTGCAAGACCTCACGCGACAATACATTGGCCGATGCTCCGGCTACATCTAGCGTCGCGATTGCGCGCTCGTCCACCAATTCCAATTGCCAGTGTTTCACCGGTTCCTCCCAACTAGGCCTGCAACAGCATGGCACCGCCCTGGCCACCGCCGATACAAAGGGTGGCAACACCAGTTCCCCCCCCTTTTCGCCTAAGGGCATACAACAGGTGCAACACCAAGCGCGCGCCACTGGCGCCAACCGGATGTCCGCAGGCGACGGCGCCGCCCTCGGGGTTGAGGCGTTCCATATCTATGCTGCCTAGGGGCTCCTTCATATCCAATTCGTCGCGCGCATAGTCGGGACTCGCCCACGCGGCCTGACACGCCAACACCTGTGCCGCAAAGGCCTCGTTGAGTTCCATGTGCGCGAGGTCTGACATCGCGACACCATGTTTTTGCAACAGCTTGGCCACTGCGTGCACCGGTCCCAGGCCCATCTGCCGCGGGTCTACACCGGCCCAGGCATGTCCCACGACTTCACCCATCACCGGCAGGTTATGCCGATTTACCGCCGTTTCACTGGCGAGCATAAGCATAGCGGCGCCATCGGTAACCTGCGAGCTATTGCCGGCGGTAACCGAACCGTAATCACGATCGAATGCTGGCTTGAGTTTGGCAAGTTTCTCGAGGGTCGAATCTCGACGCAGACCGGTGTCTTCAAAATAGTGTTCGCCACGGGCGTCATAAAGCGTTGCTATCTCTCCTTGCATATGACCGTCATCGAATGCCGCCGCTAAGTGCTCGTGGCTTTGCTGCGCATAGGTGTCTTGCTGTTCGCGGGTAATTAAAAATCGATGCGTCAACACCTCCGCGGTTTGCCCCATCGAAAGTTTGACTAATGGATCACTCAGTCCCAACAACAACGCAAAAACCGGTTTCAGATACGCGGGGCGAATACCGGCCATTGCCTTGAGGCGTGCGAACCCAGTGCGCGCACGCATAACTCCAGCCAACCAGGTGACCATGGCGGCATTCCACTGCACGGGTGCACGACTCATCGCTTCCGTACCGCCAGCCAATACGATATCAGAGTAGCCTAGCGCGATACGCTCACTCGCCGAGGCGATCGCTTGCAGACCAGAGGCACAATTGCGTTGCACCGTAAACGCCGGCACCTGTTTGCCGCAACCGAGTCGAAGAGAAATGATGCGCGCAATATTCGCTTCATCCGGCGCTGGGATAACGCAACCGACGATAACTTCGTCGATGACAGACGGAGCAAACGGCATGCGCGCAAGTACCGGCCGACCAGCTGCCACTGCGAGGTCTGCTGCACTGAAAGGCCCGAGTTTGCCCTGGGCCCGAAGGAACGGCGTGCGTGCGCCATCGACTACCAAGACTTTACTGGTCGCCACCAATGAATCCTCCTGTTGGCTTAACCGCTAACATAGCGTGCACCCATTGTAATTCAACGACTGCGGTTTCCCGAAGACATGGCCGCGAACAAGACAGGTGTGGTCGTGCCCAAGCACGTGCTTTCAGCTAGCACCCAGCCACATCGGCCCGCTCGATGGCGGAGACTAGGGTACTGCTCGCCGGAAAGTCATCCACTTGAATTACTTGATGGCGGGCCTCGAAGGCGGCGCGAAGCCGGTTGGCCTCGTCATCATTGAGGACACCTAGGCGTAATGCGTCGCCGATTAGCGCATCATAATCACGTGTGACGAATGCCTGACTGTCCAGCACACGATGGATCTTGCGTTCTAGGGGTTCGGCTGCAATTACCTTTGGCAGCGCATCTTCTAGGCGACCGATAGGCTCATTGAGATCTTTCGGTATATACATGCCCTTGGTGAGCCGGTCACGGGCATCCGAGGGCACCAGCAGTAAGCTCGCCACTTGGTGCCCAAGCCTGTCGCTAGGGACCCTAAAACGACGTCCGAAGGGAAACACGAAACGACGTAGCAGCCAGGCCATCGGCCGATTGGGAAAGTTTCGAATTACGCCATCGAGTGCCTGTTGCATGCGATAGAGCGCGTCCTCACACACCCATTTGACGAGCGGTAAATCGCTACGGGGCCTATTCTGGTCCTCGAAGCGTTTGAGCGCAGCACTGGCCAGGTACATGTAACTCAAAACGTCTGCCAGGCGACCGGAGATTTTCTCCTTGCGCTTTAAAGCGCCACCGAATACAAACATGGCAACGTCGGATGTGAACGCAAAGGCAGCACTGATGCGGACAAGATGTTGATAGTAACGGCGGGTGGGTCCGGATACCGGGGCACGGACGACCCGGGCGCCTGTCATTCCTAACGACAGGGCGCGCACCGCATTGCTGATGACATGGCCAGCATGACCAAAGATGGCCTTGTCGAATGTCTTGGATGCCCGGCGTAGGTCTGCATCAGCCACTGCTTGCAGCTCGCGGTAGACGTACGGGTGGCAACGGATCGCGCCTTGCCCATAAATGATAAGCGAACGCGTCATGATGTTGGCGCCTTCGACGGTGATGGTGATGGGTAGACCTTGGTAGGCACGTCCGAGCAGGTTGGCCGGCCCCAGACATATGCCGGAACCGCCATGCACGTCCATGGCATCATTGATAACGCGACGCATGCCTTCAGTGAGATGATATTTGACAATGGCGGAGATCACCGACGGATTCTCACCCAAATCTATCGCCTGCGCCGTCAGCGTGCGGGCCGCGTCCATCATGTAAGTCGTGGCACCGATGCGGGCTAATGCTTCCTCGACTCCCTCAAACCGACCAATCGGCAACCGGAATTGTCGCCGTACACGCGCGTAGGCACCGGTGACACGACTGGCGACCTTGCCCGCGCTGGCGCCCATGGCCGGCAACGAAATAGCACGCCCAGCTGCCAGCCGCTCCACCAACATACGCCAACCCTGTCCGACGCCGGCAGCCCCGCCAATTACCCAATCCACGGGGATGAACACGTCCTGTCCACTATTGGGACCGTTTTGGAACGGAATCCCTAGGGGATCGTGGCGTCTACCGATGGTGATGCCAGGGGTATCGGTTGGGATTAGCGCCGCCGTAATGCCGAGATCCTCTTGGTCGCCCAGCAAATGTTCCGGATCGTAGAGCCTAAAGGCGAGGCCCAGCACGGTAGCCACCGGTCCCAGGGTGATGTAACGCTTTTGCCAGTTCAAGCGGATCCCAAGCACGTCAGCGCTGCCGCCAAAATCACTTTTGCAGACAACGCCCTTATCGGGCATGGCGCCGGCGTCGCTGCCGGCCTCGGGGCTGGTTAAGGCGAAACAAGGGATCTCCTGCCCGCGCGCCAGACGCGGTAGATAGTGGTCTTTTTGCTCCTCGGTACCGTAGTGCAACAGCAGCTCCGCCGGGCCCAGTGAGTTGGGCACCATGACCGTAGTGGCCACCGCGACACTGCGGCTGGCGAGCTTTACCACTACGGCCGAGTGGGCCAGGGCTGAGAATCCAAGGCCGCCGTATTGTTTCGGGATGATCATGCCGAGGAACCCTTGTTCGCGAATAAAACGCCACACCTCAGGGGGTAGATCTTGCAACTCATGGGTGATCTGCCAATCGTCGGTGAGATGGCATAGCTCTTCCGCCGGCCCGTCGATAAACGCTTGTTCTTCATCAGAAAGCTTGGGAGCGGGTACCGCCAGTAGCTTCTTCCAAGATGGCCGGCCACTAAAGAGGTCCGCATCCCACCACACGGTTCCCGCGGCCATGGCCTCACGTTCAGTCACCGACATGGTCGGCATTATTTCGCGAAACGTCTCTAGCAAGCGGTCACTGACCAATTTACGGCGAACCAAGGGCACATTGAGGGCGATGGCCAAGAGCGCCAATAGCACAGCGACAACGCCGTAGCCCACAGAAACGCCGTGCAGGAAGCCATATGCCGCCAGCATCAGTGCCACCGCGGTAGTCCATAGATAGAGCGGTGCCGCCAGATAGGCCAATAGCCACGCACCCACGAAACCAATAGCAATCCAGAGTAAAAGGTTCATAGCGTCCTCCGCACCACCTCAGACCCGGTGTTTACCGCCACTAACGGGCGCGATCGGCGAATTCTACCAACTTTAGATTAGAAGGCCCCACCGCCAAGGAGTTTCGGCTGGTGTAATCGAGACGAAATAAGCGCGATCCGAAGCTATAGGTACGCTCAAAAACCTTCCCTTTAATGACACAAATCATTGATTTCGAATTAAAAGAACCGCCGACTAAAAAATTTGATCAAAAATTTGAATGACATATCTTAGTTGTTGGCGCTATCGTCCGCGCGGTGACGTTATCGACGCACGGAGAGCGATCACCCAACGCCGATTCGGCCACACCCCAGGCATTTCGGACCATCGCGGTATCGCTTCGCAACACCGTTGGTTTGGTGCCTCATTTTGCAATTAGACCTGAACCACGAGGACCAAGCATGTTCACACAAGGACATCCGCATGTTCTGGGCGCAGGTGTCTATCGCCCTCAACAGACTTGTAAAATCACGCGAAATCATGGAGTACGTAGACAGTGAGAACCGATTTGGCGTTCCAACGGATTGGCTTGACAGGGTAATGGGGCTCAAGGAGAGGCGGGTGTCGCCCGAGAAGTGGTAATCCCTCCGATCTCTGTTGCCGCCGCTCACGACGCCCTCGAGGACGCCCAGCTACTGCCAAAAGAGATCGATGTAATCATCTATGCAGGGGGTAGCCAAGGATTAATTACATAGAGCCTGCTACCGCTCACGTGGTTCAGGAAAGAACGGGTGCAAACAATGCAATCGCTTTTGATGTGACCAAGGCCGTCTAGGGTTCATGAATGCGATTCATCTGATGGATTCCTTGATCGCGACCGGTCAAGCGCGACGAGGGCTGATCGTGACTGGGGAGCAAGGATTCCGAAATACGATTAACGCGTACAAAGTGCTACTGAACTCGCACGATAGAGATGCCTTCATGAACGTAGCGGCTGGCCTAACGCTAGGGGATGCGGGCGCCGCCCTCATTATGGGGCCCAAGATCGATCCCGACAGCGGTTTTCCGGGGAATCATGGTGGAATCTAAGGGCGAGCACTATCGCCTATGCGTCTGTGATGACCTAAAAACGGCGCTGGAGACAGGCATGACGGCCATTGTTGCCGAGACGGCCAAACTAGTCCGCGATATGTTTTTGCGGTTTACCGGAAAGCTCGGCTGGACATCGGAGGACATCCCCCTGTACCTTCCCATCAGGTTGGGCGCAAGGCCCTGAAGATTCATAGGGCAATTAGCCCGGTCGCGGAGGAGAGAATACCGAACACGGTGGAGACGATGGCAAACACCATATTAGCCACTATTCCTTACACACTGCACATGGTGCGTCAACAGGGACGGGTGCAGTCCGGCACAAAGATTTATATGTCCGGAACTGGCAGTAGGATCTGCGCGAGTCAAGCGGGCCTCATCTGGGATGCTGCGTGACCTTCACACAAATGCTTCGTTAACACTAGCCTATTGGCCACCTTTTGCCGCAGGCGGCTGGGGTGGCCATTGTCTTCCCTACAGTGCTCGGGTGTCTTAGCTGAGCCATGGGACTAGCCGCCGTCACCATTCCTGCCCTCGTAGCACTTATTGCTAAAGGCATCCTATTTGTCTACGCAAGACTTTCGCAGATCCGAACGCTTGAGACCCGCCTTTATTTGTCTTTGCTTTTCGCCCTCTCACTACAAAATTTGGCAGAAGGTTCTGGCCTTAACGCGATAGCCCAGCACGGGTCTGCCTCCGGGATCTATGGTTTTATCTACTACGGCGCAAGCATTGCGGCAATCGCGCTGCTGCTGCACTTGGCGCTGGCCCTCGCTTTGGGCTTCGGCAACCGAGACATTCGACTCCTGTTTCGGATCCTTCTTTACGCGCCTGCGATATTACTTGGGTTAATGCTCTGTTTCACGACAGCGCTCGTCGCCGGGTTCGAGCCCCTCGAACACACAATCACCGAAATGCCGGGGCCATACTATTTCTTATTTGAAATCTACGCGGTGGGTTATTTTGTTGCCGTTCCATTTGTTCTGGCCTATGGGAGCATGAAACAAGAGACTGCATCTTGGAGACTAAGAAACAAATTCATGCTAATCGGCTTGCTGCCGTTCCTTTTTGTAGTGCTGGCTGTAGTCATCCTGGGACATTTCGGGGTGAGGTATATCAACGCTACCGACAGCACCATGATCCCGATATATACCAAAGTATTGTTACCCGTGGCTGTAACATTTTTTCTCGCTGTAACGGCATATGCTATACACCAGCATCGGCTTTTCGATATTCAATTTTATATTCCCTGGTCAAAGGTCAGACGACGTAAGACCGCATTCTATCGCCACATCCGGAATATGATCGCCGAGGTTGCCAACCTTCCTTCCGTCAACGAAGCGGTCAGCCAGCTAGCCCGTACTTTAGGATGTCCGGTCGCGCTCGTAGACAGCAAAGCAACAGTAGTGGCGGCGGCCGGTACGCAAGACCGCATGATCCAGATTCCGCAAGAAGCACTACTCGAAGCAGAAAGTATCATCGTCACAAACGAAATTAAGGACGTTTATCCTGAGACCTATATGGTGATGAAGCGTTACGGTGTCGCGGCGGTTGTTCCGTTCTATCCGCATAGTCGAAATGCATCAGGCTGGCTTTTGCTCGGCGATTCGTTCAGTGAGCATGTCTACACACCGCTCGACTTCCGGCTTGTCGAGGAACTGTTCGACAAGATGGCAGACCTGTTTCTGGACAAACTCTTGACCATGCGCGCGCAACTGGCACAGGCGAATAAGCAAATGCGCATAATGCAACGTCAGGCCGAGAAAACCGAAAGCAGGCTTGCGCCCTTGCAACGTGACGTCGAAACGCTGCGCCGCGAAAACATGCGTCTACTCAAGGAACAACGGGCAGATAGCTTGGGACGTAGACGAGCGGAAACCTCGGCCAAGGTGCTCGCGGCTACCGTCACTCTGCTCGCCCGCGACAAACCGATGGGGCGCCGCTTGCGCCAACACTTTCCACAAACAGCCCATTTCGTGGGACCGGATTCAATTGGTTTCAGACGCAAAAGCCTACCCGACGTCTTGGTCGCGCAGGTTGAGCCCGGCACATCGGCCGCAGAGAACAAGCTTTTGAAACTAGCCACCGAAAACCGTGGTCGTGCAGCGATCCTGCTATACGGGTCGGGGGCGAGCGAGTTTGCTTTCAAGCACAAGAAGGAGTTGCTCGGTTCACTGATTCAGCTAATGCCAAGGGAAATCACGGAAGAGGCCTTAGTACGAACGGTCTATGCAATGGCTGAGTTACGTAAGACGGTTTTCGCTGTTCACGACCCGAATTGTCCGTTGATCGCCCGTAGTCAGGCGTTTTCACATGCCCTGGCCGAGGCGCGCCGGCTTGCCGGCCTCATGGAACCCATTCTCATTTCAACCACCGATATTCAACAGGCGGTTGCGCTTGCAAGCTACATGTACGAGGCCAGCCACCAACGAGGTAGGCTCAAGATATTGAGCGTCTCCGAGTTGGAACAGACGGCCAACCACGGCGACGATTTCGCTTTGCGGCTCGATGATTGCGAAAACGGGACGCTAATGATCGATGATCTTTCTGCGGCGTCTGGCGTTGCCCGCAGCGAGTTACTTGTAACGATAACGCAGGAAGGTGAAACGCGTGTGATTGCCGCATGCAGCGGTGATGCCAGGGACATCGCGGATCGAGTGCGGGCTATCAATCAAAAGTGTGTCCCGTTGCTTCTCGACATACCAAACATGCGTGAACGAAAGGCTGACATACAACCGCTGGTTCACTACTACACGCTGCAATTCAATCTACAAACAGGTAGTGAAAATTATTTACGCCAAACCGAAGTCGACGAACTCATGGCCGAGGAGTTTCCGGCTAGCGTAAGCGCGTTGAAGGCCTCGGTCTTCCGACGACTGCAATCGAAGCAAGAACGGCCCCCCGAGGCGGCAGATCTCGATTACGAGGTCACAAACAAATCCTTGGATGAGCACGTATCTGAGTTCGAGGCACGTCTGCTCGCGCAAACTCTCGAACGCTGTGATGGTAATAAGTCGAAAACGGCGCGACTGCTCGGGCTACGGCCGAATACGCTGCACTACAAATTGGCGCGGTATGGATTGTCAGGACCTAACAAAAAGCGCGAACAACTAGGCTAACACAGGCTATAAGACGTTCTCGCCAGGAGCTGGCTCCGAGCGGGAATCAGGTGGTTCGAGGTTGGGATGGGTGCGGTAAGCGAAAATCGCGCCGGCGATGGCCGAGGCTATCGTCTCGCCCCATGCCTGAACTTGCGGGCGAACACCAACGTCGCACCAAACGATCGGCCTTCTTCGAACCGTCCACCGCCGAAAGTACTGGTACGACAGTCGGTGTACAGCTCGGTGTGCGATACAAAAGTGACAAGTTCATCATTGCGGCTGCCTACACGACGCGAACAAATACGAAAGTCGAAGGATCGTTGAAGGATATCCATCCGGCCGCCGCCACCTTGGTGGCCGGCGATGCGAAAGTGGATTTTCGCTTGCCTGATCGATTGCAGGCCGGGATTGCGGTGCCACTGCGGCCGAATCTGTGGTGGGAGTTCGACTTAGACTGGATCGGCTGGTCTTATGTCGATGAGCTTACGATCATCCAGTCCAATGGCACCATTGCTAATGCTGGTCGCAACACCTTCGACAGTGATGACACGCTGTCTGGTTAGGTGGGGATTAAAGTGGCGTTATAGTCCGCGCCTGACGTTACACGCGGGATTAGGTTATGATCCAAGCCCAACCGCAGAGCTTGACGTTTCACCGATTGCTACACCGCATAAAAAAACGCGGCTCGGATTGGGAGGAAGTTACATGTTTAAGAATGGCATGCGTCTAGCATTTGCTTACCAATTCATACGCGGACATCGGCGAGATGTTAGTGAAAGCAAACAGGACGATCTCGCCCCCCTAGGTAATATCGGTGTATTCGAGGGGGAGTACTCGAGCCGAACGCATGTGATAGGGATCGATCTGATGGGACGCTTCTGACTACGGGGATACTGCGGCTCAAATCTCTATGAGCTCAAATTCCTCCTTGCTGGCGCCACAGTCCGGGCAGGTCCAGGTGTCGGGAATATCCTCCCACCGCGTGCCGGGCGCGATGTTCTGATCGGGGAGGCCTTGCTCTTCGTCATAGACGAAGCCGCACACAACACACATATAAGTCTTCATAACATCGGTGATACATTGCTTTCCATCAAAATTCTGTACCTGGGTCTTGCTTGCCAAAGATTGTCGCATTTTTCACTACATCCGTGAAATAGGTCTGTGCGGAAGGTAGAATCTCTAGAGCTAGTGTTGTCATCACTAATGCTCGTGACTGAATGAGCGAACGAACTGCTATCGTCCTATTTAATCTCGGGGGGCCTGATTCCTTGGATTCGGTGCAACCGTTTCTTTTTAATCTGTTTGCCGATCCCGATATCTTCAAGTTCCCGTTAGGTTTCGTCACCCAAAAACTGTGCGCCTACATGCTTTCTAGGCGTCGTGCCCCGGAGGCGCGTAAGGGCTACGCGGCGATCGGCGGCGAATCGCCCCTGCTAGAAAACACGCGCGCCCAGGCCATCGCCTTGCAATTGGCATTGGCGGAAGAAGGCGCATATGACGTTTATGTGTGCATGCGCTACTGGCACCCACTTACGGAAGAAGTGGTCGCCGAACTGAAACAAAAGTCTTATGCCCAGTTGGTGTTGTTGCCGCTGTACCCTCAGTATTCCTCGACCACGAGTGGTAGCTCCTACAATGAGTTCATGCGCCAGTGCACGACACAACTCTACCGGCCGGAAACTGTTTACATCGAACACTGGTATGAGTCGGACACCTACCAGCGAGCAATTGTCGAAGCGATTCAGAATGAGGCCAAAAAACTGCCCGATCCGAATCCGTCTAACATCGAACTGTTGTTCTCGGCACACGGGTTACCACAGAAAATCGTTGACGGTGGCGATCCCTATGCCGAGCATATTGTGGCTACCTATGAGGCCATAGCAGATACGCTCGATTGGCCCAATACCAGCCTATGTTTTCAGAGCCGTGTCGGGCCACTGGCGTGGCTAAAGCCTTATACCGAAGACGTCATAAAGGCGAAGGCGCAGGCCGGTACCGAACAGATACTCGTATATCCCATTGCGTTTGTATCGGACCATGTTGAAACCTTGTACGAACTCGGCATTCGGTACGCGGAGCTAGCCAAACAACAAGGGGTCGCGCATTATCGTGTCGTGCCTGCCTTGAACGATAACCCTCTCCTAATCGAAGCGCTCAAAGACTGCGTACTGGGCGCCCTCAGAGACTAGTGAGCACCCACCACCCGCCCGTCGTCCTGGTGTTTGCCGGCAGTGACCCCACTGGTGGGGCTGGCGTGCAAGCTGATATCGAGGCCATCGTCAGCATGGGTTGTCATGCGGCGCCGGTGATTACCGCGGTCACCGCTCAAGACACAGTGGGCGTTAAGCAATTCGCGTCGGTAGAAACCGAACTCGTCATCGCACAGGCACGTGCGGTATTGGAAGACATGCCGGTAGCCGCCGCCAAAACCGGCATGCTTGGCAACAAAACCACCTTGAGTGCGGTCGCTAGCATCCTCGATGACTATCCGCGCATCCCGCTGGTGGTGGATCCGGTGCAGGCCGCCGGGAGCGGTAATGCCCTGGCGGAGGATTCGCTAGACGATGCAATGCGTACAGTCTTACTCCCACGCGCAACCCTGGCGACCCCGAACACCCTGGAGGCCCGAAACCTCGCCCCCGACGCCGATACACCGGCTGCGTGCGCACAGGCGTTGATGTCGCTGGGCTGCGAATATGTCCTCATTACAGGCACCCACGATGTCACATCAAACGTGATTAACCGCCTGTATGGCCACATGCGACTGCTCGAAACCTTCGAGTGTGAGCGACTGGACCACAACTACCACGGGTCCGGCTGTACGGTCGCCGCCGCCTGCGCTGCCGGTCTCGCGCATGGATTGGATACCGTCAGCGCGGTCGCCAAGGCGCTTGACTACACTTGGCAGAGCCTCAAGCAGGGTTACCGCCCTGGCATGGGCCAATTTCTGCCCGATCGCCTCTATTGGGCTCGCGAAAATAGCCGCTTCCATGACGACTAACCCCACACTGGCCGGTTTGTACGTCATTGCAGACACCAACTTGATCGATGCCGCGCATTTGATCGATAGCGTGGCGCTGGCCATCGCTGGCGGTGCCCACGTCATTCAATACCGCGACAAGGTGGGAGATCGCGAATCGCGCCTGCGCCAAGCAACCGCGCTCGCCCGTCTCTGCGAAAACCACCGCGTGCCACTGATCATCAACGATGATCCCGAGCTCGCGGCGGATGTCGGCGCCGCCGGCGTCCACCTGGGCCATACCGACCCGTCATTGACCAAGACCCGAAGACGCCTAGGGTCGCAGGCGATTATCGGCATATCGTGCTACAACCAGCTCGAGCTGGCCCTGGCGGCGGAGGCCGAGGGGGCCAACTATGTCGCGTTTGGCAGCTTCTATCGCTCGACGACCAAACCCAAGGCGGTACGAGCACTGCCTGAACTGCTACGAACTGCCAAACAGCAGCTCAATATACCTGTGGTTGCGATCGGCGGTATCACACCCGAAAATGGTGCCACCTTAATCAACGCTGGCGCCGATAGCCTGGCCGTTATACAAGGCGTGTTCAAGCAGGCCGATATTCGTCAGGCGGCCTATCGCTATGCCCTGCTTTTCAGTCGACCGTAGTCCCTCATGCTCACAGAAAGAAACGATGACCAATACTTCGAGCTCATTATTTAAGAAGGCCTGCCAACATATCCCCGGCGGTGTGAACTCTCCGGTGCGCGCGTTTAGGGCGGTGGGTGGTGAACCGGTGTTTTTCAGTCGTGGGCAGGGCCCTTATCTTTGGGATGAAGATGGAAAGAAGTACATCGACTACGTCTGCTCGTGGGGGCCAATGATCTTGGGGCACGCCCATCCAAACGTGATCGAGGCAGTCAAGAAATACGCCGAGCGCGGGCTAGGTTTCGGGGCACCGACTCGGCTCGAAGTCGAACTGGCCGATCTGATCTGCGCTCTCGTGCCATCGATCGAGAAAGTGCGGATGGTGAATTCTGGCACCGAGGCCACCATGAGCGCCATACGACTGGCACGCGGTGTCACCGGTCGCGACACCATCGTTAAATTCGAGGGTTGCTACCATGGCCACTCCGACTCACTGCTAGTAAAGGCCGGCTCCGGCGCCCTAACCCTAGGAGTGCCGACTTCGCCGGGCGTACCCGCCGATTTCGTCAGCCACACGGTAGTTCTGGAGTACAACAATCCCGATCAGGCACAGCGTGTGTTTAGGGACATCGGTGACAAGATCGCCTGCATCATCGTGGAACCAGTAGCGGGCAATATGAACTGCGTACCGCCGGTGGATGGCTTCTTACAAGCGCTGCGTCAGCTCTGCGACGAAAGCGGTAGCCTATTGATCTTCGATGAAGTCATGACCGGTTTCCGGGTAGCCCTAAACGGGGCCCAGAGCTTGTTCGGCGTGACCCCTGACCTGACCACGCTTGGCAAAGTCATGGGTGGTGGCATGCCGGTCGGGGCCTTTGGTGGGCGCGCCGAGATCATGGATCATATCGCCCCCGACGGTCCGGTGTATCAGGCAGGCACGCTGTCCGGCAACCCCATCGCTATGGCCGCCGGCGTGGCCACCCTTAAGGAGGTCTGTGCCCCCGGCTTCTACGAGCAACTAGGCGCCAAAACAACAGCGCTGACGGACGGGCTGCGGGCGGCTGCGAATAAGGCTGGAGTTGCTTTCACGACACACTCAGTGGGCGGCATGTTTGGTGTCTTTTTCACCGACAAGCCACTGATCACGCGATTCGATGAGGTGATGGCCTGCGATGCGGAGCGTTTTAAGCGCTTTTTCCACGGCATGCTGGCGGAAGGCGTGTATCTGGCCCCATCGGCGTTTGAAGCGGGATTTTTGTCTGCCGCCCACACCGACGAGACCCTGGCAGCGACAACCGCGGCTGCCGCTAAGGTATTCGCAAACGCCAAATAAAAAACGGGCCGGGATCTTACCCGGCCCTTGCGTGCGCCCCACACGCTAATCTAACAATAGAATTCGTCTCAGCTGACCAGAATGTTTTCTTCTGTATACCGCACGGTGGCAACATGCGGACGGACGGCCACTTCGCTCAAGGCAATATCGATGCCAAGTATGGCGACAACATCGTTGTGGTCGCGCACCCCTGGCAACTCCTGGCGCAGATAGGTGTAATGGGTCTCATTCATGTACACCAGATTCGGCCGGTTACCGTTGTCTGTTTCGTATCCACTTACCAAATTGACGATGTGACTAAGCATTGATATTTCCTCTTCCGAAACGCGTCGCTAATGTGACGCTGCTTTACTTGTCTCACCCAAGGTAAAGGCAATTCCCGTGCCATGATTGCAAAAACATCATAAGTATTTGAAAGATATTAACTAATCATCGAGGACGGGACGTCAACCGAGGGTCAAAATATAGACGTTGAGGGACAGCACGACGAGCAGGGGCAGCCGACAAGCGGCACCCTGGGGACAACTTCTAGGGGATGAGCGGTTCTAGGCGTCGCGGGCCAAGGCCCGCGAATCCAGCGTCATTTCAGGCCTGACATGTAATGCGCCACCGCCTTGATCTCGCTCTCTGACATGCGAAAGGCGATCCGGGTCATGATCTCGTTGTCGTTGCTGCGCTTGCCTGCCTTAAACGCCAGTAGCTGGCTTTCGCTGTATACCGCGTGCTGACCAGATACTCTCGGGAAACGTGGCGGAATCCCCCGTCCTGAGGGTCCATGGCAACTCATGCAGGCCGAAACCAGCGTCTTTGCATTACCGCCGCGGTACAGTCGCTGACCTTCCTGCGCCTTCTCCCTATCAGCCGAGGCACTTACTTTGAGGGCCTGGCTGGCGAAATACACCGCCAAGTCCTCCATATCCTGCTGCGACAGTGGCGCCACCATACCCGCCATGATTGCATTCTTGCGGGCGCCCGATTTGAAATCCTGGAGTTGCTTGACGAGGTACTCTTGCATTTGGCCCGCGAGACTGGGCCACTCGGGATTGATACTGTTACCATCAGCGCCGTGACAGGCCAGGCAGGCCGCCGATTTGGCCTTTCCGGCCTCAATATCACCCGCCGCGTACACGCCCCCCACCCCTGTTAGTAGCCAAAAAACCACCGCCAGGGTTAACGATCTCTTCGCCATGTTTTTCTCCCCAGGCGCCCGGGCCATTACCCCGATACGCGGTAAAATACCACCCATCTATCATATACGGAATTAGGAAACCAAGACGCCTGCCGACGATCGAAAGTCTGGTATCAACCGCGGGCGTATAAATCCTTAGCGACGACGTTATATACCAACAGCCCAGCCCCGGTCAATTTCCAGTTGTAAGCCAGTGAAGAATCCGCTCGTCAATGTGCGTTTCGGCAAGGGTGCAGCGTCGATGTCGCAGCTACCCTCGGATCAAGGTTCAGAGGTCGCATTCGCTGGACGTTCCAATGCCGGTAAATCGAGCGCCATCAATACCATCACCGGGCACAAGGGGCTTGCACGCACGAGTAAGACCCCAGGGCGAACCCAAGAAATAAACACGTTTGTGTTGGATGACCAACGTCGCATCGTAGATCTGCCTGGGTTCGGTTATGCACGCGTTCCGGATACGGTTAAACGGCGATGGCAGCGTCTACTCAATCGCTACTTAGAGGAGCGCCGGTCATTGTGTGGTCTCGTGTTCGTTATGGATGTGCGCCGTCCCTTGCGCGCGGATGATTCACAATTCCTACAATGGTGCCAACAAACGGCGCTGCCTGTGCACGTACTACTAACCAAATGCGATAAGTTTTCACGTGGACGCGCGGCGGCGGCGTTGCAAGAGATTGAAGCAGCGTTGCAAGAATTCGGTCCACATGTGTCGGTACAATTGTTCTCGTCAACTAAACGCCAGGGCGTCGAGCAGGTGCAAACCTTGATGGTAGATTGGCTCGGTTTGAAAGGGGGCCAAAAAAACCGCCCCGGAGACAAGGGGAGAAAACCCGGGGCGTAACGATTCCTGGAAACAATCTAAGGAGACATTCCAGGAGTTACCCGCTCAGGGAGGAGGAGCGGGTAGACGACCCGCAGGTCGCCTGTTTAATAGACCCGGGTAGAAGTAGAAAGTTCAGTTTTCTCTATAAACCACTAATTATTATAATATAATCAATGCGCCTGGCTCCAGTTGCGGCCCACCCCGATATCGACCACCAGCGGCACCGATAGCTTTGCGACCCCACTCATGTAACGACGGATGTTGTCCGTCGCGGTATCAACGTCCGCTTCCGCCACCTCGAACACGAGCTCGTCGTGGACTTGCATGATCATTTTAACATTGACGGCGCTACTGTTGATCCAATCATGCACCGCGAGCATTGCCAATTTGATCAAGTCGGCGGCCGTACCCTGCATGGGCGCATTAATGGCAGCGCGCTCCGCATATTGTCGGCGCGCGTGGTTACTGGCATTGATGTCTTGTGCGTAGAGCCGTCGACCGAATACCGTTTCGACGAAACCCTGTTCACGCGCTTGCGCCCGTGTTCGGTCCATAAAGTCTTTGACGCCCGGGTAACGCGTGAAGTAAAGATTGACGTACTCCTGCGCGGTCGTGCGATCGATCTTTAGTTGACGTCCCAATCCGAACGCGGACATACCGTAGATCAGACCGAAGTTAATCGCCTTGGCATTACGTCGCTGCTCATCGGTAACAGAATCGAGCTCAACGTTGAAAACCTCGGCGGCAGTGGCACGATGCACATCGGTGCCTTGGGCGAAGGCCTGTTGCAAACCGGCATCGCCGGAGAGGTGCGCCACAATGCGTAGCTCGATCTGAGAATAATCAGCCGATAGCACGGTAAAGCCCTTATCACAGATAAATGCCTGGCGGATGCGCCGCCCTTCAGCCGTGCGCACAGGAATGTTTTGCAAGTTAGGGTCGCTAGAGGATAGACGACCGGTCGCGGCCACCGCCTGATGATAGCTAGTGTGAACCCGGCCGGTATCGGCATTGATCATCTCCGGCAACTTGTCCGTGTAAGTGGATCTCAGCTTGCTTATGCTGCGATGTTCGAGAATAAGTCTGGGCAGGGGGTAGTCTTCAGCCAACTCTTGCAGCACATCTTCGGCCGTCGATGGTTGACCCTTGGGGGTCTTTTTTAGCACAGGTAAACCGAGCTTTTGGTATAGGATTTCCTGGATCTGTTTTGGCGAATCCAAATTAAAGGGCTGTCCAGCGACATCGTGGGCTTCCTGTTCGAGCTCTAACATACGCTGCCCGAGCTCACCGCCTTGACGCCGCAACATGTCGGCATCGATCTTTACGCCGACGCGCTGCATAGTCGCTAAAACCGATATCAGTGGCATCTCAATCTCTTGGAAAAGTTTTTCAAGCGACGATATCTGCTGCAGCTTCGGCCACAGCGATTCATGTAGTCGTAACGTTACATCGGCATCTTCGGCCGCGTAGGGCGTGGCCTGCTCGATACCGACCTCGCGGAAATTGATTTGACCTTTACCCTTGCCAGCAACATCCTCATATTTGAGCGTTTTGTAGCCAAGGTATTTCAAGGCGAGACTATCCATATCGTGGCGCGAGGCAGTGCTGTTAAGCACATACGACTCGAGCATGGTGTCGTAATCAACGCCTGCAAGGTCGATACCGTAGTGGGCAAATATGATCATGTCGTACTTGGGATTCTGGCCAACCTTAATCTGGCGAGGATCCTCGAGAAGTGGTTTCAGTTTGTTTAACACAAGCGTGCGATCTAGTTGCTGGGGGGCGCCGGGATAAACGTGACCAAGTGGTACATAGGCACCGCTACCCACCGTGTCGGTGAAAGAGATGCCTACAAGTTCGGCGGTCATGGCATCGAGACTCGTAGTCTCAGTGTCGATAGCAAATAGCTTGCTCGCCTTTAGTCGTTTGATCCACGCGTCTAGACTACCTTCATCTAATACCGTGTCATATTGGCCAACCGCCTTGGTGGCGGTCTGTGGCTGTTCTGCGCCGCCTAGTTCCGCCAACCAATCCTTGAACTCTAACTCGGCGAAGATCTTTCTTAGTTCTGTTTCACCTTGAGGTTGCCGCTTAAGGTCGGTCGGTTTGTGATCGAGCGCCACATCACACTTGATGGTAGTAAGCCTTCGAGACAGTGGAAGTTGCTCGAGCGATGCCCGCAGATTCTCTCCAATTTTGCCACCGACAGCATCAGCATTAGCGATAATCTCATCGAGCGAGCCATATTCTTCTAGCCACTTGGCGGCAGTCTTGGGACCAACCTTGGGAACGCCGGGGACGTTATCCACCGTATCGCCGATAAGGGCGAGATAATCGATGATGCGTTCGGGGGGTACGCCGAACTTCTGCTTTACGCCCGCACTATCTAATTGAGCATCGTTCATCGTATTGATTAGGGTCACATGCTCGTTGACCAACTGCGCCATATCCTTGTCGCCAGTGGAGATTAAGGTATCGAGTCCAGCATCGGTCGCCTGTGCCGCCAAGGTGCCAATAACATCATCGGCCTCGACGCCTTCTACTATAAATAGTGGTAACCCCATAGCACGAACAATGTCGAAAATAGGCTTGACCTGTGCCCTGAGCTCGTCGGGCATGGGCGGTCGATTGGCCTTGTACTCCGGAAATAATTCGTCGCGAAAGGTCTTGCCCTTGGCATCGAATACCACCGCCACATAGGCAGAGTCATAGTCGACAAACAGTCTGCGCAACATGTTAGTGGTGCCATACACCGCGCCGGTAGGATCGCCACGCGAATTCGTGAACTGTGGCATGGCATGGTAGGCACGGTACAGATAGGACGAACCATCGACCAGAATCAGTAGCTTGTTTCTTGGCGTAGTCTTATCGTTCATAGAATAAACTCGGCAGTGTCAGTCCCGCGCGCGTCCGCCCGGGTACCCTTATTATGCCCTGATCCAGCCTTGAGAGCGGCAACCCACAACACGGGTTATTAATGCCACTATACCGTTAGCGAAGCTTATAACGTCATTGGAATCACTATCGATGCGCTACCGCATTCTTGCCATGGTGCTTACCGTAGGAATCGCCGCGATGGCGCATCCAAACTAGACGAAGACGATCCCATAAAAGCTTCGGTCATTTTCTATTCGCAGAGTTACGCGATCGAGCGAATTCAGACATGGTGCGCTAGAGTCCACCCCGAGTCGGCCGATCCTATTCAAGAGGCTCGCGACGAATAGGATGCAGCCCTCGCCCACACGCCGGGTCCAAGAAATCGAAGCTCGCCAGAAATTCGACGATAAAGCAACACAAGAGCCACAACTCGACGACTATTTGGCCCGCCATCGCCCCTTTTTGCGACAAGCTTCGAGCTCACGCCCTAACGGCATGACCGGCAGCATCAAGATTCGTCGCGTTTAAACGTTAGCATTTGTCGATATAATCACGGCTATGGTTATGCAGGTATACATCGGCGAAAATCTTGCCCGCTACGGTTTCGGTGAGGGCCATCCATTTGGTCCGGATCGCATGGATGCGTTCTGGCGCGAAGCCGTCAAACAGGGACTCGATAAGCGTGCTCGCATTGCCACCCCCGCCAGTTGCTCGCAAGAAGAGATCCTTCGATTTCACACCCGGGAATATGTCGATCGAGTAAAACAACAGTCGATCACCGGTAGCGGCTATTTGGACTACGGCGACACACCGGCCTTCAAGGGCGTATTCGAAGCGACTTCCTACGTTGTTGGTTCCGGCTTGAATAGTCTGGTTCACATCATGTCAGGCGATAGCCCACGCATTTTCGTACCCATCGCAGGGTTACATCATGCGCGTAGGGATTCGGCAGCAGGATTTTGTGTGTTCAACGACCCCGGGGTGTTGATCGAAGCGCTACGTGGCCAATATGGGTTGAAGCGGGTGGCCTACGTAGATATCGACGCCCATCATGGTGATGGGGTGTTCTATGCCTTTGAGGAAGATCCCGATCTCATCTTCGCCGATATTCATGAAGACGGACGCTTTCTTTACCCTGGGACCGGCTTCGCGCATGAAACCGGCAAGGGTGCAGCCAAAGATACCAAGTTGAACATCCCAATGATGCCGGGAGCCGATGATGAAGCGTTCCATCGAGTGTGGCCACAACTCGAGGAATTCGTGCGTGCCGCCAAACCGGAAATCATCTTATTACAGGCCGGTGCCGATAGCATCAAGGGTGACCCCATCACACACATGCAGTTCACACCGGCTGCCCATGGTCATGCCGCTAAACGTCTATGCGCTATCGCTGATGAATTCTGTCAGGGTAGGATTATCGCTATGGGCGGTGGTGGCTACAACCGTACCAACTTGGGATTGGCATGGAGCGCGGTGGTAGAAGCAATGCTTGAGTGATCAAGCCAGCGGCTTCAACCAGCAACTACCGAATTGCGCCCTAATTTCTTGGCTCGGTAGAGCGCACGATCGGCACGTGATACGAGCTGCTCTAGGTCCTCACCCTTCTCGAATAGTACAGCACCGATACTTATCGTCAGCTTCACCTTTTGGTTGCCGATGTCGAATTCGCTTTCACTGACTTGCTGACGGATGCGCTCGGTAAGCGTAGACGTTTCCTCAAGCCCAGTTGCGGGCATCACCAGCAAGAATTCTTCACCACCGTAGCGACCGATTTTGTCTGGTAGACGTAACGCCTCGGTTAGGATGGCAGCGATACCCTGTAATACACGATCACCCGCCTTGTGACCGTGGGTATCATTCACTTCCTTAAAGTAGTCGACATCGACCATGGCCACTGACAATGGATGCCCGTAGCGTTCCGCATGCGCCATGGCTTCGAGCACGCTGATCGTAATACCACGGCGATTGCGCGTGCCGGTAAGGGAGTCGGTGATTGCCTGCTCGCCGAGTTCGTTCGCACGGCGCTCGGCATACTGGCGTATGTCGTATTCACGCTTAATCGGCGCCGCCACCAACCAATAGATCGGTGGCGCGATAAGCACCGACAGCACTCCGGCATCGACTAGCATGAGACCAATGGAATATCTTATGTAACCGAGATACATGAGTACCGACATGATTAGGAGCTCGACACAAAAGGTCATAGCGACGATGGCGAGCATCGCCCGTGCGGCAGAGATCACCCCAGTATTGGCCTTCACGCGATGGGCCTCCAAAGCAGTCGAGTACACTCGAGACTGTCATAACCATCTGACAGATATACCTTATCTCAATATATATAGCCTATCGGCGGTATTTGAGTCAAAGAATGTGAGGAAATTAAGGTACTGGGGCGGCTAAATCTGCTGCAGATTCGCATATGCCAAGACCAACCATTTGCTACCCGCTGCCTGAAAATTGACTTGCACCCGCGCGTGCACACCTTGGCCCTCATAGCTCATTACAACGCCTTCACCAAACTTTTGATGTCGAACCCGCTGGCCCAATTTCATGCCGACTGCTTCCGGCGACCCAACCGGGGCCGACCCCGCCGTTCGCCACGGACGTCCCAACTGCGGCTGGGCACGGACCTCGTCGATCAGTTCCGGCGGCACCTCTCCAAGAAAGCGTGACGGGCTCGTGTAGTGCTCGGACCCATGCAACCGTCGCACCTCCGCATAGGTCAAGTAAAGCCGTTGCATTGCGCGGGTCATGCCCACATAGCAAAGCCTACGTTCCTCTTCGAGCCGTCCAGTTTCTTCGAGCGAACGTTGATGCGGAAACAGGCCCTCCTCGAGGCCGGTCAGGAATACAATTGGGAACTCCAACCCTTTCGCCGAGTGCAGGCTCATCAATTGGACGCAGTCTTCCCACTCGCTGGCCTGGCTTTCGCCAGCCTCTAAGGCGGCGTGGGCTAAGAATGCAGACAGGGGATCCATATCGTCGGCATCTTCGTAATCGAAATGACGTGCGGCCGACACAAGCTCCTCGAGATTCTCCACCCGTGATTCAGCCCGTTCACCCTTTTCCTTGCGATAGTGATCCAACAGGCCGCTGTGTTGTAGTACATGCTCGATCAGTTCCCCGAGTTCGAAACCATCTGTATCTTCGGCGAGTCGGTCGATGAGTGTTAAGAACGACGCGATCGCGTTGATGTTACGCGCTGGTAGCTGGCGCGTCGCAACCAATTGTTTTGCTGCTTCCCATAGCGAGACATCGTCAGCGCGAGCAAACTCGCGTACCGCCTCGAGTGATCGGTTGCCGACTCCGCGTGTCGGAACATTAACAACACGCTCAAAGGAAGGGTCGTCGTGGCGACTAGCGACGACACGCAGATAGGCCAGCGCATCTTTGATTTCGGCGCGTTCGAAGAATCGCAAGCCGCCATAGACACGGTAGGGGACATTGGCAGCCAGTAACACTTCTTCGAACACTCGGGATTGTGCATTGGAACGATAAAGAATGGCCGTCTCGTCCCGACGGTTACCTCTTTCTACCCATTCACGTATGCGATCGATCACGAACTGCGCTTCGTCGAATTCGTTGAACGCAGTGCATAAAGATATACGCTCTCCTTGTTTGCCTTGGGTCCACAGGTTTTTTCCGAGCCGTCCCTTGTTGTGGTTAATGACAGCATTGGCGGCGCTCAGAATGGTCTCGGTTGATCGATAGTTCTGTTCCATACGGATCAGTCGCGCACCTGGAAAGTCGCGCTCAAATGACAACATGTTCTCCACGCGCGCGCCGCGCCAACCGTATATCGATTGATCATCATCGCCGACGCCAAAGAGATTATTATGAGCGCCAGCGAAAAGCCTGAGCCACTCGTACTGTATGGCATTCGTATCCTGCAGCTCATCCACTAACACATGCCGGAAGCGCGCTTGGTAGTGGTCACGCATGGTTTCACTTTTGCGCAACAACTCGATCACGCGCAAAAGAATCTCGGCAAAATCGACAAGCCCCGATTTCTGGCAGGTTTCTTCGTAGGCCCTATATACCCGCACCTGTTGGCGCAATTGACGATCTTCGATGTTGCCAAACTGCTGAGGACGTCGGCCTTCCTCCTTTTGTGCATTGATAAACCATTGCAGGCGACGTGGCGGCCAGTAGGCCTCATCGAGCTCTAAATTCTTTAGCACCCGTTTGATCAGACGGTACTGGTCTTCGCTATCGAGAATCTGGAATGACTGCGGAAGGCCTGCCTCGCGCCAATGTGCGCGCAGTAAACGATGCGATAATCCATGGAAAGTGCCAATCCACAGTCCCTTGGCCGGATATTGCAACAACTGCTCGATGCGTCTACGCATTTCCTGCGCTGCCTTATTGGTGAAGGTCACGGCCAGGATTGCATGTAGAGAGACATTCTCTACGCCCACCAGCCAGGCCACACGATGGGTGAGCACGCGTGTTTTGCCGCTGCCGGCGCCAGCCAATACCAATAAGGGTCCCGGTGGGGCGGCTACGGCTTCACGTTGCTCGGCATTGAGTGCATCCAGAATATCGGTGACATCCATACCGCGATAATAACAATTACCGCATAGATTCGTCAGGGATGGCGGCGGAGTCGGGGTTGGAGCCAAAGAGATGACATACTGTTACCTCCGACAGGTGAACGCCTTAGCTGTCCAGAGACAATCACCAAGAAACGACTACGATGACAACCACCCAAAACAAAGAAAATGGCCCCTTACTTCTGAAGCGAGGGATCATCTATCTGATACTGTGGTTAATATTCCTTTAGCAGATGTGGCCGAAGTTTACGAGCTTTCTCGACGCCGGGGTAATCAACGTCTTCAACCAACAATTACAAGGCAACTATGCGATTATTGCCTTGATTGTTCTGGTTCTGATATGTGTAGCGCTGTGCGCGATCGGACTTAAGGACATCTTTGTCTACGTCAAAGGCAGGCCTGAAGATAATGGCGATGACAACTAGGCCAAACTCTACAACACCCGGTCGTTCCTGATGTAGCTGCCATCATGCGAAACATTTTGGGGAAATGTCACTGCGGAAACATCGAGTATGCGTTTCTGTGGCCAGAGTCAGGCAACGACATCCCAGTGCGCGCATGCAGTTGTACGTTTTGTCGCAAGCACAACGGCGTCTATACATCCCACCCTCAGGGATAGCTCAAAGCACGTGCCTCTGATCAGTCGCGCGTCAACAAATATGCCTTTGGCACGAAGACGGCAGAGTTCTACATCTGTGCAGGTTGTGGCGTGGTACCATTTGTCACCAGCAAAATTCAAGGAAAAACGTACGCGGTGGTAAACATCAACACGTTCGAACATGTGAATCCAGAAGATCTCGTGTCGTCGGTCACTGACTTTGATGGCGAGAGTATCGATGGGCGATTACAACGGCGAGCGCGTAATTGGATACCGCAAGTTACTATCAAATAACGACTGGGCAAACGTGGAACACACCATGATAACCGGTAGCTGCCATTGTCAAGGCGTGAAGTACGAAATCGCGGCTGAAATTCGGGGCCTCCAGCACTGTCATTGTCATACCTGTAGGAATATTCACGGCACCGTTTACGGCTCAGGCGCCGTCACTTCCCGAGATGGTTTCCGTATCGTTAGCGGCAATGACAAGATAAGTGAATACGAGTCTTCGCCGGCAAGAAACGCTGTTTTTGTTCGAACTGTGGTTCGCATATCTACGCCTACATGGCCGCGAAACCCGACATTGTCGTGCTCGGGATGGGCACGCTGGACGAAGATCCCAAGGTCAGACCGATCCGTCATATCTGGATGAGTCATAGGGCCCCTTGGTACGAGGTACTCGACGACCTGCCAACGCACGACGAAATGCCAGCCTGATAATGAACGCTGAGCTGGCCGCGAAGACAGAAAGGCAGTGGCTTCGTATTTGCGTACTCGCAACCAAATAAGATCGCAAGATCGATGTATGAATCATTGGGGTTTAAAGGGCATGAGATTCAGTTGGAGAAAGAACTCGGCGAACAATCTACGTTAGACGAAGGAGGGGAAGGTGCTTGAAGGTGGATGTCTGTGTGGGCGAGTTCGTTATCAAGTCGACAGTTTGGATGACGATGTCTCACATTGCCATTGTTCCATGTGCCGCAAAGCGCATGGGGCTGCGTTTGGCACCTATGCCGCCGTGAAGCCAGGGGGATTCCGTTGGTTGCAGGGCGAAACGCTGGTAAAGGAATATGCTTCCACACCCCAGGTGACGCGGACGTTTGGTGGCCATTGTGGCACAACATTGCAATTTATCGTCGAGGGTGAGACACGCAAGATCGACGTGGCTTTGGGCACACTTGATGGCGACCCCGGCATTCGTCCACGCTATCACATCTTCACAGACTCCAAGGCGCCGTGGTTTGAGATCACGGATAATCTGCCGCAGTACAAAACCCGGCCATGATTTCTGTGCTATCTATCAGGCTGCTGAAAAAACTATTTTCAGCAGCCTGATAGAGCGGTGCATGGAAGCACCGATCAAATCTATCGATCGTTCACAAGTTGGCTTATGCTGGCAGGAGGTCTCGGGCTACCGGTGTTGGCGACATTCGAGCATCCAGTCGATGAGAAAGGCGCACTTCCGGCGAGACTCGAGCGCGTGTTCCCGGTACACGGCCAACGACTCTCTAAACATGCGTTCGACTGCTGTCGCGAACCGGCGATTAGGAACACCATCAAGAAAACAGCTATTAAGCAACTCGCCGGCGCAGAAACGGATGTATGCGTGTTGCAGTCAGTCATTGGGTTGCTGAGAATGGGACTGGAAATCTTCTCGCTCGAAGATTGTGTCTTTACTTCAGAACCCGACCCGCGACCCGCCTTGGAACGCATGTACCGCTCGGGAGCTATCCCTTGCACTTTCAAGACACTTTATTATGAGTTGATGGCCAGGGTTGGCGAGGTATCACAGATCGATCGGAAGAGATTGTTGCCAAGCGACTTCATGTGGCCAGAGGCATTACCGCCGCGTTGCCCTAAACCAGCGACGGAAGAGCGATAACAACGATCTGCGTGGCATTCAAGGGCCGTCGACGACGAGCTCTATTAAAAAGGGCAAGGGCTGGTGTATTCTGCGGTCCAGCCCGAGTAGGGCTTAGGTTCCCGGCGATACGACGCCATGTCCAGTCACGACAAACCAGCGCTGCAGAGTTTGCTATCACCACGCTCTGTCGATGAATTTCTGCCCGACTATTAGCCGGACAAAGCACCGTATTTTGCCGTTGACAGCGATCCCGCACGACTACCAGAATTACCGCATGCGAAAGAGCTAACCACGTTCGATTCGCTGGCGCACATCAATCAGCGGACTGCGCAGGATACGCCATTTTACGCGCGGGATTTACAAGCTCAGTTTCCGGAAATCGCTTTCGACAAGATCAAACAGTTGCTGGAGAACTGTGCGCGCTGTAGATTAATGACGCTGCTTTGCTTGCCATCGATTAACAACAATAAAAACTAATTCGCTTACTCCACCGTAACTGATTTGGCGAGGTTCCGTGGTTGGTCGACATCGGTGCCCTTTACAATCGCCACGTGGTAGGCGAGCAATTGTAGGGGTACGACATAGAGGATCGGCGCGGTGAACTCTCCCGTGGCGGGCAGATGAACAATTGTCGTTCCTTCATCTGAACTAACACCAGTCGCGGCTTCAGAGAAAACCAGCAATTCACCACCACGCGCGCGAACTTCTTGTAAGTTGGATTTCAGCTTTTCCAATAACTCGTCGTTGGGCGCCACTGCTACTACTGGCATGTCGGCATCAACCAATGCAAGAGGGCCATGCTTGAGTTCACCGGCAGCGTAGGCCTCGGCATGGATATAGGAGAGTTCCTTTAGCTTGAGGGCACCTTCGAGCGCGATCGGGAACTGTATACCCCTTCCCAAAAACAGTGAGTGCTGTTTATTCACAAAACGTCCGGCTAAGTCTTTTATGGTATCGTTCAACTCCAGCACTTTCTTGATACGACCTGGCAGCTGTTCCAATTCTGCGACCAGCGCTGCTTCTTGATTTGTGCTGAGGCCGTGACGACGTGCCAGCGCGATTACCAGTAGTAACAACGAGCTTAATTGCGTCGTAAAGGCCTTGGTCGACGCAACGCCGATCTCGGGTCCTGCCCGCGTGAGCAATACCAGTTCCGAATCCCGCACTAAGGAGCTTTCCGGGACGTTGCAAATCGCCAATGAGTGGCCGAATCCTAACGACCTGGCGTATTGCAGGGCCTCGAGCGTGTCACGGGTTTCGCCGGATTGTGAAATCGTTACCACAAGGGTGTTGGGCCTCACCGCATGTTTGCGATAACGAAACTCGCTCGCGATCTCCACCGCACAGGGCAAGCCGGCCAAAGTTTCCAACCAATACCGAGCAACCAGGCCGGCATGATAGCTAGTACCGCAAGCGATGATTTGTACGGCCTCAACCTTGTCGAAGATGGCCGCCGCCTCGACCCCGAACGCCTGCTCTAAGATACGCTTGTCGCCTATCCTGCCCTCAAGTGTTTCGGCTACCGCCTGCGGTTGCTCAAAAATCTCCTTTTGCGTGAAGTTGCGATAGCGTCCACGATCGACCGCGTCCGCCGAGATCTCAGATACATGCACGCTGCGCTCGACTGCCTGCCCATCGACCGTATATACGTTGCAGGCCGTGCGTTTGAGATCGACGATATCGCCATCATCAAGATAGATGACCTGCCGTGTTACCGGAGTGAGCGCCAAGACATCGGAAGCTAGAAAATGCTCGCCGATACCGATACCAACCACCAATGGACAGCCCTTACGGGCCGCAATAATTCGTTCTGGCTCATCGTGGCTCAGCACTGCGATGGCATAGGCGCCTTCGAGTTCTCGCACCGTGGCCTGGGTCGCGGCCAAAAGGTCGCCTTGCTCGCCGAAGTAGTGATGAATCAAATGGGCGATAACCTCGGTATCGGTCTGCGAGGAGAATTTATAGCCCAGCCCTTCTAACTTTTGCCGCAGGCTTTCATGATTCTCGATGATGCCGTTGCAGACAACCGCGAAGCGTTCATGGCTAGTTTGCGGGTGGGCATTCTCCTCATTCGGTACCCCGTGCGTGGCCCAACGGGTATGGGCAATGCCGATCGCGCCGGCAAGCTGTCTGCGCTCGATCGCCTCTTCGAGCACAGCAACCTTGCCCACGGTGCGTATGCGTTCGAGGTTGCTTTCGTCGTTCAGTACCGCGACGCCAGCGGAATCATAGCCCCGGTACTCGAGACGTTTCAGCCCTTCCAACAATATCGGGACAACACTACGTTGACTGATAGCACCCACAATGCCACACATATCACACCTCTAATTCGCCAATAATGACCGTTACTCTAGAGACCGATGATAACCCATGTCCTGTGAGTCTCACGACTTACGGTCTGTTCTTGGTCGGTCGTTTCCAACCCAGTACGGTCTTCTCTCTTGCCCGACTCAAGGTCAGTTCCCCCGCCGGTACATCCTTGGTAATAGTTGAGCCAGCGCCAATAGTCGCACCCTCACCTACGGTCACAGGGGCCACCAACTGCGTATCCGAGCCGATAAACGCATTGTCGCCAATGATGGTCCGGTGCTTGTTGGCACCGTCGTAGTTGCAGACGATGGTGCCTGCGCCGACATTGACGTTCTTGCCTACCGTCGTATCACCGACATAACTCAAATGATTTACCTTTGACCCTTCACCGATGTCGGATTTCTTTATCTCGACAAAATTACCAATATGGGCATGATCGTCGATACGCAGCGTTGGGCGTAGACGCGCAAACGGACCAATGCGACAGTTCTTACCCACAATCGACTCTTCGATCACGCAATTAGATAGGATTTCAGTTCCACTACCGATGGTGGATGACCGTATCACGTTGTTGGGTCCGATATGTACGCCATCGGCGAGGGCAACTTTACCTTCAAATATCACATTGATGTCGATCACCACGTCGCAGCCAACCTCGAGTTCACCCCGTAGATCGAATCGGGCTGGATCGCGCAGCGTCACCCCTTGCGCCATTAACGCTTGTGCCTGTTGTTGCTGATAGGTTCGCTCGAGCTGCGCCAAATCCGCGTTACTGTTCACACCCATGATCTCCCAAGCAGCGGAAGGATTGCGGGTTACGATATCTGCACCTTCCTTTACCACAATCGCGACAACATCGGTGAGGTAGTACTCGCCCTGGGCATTATCGTTTTGTACTTGTACGAGCCAGGATTTCAGTTTGCCGGCTGGCGCGGCAAGAAAACCGGTGTTAATTTCTTGTACAGAAAGCTCGTCCTGATTTGCATCCTTCTGCTCGACGATCTTCATGATACGGCCGCTGTCGTCGCGGATGATACGACCATAGCCACTAGGATCAGCCAGCTCAGCCGTAAGGATTGCTAGGTCTTTATCGTCGGTTGCATTAGATAACTGTCGCAGGGTTTGCGCCTGGATAAGTGGCACATCGCCATAGAGTACAAGCACACACGCCTGATCATCCACGCGCGGCAAGGCCTGCATCATCGCGTGTGCGGTGCCCTTCTGCTCTGCTTGCAACACCCAGTTAAACTCGTTGGCGCCAATAGCCTCTCGAACACGTTCACCGCCATGACCATAGACGACATGAATTGCCACCGCATCCAAACTCTTGGCAACATCGCCCACGCGCCCTAGCAAAGGCTTGCCACCCAGATCATGTAACACCTTGGGTGTATCCGAGTACATCCGCGTGCCCTGGCCGGCGGCGAGGATGATAACTTCTAGTTTCATGAGTTGCTTGGGTTAAGAGACGTGGTCTGGTTCTTAATAGGAAAAGATAGCAGTTGTTTCATGCGAGCATAATCAGCGCTGGTAGCGTCGCCGATGACAATAACCGTTTAAGTATCACTTGCAAAGTAGCCAGTCTTGCTCGGCTACCCATGGCGGGCGCAGGCAATATTAGCTATATTTTCAATAGCTTAGCGATGCATTGGGATTCACACAAAACGACGTGGCGGGTAGGGGCAACGACTACCGAACCGCAGATTACTTGAACTTGTCCCGCAGTCTGCGAATCATGCGTAACTGGGCGACGGCTTGGATGAGTTCCGCCCGAGCTTGGGCTTCATCGATGTCCGATTGCCTATCCGCTAAGGCTCGCTCCGCCCGTTCCTTGGCTTCGAGCACGGCCGCTTCGTCGACGTCTTCAGCGCGTACGGCGGTATCTGATAGCACCGTTACCACGTGAGGCTGAATCTCCAGCATACCGCCCGACACATAGAACGTGTCTTCTTTTCCGCCGGGGTGCCGCACTCGCACCTCGCCCGGTTTAAGCGTGGTCAACAGCGGCGTATGCCGCGGCAAAATACCGACCCCACCCAGGGTAGCCGGGGCAAACACCATCTCCGCCGGGCCAGAAAAGATTTCGGCCTCAGCGCTGACGATGTCAATGTGAATGGTCGATGCCATGTAGTTTCCTTAGAGCGGTTTTAGGCAACTGTTTTAGCCTTCTCTACGACCTCTTCGACGGAACCCACCATGTAGAACGCCTGCTCAGGATACTGATCCATCTCACCGTCGGCAATCGATTTAAAGCCCGCAATCGTGTCCTTCAGGGGCACATATTTACCAGCGGTACCGGTGAAGACCTCAGCCACGAAAAATGGTTGTGATAAGAAACGCTGAATCTTTCGTGCCCTAGCTACTACTAGTTTGTCGTCTTCCGAAAGTTCATCCATACCGAGAATAGCGATGATATCTTTCAATTCTTTGTAGCGCTGCAGAACACCCTGGACCTGCCGCGCCGCTTCGTAGTGTTCAGGACCAACAACGAGCGGGTCGAGCTGCCGCGACGTGGAATCCAGTGGATCCACCGCCGGGTAAATGCCGAGCTCGGCCACCTGACGAGATAACACCAGAGTCGCGTCCAAGTGAGCGAACGTCGTCGCCGGCGACGGGTCAGTCAAGTCATCGGCAGGCACGTAGACCGCTTGTATGGAGGTGATCGAACCCGTCTTGGTCGACGTAATACGCTCTTGGAGCACACCCATTTCTTCCGCGAGTGTCGGCTGGTAGCCCACCGCCGATGGCATACGACCTAACAACGCCGAACATTCTGTTCCCGCCAAGGTGTAGCGATAAATGTTGTCGATGAACAGCAACACATCGCGACCTTCATCACGGAAATACTCGGCCATCGTCAGGCCACTGAGCCCGACGCGCAGCCGGTTACCCGGTGGTTCATTCATCTGACCATAGACAAGCGCCACTTGGTCGAGCACGTTCGAGTCTTTCATCTCGTGGTAGAAGTCGTTCCCCTCACGGGTACGCTCGCCGACACCAGCGAATACCGAGAAACCACTGTGCTCGCGAGCGATGTTTCGAATGAGTTCCATCAGTGTCACGGTCTTGCCCACACCGGCGCCACCGAAGAGCCCAACTTTGCCGCCCTTGTTGAACGGACAAATGAGGTCGATAACCTTAATACCGGTTTCAAGAATCTCGACGCTGATTGCCTGCTCGGTATAGCTCGGGGCTGCACGGTGAATGGGCCAATGTTCCTCGGCACCGATATCGCCCGCACCATCGACGGGGTCGCCCAACACGTTCATGATACGGCCTAAGGTCTTCGGTCCGACTGGGACGGAGATCGGGCCACCGCTATTTTCTACGCCTACACCGCGGGTCAGTCCATCGGTGGAGCCCATGGCGATGGTACGTACGACACCGTCACCGATTTGTTGCTGAACTTCGAGGGTTAAACCGCCTTCCACCTTCAATGCATCGTAGATCTTCGGTACCGCATCGCGGGAAAACTCCACGTCAACAACAGCACCAATGACTTCGACAATGTTTCCAGAACTCATGGGTCAATACCTCGACTGCGTATTTATGCTTCTTCGCATCACTTAATTAAACGGCGGCAGCCCCGGCCACGATTTCCGACAACTCTTGGGTAATCGCCGCTTGGCGCGCCTTGTTATAGACCAGCTGCAATTCACTAATAAGCTCACCGGCGTTATCGGAGGCAGACTTCATGGCCACCATCCGCGCCGCTTGCTCACAGGCGCCGTTTTCGACGACACCTTGATAAACCAACGATTCGATATAACGGTTCATCAACTGGTCAAGTAGTAACTTGGCGTCCGGCTCGTAGATGTAATCCCAATAGTGCTTCACTTCCTCCGCTGTCGATGGCTCCCTAGGGAGCAGCTGTTCCACTGATGGCCGCTGAGTCATAGTGTTCACGAAGTGGTTATACGCTAAATACAAACGATCGATGCGCTCCTCGCGGTAAGCATCGAGCATGGCCTTGGCGGCTCCAATCAAATCCTCAATCGCAGGGGCGTCACCCAAATGAGTGGCCTGGGCAACAATATTGACACCGAATCGCCTAAAGAAGGATGCCCCCTTGTTACCGATGATGCAGAAATCCGTGTCGATATTGTTTGATCGGTTCGCATCCACTTCCCGAACCAACATACGAAAGAGATTGCTGTTGAGCCCACCACACAGACCGCGATCCGAGGACACCACAATGTAACCGACGCGCTTGACGTCATCGCGAGCAAGTAGATAGGAGTGCTTGTATTCCGGCTTTGCCGCTGCCACGTGGGCAATCACGTTACGCATTTTCTCCGCGTAAGGTCGCGCGGCCTGCATACGGTCCTTGGCCTTGCGCATTTTGCTGGCAGCCACCATCTCCATGGCACGCGTGATCTTCTGAGTATTTTGAATACTCCCGATTTTGGTTCGAATTTCTTTGGCACCAGCCATTTTTCTTTAGCGCCTACCAAGCACCGTTCGTTTTGAAGTGGTCGACCGCTTCTTTTAACTTTGCCTCGACTTCTTCATTGAAATCAGGTGTGGCGTTGATGCTATCCATTAGGCTCGAATACTTTGAGCTCATGTATTCTTGCATGGCTGCCTCGAACGCACCCACTTGGCCAAGATCGATGTCGTCCAGGTAGCCACGGTCCACTGCAAACAGTGAAACCGCCAGTTGCGCCACACTCATGGGTGTATATTGAGGCTGCTTCAGGATTTCCATTACGCGTTGGCCACGCTCAAGCTGTTTGCGTGTCGCCTCGTCCAGATCCGATGCGAACTGCGCGAACGCGGCGAGTTCCCGATACTGCGCCAGCGCCAAACGTACGCCACCGCCAAGCTTTTTGATGATGCCGGTCTGGGCCGCACCACCTACGCGAGACACAGACAGCCCGGCGTTAATAGCGGGTCGAATGTTGGCGTTAAAGAGGTCCGTCTCTAGAAAGATCTGACCATCCGTAATAGAGATCACGTTGGTAGGCACGAAGGCCGACACGTCACCGGCTTGGGTTTCGATAATCGGCAACGCGGTCAATGAACCCGTTTGACCTTTGATCTTGCCGCCAGTGATTCGCTCTACTTCGGCTTCGTTAATGCGCGAGGCACGTTCCAACAGACGGGCGTGAAGATAGAAGACGTCGCCCGGATAGGCCTCACGCCCAGGCGGACGACGCAACAACAACGACACCTGGCGATAGGCCCACGCCTGTTTAGTCAAATCATCATAAATAATCAGCGCGTCTTCACCGAGGTCGCGGAAATACTCGCCCATGGCGCAACCGGCGTAGGGGGCGATGTATTGCATGGCCGCCGATTCAGACGCCGTCGCCGCGACAACGATGGTGTGTTCCATGGCGCCGTGTTCTTCGAGCTTGCGCACCACGGTGACCACCGATGAGTTCTTCTGTCCAATGGCCACGTAGATACACTTAATCCCGGTGCCCTTTTGATTGATGATGGTGTCGATCGCAAGCGCTGTCTTTCCGGTTTGGCGGTCACCAATAATCAACTCGCGTTGACCACGACCGATGGGCACCATGGAGTCGATGGCCTTCAATCCAGTTTGTACCGGCTGACTCACCGATTGTCGTTCGATAACACCGGGGGCCACCTTTTCAATCGGCGACATCTCGCTGGCATCGACTGGGCCTTTGCCGTCTATGGGTCGTCCGAGGGAATCAACCACGCGTCCAAGCAGCCCACGACCAATCGGCACCTCCAAGATACGGCCGGTGCAACGCACCGTGTCGCCTTCCGAAATATGGCCGTACTCCCCGAGGATAACCACGCCGACTGAGTCGCGCTCAAGATTTAAGGCGAGCCCGAAGGTGTTTCCCGGAAACTCGATCATCTCACCCTGCATGGCATCACTCAGCCCATGGATTCGGGCAATACCATCGGTCAACGTCACCACCGTGCCTTCGGTGCGGGCTTCGACGCCGACGTCAAAATTCTCGATCTTTTTCTTGATGAGATCGCTGACTTCTGTCGCCGTAAGTTGCATAACTGGATCCCTGTAAGTGTCTTTAAATTTAGGTCAAATCGAGGGCCAATTTGCCGAGTCGACCACGCAAAGACGCGTCGATCACCAAATCGCCGGCTCGAATAATGACACCACCGATGAGCGAGTTATCGATATCCACAGACACATTCACATCCGTACCGAGTCGCTTACTCATAGCGCTCACAATGTCTTGTACTTGGCTCTCCGATAGCTCATACGCACTCGTCACGGACACTTCGCGGCGGCCTTCCAAGGCAGAGCATTCTTGGTTGAAGATCTGCTCAATGCCCGGCGCAAGTCCGAGTCGCCCATATTCCGCCAGTACACGGACGAAATTCCTTGCGGTGTTGGAAAACGCGTCACCCCCGACATCGATGATCAACTCAGCCAACTGTGAGCGGCTGACTTTCGGGCTAGCCATCAAACCCATCATGGTCGGATCGCGTACGATGGTCACCAGCAACGCAAGCATATCGGACCACTGGGACAGTTTTGACTCGTCCCGGGCCTGCTTAAATGCGGCAATGGCATAGGGCCGTGCGAGTTCGCCGGTGTTTCCCATAGCGTCGGTTGCCTACAGTCTGGCGGCAAGCTTGGTTAATGCTTCGGTGTGCGCCTTCGCATCCACCTCTTTCATCAACACCTGCTCGGCACCGGCAATGGCGAGACTGGCCACTTCTGTACGAAGGCTTTCGCGAGCCTGGTTCATTTCCTGCTCGATCTCGTTCCTCGCCTGCGCGAGCAACTTTTCGCCCTCAGTACGGGCTTCGCCTTTCGATTCCTCCACGATCTCACTCGCCTGCTTGTGCCCCTGCGCGATAATTTCTTTGGCCTGCTCCTTGGCCTTAGAAAGCTCAGCCTGCACGTAAATCTCGGCTTCTTCTTTGGCCTTCATGCCCCGTTCGGCGGCGGCAAGACCGTCCGCTATCCGAGTCTTACGCTCGTTTAGCGCATTCATGATCGGTGGCCATATGAACTTCATGCAGAACCAAACGAAAACAAAAAACGTAATCGTCTGGCCGATGAGAGTAAGGTTGATGTTCATGACTGAACTCTATCTACGGTTAGACGACGGCGAACAAGACATACAAGCCCATGGCGATCGCGATAACGGGCAGAGCATCCACCAAACCCATAACAATGAAGAACTGCGTGCGCAGCATTCCCAGCATCTCGGGCTGGCGCGCAATACCTTCGAGAAAGCGGGCGCCGAGAACGGCAATACCGATGGCGGCTCCCGTGGCGCCGACGCCGAGCATGATGCTGGCGGCAATGTACAGCAGTGCTGTTTCCATTGTGAGTCTCCTGTCTTATTTTTCAGGTCAAATAAACAAATCAGTGGTGTTGATGAGCCATGTCGAGATACACCACCGTCAAAATCATAAAGATGAACGCTTGCAGTAATATGATCAGGATATGGAATATCGCCCATCCTAATTGCAGAAACCCGCCCAAGACTCCTAGCGCAACACCACCGCTATAGAGCAACGCAATCAAAATAAAGATCATTTCACCCGCGTACAGGTTGCCGAACAACCGAAGCCCCAACGACAGCGGCTTGGCAATCAGGCTTATGGTTTCCAACAACAAGTTAACGGGCATTAAGACCTTGGGAAACGGCTGAAACGCGAGCTCGGCAAAGAAACCGCCCAGGCCTTTGACCTTGATGCTGTAATAGATCATCAGCCAAAACACGCCGATGGCCATGCCGAAGGTCGCGTTGGGATCCGTCGTCGGCACGACCTTCATATATGGAATGCCCATCAATTTAGCGAGTCCGGGTAACCAATCGACGGGAACCAAGTCCATGAGATTCTGGAGAAGAATCCACACGAACACGGTCAGGCCTAGCGGCGCCACGACATCATTCTTACCCGAGAACGTACCGCGCACAATGTCATCGATGAAATCTACCACCCATTCAATAAAGTTCTGCCACGGCGGCGGTGTTTCCACGGAGGCAGTTTTTGCAACCCGCTGGAATAAGAACAGGAATAAGACGCCGAGACCAATGGACCAAGACATGGTGTCCAGATGGATGGCCCAAAAACCCATCTCCCTGGCCTCTTGCGCACTATGGGCGATGCCCCAAGTGCCGTCCGGGTGGTGGCCAAAGGTCAAGTTCTGCAGGTGATGCTTAATGTATGCGCTGCTAGTGAGTTCTTCGCCTGCGGCCATAACCTTCTCGACTAACTTTTAACGAATTTCATGGCGGCGATGACACCAATCACGTGTATGCTGGTATAACCCACCAGTAGTGCAATGACATTCAGTTCCTTGACGAGCCCAAATACCGTCGCGAACAGTACCGCTGCCATGATGAGCTTACCGACTTCCGCTCGATAAAGCCGACCCAACTCCCGGGCGCCGACTTCGTCTGTATCAGTACCGGTGACCGGCGCTGCGAACACAAGACGCGCGGCATAGACGTTCACCACTGCCGCAATTGCACCACCCAGCAATACGCTTATAAGGTCCATAGCAACGTCGGTTTTCACGCGCCCATTTAGACACTGGCAAACGCGAACTTAGAACCCTCCCCCACGAGATCGCGCGCGGCGAACGCGCCAACCCAGCAATACTGCCCCCACTGTACGGACCAAGCCGTCTCAGCCGGCCGACACAGCGTCAAACGTCCCGCGGGTAACCCACATACCGGTAGCTACGACGAGTGTCAAAAGAGCTTGGCTCGGCGCCACCCCGCGGATCCCTTGCTGCAAGTTCACGGCTGCGTAGCCCATTGCCTTGCGGTTCTCATTTATTCGGGCACACCGTCACTGCGATGGCGCAGATGCATCGCAGTATAAAGGTCGCACTACATAGGGGTCAATACGACAATGTTCTTATTATACGGTTACTTAGACAATCTAACGGGCGACAACAGGCCGCCCAATAGTGCCTAAGCACTATCCGGTTTGACCGGCATGGCTGAATGATTGGGATTAACGTACCTGTTGACTGGACTGCGACTGCGCCTGGTCAATCTCGCCTTGATTCATGCCACTTATCAACAGATCGCGCCGTTTGATGGCTTTCTGATTACCTTGCTCGGCCGAGCGCATATACCATGCTAGCGCCGGTATCGTATGGCCGGGCATGAAAAACCCGAATTCATACAAGATCCCCATCTCCAGCTGGGCCTCTTGGTCGCCACGCTGCGCTGCTTCCAGCACATCCATCGGCAGCGATCGCTGTGCCCACGCCGCACTAGTGAGAAACAAGCTGACTATCAGAATCAGCGAACTCTTTTTCATGACGCCTACTCTCCTTCTCGTGAGCCCATTCCATAGGATGGTTGTCTCCCCCGAGCTACCCTACCGGATATGATCCAGGATACCTTCTAGCTCATCGATACTATTGTAGTCTATCGTGAGCTGGCCGCGGCCGCTGCGCTTATGGTTGATGCGTACTTTCGCGCCCAGCCGTTCCGCCAGCTCATCTTGCAGGGATCGGATGTCGGCGTCGTTGCTGTTGCGGTTTTTCTTGCGGGCGGCTGGCTGGTGTAAGCGACGCCGCACCAGCGCCTCGGTCTCGCGCACTGATAGGTGACGCTGCGCGACTAGCCGTGCGACCTGGCCTTGGGCGTCGGCGGGTAGCGCAAGCAAGGCCCGCGCATGACCCATATCTAGCTTGCCGGCAAGTAAAAGCTTGCGTACATCTTCGTTGAGTGTCAGCAGCCTCAGCAGGTTGGTCACCGCCGTCCGCGAGCGCCCCACAGTATCGGCCACCTTTTGGTGGTTCATACCAAACTCGTCTATTAGCTGCTGCAGGACAGACGCTTCTTCTAATGGATTTAGGTCTTCGCGCTGAATATTTTCGATCAGCGCAATGACGATGGCCGCTTCATCAGGCACCCGGCGTACGATAGCCGGGACGGTCTCGAGGCCCGCCATCTGCGCCGCGCGCCAGCGCCGCTCACCGGCGATGATTTCGTAATTGCCAGTCTTCAGTTCACGCGCAACGATTGGCTGCACCACACCTTGACTGCGAATCGAGTCTGCTAGCTCCGCAAGCGCCTGTTTGTCCATGTGGGTGCGTGGCTGATATTTGCTGCGCTGGAGCAAGTCAATTGGGATGTTTCGCAATATCTCCTTGCCGACCAAAGGCTTGACCGTATTCTCTAGCAGGGCGTCTAGCCCGCGACCCAGGCGCGGTTTCTTGCTACTCACGTTCGACCTCTCGCTATCATGCTGCTGTCTCGCCGCGTCTCAATATCTCGCCCGCTAAGGCCAGGTACGCTTGCGCTCCTTTGGATTGCATGTCGTAGCTAATCACTGGTTTACCATGACTTGGCGCCTCGGCCAGGCGCACGTTACGGGGAATGATGGTGCGATAAAGTTTGTCGCCAAAGTGTTCTTTCAATTGTGCCGACACCTCGTTATCCAAATTATTCCGCGGATCAAACATAGTGCGTATCAATCCTTCGATCTTAAGTGTCGGATTCAAAGATTCGCGGATCTTGCGAATAATGTTCAATAGAGCAGTAAGTCCTTCCAGCGCATAGTACTCACACTGCATTGGAATCATAACCGCCTGCGCCGCCACCAACGCGTTTATCGTCAAAAGATTGAGTGCGGGCGGGCAGTCGATCAGTACATAATCGTATTCACCATCAACTGACCGTAACGCCTCGCGCAGACGCGACTCGCGACGCTCGACATCCATCAACTCTACCTGAGCCCCCGAAAGCTCACCATTAGCCGGTACCAGATCGTAGCCTGCATCTACCGCGATACGGGCCTCTGCGATACGCGCTTCACTGATCAAGACTTCATAGGTACTGCAGGTAAGCTCCTCTTTGTTTACGCCGCTTCCCATGGTGGCATTGCCCTGGGGGTCAATGTCAATCAGCATGATGCGCCGCTGGGTCTTAGCCAATGAGGCGGCAAGATTAATGCTGGTCGTGGTTTTGCCGACACCACCTTTCTGATTAGCAATTGCGATTGTTTTGCCCATGATCCTTCTATTGCCGAGTGATGACTACGAGATGCCGTTTCGCATTGAGTCCTGGCACACGAACGGCGTGGACGTTCATCACCTTGTAGTGCGCGGGAACGGAAGCAAGTTCTTGCTCCGGGTTCTTTCCCTTCATAATCAAAATGCGGCCATGGTTGGCGCAAAGATGACTACTGACTGCCAACGCGTCGGTGATCGGCGCGAACGCGCGAACAACCAACGTATCGAAAGCCTGCGATGGTTTGAATTCTTCTACTCGCTGGCAAACAACGTCAACATTATCCAAACCCAATTCGGTCACCGCTTGAACAACAAAACGCGTTTTCTTCGCGTTGCTATCCACGAGCACAAATTGAAGCTGTGGCAGCACCAACGCTAGCGGTATCCCCGGCAGACCGGCGCCGGTCCCGACATCGACTACCCGGCCCACCATATAAGAGGTAATAGCAAGGCTGTCGAGGAGATGGCGCGTAATCATCTCCCGTGGGTCGTGCACCGCGGTGAGATTATAAACCCGATTCCATTTTTGCAGCAGCCGCAAGTAATGCAGCAGCTTGGCGTCGATGTCCGGCGAGCAGGCTATACCTAATACCCGCCGGCCGGCCGCAAGCTGTTCTGCGAGCTCCAAGATCTCAGCCCGCGTTTCTCACCAGCTCTCTACTCGATCGCTGTTCCGGCAACCGCTCCTCGACCGCTGTTCCAAACGCGGTTCTCGGCAACCGCTCCCTGCGTGCTCTAACTCCTGCATCCCTACAGTCGTACCTCCTTCAGCGGACCGCCATGGATGGCGGAAATGCAAAAGGATTGTAGGAACAATCCTTGCCATGGAGTCGTACGCACCCTCGCCACGACAGCCGATGAAAAACACGGGCTAAGGCTGCGTCGCCTTGCTGGTGAGTTTCTTCAGGGCGCCACTCATTTTACTTATAACGCCGGGTCTATCCTCAATATCATGGCGAGCGGCAATATAACCAGGGTCATTATACGCAAGCCACACTTGACCCTGGGCATCCTCCCAAACGAGCGCTTTCATCGGTAGATCGATGCCTGCCAGTTGGTTGCTGGTAAACAGCTGGCTACCGAGCTTTGGGTTCCCAAATAGCAGTAACTGGGTAGGCCGTAGATCAACTCCCACATCCTTGGCACCAGCACCATGATCGATACGAGCGAATATCCTTAGGCCCTTTTTGCGCAACACCGTTTCTAGGCGGTCTAGGGTTTCGCCAACACTGTGGCTGCTGCGAGTCAGCACCAGGCCGCTGGCATAGCCGGCTGGCGAAATAACGACTAGTGCCGCGATTAGTACGGCAAGCCTAAGGCTGCGCATCGTCTGCCTCCTGTGGTTGCGTGGCCCGAATCTAGGAGTGTAAGCGCTATTGCGGCCCGACTAAATGGCATTGCGGCCCGACGATGGCAGCTTGTCTTGGGATTTCGGCCCTTCGTCCGCTTACTACGGCAATTGTCAGTCGGCGCACTAAAGTTAAGGAGCGCATCGGCCCCTCCGGCACGATAGCAACTGTTCTTAGCAGGAGAAATCTATGAAATTTGCAAGTCTAGCGATAGTTGGCACCCTAGTAATCGCCCCTTGGCACATCGCCCAAGCTACAGAAAGGCATCATATGGATGCTGCTTCGGGTATGACCATGGCAAGCGCGCAGGACAGCATGTCGAAAGGAAGCGTTGCCCGCGCGACGATCACCAGTGATGTGCAGAATCGCGAACCCGTGGATTCGATTTCGACGGTCACTGCGGATGACTCGAAGGTCTTCTACTTCACCGAGATTCAAGACATGGCCGGCCATACCGTCACGCATCGTTGGGAGTACAACGGTCAGGTGATGGCAGAAGTCGATTTTGAGATCGGCGGACCACACTGGCGTGTTTATTCAAGCAAAACCATGATGCCCTATTGGGTGGGCGAGTGGAAGGTATCGGTTATCGATGAAAATGGCAGTCCCCTTAGTGTCAGCACGTTCTCCTATTCGGCGAGCAGCATGACACAATAAGCGACTATATCGTTGCGACAAAAAAACCAGCACGGCGCTAACCGTGCTGGTTTTTTATTTAAGCCGAACACACTTATAACGAGCGACTAAAACAAAACAATACGACTAAGGCGTAAGCCGCAAACAAGACAATTAGCGTACCCCAGAGCCGTGGTCGGTTACGAACGAAACTATCGAAACGATAATGCGGGGCATCGAGCGCCTTAACGCTGCCGCTCGTCGAAACCCATCGATTGGCCTGCTGTGAAACCCGCTGCAACAGGTCGGCGCTGAAGACAGCCAACGCGCCAACGACCAAAGCCAACAGTGCGCCCAAGAACAAGAAAAGCAATAGACTCAGCCACAGCGCCTCCCATGCCCCGGATGCAAGCGCACTACCGCCAAAGAACGCCGATAGCAGGCGGCCACCTTCATCAACGCCGATTCGACGTACGAAGAATACGCCTTAGATGAGAATGAATGCTGCCCCCGCCAATATGATAATGCCAGCCAGCTTAGGACGACTGAGGATCTGGCTATCGATGTTTCGCATTTGGTCAAGCGAGTCTGTTGCCGCCGCCGTCGATACCCACCGATCTGATAGCCGCGACCAGCTTGCCAGGCGCGTGGGAGCCATGATCATGAGTAGCCCCACAATAACGGCAAAGACGTTTGCGGCCATCAAAGTCAGAACGCCCATATGAATGAATCCCTGCCAACCACCGTCAGCCATAGCACATCTCCTTAACTATTGGCGGGTATTGCTAAGTAGTATAGCCACTGCTATGCGGCAAAGACTGAGTACCTCAGGCGCGTTTGCGCTTTAGGTGTACCAGTAGCAGCGAAATCGCAGCCGGGGTTACGCCTGAAATACGCGATGCCTGGCCGACGGTGGCGGGTTTGTGTGCATTAAGCTTTTGCTGCACCTCAATCGAAAGTCCGCGGATGGTGCCATAATCAAGTTCTGCGGACAGGTGGGTGTTCTCGTGCCGGCTGTGTTGCTCGATTTCTTGCGTTTGGCGCGCGATATACCCCGCATACCTAGCCTCTATTTCCAGCTGCTGAATAACCTCACGATCATCGATGGCAGTGTCGATGTTCGCCAGTTCCAGCACTGCCTCATAGCTCAACTCAGGGCGACGCAATAGTTCCAGCAAGGTTGCCCGCCGCGTCAGCGGCTGCCCGAGCACGCGGAGTGCATGTTCGGGCACGACGGTTTCGGGCTGTACCCAGGTCGAATCTAATCGTTCACGTTCGCGTGCGATCGCATCTCGTTTGGCGCAACATCGACGCCAACGAATATCGTCGACTAATCCTAGACGACGGCCAATTTCGGTTAACCGCAAGTCGGCATTATCTTCACGCAAGATAAGTCGATACTCCGCGCGTGACGTAAACATGCGGTAGGGCTCATCGGTACCGCGAGTAATAAGATCATCGATCAATACCCCGGCATAGGCTTCATCGCGACGCGGCCACCACGGCGCTTGCTCTTGCATCTGTAAGGCGGCATTGGTGCCGGCTATCAGTCCTTGCGCCGCAGCTTCTTCATAGCCGGTGGTACCATTGATTTGGCCAGCGAAAAATAGTCCACCTAGCGCCTTCGTCTCCAGAGTCGGCTTTAGTCCACGTGGATCGAAATAGTCGTACTCAATAGCGTATCCGGGCCGGGTGATGCGGGCGTGTTCGAACCCTTTGATGGAACGAACCAGCAGCCATTGCACATCGAACGGCAGGCTTGTGGATATACCATTGGGATAGACTTCAGACGTATTCAGGCCTTCCGGCTCTACGAAGATCTGGTGCGACGATTTGTCGGCAAAACGTACAATCTTGTCCTCAATGGAGGGACAATAGCGCGGCCCGACGCCATCGATTACACCGGTATAGAGTGGTGATCGATCGAGGCCGGCCTGAATAATCTCATGCGTGTGGGTATTCGTACTTGTGATATGGCAGTCGACTTGTGGCGGGTGTTCGCTGACATCGCCCAAAAAAGAAAACACGGGTGTTGGTACGTCGCCAGGCTGTGGTTCCATGACACTGTAGTCAATGGTGTTGCCATCCAGGCGCGGTGGCGTGCCGGTCTTTAGGCGACCGACCTCAAACGGGTATTCGCGTAGACGCGCCGCCAACGTGTTGGCCGGCGGATCACCCGCGCGCCCGCCCTCATAATTTGAAAGACCAACATGGATCCGGCCACCAAGAAACGTGCCGGTGGTCAACACCACGGCGCGGGCGCGGAACTTCATACCCATCTGGGTCGCCACCCCGACAACGCGCTCGCCTTCTAGCAACAGGTCGTCCACCGGTTGTTGAAACAGGCTCAGGTTGTCTTGCTGTTCCAGCAGCTGGCGCACGGCGGCCTTGTAAAGCATACGATCCGCTTGTGCCCGGGTTGCCCGTACGGCGGGGCCTTTGCGCGCATTGAGCGTGCGGAAATGAATGCCGGCGCGGTCGGTGGCGCGCGCCATGATTCCGCCGAGCGCATCGATTTCCTTGACCAAATGGCCCTTGCCGATACCACCAATGGCAGGATTACAAGACATCTGGCCGATGGTCTCGATGTTTTGGGTAAGCAATAGGGTGGCACAGCCCATACGTGCAGACGCGGCCGCAGCCTCTGTGCCAGCATGGCCGCCGCCGATTACAATGACGTCGTAGGACTGTGGATGAAACATGCTATCCGAGTAGCTTATTCATGCGCGGGCGCGAATCATAGCCACGGCGGTAGGAGCGTGCAACCGTTTGCCGACAAGATCCAGAGCGGCGTGATGGACATTTAGTATATAGACTACGTATAGATAGGCCGTCGCACCAGCCAGTAGCAGGAATAACGAAATGACGAATGCGCCGCAGATTCAGCGGTCAGTGGAACACCCCAACCTCGATGCCATCATTAAGCAGGTCGGTGAGGTCATTCTCGGGAAGGAGAAACAGGTGCGGTTGGCACTTGCCTGCCTGCTTGCTCGTGGACACTTGCTAATCGAAGATCTACCAGGTGTGGGCAAGACCACATTGGCGCACGTATTGGCGCTAGCACTGGGCTTGAATTTCACGCGTATCCAATTCACCAGTGACCTGCTGCCCGCCGATATTCTCGGCGTCTCTATCTATCAGCCGCAGGCGGAGACCTTCCGCTTTCACCCCGGGCCTATCTTTGCCCAACTGGTGCTGGCGGATGAAATTAACCGAACAACCCCCAAGACCCAAAGCGCGCTACTGGAAGCCATGGAGGAACGCCAAGTAACCAGCGACGGCACGACGCTGGCGCTTCCCGACCCATTTTTTGTCATTGCCACGCAGAATCCGCACCATCTGGTCGGCACGTTTCCATTGCCCGAATCACAACTCGATCGCTTCCTTATGCGTATCGAAATGGGTTATCCGGATCGACACGCGGAACGCGCGCTGTTGAAGGGTAAGGACCGACGCCAGTTGTTAAGGGGCATGGCGCCGGTCATCGACGACAAGCAGCTGCTGACGCTACAGGCTGCGGTTGAACGCGTCCATTGCAGTGATGCCTTGCTCGATTATGTCCAAGACCTCATCGCCAGTACACGCGGTTCCGATCGCTTTGCTCACGGCCTTTCACCGCGGGCTGGGCTCGCGCTGATGCATGCGGCCCAGGCCTGGGCGCTGCTGGAGGGCCGGGCTATGGTACTGCCGGAAGATGTGCAGACCATTGCTCCCAATGTAATTGCACACCGGTTGCGCCCCAGCGATCCAAGTACCGATGAAACCTCGGCGGCGCGCGTCCAACAACTGCTTGCATCGGTCCCAATCCCCTGATGGCGGCAGCGGAAGTGCCGACGGCGGTGGTACTCACCCGCAGGCAACTCTACATCCTGCCGACTGCCGGCGGTCTTGTCTTCAGCCTTTTGCTAGTGGTCGTGCTATTAGCAGCCATCAACTATACAAACAGCCTTGCCTACGGGCTGTGCTTTCTACTGGCCGCCATCGCCATCGTCTCCATGCTATATACCCACCGAAATCTACATGGCCTGAACGTTTCGCTCGGGCCTTGCACGCCGGTGTTCGCCGGCGACCCCGCCGGCTTTGAGGTCTGCCTAGATAACAGCAGCGAGAGCGCGCGCTTCGGCGTATGCGTGGAGCGCGATCGGACCCAGGTCAGGCGCATCGATTTGCGCGCCGGCGAACAACGCTATGTACGCATCGAGGTGCCAACCCGGCGCCGTGGTTATCTGACGGCACCACCTTTGGTTATTTCCACCCGCTTTCCTCTCGGGTTCCTCTACGCCTGGTCAAGACGTATCCAGCTGCCACAGCGTTGTCTGGTGTATCCGCGACCGGCGCCGCCGGGGCCAACGCCGATCGCGCCCGATGAGCAGTTTGCCCAAGACCAAAATCCGCATGCAGCAGGCGAAGATTTTCTAGGCTTGCGTGAATTCCGCCCCGGTGACTCGCCGCGACACGTCAGCTGGCGCGCGGTGGCGCGCGGACAAGGCATGCTGACCAAGCAATTCGGCGGCGGCGGGCGTGTTAGCCTGTGGCTTGACTGGAACACGCTGGCCGGCCTAGATACCGAGCATCGCCTCAGTCAACTTTGTCGAAGGGTACTGGATTGCGAACAAGCCGGTCTGCGCTATGGCCTGCGCCTGCCAGATACTCAAATTGCACCCGCCCATGGCGAGGCACACCGGCGTCGCTGCCTAACCGCATTGGCATTGTTTCCCGGTTGACAACAATGAAACAAGCGCAGCCCGACCGTTGGGGTCTAAATGGTTTGCTCATCACCAGCGTGCTCGCGCTGGCCCCACATGCGTCGCG
>SMUX01270117.1_pt1 | contig 51341 bp, 47 predicted proteins | sample 2456431 | NCBI WGS metagenome assembly SMUX01 (sample SAMN11095930, study PRJNA526329) | marine sediment metagenome | biome: Marine sediment; feature: Surficial sediment; material: Deep marine sediment; isolation source: Hadal surficial sediment | place: Pacific Ocean | collected 2014-11 | depth... | reverse complement strand
GTGGATACGGTCTTCTGCAACTCTGCGATTGACACTTCGAGTCCTTCTATCTCAGCCGGAAGCTGATCGAGTTCCCGCTGATGTTTGTAACTGAGCTTGGTCGGCTGCCGCGACCGCCTGCGTTCGGCGGCTTGTTGTTTGCGTCGCTCGACGTCGTACGGGCTGTCGGTTTCGGCGAGTCTCTTGCCCTGTCGCAGCCAGTCGCGATAGCCCCCCACGTACTCCTGGATGCTGCCGTCGTCCTCGAACACGATCGTGCTCGTCACGACGTTGTCGAGAAACTCGCGGTCATGGCTGACGACGATGAGCGTACCGCTGTACGCGCAAAGCCGCTCCTCAAGCACCTCGAGCGTCTCGATGTCGAGATCATTCGTCGGCTCGTCGAGCACGAGCAGGTTGGCGGGGCGCGTGAACAATTTTGCGAGGATCACACGATTGCGCTCGCCACCCGACAAGGCCTTGACGGGTGTCATGGATCGCTTGGGACTGAACAGAAAGCCTTTGAGATAGCCGACGATGTGACGGTCCTTGCCGTTCATCCTGATGTAGGTGCGGCCATCACCGACGTTGTAGGCCACGGATTTCTCGAGATCGAGAGTCTGTCGAAGCTGGTCGAAGTAACCGATTTCGATATTCGTGCCTTGCTTGAGGGTCCCACTCTGCGGCTCGAGTTCGCCAAGCAACAGGCGCAGCAGCGTTGTCTTGCCCACACCGTTGTTGCCGATCAGGCCTATGCGGTCGCCACGCATGATCTTCAGCGAAAAATTTTCGATTAAAGGTTCGTTGTCGTAGCGATAGCTGACGTTGCGTGCGCGGATCACTTTGCGGCCCGAGCGCTCCGCTTCCTCTATGTGAATACGGGCCCGACTGTCGGGGGCTACGCGCTTTGCCCGCTCACCGCGCATTTTCTGCAATGCGCGGGCGCGTCCTTCGTTGCGCGTGCGCCGCGCCTTGATGCCCTGGCGTATCCAGATTTCTTCGTGCTCCAGTTTCTTGTCGAAACGTGCGTTGGCCGCACTTTCGTCTTCAAGCGCCTTTTCCTTGCGAACGAGGTAGTTGCCGTAGTTACCGGGCCAGCTCGTGAGCTTGCCACGATCGATTTCGACGATTCGTGTCGCGAGGCGGTTAAGAAATGTACGATCGTGCGTAATAAACAGGACAGCGCCCGGGTAGGCGAACACGCGATCCTCGAGCCACCTGATGGTCGCGATATCAAGGTGATTTGTGGGTTCGTCGAGTAGCAACAGGTCAGGCGTTCGTACCAGCGCCTTCGCGAGCGCGACACGGCGTCGCCAGCCACCCGACAGCTCGCTCATTTTCTTGTCCGCCGGCAATTTGAGCTCCGTTATCGTCATATCGACACGTTGCTCGATATGCCAGCCGTCATGTGTGTCGAGTTTCGCGTGCAGCACCTCGAGATCGATTAGTCCTTGTCGATCGAGATCGACCTTCGACAGTCGCTGGTACTCCTCGAACAGGTGCTGAATCTCTTCCAGCCCTGACCGCACGACGTCACGGACGATGAAATCCATCGCTTCGGGGAGCGACTGTGCGAGTTGACTGATGACAAGGTCGGAGCTGCGCATTATATTGCCGCGATCGGGTTCCAATTCGCCGCAGATGAGCTTCAGCGTCGTGGATTTACCAGCGCCGTTACGCCCGATCAGACAAATGCGCTCGCCCGCCTCGATGGCGAGATCGGCTTCGGTCAGAATCTTCTGCTCGCCGAATTCAATCGACACTTCGTCGAATCGCAGGATGGACATCGTGGTCTATCGGACAGTGAGTCCGGCAATACTACCCTGACGGAGTACCGGCATACACCGTCGGTATCCGGGACATGCATTGCTCGCGCACGATGTGCGCAGTAGTGTGTGGTCGGACCATATGTAAAGAGAGGGTGCGATGAGTGAGGAACGGTTTATCGATATGGAGACCAGGCTGGCGCACCAGGATCAGCTGTTAATTGAGCTCAATGACGTCATGACTAAACAACAGGAAAAGATCATGCGTCTCGAGGAACTCTGTGCCTCGATTGTCGAACGAATTCGCTCGCTGGGCGACGCGTCGCCGAGTGACGCCCAAGCCGACGAGCCGCCACCGCACTACTGACGTTAACCCGGATATCCACGTTACTGCGTTGAAGTATAGTGTCGACCACCGTTCCGCCGGAGGAACAATCATGGCATCGAAACTGAGGCTGATCCTGTTATTGCTTCTGCCGGCAGCAGCCTATTCCGCCGACGTCTATGTCCCGGAGGAGCTGCAGGACTGGCGTGAATGGGTGCTCGAAGGCAAGGAGTACCGTGATTGCCCGTTCTTCTTCAATGGAGGCGCCGCTGATGTCGATGACTACATTTGCGCCTGGCCGGGCGAGTTGAAAATTTCTGTGGATGCCGCCAGTGGTCGGTTTGTACAGCAGTGGGCCGCGTACATCGATGACACCTGGTTGCCGTTGCCGGGTGGTGAGTCGCATTGGCCACATCGGGTCACCGTGAACGGCGCCGCGGTCGAAGTCATTGGCCGACTCGGCACGCCGAGCATTCGCGTGGGCCCTGGCAGCTATCGCATTGCAGGCAACTTCGAATGGGACGAGCGTCCGGGCGTATTGACCATACCCGACCGCAGTGGCCTGCTCGTCCTGTCCGTGGATGGTCAGCGGATTGAGCGCCCGGCGCGTGGTCGGGGCGGACTGTTTCTCGGCGAGAGGCAGCCTGAGGCGCAAAGCCGCGACGCCGTGCAAACCACCGTCTATCGGATGATTCACGATAATGTGCCGACGCGACTGACGACGACACTTCGCATCGACGTTTCCGGTGGCATCCGCGAGGAGTTGTTCGGTCCAATACTGCCCGACGGTTTCCTGCCGATGTCGGTTCACAGCGAATTGCCGGTGCGGCTCGAGGCCGACGGGAACCTGCGGGTGCAGGTGCGGCCGGGCCGCTGGGAAATTTCGCTGCTGGCGCGGGCACCCGAGGTGCTCAATGCGATCTTATTGCCTGCGCCTGTAATCAACCTGCCCGACACGGAAATCTGGAGCTATCAGTCGAATGGCAGGCTGCGGGTCACGGCCGTCCAGGGCTTGCCGCCGGTCGATCCGGTACAGGCACAGGTGCCGGCCGAGTGGGGCCAGTTGCCCGCATTTCGCATCGAACCGGGCGAGACGTTCACGATCACGGAGCGTAGCCGCGGCATGGTCGTCGCCGATAATGAGTTGAGGCTGCAGAGGACTCTATGGCTGGATTTCGATGGCGGCGGCTTCGCAGTGCGGGACCAGGTCGGCGGCACCATGCGCAGCGGCTGGCGCCTGGACATGGCGTCGCCCTATGCGTTGCTGAGCGCGTCCGAGAATGGCGATGACCTGCTGATTACAAACGGGGAAAGCGAAGGCCAGTCGGGAATTGAGCTGCGTGAGGCCAATGTGGATGTGACCGGAAATGGCCGCGCCGAGACTCGTGCGTCGATGCCTGTTACAGGCTGGGATGCGCGATTCGCAAGAGTCAGTACGCGGCTTCTATTGCCGCCGGGCTACAAGTTACTGGCCGCGCCCGGCGTGGATCGCGCACCGCAAAGCTGGGTCAGCCGCTGGCAGTTACTCGACTTTTTCCTCGTTTTGATCATCACGATCGCGACGTGGCGATTGTTCGGCCGCGCCACCGGAGTCATCGCGTTGCTCGCACTGACACTGAGCTTTCATGAGATCGGTGCGCCCTCGTGGTTGTGGCTGAACCTGCTGATCTCCATCGCGTTGTTGCGTGTCGCGCCTGCTGGCCGTTTGCGGCAGGCCGTGCGTGGCTACCAGGGCATCAGCGCCGTATTGCTTGTCTTCGTGATGGTGCCGTTTGTCGCAGGCCAGCTGCGCATCGGGATCTACCCGCAACTCGAGGCGCAAGGTGGTAGTGCCGACGGGTTTTCGGATGCCACAAGATCTGATTTTCCCGCTATGCGGGCGCCCGCTGCGAAGCTATCGTCCGGCAGGACCAATGAGACAAGGCTCAGGGCCATGCCCGAAGTGACGAGCGAATTGGACACCGCATTCGAGGAAATCGAGGTTTTCGCCGCCAAGACGCCGAGAGAGCCTCGGCGATATTCGCGCTATGCACCGAACGCTATCGTACAGGCCGGTCCCGGCGTGCCGTCCTGGCAATGGAACAGCTACCAGCTCAACTGGAGCGGCCCGGTCGAGGCCGATCAAACGATGCAGCTGGTGATCCTGCCGCGCTGGGCGGTGACAGGACTGCGTTTCTTCGAGGTGTTCATGCTGCTGCTGTTCACGGCCGTGTTCGCCGCCGAGATTTTCAAGCGGCGCTGGACATTGCCGGGTGGTTTGGCCATCGGCGGGCAGCCAGCCACCGCAATGATCGCCGCGGGTATGCTTGCGATGTTCATGTTCGCGAGTCCGAACGTGTCGGCGCAAACACCCGATCCCGAACTATTGCGCCAGCTGGAGTCTCGTCTGCTCGAGCCGCCTGATTGCGTGCCGAATTGCGCAGAGATCGTTGCCGCCAACGTTACTGTTTCGCGTGCTGTAGTCAATATAAACCTGCGCATCCACGCGACCGAGGATGTTGCAATTCCATTGCCGGGCTCGGAGCAAGGCTGGAGACCAGACGCGGTACTCATTGACGGCTCGGTGGGCGCACAGGTGATTCGCGGGCCGGATCGGACGCTGTGGATTCGCGTTGCACCGGGACAGCATGACGTCGTGCTCCGTGGCCGCGCGCCGGCCGTGGACACCCTCGAGATCCCTTTCCCGGCCGCGCCGCGTTTCATCACGGTCGTGAGCAACGGCTGGCACATATCGGGCATCAAGGATCGCCGCCTGCTATCTGGCTCGCTGCAGCTGACGCGATTGCAGGCGCAAGGCGACGACGATTCCACGACGCGCTGGGAGAGCAGCCGGTTTCCGGCGTTCGTCAGCATCGTGCGCACCGTCGAACTCGATCTCGACTGGCGCGTGACCACGACGGTGTACCGTCAGGCACCAACGCAGGGAGCCTTGACCGTCGACGTACCATTGATCGACGGCGAGACTGTCCTCACGCCGGACATGTCGATAAATGATGGCCGTATTCTCGTATCGATGAGCCCGACTCAAGATGCAGTAACCTGGCAGTCCAGCCTGCCGCGCATCTCGCCGCTCGTATTGACGGCGCAAGAGGGTATGCCGTGGAGCGAGACCTGGCGCGTGGGCGTCGGCAGAATCTGGCATGCCGAGTTCAGTGGCGTACCCGAGAGTGAAACCGGTGGTCGCAGCGATGGCGCGCGCCTTGCCGTGTTCCATCCGCGTAGCGCAGAGCAATTGACGATGACGGCAACGCGTCCCGAGGCCAGTGCCGGCTCAACGCTCGCATTCGATGCGGTATACATGGATGTCGACATGGGTGCTCGCTCGACCAAGACCGACCTGCTGCTCATGTACCGAAGTACGCGTGGCGCGCAGCACGTGCTGCGCCTGCCCGATGGCGCCGAGATCAGCGAAGTATGGATTGACGGCCGGGTAGAGCCACTGCGAGCGGACGGCGACGAATTGACAGTGCCGATTCTGCCGGGCGAGCACGTAATTAGCGTCAAATGGCGCATCGCCGGGGATGTTGGCGCAAGAACACGAACGCCGGTGGTCGACATCGGTGCGCCGGCAAGCAACATAATTGTGGATCTGACGTTGCCCGGAAACCGCTGGCTGCTCGCGACGAACGGCCCGCCGCTGGGGCCGGCGGTCCTGTATTGGTCGGAACTTGCAGTCCTGATATTGTTCGCCCTGATTCTCGGACGCGTAACCTGGACGCCACTCAAGACCGGACACTGGCTGTTGCTGGGGCTTGGCTTCAGTACGTTTAGCTGGCCGGTACTCGGTATCGTCATCGCGTGGTTGCTCGCATGTGGCGCACGCGACAAATGGCGCATGCAGAGTTCGAGGTGGCGCTACAACACGACGCAAGTGTTGATCGCGTTGGCGACCGTCGCAGCGTTGGGAGCGATTCTGGTCAGCTTGCCAAGCGGGCTGCTGGGCACTCCGGACATGCACGTCGCGGGCAATCATTCGTCCGGCAATTCATTGAACTGGTTCGCTGACCGCAGTGACACGCTGCTGCCAGTCGCCACAGCGTGGTCGGCGCCGATGTGGGCATACAAGACTCTGATCCTCGCGTGGGCCCTGTGGCTCAGCTTCGCGCTTTTGCGCTGGTTGCCCTGGGTATGGCAGTGTTTCTCCCGGGACGGGCTATGGCGGCCACGTAATGCCGGTGACATCCAGGCCACGTCCGGAGCCGAATAATCATGCAGACCAAACGAGCAATCTGGATCGCGATATTCGTCATCGTGCTCGCCTGGTCTGGCATTGGGCCGATGGATTACCTGACATGGGCTATGGAAGTGGTACCAGCGGTAGTCGGTGCGGCCGTGCTTTGGACTACGCGTAACAGCTTTCCACTGACGTCACTGACGTATATTCTGATCCTGATCCACTGCATCATTCTGATGATCGGTGGCCATTATACCTATGCCGAGGTTCCGCTCGGTGACTGGGTTCGTGACCTGTTCGATCATTCACGCAACAACTATGACAAGGTCGGTCATTTCGCGCAGGGATTCATTCCTGCGATCGTGGCACGCGAAGTCCTCATTCGCTTGTCGGTGTTCAATTCGAAGCGCTGGCGCGACTTTTTCATCGTGTGCCTGTGTCTCGCGATCAGCGCGTTTTACGAATTGATAGAATGGTGGGTTGCGGCGCTGAGCGGTGAAGGTGCCGACGCTTTTCTCGGCACGCAAGGATACGCATGGGATACACAATCCGACATGGCGCTGGCGCTCCTCGGCGCGATTCTCGCTTTGCTGATGCTGGGCCGCCTGCACGACCGGCAATTGCAAGCGGCCGGATTCGTCGATAGCGACGGGTGAAGGATTCATGCGCCGTCTTGTGTTGAGCGTAGTACTGTCGATGGCCGTGTGCGTCGCAGACGCGGCAGACTGTGTCGTATTGTTGCACGGCCTTGCACGCACATCGAATTCGATGGAGGTGATGCGCGATGCATTGGTCGACGATGGTTTCGAGGTCGTCAATGTCGACTATCCGTCCCGTCACCATCGGATCGAAGAGCTGGCAACGATCGCGGTCAATTTCGGCATCAGCGCTTGCCGTGAAATCGACGGACTCGATAGTATTCACTTCGTTACGCATTCTCTCGGCGGCATTCTCGTCCGCCAATATCTCGCTGGCCATGAAATACCCGAACTTGGCCGCGTCGTCATGCTCGGCCCGCCCAATCAGGGCAGCGCCGCCGTTGACAAGCTTGGTGACGTCCCCGGATTCGACTGGGTGAGTGGTCCGGCCGGACGGCAGCTTGGTACGGGCGATAACAGCGTGCCCCTGGCGCTGGGGCCGGCCGACTTCGATCTCGGCATCATCGCCGGCAAACGCACGATCGATCCCGTCATGTCCGCCGTGCTCAAGAAAACCGACGATGGCCGCGTCACCGTCGAGGAAACGAAGCTGGACGGGATGAACGATTTCGTCGTCGTCGATCATTCGCACGCGTTCATGATGCGCATGACCTTACCGATCCAGCTGACGATTCGATTTCTGAGGACCGGAAGCTTTGGTACTGTCAAAGATTATGAGTCTGATTAAGCGCGTTGTTTGGCCCGTACGCTGCCGACGAGCGGCTTCAGATACTGGCCCGTGAACGACCGTGAATTTGCCGCGACCTGCTCGGGCGTGCCCGTCGCGATCACCTCTCCGCCGCCATCGCCGCCCTCGGGGCCGAGATCGATGATCCAGTCGGCTGTCTTGATGACGTCAAGATTGTGTTCGATGACGACCACGGTGTTGCCCCGGTCTCGCAGGCGATGCAACACACCGAGCAGCTGTTCGATGTCGTGAAAATGAAGCCCGGTCGTCGGTTCGTCGAGGATATAAAGTGTGCTGCCGGTATCGCGCTTGGACAGCTCCTTCGCGAGCTTGACGCGTTGCGCCTCACCGCCGGATAGCGTCGTCGCGTTCTGCCCGAGGCGTACGTAGGACAGTCCGACATCCGTGAGCGTTTGCAGTTTCCTGGCGACAACCGGCACATTCCGGAAGAAATTCAGCGCATCCTCGATCGTCATGTCGAGCACTTCGTGGATATTTCTGCCCTTGTAACGTATTTCCAGTGTCTCGCGGTTATAGCGTTTGCTGTGGCAGACGTCGCAGGGAACGTAAATATCCGGCAGGAAGTGCATCTCGACCTTGAGGACGCCGTCTCCCTGGCACGCCTCGCAGCGACCGCCTTTGACGTTGAAACTGAAGCGCCCGGGCAAATAGCCGCGGGATCGCGCTTCCTGGGTACCGGCGAACAATTCGCGAATCGGCGTGAACAAGCCGCTGTAGGTCGCCGGGTTGGAGCGCGGTGTGCGCCCGATCGGACTCTGGCTGATGTCAATGACGCGATCGATCATGTCGAGGCCGAGGATCTTGTCGTACGGTGCCGGATTATGGTTCGTGCGGTTGAGGAAATCGGCCATGGCCTTGTACAGCGTGTCATTGACGAGCGTTGATTTCCCCGAGCCTGAAACGCCGGTCACGCAGGTCATGATGCCAAGCGGGATCGATACCTCGATATTCTTGAGGTTATTGCCCGATGCGCCGGTGATCGTGATCTTGCGTTCGGGATCGGCCGGCGTACGCGTGTCCGGTACCGCAATGGCGCGTTTGCCCGACAGGTACTGCCCGGTCAGTGACTGCGGCTCCTTTTTGATATCGGCAGGGGAACCTGACGCGACGATACGGCCGCCATGCACGCCGGCACCGGGCCCGAGGTCGACAACGTAATCGGCAGCAAGAATTGCCTCCTCGTCATGCTCGACGACGATAACGGTATTGCCGATATCGCGCAGATGAGTCAGCGTCCTGAGAAGCCGCTGGTTGTCCCGCTGGTGCAGGCCGATTGACGGTTCGTCGAGGATATACATGACACCGACAAGCCCGGAGCCGATCTGGCTGGCGAGCCGGATGCGTTGCGCTTCGCCGCTGGATAGCGTCTCGGCGCTGCGATCGAGCGACAGGTAGTCGAGACCGACATCGGATAGAAAGCCGAGGCGGGCGCCGATTTCCTTGACGATCTTGTCGGCGACGGTGCCACGCCAGCCGTCGAGTTTGAGGGATTCGAAAAACTCCCGCGCGTGGCCGACCGACTTGCTCGTGATTTCAGGCAACGCGTGGTCGGCGACGAAGACATGGCGTGCGGCACGATTCAATCGTGTGCCATCGCACTCAGGGCAAGACTGGCTATTCAGGAACCTGGCAAGTTCTTCGCGTACTGCTCCGGATTCGGTCTCGCGATAGCGTCGATCGAGATTTGGTATCACACCTTCGAAGCGGTGCAGCTTCGTGATCTGCATACCGCGGGAATTGGCATAGTGGAATTGGATTTTTTCGTTACCGCTACCCGACAACAGGATCTGCTGCAGCTTGTCACTGAGTTCTTCGAACGGAGTTTCGATATCGAAATGGTAATGTGCCGCGAGGCTTTGGATCATTTGGTAGTAATACGTCGTTTTCCGATCCCAGCCGCGAATTGCGCCACCGGCCAGCGATAGCGACGGGTTCACGACGACCCGCTCGGGATCGAAAAATTGCTTGACGCCCAGTCCGTCGCAAGTCGGACACGCGCCCGACGGGTTGTTGAAGGAGAACAGGCGTGGCTCGAGTTCGGTCAGACTGTAACCGCATATGTTGCAGGCGAAGCGATCGGAAAATACCAGTTCCTCCTCATCGCGGTCATCCATCCACGCGATACGAGCAACGCCGTCGGCCAACCTGAGCGTGGTTTCGAACGATTCGGCTAGCCGCTGGCGAAAGTCTTCTTTTACTTTGAAGCGATCGACGATTGCGTCGATGCTGTGCTTGCGGCGCAGGTCCAGAGGCGGGGGCTGATCGAGTTCATAGACCTCGCCATTGATGCGCGCGCGAATGAATCCTTGCGCCATCAGGTCCTGCATCAATTGCACGTGCTCGCCCTTGCGCTGGTCGACGACGGGCGCGAGCAACATAAGCCGTGTGCCCACGGGAAGCGCCAGCACCTGGTCCACCATCTGGCTGACGGTCTGCGCTTCGAGTGTTGTGTCGTGATCCGGGCATCGCGGAATGCCGGCGCGAGCGTACAACAAGCGCAGATAGTCGTAGATTTCGGTGACCGTGCCGACAGTCGAACGCGGATTGTGCGATGTCGACTTTTGCTCGATCGATATGGCTGGCGAAAGACCCTCAATGTGATCGACGTCGGGCTTCTCCATGATTGACAGGAATTGCCGTGCGTAGGCGGACAGCGATTCGACGTAACGGCGTTGTCCCTCGGCATAGATGGTGTCGAAGGCCAGGGAGGACTTGCCCGAGCCCGACAGGCCGGTGAATACGATTAATTTATCGCGTGGCAGGCGCAAATTGAGATTGCACAGGTTGTGCGTTCTTGCGCCGCGGATATCGATGAACTTCATCACAATGTTTCAGTGAACGCCGACCAACCTGCTAATATACGCCGCCCCCCAACACCGGCGCAAAGCGTGAGCTCAGCGCGGATAGCCCGGCGCGCGCCCAAACACCCACGACGAATGATGACAGACGACGACAAGTCACTGATTACAAGCCGATCCTTGCCCGGGAACCGATCGCGATGACAACGGCAATCAAGGGCGACAACGAGTCGTTGCAGCCAGCCGAGAAGCGCGCGGTCGCTACGATCGCGCTGATCGCGATGCTGCGCATGTTCGGCCTGTTTGCACTTCTGCCGGTGCTGTCGTTGTATGCCGCGAGCCTTAGAGATGCAACGCCGATATTGATCGGCCTTGCGGTCGGCGCCTACGGGCTGACGCAGGCGGGACTGCAGATACCGCTGGGCGCGCTATCGGATCGCGTAGGGCGTGTGCCGGTCATCGTCGCCGGGCTTGCGATATTCGCAGTCGGCAGCGTGTTGGCAGGACTCAGCGATTCGATATTCGGCGTGATCGCGGGACGCCTGTTGCAGGGCGCCGGCGCCATATCCGCAACGCTGACGGCGTTGCTCGCCGATGCGACACGCGATCAGGTGCGCACCCGGTCGATGGCATTTTTCGGTATCGGTATCGGCGCGTCGTTCCTGCTCGCCATGGTCGCCGGACCACTTTTTGCGGCGTACTTCGGCGTTCCGGCACTGTTCGGTCTGGCGGCCGTCTTCGCGTTTGTCGCGGCACTGTTGCTGAAGGCATTGCCGAAGGACATCGCCCGGCCTGCCGCTGTGCGGCGACCGACGTTCAGGGTTGCGCTACGGCCCGAATTGCTGCGACTCGATGTTTACGTATTCCTGTTGCACACGATCCTGACGGCGAGTTTCGTTGCGCTGCCGTTTTTGTTGCTCAACCAGCTCGAGCTGGTGTTGACGGATCATTGGAAGATGTACGTCGGCGCGCTGCTCGCATCGCTCGTGGGAACCATTCCATTGATCATTTTCGACGAACGGCGGGGCAAGACAAGAACCATCAGTATCGCCGTCTTGCTGCTACTCGCCGGCGAACTCGCGTTGACGTTCACGGGATTTGCAACGATGCCTGTTTTTGTTGCGCTGGCGCTTTTCTTTGCCGGGTTTAATTTTCTGGAGGCCGGGTTGCCGGCCAGGTTGTCGATGCTTGCCGAGGGTGCGGCACGTGGTGCATCGCTCGGCGTGTTTTCGAGTGCGCAGTTTCTCGGCGCGTTTGCCGGCGGCCTGATCGGTGGCCGATTCCTGGCGACCGGCCGGCCGGCCGATGTGTTTTTCGTCTGTGCGTTGCTGGCGGCGGTCTGGCTTGCAATGCATGGCTTCGGCCGACCGCAACGGTGACGCGCAGCTGTGACTCGGTGTCGGCCTACTCCGGGGATATTCTCGGCGGACTGCGAGCCTGCGGCTCGCTTTATGTCTTAATGACACATCCCGGCAAACGGGCCTGAATTCAGCCGCCGCCGATGCATCATCGTTGCGGCCGTGAGAGGTGGTTCGAGGTGGCGTTTGGTTACAAATGCGCCAGAAATCGGGCTGGTATTTGGCCCATCAGGCTCTACAATAGTCCCCGCTCAGGATCGTCTGGGGCGCCAACAAGAAAATGAGAGATCAAACAGGGGACCTGCTATGGCCCGCGGAATAAACAAAGTCATCATCGTCGGAAACCTCGGGCAGGACCCGGAGACTCGGTACATGCCATCTGGCTCAGCCGTTACCAATTTCACGGTTGCTACGAATGAGTCGTGGAAGGACAAGCAGACGGGCGAGCAGAAGGATCGTACCGAATGGCACCGCATCGCGATGTTCGGCCGTCTGGCCGAAGTTGCGGCCGAGTACCTGCGCAAGGGCTCGCAGGTTTACATCGAAGGAAAATTACGGACCCGAAAGTGGCAGGATCGTGACGGCAAAGACCGTTACACGACCGAAATCATTGCCGATGAGATGCAGATGCTCGGAGGCCGCGGTGGTGGTTCGGCGCCGATGAGTTCGGATTCCGAGCCCGCAAATGTGCCCGCAGGTGCGCCGCCTCCGCCACCGGCCGATGACTTCGACGACGACATTCCGTTCTGAGCTAACGAACGGACATGGGAGCGTTCAAGGAGCCGCACGGCGGCGACCTCAGGAATCTGTACCTGGCAACTGATGCGGCTGCGGCTGCAAAAGTCCTGGCACAAGAGTACCCGTCGTGGGACCTGACTGAGCGGCAGCTGTGCGATATCGAGTTGCTGTTGAACGGCGCGTTCTCGCCGCTCGACGGGTTTCTGGGGAAGGACGACTACGACTCGGTCGTCAAATCGATGCGCCTGACATCGGGTGTGCTGTGGCCGATGCCGATTACGCTGGACGTTAGCGAGAAATTCGCCGCGTCGATCAAGGTCGGTGAACGTGTTGCGCTGCGCGATCTTCAGGGCGTCGTGCTTGCGGTACTCGACGTCGGTGATATCTGGACGCCCGACAAAACCAGGGAAGCCAAAGCAGTATTCGGCACTACGGACGAGAAACATCCGGCCGTGCATTATCTGCAGCATATCGCGAGCCCGGTGTATGTTGGCGGCAGGCTACTCGGTATCGAGCCTCCAACACACTACGACTTCAAACACTTGCGCGATGGCCCCGCTGAATTGCGCGAGCGCTTCCGTAAACTTGGCTGGCGCAAAGTTGTCGCATTTCAGACGCGTAACCCGATGCATCGCGCACATCAGGAGCTGACGTTGAGGGCGGCCCGTGAGGTAGAGGCGAACCTGCTCATTCATCCCGTTGTCGGCATGACCAAGCCTGGTGACGTCGACCATTTCACGCGAGTGCGCTGCTACGAACACATGAGCGCGCGTTACCCTGACCAGACGACGATGCTGTCGTTATTGCCGCTCGCGATGCGCATGGCTGGGCCGCGAGAAGCACTGTGGCATGCCATCATTCGCAAGAACTACGGCTGCACGCACCTGATCGTCGGTCGTGATCATGCCGGTCCGGGTCAGGACAGCAAAGGCAAGGATTTTTACGGCCCTTATGACGCGCAGGAACTCTTGAGAGAACACGAAGAGGAACTCGACATCTCGATGGTGCCGTTCCGCCTGATGGTCTATGTCGAGAATCGTGCGCAGTATGTGCCGATCGATGAGACGGACGACGACGATCGGGTTTTGAATATTTCCGGTACCGAGCTTCGCCGGCGGCTGCAGGAAGGCCTCGAAATTCCCGAGTGGTTTTCCTTTCCCGATGTCATTCAGGAGCTTCGGCGCACGCACCCGCCGCGGCACAAGCAGGGTTTCACTGTTTTCTTCACGGGACTCAGCGGATCCGGCAAGTCGACGATCGCCAATGCGCTAATGACGAAGCTCATGGAGATCGGCGGGCGGCACATCAGCCTCCTGGACGGTGACGTCGTGCGCAAGAATCTATCCAGCGAACTCGGATTTTCGAAAGAACACCGGGACATCAACATCCAGCGCATTGGCTATGTTGCCAGTGAGATCACCAAGAACGGCGGTGTCGCGATCTGTGCGCCGATCGCGCCGTATGCGGCGACGCGGCGCATCGTGCGTGACATGATCAGCCGGGTTGGCGGATTCGTCGAGATTCACGTCGCGACAAAGCTCGATGTCTGCGAGGAGCGGGACCGAAAGGGGCTCTACGCGAAGGCGCGCGCCGGCATCATCAAGGAGTTCACGGGCATCAGCGATCCTTACGAAATTCCCGAGAGCCCCGAAATGGTCATCGATACAGCCGAAATCCTGCCTGACCTGGCGGCGCACCGCATACTCGTCAAGCTCGAAAGCATGGGTTTTATTCGCTAGGAAAAGTGGGGTCGAACCGAAGTTTTTACTCGATGAAGTCATCTGATCGCCGGTTCTTACGAAAAACTTCGGTTCGACCCCACTTTTCCGGGTTCGACCCCAGTTTTTATTTGGTAGAATACCGGCCCTTTTTGAGAGACCGGTTCGTGGGCAAAAAGCTCTACATCAAGACGTTCGGCTGCCAGATGAACGAGTACGACTCGCAAAAAATGGCGGATGTGTTGCGCGCGTCGCACGGCTACGAACTCACCGATAAGGCTGAGGAAGCCGACCTGTTGCTCGTCAATACGTGCTCGATCCGGGAGAAAGCGCAGGAGAAGGTGTTCTCGGAACTTGGCCGCTGGCGCGCCCTGAAAGAGCGGCGGGACGGCATCATGATCGGTGTCGGAGGCTGTGTTGCGAGCCAGGAAGGGGTTGGCATCACACAACGAGCGCCGTTCGTTGATGTCGTCTTTGGTCCGCAGACCTTGCATCGCCTGCCCGAGATGATCGACGACGCCCGCAAGCGCGGTGAGTCGGTTGTCGACATATCGTTTCCGGAGATCGAAAAGTTCGACTGCCTTCCGGAGCCGCGCGCCGAAGGTCCGACGGCATTCGTGTCCGCCATGGAAGGCTGCAGCAAGTATTGCAGCTTTTGCGTTGTGCCTTACACCCGTGGCGAGGAGATAAGCCGGCCACTCGACGACGTTGTCACCGAGGTCGTCAGCCTTGCCGGGCAGGGCGTGCGCGAGGTCAATCTGCTAGGTCAGAACGTCAACGCTTACCGCGGCTCGATGCACGATGGGCAGATCGCCGACCTCGCGACACTTATATATTACGTCGCGGCCATCGACGGCATCGAGCGGATTCGCTTCACGACGTCACATCCGGTCGAATTCAACGACAGCCTCATTCAGGCGTACGCTGAAGTGCCTGAACTCGCGAATTACCTGCACCTGCCCGTGCAACACGGTTCGGATCGCGTGTTGTCACTCATGAAACGCGGCCATACCGTGCTTGAGTACAAGCACAAGATTCGCAAACTTCGGGAGGTCCGCCCCGATATTTCGTTGTCGTCGGACTTTATCGTCGGCTTCCCGGGAGAAACCGACGCCGACTTCGAGGCGACGATGAATCTTATTGCCGATGTCGGCTTCGATCAATCCTTTAGTTTCGTTTACAGCGCACGGCCCGGCACACCGGCCGCCGGGTTGCCTGACGAAACAACGCTCGACGCGAAAAAGCAACGATTGCGGATACTGCAAGCGCGCGTGAATCAGCAGGCCATGAGCATCAGTCAGTCGATGATCGGCTCGACACAGCGCGTACTCGTCGAGAAGATATCGAAAAAGAGCGACGTTCAGGTTGCCGGACGCACAGAAAACAATCGCTGGGTGAATTTCGATGCCGATGCAGCAATGATCGGACAGTTTGTTGACGTCGTAATTACCGAAGCGCTGCCCAACTCGCTGCGCGGACGCCTGATAAACAGTCAGGCGGCGGCGTGACGACAGGCCGCTCCAGTCACTTCCCAAGCCGGGCCCTTCGCGGTATTCTTCAGGCAATGATCTATTGTTCCAATAGATTCCGTCGGACGCCGTGCCAAGGCGCCAATCCTGCTGCTCCGGCAGGCACATCCCTACACAGAGGTTACAAGAACCGACCTTGAATGCCGTCCAGATTTCTCGGGACGTGGTCCTCGAGCCCGCCGACAATCAGCGCCTGGCCAATCTGTGCGGCCAGTTTGACGAACACCTGCGGCAGATCGAACGCCGCCTCAATGTGGATATCGCCAGCCGCGGCAACCGCTTTCGGGTAACGGGACAACCGGGCGCGGCGCAGATCGGTAGTGACGTGCTGAAATCGCTGTTCGAGCTGACGGATCGTGAACTTCTTGACCCTGAACGTGTGCACATGCATTTGCAGGAGTCCGTAATGATCGAAGGAGGAAATGTGCCAACGCCACCGGACGTGGTTGATAGTGAGCCTGACGATTTGTCGATTCAGACGCGACGCAAGCTGATACGTCCGCGCGGCGCTAACCAGACTGCATACCTGCGGAGTATCCGTGACCATGATCTGGCGTTCGGAATCGGACCCGCGGGCACTGGCAAAACATATCTTGCCGTTGCGAGCGCAGTCGATGCGCTGGAGAATGAACAATACCGGCGGTTGGTGCTCGTCAGACCGGCTGTCGAGGCAGGCGAGCGACTCGGGTTCCTGCCCGGCGACTTGTCGCAGAAGGTCGATCCGTATTTACGGCCAATGTACGACGCCCTTTATGACATGATTGGCACCGACCGTGTAACGCGCCTGATTGGACGCAACGTCATCGAAATTGCACCGCTTGCGTTCATGCGCGGCCGTTCGCTGAACGAATCATTTGTCATCCTCGATGAGGCGCAAAACACGAGCGTCGAGCAAATGAAGATGTTTCTGACGCGAATCGGTTTCGGGTCTCGTGCTGTCGTTACGGGCGATATCACACAGATAGATTTGCCCTCCGGGAAACAATCCGGGCTGAAGCACGCAGTTCACGTCCTGGAGGCTGTCGACGGTATCGGATTTACGTTTTTTACAAAAAATGACGTTGTGCGTCACCCGCTCGTGCAACGTATCGTCGCAGCGTATGAAGATGATAGTGACGGCGGGTCGCGGAACTGACGCGGTCTTGAGCGGCACCGTTTCATTCGATGTGCAGATCGCATGTGATGCGCCGGACGTCCCGGCCGCCAGCGAAATTCGGGAGTGGGTCGGTGCCGCATACAAACGCGCGCAGTTCGTCGCTGATCGCGACATTGAGATCGCCGTGCGCGTGGTCGAGGAGGACGAAATTCGTGCCCTGAATCGGGATTTTCGGCAACAGGACATGCCAACCAATGTGCTGTCTTTCCCCGCCGCGAGGATTGACGGGCTGCCGAAGGATCAACCGCTGACGCTGGGTGACATCGTGGTGTGCGCGTCGATCGTGCGCGCCGAGGCTGCGGAGCAGGGTAAGTCCACCGCCGATCACTGGGCGCACATACTGGTCCACGGCACTTTGCACTTGCTTGGCTACGACCATGTGACGAAGCTCGAGGCTGCGGAAATGGAAGGCCTTGAAAGCCGGATACTCGTTGAGCACGGTATTGCAGATCCGTATGGAGCGTCCTGAATATCTGCTGATACAATAGGATCCCTGTGGCCCCGATGTGGGGCTGCCAACCAAATGACCCATTCGCTTCAATGAACGACAAACCGCCAAGTACGAGCGGCAAAGGAAGCACCAGTCTGATCGCACGCCTCATGCGCGCGTTCAAGGGTGCACCCTTGAGCCGCGAAGAAATCCAGGACTTCATTCAACAACCCGAGCTCGATCTCGATGCCGAAGAGAAGAGCATGCTTTACGGCGTTCTCGAGGTGTCTGAGACCCGGGTACGCGACGTCATGGTGCCGCGCTCGCAAATGGTCGTCATCGATGAAGAACAGAGCTTTGACGAAATCCTGTCGATCATCGTCGAGTCCGGCCACTCCCGATTTCCGGTTATCGGCGAAGATCGTGACGAGGTACTCGGCGTGCTGCTCGCAAAGGACCTGCTGCGCTATTTCGGCAGCGCGATGGCCAAGGATAATGCCATCGCCAAGCTGCTGCGTCCGGTATCCCTGATTCCGGAATCCAAACGACTCAACGCGCTTCTCAAGGAATTTCGCGATAGCCACAACCACATGGCGATTGTCGTCGACGAATACGGCGGCGTTGCGGGATTGCTCACGATCGAAGACGTGCTCGAGAAGATCGTCGGCGAGATTGACGATGAACACGATCGCGAGGAAGCCGTTTTCATTCGGGCCGACGGTGATAACAACGGCAGACCGAGCTATGCAGTGCGGGCGCTGACGCGCGTCGAAGACTTTAACGAGTACTTCGAGTGCGATCTCAGCGACGAGGAGTACGACACCATCGGCGGTCTTGTCATGCACGAACTCGGGCGGCTGCCGCGAGGCGGTGAGCGTCTCGAATTTGGCGGTTTCGAATTTTCCGTGATCAAGGCGGACAAGCGACGCATCGACGCGCTGCAGGTGCAGAGACGCAGCACCTGATTCGAATGGATCATCGAGCCTCGATTTTGCGTTTGCCCGATGGCTGGCCCAGACTTAGTCGCTGCCTGTTCTTCGTCATGGGTGGACTGCTTGCAACCGCGTTTGCACCGTATGGCTGGTATCTGTTCGCACCGCTGCTGTTGCTGCCGTTTCTGTATGTCTGTCTGACCGTCGCACCACGCGATGCCGGCGGACTGACATTTTGGTTCGGCTTTGGCCTGTTCCTGAGCGGGACCTACTGGATCTACATCTCGGTTGCCGTGTTCGGTAACGTGTCAGCCTGGATCGCAGTATCGCTGACGCTCGGCGTCGTGTTGATCATGTCGGCCTACCTGTCGTTGACGGGTTGGCTGATTAGCCGGTTATCGTATGGCGAGCCCTGGCTGCTGCTTTTCGTGGCGCCCGCATCGTGGGTGATGGTCGAGTGGCTGCGCGGCTGGGTCTTGAGCGGCTTTCCGTGGCTCTCTCTTGGTTACAGCCAGATCGACTCACCGCTGGCGGGCTGGGGCCCGGTCGCGGGGGTCTATGGCATATCGTTCGCATTGCTGTTCAGCGTCAGCGCGATACTGGTGATGGCGTTGACACGCGGCAAGCAACGCTGGGTGGCGTTGGTGCTCGTCGCACTGCCGTGGATCGCTGGTGGGCTGCTCAAGAACGTCGCATGGACCGATTCAGCGGGTGCCCCGATACGCAGTACGCTCGTGCAAGCCGGAATTTCGCAGGATCGGAAATGGTTGCCGGAGCAATTGCAGCCGACGCTGGAATTTTACCGCGCGGCAACGCAGCGGGTTGCCGACAGCGAAATCGTCGTGTGGCCCGAGGCAGCGATTCCGTCGGTCACCGATCGCGTCGAGCCATTTATTGCCCAGCTTCACTCTGACGCGCAATTGTGGCGGCAAACGATTTTATTTGGTGTGCTCGAGCGGATTCAGCAACGCGGTGAGACGCATACGTACAACAGCATCTTGCTTGTCGGCACCGACCAGCGCCAAGTCTATCGCAAGCGCCACCTTGTGCCTTTCGGCGAGTATTTTCCTGTGCCGGACAAAGTCCGCGAATGGCTGCGCATGATGAACCTGCCGTACAGTGACCTGTCGGCCGGCGATGCCGAGCAGCCGTTGCTGGTGACCGCCAACGGTGTGCGCCTCGCCCTCGTGGTGTGTTATGAGGACGCTTTTGGCGCCGAACAACTGTACGCGTTTCCCGATGCGGCGATCATCATCAATCAGAGCAACGATGCCTGGTTCGGCGATTCGATAGCGCCGCACCAACATCTGCAGATAGCGCGCATGCGTTCGCTCGAGGTGGGTCGGTACACGATCCGCGCCACCAATACGGGTATCAGCGCCTTCATAGGCCCTGACGGCAAGATTCTCAAGTCGGGGCCGCAATTCGAACCGCTGTTGCTGACGATGGATGTGCAGCCGCGGCGGGGCGCAACCCCCTATGTCCGCGGCGGGAATATGCCTGTCATCGGACTGTGCCTGTTCATCCTCTCCCTGCTCTCGATTCGCAGCCGTGCCTGGTTCTGAACGTTGGGGAAAGCGGGCGAGATCGACCGCCTGTGGAATCGTCGGCACGCGCGCAGGCCCGTTGGCAGCTGCGAAGTCCGGTTTGATCATGTACGCTTGCGCGTTTGCTCGATCAGATTGATTGCGAAAGACGTCCATGAGTAACGCTTACAGCCCTGAAGCCGTGGAAAAAGCCGCCCGGAAGTACTGGGAGGACTCTCGCTGTTTCGAGGTGGACGAAGACAGCAGCAAGCAGAAATTCTACTGCCTGACGATGTTCCCGTATCCGAGCGGGAAGTTGCACATGGGTCACGTGCGCGTGTTTACGATCAACGATGTTATTGCGCGTTATCAGCGCATGCAGGGACGACACGTGTTGCAGCCCATGGGTTGGGATGCGTTCGGCATGCCGGCTGAAAACGCAGCCATTCAGCGTGGCGTGCCTCCCGCGAAGTGGACTTACGACAATATCGACTACATGCGCGGACAATTGAAGCGGCTGGGTTATGCCTATGACTGGACGCGCGAGGTCACGACATGCCGGCCTGAATACTATCGCTGGGAACAATGGTTGTTTACGAAACTGTTCGAGAAGGGGCTCGTCTATCGCATGAATGCGGTCGTCAACTGGGATCCCGTAGACCAGACCGTACTGGCAAATGAGCAGGTCATCGATGGTCGCGGCTGGCGCTCCGGCGCGCTCGTTGAGCGTCGCGAGATTCCACAGTGGTTCATGAAAATTACGGCGTACGCCGACGAATTGCTTGAACAACTCGATGCTTTGCCCGGCTGGCCGGACTCCGTAAAGACCATGCAGCGCAACTGGATCGGCCGCTCCGAGGGCGTCGAGCTGTCATTCGAGGTCGAGGATGATGATGATTTGCTAACCGTCTACACGACACGACCCGATACGCTCATGGGCGTGACCTACATGGCGGTTGCGGCGGAGCATCCGCTGGCACAGAAGGCGGCCGCAGGAAATTCCGATATTGCTGCATTCATCGAAGATTGCAAAAAGACCGATGCGGCCGAGGCGACCCTCGAGACGATGGAGAAAAAAGGAATGCCGCTCGGCATTTCGGCAATCCATCCATTGACAGGGGACAAGGTGCCGCTGTGGGTCGCGAATTTTGTCCTCATGGGCTACGGCACGGGGGCCGTCATGGCGGTTCCCGGCCATGATGCACGCGACTGGGACTTCGCCAAGAAGCACGATCTGCCGATCGTGCAGGTGATTGCACCGGCCGATGGCAGCGACGTCGATATCAACGAAGCCGTGTATGAAGACTATGGCGTACTGGTTAACTCGGGCGATTACGATGGCATGGACTTCGATACGGCTTGCAACGCGATCGCGGACCATTTCGAGGCGAGTGGTCGCGGCAAGCGCGCGGTCAAGTATCGCCTGCGCGACTGGGGTGTATCGAGGCAAAGGTATTGGGGCACACCGATTCCGATCATCTATTGTGACGATTGCGGCACCTTGCCGGTGCCCGAGGATCAGTTGCCCGTGGTGTTGCCGGAAGATGTCGAATTCAAAGGTGTTGGTTCGCCGCTCAAGGACATGCCGGAATTTTACGAGACGCCATGTCCGAAGTGCGGCAAGGAAGCTCGCCGCGAGACAGACACGTTTGACACATTTGTCGAGTCATCCTGGTATTACGCGCGGTACGCGTGCCCGGATAACGAACAGACGATGCTCGACGATCGTGCGGCCTATTGGCTGCCCGTCGATCAATACACCGGCGGCATCGAGCACGCCATTCTGCACCTCCTGTATGCGCGCTTTTTTCACAAAGTGTTGCGGGACGACGGCCTGATACAGACGAGTGAGCCGTTTACGAACCTGCTGACTCAGGGCATGGTCCTGAAAGACGGCGCAAAGATGTCGAAAGCCAAGGGCAATACGGTTGATCCCCAGGAATTGATCGAAAAGTACGGTGCGGACACGGTGCGACTCTTCATGATGTTCGCGGCGCCACCGGAACAGACGCTCGAGTGGTCCGACGATGGCGTGCAAGGAAGTTTTCGATTTCTCAAGCGCCTCTGGACGGCAGTGCAAAAGCACGTTGACGATGGTTCGGCTGCCGGTGTCGATGCGAATACGCTCAACGACACGCAGCGGGACCTGCGGCGCAAGACGCATGAGACCATTAAAAAGATCTCGGATGATATCGGCCGGCGTTACACTTTCAATACGGCAATAGCTGCGGCGATGGAGCTGATCAATGCGGCCAATCGATTCGATGACGCAAGCGAAGCGGGTCGTGCTGTCGTACGCGAGGCGCTCGATGCCGTCGTGTTGATGCTTTCGCCGATCGTGCCGCATATCTGTCATGCGCTGTGGCAACGACTCGGGCATGATGAGGCGCTGATCGATCAGAAATGGCCGCTGGTGGACGAAAGTGCACTCGAACGAGATCTCATCGAAATCGTCGTGCAGGTAAACGGGAAACTGCGAGCACGTATCTTCGTCGCGGCGGATGCGGATAGCGACACAATTAGTGCGCAGGCGCTCAATGACCCCAACGTACAGCGCTTCGTCGCCGACAAAGTGGTCAAGAAAACAATCGTTGTCCCTGGCCGGCTGGTAAACATCGTTGTATAGATTTTCACTATTCCTGATGATTGCGCTGATTGGAGGCTGTGGCTTTCACCTGCAAAACGCTTTGACAACGCCTGCGGAAATGAATCTAACGTACGTCGCGGCAGCGGACGAGCACAGTCTGTTTTACCGCCGGTTGCGGCGCAGCCTGATCGAGGCCGGTGTCGAAATTGTCGATTCGCCGGCCATTGCAACGGCGACGCTGTCAATTCTCATCGATGAGACTGCTCAACGCGTATTATCGGTGTCCGCACGCAACGTGCCCACCGAATACGAGGTCTACTACTCGATTCAATATACGCTGGCCTCCGGAGAGCGTATTTTGCTCGAGACACAGCAGTTGACCATCACGCGCGACTACACCTATGACGAGACGCTGGTGCTTGGCAAGGCGCAGGAGGAAGAGCTGCTGCGTGACGCAATCGTTGACGATCTTGTGCGCATTGTCATGAAGCAAATTTCCAGTCTGTAACCTGACTGCTGCACTGCACAAGCAAGAAAGTAGTGTGAAATCATTACGTTAGGAGACTGTCAGGTGCGGTGTATAGTCACCTATGGCCTGGTTTCGTTATCTCCTGTACTTCGCCGGTGTCGTACTTCTGACGTGGATGCTGACGCAAATCGAGATTTCTTTTCCTGGGAGTCTCAAGCTTCACGTATTGGTCGGATCCGGCAATGGCCATGCCACCAGCGAATATTCGCCCGTCGAGATCATACAGCTGCTGATTCTCGGCGTGTGCGGCGCGCTCATGGGCTGGGTCGCCGTGAATTGCCCGTCGCAGCGCCCACTCGCTTTCGGCTTCGGCGGTCTTGCCCTGGTGTTCCTGATCCGCGAACTCGATTTTTTTCTTGATCGCTACGTGATCGAAAATCTTTGGCCGATCCTGATCGCAGTCGCCTTGGCATTCCTGATTGTATACACCTACCGGCATCGTCGCCGGTTCGCCGTCGCACTGGGGCGCATCTGGCCATCACCGGGCCTGGCATTATTATTTGCGGGCGCCGCTATCCTGTTTGCATTTGTTCATCTCGTCGGAAACGAACTCCTGTGGCAGTCGATACTCGGCGATGCTTACAAGCCAATTGTAGCGACGGCCGTAGAAGAGTTCGTCGAACTTATCGGTTACATGTTGTGGCTGATTGGAACGATCGAGTACGTTTATCAGGCCAAGGCAATCGCTATGCGCGAACCCCGGCCCGCGGCACAGCGACTGCGGCAGCGCCGCCGTGAGGGCGGCGCCGGCAAATATTGATCAACAACATAATGACTGCGGTCGTCAGCAATATTGTTATTATTGCGGCCTTTGGCCCGGGAATCGGGATGCGATGACGATCAAGCTTCACGACACGAAGCAAGGCAGGAAGATTCAGTTCGAACCCTTGCACGAGGGTGAGGTAACGATGTACTTGTGTGGCCCGACGGTCTACAACTACGCACACATCGGAAACGCTCGCCCTGCCGTCGTGTTCGACCTTCTGGCGCGTATCCTGCGGCGGCGTTACAAGCTCACGTTCGCGCGCAACATCACGGATGTTGACGACAAGATAAACGCGGCGTCGCTTGAGACGGGCAAGTCGATCGCAGACATTGCCGAGCGCTTCATCAAGATCTACAACGACGACATGGGCGCCCTGGGTGTGTTGGCGCCGGACATAGAGCCGCGCGCAACCGAGCACGTTGCGGAGATGATCACGATGATTGAGTCGCTAATCACCAAAGGCCACGCATACGTAGCCGAAGCTCATGTGCTATTCGATGTCTCCTCGTATGACGACTACGGCACGCTGTCAAAACGCGACTTGCGGCAGATGATTGCGGGTGCGCGCGTGGAGGTGGCGCCGTACAAGAAGGCCGCGCAGGATTTCGTGCTCTGGAAGCCATCGACGCCCGAATTGCCCGGCTGGGAGTCGCCGTGGGGGCGCGGCCGGCCGGGATGGCACATCGAGTGTTCTGCGATGGCTGCGACACACCTCGGCACGACGATCGACATCCATGCGGGTGGTCTGGACCTGGTGTTTCCTCACCACGAAAACGAAATGGCGCAAAGCGGCTGCGCTCATGACGGGCAGGTGTTTGTGCGCTATTGGCTGCACAACGGTTTCGTGAGTATGGATCGAGAGAAGATGTCGAAATCGCTCGGCAACGTTATTCTCGTTCACGATCTGATCAAATCGATACCGGGTGAGGTTATCCGCCTGGCGCTTCTCAATGCGCATTATCGGCAGCCGCTCGATTGGTCCGGGGACACCATCGCATCGGCGCGGCGCATGCTCGATCGGCTCTACGGAGCCCTGCGGGGCATCGCGGTGCCTGACGATGTTCGTGCCGCGGGCAAACTCCCCGATGCGCTTCTCGCGGCACTCGAAGACGACCTCAACACGCCAAAAGCCATGGCTGAATTTTTTAGTCTCGCAAAATCATTGAACAAGATGCAGGGTAGCAATGAGCGACAGGAACTCGCCGCGATGATGTACGCAGCGGGTGATCTGATGGGGCTGTTGCAACATGATCCCGAAGCCTGGTTCGCTCACGACGTCGAGGGCGCGTTGTCCGCAGACGAGATTGACGCGCTGATCGACGAACGCAACGTGGCGCGGGCTCGGCGAGATTTCAAGAAAGCGGATGTGATCCGCGATCAGCTCGTCAACGCCGGCGTTCGCATCCAGGACAGCACCGGCACCACTACCTGGCGCCGTGCTGACTGAGCACGGGCATTGACGATGACGAATGAAGTCGAAGCGGCACAGCAGGAGATTATCGAGGAGTTTCAGTTTTTCGATAACTGGATGGACCGTTATCAATACCTGATCGACCTGGGCCGCCATCTGCCCGGTCTGGATGAATCGGAGCGCGTCGATGAGAACAAGATACGCGGCTGTCAGTCGCAGGTTTGGTTTATCGCCGAACAGTGCAACGGCAAGCTCGAGTTTCGTGCAATCAGTGACGCGGCGATTGTGTCCGGCCTGATCGCGCTGTTGCTGCGCATCTACAGCGGCAAGACGCCACAGCAGATACTCGCTACGCCGCCGGACTTCGTCAGGGCACTGCAACTCGAGCAGCATCTGAGTGCCACGCGCAGCAACGGACTCGCATCGATGCTCGAGGCGATACGGGCTTTCGCCGCCGAGGCGCTGCAGGCGACTTGATGTGGGACGCACTCAGTCGGGTACTTGCCTGGCCCCTGATCGGACTCGTGCGCTTATATCGTGTGACACTGTCGCCGTATTTCGGTGCAGCGTGCCGTTTTCAGCCGACCTGCTCCGCCTACGCCCTGGATGCTTTGCGCCGACACGGGGCGTTCCGTGGTATCTGGCTTGCCGGGAAGCGCATCGGACGCTGTCACCCGTGGGGCGGCAGCGGCTACGATCCCGTGCCGGACGACGATGAGCAGTTGCGACAGGAACAATTGCGGCAGCGCACGCAGGTGCTTAACCATGCTTACGGATTCGCAAGCCGCGGCAACCGGGCCGGTGGCCTCGAGCATGTTTATCGCTGGCTGGACAATGACCCCAAAGCGGCCGACAGCTGGCCGTGGTTTCTCGATCACATGCTGCGCTGGGAAGACACGGCCCCCGCCCTGCAGTATGCGCAGCGATACCTCAAACAATTGCTCGTCAACGGCGATCACATTGCTGCAGTCAAGTTGATGCTTCGTTGCCGGCTCACGGACCCCCTGTTTCGCCCGCAGGCCGAGGACCTGGAACTTGCCATCGCCGCAGCGGAACAATGTGGCAACCAGGAACTCGCTGGCGCGCTTAATCGATGATGGCGGCCCGGCGGTGACGCCGTGCGAGGATGCTGTTGCGGTAGTGGGCCATGGCCAGCACGATGGCGCCGGCGATCGTCAGGAGTCGGTCTGCGAAGATGCCCAGGTATGCGTGTGCGAAGGTGGCGCCGACGATCAGAAGCAAAAGGCCTGTCGCGCCGTTTGTGATGATGTGCCGATTCCGGTGTCCGCGGAAGCCTATGCCCAGCGCGACAATGCTGAGCGGCACGACAACGATGAGCATCTGAGCATGCAAATGACCTTCGTAAAATTGCGCGAGCAGCGGCAGGCCCGCCACGATGAACGGCAGCAACAGGCAGTGGACGAGGCATAGCGCCGACAGCGCGACTGCGGCGCCATCGAGCCAGGCGGTCGATTTCGCGGAATTTTGATTGTTCATGGGTTGCCGTTATGCTGCGCCCAGGTCCGACAGGCTCCCGAGCGCGCGTGAATTCGCTCATCGCGTTCCGGGGAAAAGGATATAATATAACAATATGACCACCAAGTTATTGCAAAACAAGCACTTAAAGTGGCGATATTGACGAGGTACGGATGGACAAACGCCTTCTGACGATTCTTCGCTGCCCGATAAGCCGAAAAGGCCTCGCGCTGGCCAATCGTGGCACGCTCGCGCGTGTCAACAAAGCCATCGATGCGGGGCAACTCAGTAACCGGGACGGCACGGTGCTGTCTGAGCCGCTGACCGAGGCGCTGCTCACCGACGACAGCAAGATGCTCTATCCGGTCGCGGACGGCATACCTGTGATGCTGGAAGGTGAGTCCATCAATATGGACCAGCTCGACTAGCAACCTGTCGTTGCTCGCAAATTGCATGGAATCCGGTCAGCGCTTCCCGAAGTAGCAACGCCCCTGTATTATCATTTGCATCAGCAGCCGACCATGAATGCGTGAAAATTCAGGCCAATCAGCTTCCGTCCCATCTAAAGAAAAACTTGGCGCCATGTTACCTGGTCACCGGTGACGAGCACTTGCTCGTCGACGAGGCGCTGGATTCCATCCGGCAGGCGTCGCGCGACAACGGGTTTTCCTCCCGCGAGTCGTATGTCGCGACGACCGGCTTTGACTGGGCACAATTTGAGGGCTCAACCTCAAACCTGTCGTTATTTGCCGAGAAACGCATCATCGAATTGCGCTTGCCGACCGGTAAGCCGGGAAGGACCGGAGGGCTGGCCATCGCCGCACTTGTCGGGCGGCTCGGATCGGATCTGATGCTCATCGTCAGCGCACCGAAGCTCGATCGCGGTGCAGCAGCATCAAAGTGGGCAAAGACGATCGACTCGGGCGGTGTGACGGTACCTGTGTGGCCCGTTGGCCTGCGTGAATTGCCCGCCTGGATCGCCGAGCGCATGCGCAGGGCGGGACTGCAACCCAGTCGTGACGCCGTCGCGCTGATCGCCGACCGGGTGGAGGGCAACCTGCTCGCCGCCGGCCAGGAAATCGAAAAGCTCAGGTTGCTGCTTGGCGAAGGCAGCGTGAGTGCTGACGACGTGAACAACGCGGTCGCCGACAGCAGCCGTTTCGACGTTTACAAGCTGGCCGACGCTGCGCTAGCGGGCGACGCGCAGCGGGCAATCAGGATACTTGGCGGGCTTCGCGCGGAAGGCGTCGAGCCCGCATACGTCATGTGGGCATTGACCCGTGAATTGCGTCTGCTCGCGGGCCTGGCAGATGCGGTGGTGCAGCGCGTCGACCTCGGCACTGCGATGCAAAAAGCCCGGGTATGGCGCAGCCGGCAGGGGCTTGTGCGCAGCTGCGTCGGTCGTCACGGGCGTGGCGATTTCTATCGCCTGTTGAAAGCCGCAGGGCGTGCGGATGCGGCGGCAAAAGGCCAGTCGGCCGCGGATCCGTGGCAACTCGCGACGGACATTGTCATGGGCTTGTCGCTGGGCGGCAGAAGGGCGGCATGAAGAGCAGTCTGCTGCGCAGGGCGACAAAATGAGTCCGATCGGTGTCTTTGGCGGCACATTCGACCCAATTCACTATGGACACTTGAGAACAGCGTTCGAGATGCTGCAGGCATTGCGATTCGATGAAGTTCGTTTCATGCCCTGCGGTGATCCACCGCATCGTGGCGAGACTTTTGCTGATGCGAAGCTCCGTTATGAGATGGTTCGCGTTGCGACTGAGCATCAGGCCGGTTTCACGGTCGACGACCGCGAATTACGGCGGTCCGGTCCGTCGTATTCGATGGACACGTTGACGACGTTGCGTGAGGAATTTCCCGAGCAGCCCCTGTGCCTGATACTGGGCATGGACGCGTTTTTGAATCTGACGACGTGGCATCGCTGGGAGGAAATTATCGACGTTGCGCACATCGTCGTGGCGCACCGCCCGGGCTGGCGCGCACCCGATATCGGTCCACTCGGCGAGCTGATCGCGGAGCACGGCACGCACCGGGTCGATGATCTGCATGAGACGCGACAGGGACGCATCCATATTCACGCCGTGACGCAACTGGAAATTTCGTCGACTGAGATTCGAGACCTGGTTGCCGTGGGGCGCGATCCCCGGTTCCTGATGCCGGATGAGGTTCGTGACGTCATCGCACGGAGCCGGTGTTACGGTGTGCTGGAAGAAAGACCACTGTCCGTGAAGTGACGGATGAGGCAAGAGCAACACGCATGAACAGTGAGCAGCTGAGTGATCTTGTCGTCGATGCGCTCGACGACATCAAGGGACAGGACATCATCATACTCGACGTCCGTGAGATGACGACGGTCACCGACTACATGATCGTCGCCAGCGGCACGTCCAGTCGCCATGTAAAGGCACTCGCCGACAATGTCGCCGAGACAGCGGCCAAGGCCGGCCACCGGCCGATCGGCATCGAGGGTGAGGCGGGCTGCGAATGGGTACTTCTCGATCTTCAGGACGCACTCGTGCACGTCATGCTGCCGAAAGTGCGTGAGTTCTACAACCTCGAGAAGCTCTGGTCGCTCGGCCCGGCCGGCGATCTCGCCGCCACTGATCACTGAGCTGTGCATATTCGGCTGATTGCCGTCGGTGACCGGCAGCCGGCCTGGGTCGACGATGCATTTCGCAGTTACGCCGACCGGTATCCGCCACAATGGAAGTTTCGTCTCGTCGGTATTCGGACCGTACGGCGCTCCCGTAGCGACAAATCGAAGCGGGCAGCCGAGTCCGAAGGCGAGTTGATACTGGCAAAGCTCGGTAGTGATGAACAGGTCGTATTGCTCGATGAGATGGGCGAACATTTGACAAGCGAACGTTTGGCAGCGCAGTTGTCCGATTGGCAGACAGACGGTCGCGACTTGTGTTTTGTCATTGGTGGACCTGACGGTGTCTCCGATGCCTGCCGCGCGCGCGCCAATTTCGTTTGGTCGTTGTCGAAGCTGACACTGCCGCATGGCCTCGCACGCGTACTTTTTTCTGAGCAGTTATATCGTGCCTGGTCGCTGCAATCCGGGCATCCGTACCATCGCGCGTGAGCCACGATGACCCTTCCACCGATACATCTCGCCTCATCATCTCCGCGCCGCAAGGAGATTCTGAGGGCCATGGGTCTGCGTTTTACAGCCGGCCGTGTCGATGTCGACGAGCAGCGGCACGATGGCGAAGCCGCGCATAGCATGGTATTGAGGCTGGCGGCGGCCAAAGCCGGAGCGGCCGACGTTGCCGAGAATGTTATCGTGATCGGCGCCGATACCGCCGTTGTTCTTGGTGGTGAAATTTTTGGCAAGCCGCGCGACCGGCAGCATGGCCTGGAGATGCTGGCAGCGCTGTCGGGGCAAACGCACGAGGTGCTGACCGGCGTTGCCGTGAGATCGCCTGCAGGCATCTTCGAGGACGTGTCCACGACCGAAGTTCGTTTTCGCGAAATTAGTCCGGACGAAGCGCTTGCTTATTGGCACAGTGGGGAGTCTCGCGACAAAGCCGGAGCCTATGCGATTCAGGGCCGCGGTGGCGTGTTTGTGGAGTCGATTGTCGGCAGCTATTCCGGTGTCGTGGGGCTGCCGGTCTACGAGACTGGACGCCTGTTGGAGCAAGCCGGGTTCGATAGTGTGCTCGTACTCCGCCAAGGCGATATCGATGGGCTCGGCGAGTATGACATTGGCGGAGTACCAGATCAGCAGGAAATTGAATGAGCGACGACTCGCCCAAAGAAGAGATTCTCGTCAATGTGACGCCCAACGAGGTGCGCGCCGCATTGCTGGAAAACGGTATTTTGCAGGAGGTCTTCATCGAGCGGGCCGCCCGGCGCGGCTTGATCAGTAACATATATCTGGGTCAGGTGTCGCGCGTCTTGCCGGGCATGCAAGCGGCGTTCATCGATATCGGGCTTACCCGCACTGCATTTCTGCATGTCTCCGATATCGCGCGGCGCGACGATAAGATCGACGCGCCCGATGATGAATTGCCGGGCATTCGCGAGCTCATCAAGGACGGCGATGAAATTCTGGTGCAGGTCGTCAAGGATCCACTCGGGAACAAAGGTGCGCGCCTGACTACCTTCGTTACCCTGCCGTCTCGACACCTTGTATTACTGCCGAGAAGCGATAGCGTCGGTATATCGGCTCGTATTGAGGATGACGAAGAGCGGAACCGGTTGCGCTCTCTCGTCGAGGAGCTGCTCGAGCAGCACGAACTTCAATGCGGCGCCATCGTGCGGACTGTCGCCGAAGGCGCCACCCGCGACGCGCTGCAGGCCGACCTCAAGTATCTGATCAAACTCTGGGACGTCATTCAGGAGCGGTGCAGCAATCATCAGGTAAAAAGTCTGATACACGAGGATTTGTCGTTACCACTGCGCGTCTTGCGGGATCTCGTCACGGACGACGTGGAGCACATTCTCGTCGATTCGAAAGAGGAATTCGAGGCCATGCAATCTTTCGCCGCAACCTATTTGTCCGGTGCCGGACCGATGCTCGAACTCTATAGCAGGCGCCGGCCGATTTTCGACCTGCATGGGATCGAAGACGATATGCGCAAGGCACTTGATCGGAGCATTCCACTAAAATCGGGCGGTTACCTGATTTTTGATCAGACTGAGGCGATGACGACGGTGGACATCAATACAGGGGGATACGTCGGTCACCGCAATCTTGAGGAGACGATATATCGCACGAATCTGGAGGCGGCCGTCACCATTGCCAGGCAGCTGCGCCTGCGGAATCTGGGTGGAATTATCATTATCGATTTCATTGACATGGAGGAGACGACACACCGCGAGAACGTCCTGCAGGTGCTCGAGCGCTCGCTGGCCCGGGACCGTGCGCGACACGAGATAATGCCCGTGTCACCGCTCGGACTCGTTGAGATGACGCGCAAACGGACGCGTGAAAGTCTGCAACATATCTTGTGCGAGGACTGTCCAAGCTGCGAAGGGCGCGGTTTCGTGCTGACGGCCGAAACTGTCTGTTTTGAAATTTTTCGCGAAATCATGCGTCAGGCGCGACAATTCGATTTCGACGAAGTCAGTATTCTTGCGCATCAGGAGGTGATCGACTTGCTGCTCGATGAGCAAGCATCAAGTCTTGCGGATCTTGGAGAACAGACCGGCAAATCGATCCGTCTTCAGTCCGAATCGCTGTATCCGCAAGATCAGTTCGATGTTGTGCTGATGTAAGGTCTGCGACATGTTATCGCCGATGAGAAAAATCCTGGGACAGGTGGTCAAAGTCACCGCCCATGCGTTTGGTGGCCTGGTGATCCTGCTTGCGGTCGCGGTCGGATTATTTCGCCTGTTGCTGCCGAAACTCCCGGCGTATCAGGAGGAAATCAAGGGATGGGCCAGCGATGTGATCGGCATGCGGGTCGAGTTTTCGGGCATGGACGCGCGCTGGGGTCTCAGCGGACCCGAAATCAGGTTCTACGACGCGGAATTGCTACGCAATGACAGCGATGCACTTGTGGTGGCGGCCGACGAAGTCGGCATCGGCATCGCATTTATCCGCTTGCTCGTCGATCGTACGCTCGTCGTCGATCGAATCACTGTGCGCGATACGAGTGTCGAGGTCAGGCAACTCGAAAGCGGCCGATTTTGGATTCAGGGCAGCCCGGCCGAGGAGCTGCTGACGCTCCAGGCCCGGGGTGACGGTAAAATGGGCAGCATCGAATTCATCGGCGAAAACATCGAATTGCAATTTCTGCGGCCCGGCGACGAGCGGCCGACTTTTTTTGACATTTCCCGGATACAGTTACGGCGCGACGAAGTGAGAATCGCCGTGGACGTCGTCGTGAGGCTGCCGGACGAGCTTGGCAGACAGGTAAAACTGTCGGCCACGCAGCTTACTATAGCGGACGATTCGAGTAATACCTGGGATATCGTACTCGAAGCCGATGACCTCGATCTGTTCGGTGTGTCGGAGTTCGTCGGCCACGAAAAACTGCGCTTTCGATCCGGTCGCGGCGATGTCGACCTGTCACTCGCTTTTGCGAATTCTGTCGTGCAGAGTGCAACGGTCGACATTGACTTCGAAGGTGTCTCAATTATTGACGGCGATGATGTGGCGATCAGCGGTCGAATCGAGTACCGCAATGACGCGCATGGGTGGCTCGTCGCCGCCGATCAATTCCGTGTAACGTCTGCAACGGGCACATGGCCGGAATCGTCGCTGCGGTTGGAGACGAGCACTGACGAAAGCGGACAGATCGTCATGTTCGATGTGCGCGCTGAGTTCGTGAATCTTGCCGACATCACACGGTTTTCAGCCCTTCTGGATGATGACCGCAGACAGCTGCTCGAGCGCCTGCGGCCGGACGGCGTTGTGCGCAACCTGATTGCAACCGTCGCCGATATTGACAGCGACACGCCGCGGTACTCGGTGTCAGCCAGCCTTGAGAACGTGGGCATCGCCGCCGACGGCGGGCAGCCCGGGGTACGCGGTTTTTCCGGTACTGTGCGCGCAAATCAGTCGGGCGGGTCGCTCGAAATACGCTCCGAGGACATGGTCGTCGATATCGGCCGGTATTTGTCCGAGCCAGTCGCCATTGACGATGCCTACGGCACGATCCTGTGGCGCCGCAGCGGCAATTCCATGACGATTTTGTCGGACGGAGTTGCGGTTCGTAATGCCGATTTCGACAGCTTGAGCAATGTACAGATCACGATTGACGAGGGTCGGGCGCCCATTATCGACCTGGCCAGCACCTGGAGCATTACCGATTTAGGCTCGGTGAAGCGCTTCATACCTGTCGGCCTTCTCAGCCCGAATCTGCATCAGTGGTTCCAGAACGCCCTGGTATCCGGAGAAATTCCCAGGGGTTCGACACGCCTGTACGGGCCACTCGACAAGTATCCGTTCGATGGCGGTGAGGGTCATTTTCGCCTTGAAGCGAATGTGCGCAATGCCACATTACGCTACCTCGACAAATGGCCTGCAGCGGAACTGATTGATCTGGATATCGTTATTGACAACATGCGGCTGTATTCGGAGCGCAACCACTCATTGATTCAGGGCAACGAAGTGATCGATGCCAAAGTGGAAATTGCCGATCTGCGCAAGCCGGTATTGCAAATCACGGCGTTCTCGAGCGGGACCCTGGAATCGATTCGGGAGTTCGCGATCAACAGTCCGATCGCCGATATCTTTGGCGGCCAGCTCGATCGAACCACGGTCTCCGGCGATGTTTCACTCAGCATTGAGCTGAACGTGTCGCTCAAGGACTCGAGCAGCTTCAGTTTCAAAACGCGGCTATTGACCAACGGTGGCTCGATACAATTTACAGGTTTCGCTCCGGCGATCACGGAGCTGACTGGTGCCGTAATCATCGAACGGGACACGATCAGCAGTGAGTCGCTCGGAGGACAATTTCTCGGCCAGCCCGTGTCGATCGAATTGCAGCGAGCGCCGGCCGACATGCCGCAGTTTCGCGTGATCGCCAGGGTGTCGGGTATTGCGACCGACACCGGCCTGATCGACGAACTCGGCTTGCCACTGGATGGCCTTCTCGACGGTGCAACCACATACCAGGCCGATATTTTGTTTCCGCGCGCTGACCGGGATTCGCCATCGGCGCTGACCATTCGCATAGCCAGTGATCTGGACGGCCTGGCCGTTAATCTGCCGGAGCCTTTTACCAAGGCGCAGGACGACGCGTTCCTGATTGCCGGAGAGATCAGGCTTTTACGGGGTGGTGAGCGCATCGAGAGCAGCGGCAGCACCAGCCGCGATACCGACTGGCAACTGGCCTTTACCAGCACGGATGACGGCTGGGACTTCGACCGCGGCGTGCTGGCGCTCGGTGGAGTTGCGATCACCGAGCCCGAGACCCGGGGACTGCACATTCGTGGCGCGATCGCTGATGTTCGCTTCGAGGATTGGCTGGCCCTGTCACGCCGCAGTGAGGGGCGAAGCGGCGTCGCCGAGCGTATACGCTCGATCGACCTGACCATTACGAACCTGCGCCTGCTCGGTCAGCACTTCGAGAACCAGCACGTTCGCGTGGATCGCAGCGCGCTCGATTGGCTCGTGCAGTTCGACGGCGATGACGTTATGGGCTCGGCATTCGTGCCCTATGACTTCACGGCCGACCGTGCAATCGTCCTCGAGATGGACAGGCTTGTATTGCCCGGCGATGACGAGGCCACCGACGAACCCGGCGCGCAAATCGATCCGCGCTCGCTGCCGCCCTTGTCCCTGAGTGTCGCCGAGTTTGCCATCGGCGAACGTTACATCGGAGCGGTCGAAGCGGTGTTCGAGCGCACAGACGAGGGACTTGTCAGCAACAGTATTATTGCGACGGACGAAACGTTCGAAATTGTTGGCACGGGCCGCTGGGTTGCCGATGAAAACGACCCGATCGGGCATCGCAGCTATTTTATGGCCACACTGAACAGCACGGATGTGGCGCGCACGATGCAGCGCCTCAACTACGATACCGGGATCGGCGGCGATGACATGACAATGCTGCTGGACCTGAGTTGGTCCGGCGGGCCGCGCGAGGATTTTCTCGATTCGCTGAATGGCGAGGTGCAGGTGCGATTTGGTCCCGGCCAGCTTGACGAAGTCGAACCGGGCGCCGGACGCGTTTTTGGGCTCATGAGTATCGTCGCGCTTCCGCGCAGGCTGTCGCTGGATTTCAAAGATGTCTTCGGCAAGGGGTTCGGCTTCGACAAGATCGAGGGTACGTTCCGCATCGTGGATGGCGAAGCTTATACCTGCAACCTGTCGTTGGAAGGACCGGCCGCCGACATCGGCATCATCGGGCACGCCAGTCTTGTCGATCGCGACTACGAACAGTCGGCCATCGTCAACGCCAACTTCGGCAATACGCTGCCCATCATCGGTGCGGTGGCGGCCGGTCCACAGGTGGCCGCTGCATTATTGATATTCTCGCAGATATTCAAGAAACCACTGCGCGAAGTGAGCCAGGTTTATTACGGTATCAGCGGTTCGTGGGACGATCCGAAGATTGAGACTTCGGATGCTGATTTTTTCGCGGCCAGCGGCAAGATGGCCGGCTGCATCGCAGACACAGAGTGATTGGCGGCGATAGTTAAGTGAGCAGTGCGATCCGAGTTGCGGCAATTCAAATGAACAGCGGCGCGGATGTGCCGGCCAACCTCGAGCTTGCCGATCGTCTGCTCGGCGAGGCGGCGGCGGATGGCTGCAAGCTTGCGGTCTTGCCCGAAAATTTTGCGCTGATGCCAGAGCGCGGACGCGACAAGTCAATGCATGCCGAAGTGCCCGGAAAGGGGCCGATCCAGTCATTCCTCAGCGACGCCGGAGATCGTCATGGCCTGTGGATCGTCGGCGGTAGCATACCCCTGACATCGCCTGACGAGAATCGCGTCTACGGTGCTTGCGTGGTTGTTGATGACGGCGGTGACACGAAGGCGATCTATCGCAAAATCCATCTCTTTGACGTCGATCTGCCGGAGCGCGAGGAAACGTATTGCGAATCGAACTCCATGATCGCCGGTGACGACGCGGTTGCAACCGACACCCCCATCGGTCGCATCGGTTTGACGATTTGCTACGATCTGCGCTTTCCTGAATTATTTCGGGCTCTCGTCGATGACGGCACAGAGGTATTTACCGTGCCAGCCGCGTTTACGACCGTTACAGGCCCAGTGCATTGGCACGTCTTGCTGCGTACGCGCGCGATTGAGAATCTTGCATACGTGATAGCGCCCGCGCAATATGGTGAACATCCCGATGGTCGATCGACCTTTGGACATTCGCTGGTCGTCGATCCCTGGGGCCGTATTCTCGCCGAGAGGGCAGAAGGAAACTGTCATGTCGCGGCTGAAATCGATCCGGACATGACGCGTAAGCTGCGCAGCGAATTTCCAGTGCTGGCCAATCGACGCTTGTGAATTTTCACGATCAATGCTGACTTGACGAAGTAGCGGGCCATTGAATTGAATGATGCCGAAAACAATACGATCGATGCGGTGATGACCCGCATGCTCGAGCCCGCAGGTCTCGAGGAACGGCACCTGAGTACCACTCTCGATGGAATCATGCAGGGCGGTGCTGACTACGCCGATTTATATTTTCAGGTCAGCCGCCAGGAAAGCTGGACACTGGAAGACGGCATTATCCGCGAAGGCAGTTTCAGTCTCGACCAGGGTGTGGGTGTACGCGCCATCAGTGGCGAAAAGACCGGGTTCGCATACTCCGATGAGCTCTTGCTGCCGGCGCTCAAGCAGGCTGCAGAGGCGGCTCGCGCAATCGCGCGGCAGGGACAGACCAAGCGCTTGTCGGCCTGGCGACGCGGTGAATCACCGCCGCTCTATCCGGTTACGGACCCAACTACGAGTATCGACGACAAGCAGAAAACGGCGCTGATAACCGCGATTGATGAAAAAACCCGTGCGCTTGACCCCCGTGTCGAACGGGTCGTCGTCAGCATGACGAGCAGCCAGGACCTCGTTCTCGTCGCTGCCACAGATGGCACGCTGGCCGCCGATGTCAGACCGCTCGTCCGTTTCAACGTCAGCGTGATTCTCGAGCACAACGGGCGCCGGGAGCAAGGTTACGCGGGTGGCGGTGCGCGCGCGGACCTCGGCTATTTTCTGGATGGGGACCTGCCCATGGACTACGCTCGCGAAGCCGTACGGCAAGCGATCATCCAGTTTGACGCCGTGCCGGCGCCGGCGGGCATGATGCCCGTCGTGCTTGGACCCGGCTGGCCCGGAATTCTGTTGCATGAAGCAGTGGGTCACGGGCTCGAAGGTGACTTCAACCGCAAGGGTACTTCGGCGTTCTCCGGCAAAATCGGGCAACAAGTTGCATCAAAGCTCTGCACGATCGTCGACGACGGCACGCTGTCGAATCGGCGTGGCTCGCTCAGGATCGATGACGAAGGCACGCCGGGACAGTACAACGTGCTTGTCGAGAATGGCATATTGCGCGGCTACATGCAGGACAAGCTCAATGCCCGCCTGATGGGTGTTACGCCGACTGGAAACGGTCGACGCGAATCGTTCGCCCACGTGCCCATGCCGCGCATGACGAACACTTACATGCTGGCCGGCCCGCACGATCCGGAGGAGATTATTGCGTCGGTCGAAAAGGGGCTCTACGCGCCAAATTTCGGCGGTGGCCAGGTCGATATTACGTCGGGCAAGTTCGTGTTCTCGGCGAGCGAGGCCTACCTGATCGAGAACGGCAAAATTACGGCCCCTGTCAAGGGAGCGATGCTGATCGGCGACGGGCCCGAAGCGCTTGCGAAAATTTCGATGGTCGGAAACGATCTCGAACTCGACAGCGGCGTTGGTACTTGCGGGAAGGACGGGCAGTCAGTGCCCGTCGGCGTCGGCCAGCCGACACTGAAGATCGATGAGCTGACGGTCGGTGGCACCGCATGACGATCGTCAAAAAATCGATGAGCTAACGGCCAGCCGTACAGCGCAGTGATCGTCGTGATATTGATGACATGCCCGTTGGTTGTGCGCACCAGCGTTCATTCTGAGGAGGCCGGGACTTGACATAAATCCGAAATCGCCATGTCACAGTGGACACTGTGAGGCGCCTCACTCCATTCAACATATCATTGCGGTAGTGTTTGCGAGTCTCAGGAAGGAACCCGACTCATGGCGCTCGAAAACACCATAACAGAACCGGATATGGACGCCGCTTCGCAGGCACTCATACGGGGTTGTCGTACAGAGAGCGCCGATCATGAGCCCGATCTGGTCGTAGACGGCATGACCGATTCGATTTTTTCGAGGCTACTGAATCTTATCGGGGTCGCCTGATCCCGACGTGGCCGGCGGTTCAGCCCGACCCTCATAACCTGGCGCGCGGTCAGGTTTGTCTCATAAGCGACTGGACGCAAGGCCGATGGCTATGGACAATGGGCCGGACCAGGTCGGAGAATCAGGCGTCATGTGGGTCTCAAAACCGCTTTACGAAGCGCTGCCCTATTTCTACTTGTTCGTCGGCGCCGTCGCGCTGGGCGCGTCGATGTATGTCAACAACTGGTACTGGCCGACTATCTGTTTCGCACTCGGTCTTTTTTGTCTCGTCGCAGGACTTGTCGTTCTTCTCAAACGGCGCGACTCTCGCCTGACTGATCGTCGCGGTGGCCAACGGCCAAACCAGTAAGCGTTCTCGTTGTCATGCCAGTTCGCGAAAGCCAACGTTGCTATTGACGCACGACTGACGCATCGTCTTCTTCAAGCGGCTCATTGTTTTTTTCCATGCCTTCGTCGCCGGCGTTTTTCGCCGTGCGCAGATCTCGATAGACGAGTTCGTGAACGCCAAGCGACACAATGTCGCCGTCGTGCAAGCGATGCTTCTTGATCTGCTTTTCATCCATGAACAGGCCATTTGTACTGTTCAGATCCTCAATGAGACAGCCGTTGTCGTCGCTGATCAGCTGGGCATGATGACGGCTCACGAACTTACTGTTGATATAGACTTCGTTGTCCGGTGAGCGCCCGACGATAATGCGACCGGCGGGGAACGAATACACAGCAATTGTTTGACCGTCTTCTCGAACTTCAATTTCGGTGATGCGCGATACCGTCTCTGGCCGGCGCGCAATTTCCCGCAGTTGCGAGTAACGCCCGGTCGTACTCTCGCGCTCAGTCCAGTTGAGCTCCGCTACTGCGGACATTACTTCATCGCCATCGACAACGTCTTTTTCGCCGGCGAAGGCGCACAGCAATGCGGTATCACACAATGTATTGATGAGCCGTGGCACGCCGCCAGCGTAGCGATGCACGACGTCGTAGGAATCCTCGGTAAACAGATCTTTCGGATTGCAACCTGCGACGGTGAGGCGATGGTCGATGTACTCGCGCGTCTCCACCCGGTCGAGCGCTCCAATATGAAAGCGCAGGCGCACGCGCTGGACGAGTTGTTTGAGTTCCGCAGAATCCAGCGTGTCCTTGAGCTCGGGTTGCCCAGCCAGAATGATTCTGAGTATCTTTTCCTTGTGCGTCTCGATTCCCGATAGCAGACGGATTTCCTCAAGGACCTTTCTGGTCAGATTCTGCGCTTCGTCGACGATCAACAAAACCTTTTTGCCGTTCGAATATTGCTCGATCAAGAACATGTTGAGCATATCCAGCAATTCGACCTTGCGTTTGTTGAACGGTTTGAAACCGAACTCTGTCAGTACTGCTTGCAGAAATTGTGTCGGCGTCAACTGAGTTTGAGAGACGACCGCGTAGACGATGTCGTCGTCGAGTTCTGCAAGAAAAGTCTGCAGTAATGTTGTCTTACCCGTACCGATTTCGCCCGTGATGACGACGAACCCGTCGGCCAGGCAGATCGTTGACTCCATGTACGCCTTTGCCCGTGCATGCTGCTTGCTCCAGTAGACGAAGCTGGGGTCGGGCGTCAGCCTGAACGGCTGCTCATTCAGCTTGAAGTGATCAAGATAGGACATGTTATTGGTTCGACGATACTGCCACGCTATCGTTGTTGGTCTGCGCGCGGCTACGACGCTCGTGGACTAGTTTACCCGCTTTTTCAGCCTGGCGGCTACTTCTGGACTCCTACCGGGTTGCCGGGTCCACCAGCGTCCTGGCGATGTCATCCAACAGCCGGTCGCGCTGGGCGGCCGTGTCCGCGAGGACGGTAATGTGGCCGAGCTTTCTGCCTGGGCGCGCTTCTTTTCCATAATCATGTAAACGGCATTGACGATTGCCGAGTCGTCGCGCTGCATCCGGAATGGTCCCGATCAGGTTCAGCATGCCGGCGTGGCCGCGGCAATCGGTTGGTGCGGGTTGCTGACCGCTGATGGCGAGCATGTGATTCGCAAATTGACTCGTTACAGACCCTTCGATCGTCCAATGTCCGGAATTATGCACCCGTGGTGCAAATTCATTCGCGAGCAGGCACTCGCCAGTGACAAAAAGTTCGAGCGTGAGCACGCCAACATAGTTCAAATGGTTCAACATCTGTGTCATGTAATGGTCGGCAAGTTTTGTAAGCTGGGGCGCATCGACGGGTGCACGCGAGCGGTGCAGGATGCCGGCGACGTGTTCGTTGTGCGTTAACGGGTAGATGGCGAGGTAGCCGTCAGCGTTGCGAACGCCGATCACCGACACCTCATAGTCGAACGGAATCCACTGTTCGGCGATCAGAGCGCGCGCACCGAGTTGCTGCCAGGCTTTGTCAATGTCATTTTTCTTCTGGATCAGAAATTGGCCCTTGCCATCGTAACCCAGTCGCCGTGTCTTCACGATCAGTGGCAAGCCGAGCGAAGAGGCCGCGCCCTCAAGGTTTGCGAGCGAATCCACAACACAATATTGCACTGAAGGTATCCGTAAACTATCGAACAACTTTTTCTCGGCAAGACGGTCCTGGGAAAGTCGTAAAGCGTCAGGTGGTGGGTACACGGCGACACGATCGGAGATGCGAAGCAGGGCCTCTACCGGAACGTTTTCGAATTCATAAGTGACTATGTCGCAATCATCGGCCAGTGCCGCGAGCGCGTCCGCGTCGTCGAAGGGCCGTGTGATCACCACGCCCACATCAGCGGCCAGGGATGCAGGCGCCGGATCGAGAAAGCGGCACTCGATATCCAGATCGCGCGCCGCAATGCCGAGCATCTGGCCGAGTTGTCCGGCGCCGATAATGCCGATACGCATCGCGCCGGCGTCTAGTGCCCTGTCCCGGAAGCTCGCAGCGAATTCACGGGGCAGGACACTAGCTTCTCGGGTCGGGATCGGCGAGAACCCTGTCGGTCTGATTCTGCCGGTACAGGTCAAGAGCCGATGCGACGCGCGCATCATCGACCGCGAGAATTGCCGCAGCGAGCAATGCAGCATTGATGGCACCCGCCTTGCCGATCGCCATGGTCGCGACCGGTATTCCGGCAGGCATCTGCACGATCGACAGCAACGAATCCTCGCCGTGCATCGTCGCGGACTGCATGGGCACGCCAAGTACTGGCACACGTGTTTTCGCGGCGGCCATGCCAGGCAGATGGGCAGCACCGCCCGCGCCGGCGATGATGACCTTCAATCCGCGCGCGATGGCCGTTTCGGCATACTCGAATAACAGGTCCGGCGTGCGGTGCGCGGAGATCACGCGCACATCGTGCACAACGTCGAGCGTGTCAAGCGTTTCGCTCGAATATCGCATGGTGTCCCAGTCCGAACGCGATCCCATGATGATGCCGACTTCGTGACTCATCGGGAAATTCTATCATCTCGCATGTGAAGCGACAGCGTATCGTGGACCAGCCGGAAAATCCGACGGCGAATGCTGCGTTCGGCAGAATCGCCCACAGCGGTTCGAAGTTCGCCAAGCAACGCTACAAGGCGTTCGTCCGAACTTCCTGTCCGGGCTCGAAAGGCGTTGACGGCGGCGCGCCCATCGCTGACGATGCGATCCCGCCACAGTTCGGCATCGGCGAATACGCGCTGCCGCAATCGCTCGGCGGCGCCCTGGTGCGCGAGCGCCGCACTGATTGGCTGCGGGTCGATCGCGCGCATCAATTTGCCAATCAGTTGTTTTTGGCGCCGCAGCGCACTGTGGGACTTGATGCTCGTAGCATCGCGTACGGCCTGGCGCAGTCCGTCATCCAGGGGCATTCGATCAAGTTCTTCGGCACTCAGATCGATCAGTTTTTCGCCTAGCTGCTGCAACGCCAGCTGCTCACGTTTTCTCGCGCTTTTGCTGGGCTTTGAATCTGTCAACGGCTAAGCTACTCGGCGGATGGTTGTCGTCGGCTGTGTTGCGAGTCTATCACGTGCTCCATCCCTTCAAGCGAACATGCAAAGGCAGTAGCGAACAGTGAGTGCGTTGGCAAAGCGTGAATTACTCGGACCTCAGGAACTCGAGTCCCTGGTGCAACAAGCGCTCGAAGAGGCGCGGCGACTCGGCGCTGACCAGGCCGAAGTTGCAGCCAGTCATGACATCGGATTGACGGTGACGGCACGGCTCGGCGATGTTGAAAATCTCGAATACACGAATGATCGTGGCATCGCCGTCACGGTTTACCGTGACTCGTGCAAGGGTAGCGCAAGTACGTCGGACATCAGTTCGGCGGCGATATGCGAAGCGGTCAGCAAAGCGTGTGCGTTTGCGCAGTACACAGCCAAAGATCAGCATTCCGGGCTTGCCGATGCGGGGATGATGTGTACCGATGTGCTGGATCTGCAACTGGATCATCCATGGACGATCGATGCTGGTGCAGCGATCGATCTTGCCGTCGCGTGCGAAAAATCGGCGCTGGAATTCGACAAGCGCATCAAGAATTCCGAAGGCGCGACCGTGTCGAGCAACCGTGGCGTGCGTACCTATGGCAACACGCATGGCTTCATCGGCAGTATTGCGCAGACCAGTCATAGCATCAGTTGCGCCGTCATCGGTGAGGCGGACGGCGATATGCAACGTGATTACTATTACAGTGCGGCGCGTGACAGCACGGAACTCGAGTCCGTTGAGAAAATCGGCGCACAGGCAGGTCGCCGTGCTGTCGAGCGGCTCGGTGCGCGAAAAGTCAAGACGACGCGCGCGCCAGTGTTGTTCACGCCCGAGGTTGCACGTGGTTTCATCGGTCATGCTATCGGTGCGATTGCAGGCGGTGCGCAGTACCAGCGTGCGTCATTTCTGCTCGATGCCGTTGGCGAGCAGATATTTCCGAAGTTTGTACGAATCGAGGAGCGGCCGCACATACCCAAGGCAATGGCCAGCACACCATTCGATGCCGAGGGTGTTGCAACGTACGATCGGGATATAGTCACCGACGGCATTCTGCAAGGCTACATTCTGAGTAGCTATTCCGCACGGCGCCTGGGACTGAAAACGACGGCAAACGCCGGCGGTGCGCAGAATCTCGTCGTGCCTGGCAACGCCGATAACTTCGAGTCCTTACTCAAGGAAATGGGCACGGGACTCATCGTTGAAGAGCTAATCGGCCATGGCGTCAATGCTGTCACCGGAGACTATTCTCGCGGCGCGGTGGGTCACTGGGTCGAAAACGGCGAGATTTGCTATCCAGTGCACGAGGTCACAATTGCGGGCAATCTGCGCGACCTTTACCGGAGAATCACGGCGATTGGCAATGATCAGGACCTGCGCGGCGGCATACGCTGTGGATCCGTGCTGGTCGATGACATGACGATCGCCGGTAGCTAGCCGTCCGCCTGATCCAGCAGGTCTGACAACGAACGCCCGGCGACAGTCGTTAACAGTGCGCCGTCGAGTTGCCGGCCCAGGCCTTCGATTTCAATCGCCCACTCAGGATCGCGATGCGAGCCAGTTTCGCCCCCAATGCGCACGACCGCGAGTATATCGTTGAGCCCGATGCGCGCCATTTCGCGTCCCGGCAGCAATTCTTCACTGTCGTTCGACGTCAGCAAGCCGTCTTTTTCCAACCCGGCAATAACTGGTGCGAGCGTGATCGACGGTATCTTGATTGTCTCGCTCAGCGTGCCTACATTGACAATTTGACCCGGATTTCGAAATGCACGTCCAACCAGGAACATGACATTCAGTGCCAGGCGCTCGCGCATCGAGTTGGAGAGCCGCGGTTCGCGGCGACCGATACGCAGGTAAGCGGGATTCTGAAAATAGAACGCAAGCTGTGCACCGATCAACAAGATGAGCCAGTTCAGGTACAGCCAGATCAATACCGTAATCGCGATCGCAAAACTCGCGTATATCGCTTGCGTGCGAGCCGAGTTCATGACAAATGCTGCAAATAAGACACTGGTGCTGGCCCAGAGGAAGCCGCCCGTGATGCCGCCGACAAGGGCCGAGCGTATGCGCACCTGCGTGTTCGGCATGTAGGCATACAAAAACGTGAAAACAGCGGTGACGAGAAGATACGGCGTCAGTTTGCTGGTCGCAATAAACAAGGGCCCCAGAATATCGTTCTTTAGCAGGTACTGGATCAACGTTTCATTTTGCAATGAGGTAATCATGCCGAGTGCAATGACAATGAAGATCGGCCCAATGAACAGCACGAACAGGTACTCGGTAAATCGTTTGGAAAAACTCCTCGGCTTGGATACATACCAGACGTAGTTGAAACTCTCCTCAACCTTTTGCACCATCGAAATGGCTGTATAGATAAAAAATGCGAGACTGATGCCACCGAGTACCTTGCCATTGACGCTGTGGACGAGCTGCATGACGTTATCAGTGATTTCTGCGCCCTTATCGCCAAGCGGGGCGAGCAGCGCGTACATGTATTTCTCGAGCTGTTCGTGTACGCCGAAGCCCTTGAGGACGGAAAAGATCAGGGCAATCAATGGCACGATCGACAGCAGTGTTGTGTATACGAGACTCATCGCCCGCAAGGTCAGCTGCCCGGACATCAGGTCGCGCATCACCGCATAGCAGTACCGCAGTACGATACTTACGGTACGTCCGGGTAAGCCGCGTCTGTACAGCGCATCTCCCCAGATGACTCGGTTCAATTTTTCGACGAAGCCGTGTGCCATGATTCAAAGTAAAGCAATTTTACGGGCAGCTGCATTGTACATGGCTGACCGGCTGTCGCGTCAGTCCGTGGCATGAACCCGGTTGCCGCTCAATTTGACGAGCGCCTCACGGTATTTATCACTCGTCTGCTGCAATACCTCGGGCGGTAGTGCCGGTCCCGGCGTTGTTTTGTCCCAAGGCAGTGTTTCGAGGTAATCGCGCACAAATTGTTTGTCAAAACTCGGCGGGCTGATGCCGGTTTCATATTCATCGACGGGCCAGAAACGAGACGAGTCCGGCGTCAACACTTCATCGATCAAGTACAGACGTCCTTCGGTGTCGAGCCCGAATTCGAATTTCGTGTCGGCGATGATGATGTCGCGCTCAAGCGCGAATGCCACAGCGCGTTCATAAATCTGAATTGAAATGTCGCGCACCCGGTCTGCAAGCCTTCGTCCGATCAAGCGAGTGACTTCAGCAAAGTCGATGTTCTTGTCGTGCTCGCCGCCGCCGGCCTTGCTGGCTGGCGTGAACAGGATCTCGGGCAAGGCCTCCGCCTGTTGCATGCCGCTGGGCAATACAATGCCGCACAGCTGCCCCGTGTCGAGGTAGTCTCGCCAACCCGATCCGATCAGGTAGCCGCGGACGACGGCTTCAATGGGCAAGGGCTTCAATCGTTTGACGACGAGCGCACGCGTGCGCAATTGGTCTCTGAGTGCGGCGTCATCAATGACGTCATCGACAGTCAGCGCTGTCAGGTGATTGCCCACGATGTCGGCCATCATGCGAAACCAGAACAAAGAGAGTTGCGTCAGGACTACGCCCTTGCCCGGCACGGGATCGGGCAGTACGACATCGAATGCCGACAGTCGATCGGTCGCAATGATCAGCAAATGGTCATTATCCACGCTGTAAATATCACGGACCTTGCCCCGACCGATTAACGGCAGGCCCGGAATAGAGGACTCGAATAATGCATCGGCCGTGCGCATCGATATTCGTCCTAGCGCGTTGGAAACGGCGCATGATCGCCGTTCGCTGATAATGAGGCAAGCATTCAAATAGGAATACGACCCGCCAGACGTTAGGATTGATGCTCTGCCGGAATGCGGGAATCGAATTGTACTGGGGCAAGATCATCGGCACATTGGCGGGTTTCGTGACACTCAAACCCTGGTTCGTGTTGCTCGGCTTTTTTCTCGGTCACCAGTTTGATCGCGGCTTTACGGTCCGTTATCAGTCGTTCGAACGACAGGGCGCCGGTATCGGTCGCCTGCCCGATGGCCTCGTTCGCGCACTGTTTCAATGTATGGGCCATCTTGCGCGCGCGGACGGCCGGGTGAGTGAGGACGAAATTCGGGCGGCACGAGCGGTCATGCACCGCCTGGGCCTGGGCCCGGCCCAGGTCCGAAATGCGATCGACTGGTTCGACGCCGGAAAACAACCGGAATATCAGCTCGTGCAATCAATGCGTGAGTTGCGGCGTGTACACGCGCGACGCGCCGACCTGCGCACGTTGTTTGTGCGCCTGTTGCTCGAAGTATCCCTGGCCAAGAGTCGGCTGAACAAGCGGGAGCGCGCAATGATCTGGACAGTCTGCACTGAACTTGACGTCGGGCGCGTCGAGCTCGCGCAGCTCGAGGCCATGATTCGGGCACAAAAGGGTTTTCGACGCTCACCGGCTGGCAACGTCGACGCAGAACGCGTCCGCGATGCCTACCAGGCGCTGGGCATGTCCGAATCTGCGACCAATGACGAGATAAAGATGTCGTATCGTCGACTTATGAACAAGAATCATCCGGATAAGCTCGCTGCGAGCAATCCCGACGCCGCCGTCATTGCAGAGGCAGAACGCCGCACACGCGAAGTGCGCACCGCCTACGAAATGCTCAAGGCTCGCCGTTCGATTCGTTAGTGCTGTCCGTACGGTTGCGTCTCAGGTACATTTGTGAGTCAGGAAAGGATATAACCGTGGCACCACTCATTGCACCCTCGATTCTATCCGCAAATTTTGCGCGACTTGGCGACGACGTCAGGGCCGTGCTTGACGCAGGCGCTGACATTGTACATTTCGATGTCATGGACAATCATTTCGTTCCGAATCTGACGATCGGGCCGATGATCTGCGCGGCTTTGCGCGCTGACGGCATCAAGGCAGCAATCGATGTCCACCTGATGGTCGAACCAGTAGACCGCATCATTCCAGACTTCGCCACGGCCGGAGCGAGCTACATCACTTTTCATCCCGAGGCCAGCCGTCACGTCGATAGATCGCTGGGGCTCATTCGCGATCAGGGCTGCAAAGCCGGCCTCGTATTCAATCCTGCAACGCCATTGAACTGGCTTGAACATGTTATCGACAAGGTCGACATGGTGCTCATCATGTCGGTCAACCCGGGATTCGGCGGACAGAAGTTCATCCCGGCAGCGCTCGGCAAGTTGCGCGAGGCCCGGCAGATCATTGACGCGAGCGGGCGCGAGATCCGGCTGGAAGTCGATGGTGGCGTCAATGTGAACAACATCGGCGATATTGCCGGCGCCGGTGCCGATACGTTTGTTGCCGGTTCAGCAATTTTCGGCAGCGACGATTACGCGGCGACAATCGCTGCAATGCAGGCCGAAATCAAAAAAGCCGCCTGACAGGCGGCTTTCCAATAAATCGACTGGCCTATAACTTGCGATTCGGTCGAGCGCCGTAGACCACGATGGTCTTGCCGCTTGCGGTCACCAATCCCTGCTCTTCTAGAACCTTGAGCACGCGACCGGCCATTTCGCGCGAACAACCCACGAGACGACTCAACTCCTGTCGGCTGACCTTGATCTGCATGCCGTCAGGATGCGTCATCGCGTCGGGCTCATCACACAAATCCATGATTGCGTGCGCGACTCGACCGGTGACGTCGACGAATGCCAGATCGCCGAGCTTGCGATTCGTCCGATCCAGCCGTGTTGCGAGTTGGGTGGCAAGCTCGAACACAAGCCCTGGGCTCTCACTGGCGATCTGTCGAAATCGCGGATAGGTCATCTCGGCAATCTCGCACTCGGTGCGTGTTCTCACCCAGGCGCTGCGGGTCGGTTGTTCGTAGAAAAGGCCCATTTCGCCGAAAAACTGACCCTTGTTCAGGTAGGCCAGAACCATCTCGTTGCCATCTTCGTCTTCGATCATGACTTCGACGGATCCGTCGACAATGTAATACAGCACATCCGGCAGGTCGCCAGCGTGAATCATCACTGTCTTGGATGGGACGGTTCGCACTCGGCAGTAGCTGAGAAATCGATTGATGGCCGGTACATCGCTCAGGGTCTTTGCTGTTGTCTGCATGGATAGATCCTCACCGCTCAAGCGCCCCCCTTTTAATACAGTTCACTGAGAAGGGCAAGCTAAGTGCGTGTTTTATCTGGAAACGTGGGTCGTTCGCCCGGCCTCAACGGGGGTTAGCACAATATTTCACAGCCGGTAGGCAGTGGCCGTCATTATCCTGGCGGTGAGCTGCATCAGGCGCTTCAGTGTTTGTGGTAACTCCGCCGCGCCGGCAGCCACGGCGTTTTCACCGTGTTTTGCTTCTTCATCGCGCATCTGTTTCACGATCGCACGGCTTCTTGCATCGGCCTCGGGCAACCGGGCGAAATGACCATCCAGGTGGACGCATACCTGGCGTTCGGTCTCGGCGATTAGGCCGAGACTCCAGCGATCGCCAAACATTCCGCTTGCGGCGCCCATCGCATACGCGCCGGCATACCACAGTGGGCCGAGCTTGCTTGGTGCCTCGCCGAGCTCGGTGAGGCGCTGCTCGCACCAGGCAAGATGATCGAATTCTTCGTCAGCGGCACGCTGCAGCTGCGCCTCGACGTCGCGATCGCGAGCAACAAGGGCATGCCCCTGGTATAAACCTTGTGCAGCGACCTCGCCGGCGTGATTGACGCGCATCAAACCGGCCGCATGCGATTTTTCGCTTTGACTGAGCTCGCCAGCGTCAATACCTTTTGCCGGGTTTTCGCGGGCCGCCCAGCCAGCCGGCGCCGCGACCGTGCGCAGAGCGTTATTTACGCCGGATAACAGGCGATCAAGTGGCGTCAAGTGTCGGCTTTGCATACTTAATATTATAGCAATGCGCAGGCGGCAACAGGACGGATTCGAATCGTCGCTAATCACTCGCACAGGCGACCGTCACAAGGTTATACTCCGGCGCATTTCGCACCGGCTGCTCGTGCCCGGGCTAACGGGCGAAGTCATATTTGTCCGCTACTGCGTCGAGCCGGCGTCGAGCCGAGTTCGTAACCTGGGAGTTCGCATGTCAGCACGCCATCTCATGATTGTTGCATTGCTGAGCGCCGTGACACCGCTTCCGGCTGCCGAGGAAGAGGAGGACGGACCGTGGGCGGGAAAGGCAACGCTCGGCTTCCTGGCAACGTCTGGAAATACTGAGAATTCGACGCTCAACAGCAGCTTCGAAATCAGCTACAAGGCAGAGCGCTGGCAACATCTCTTCGAGGCCGCCGCCATCAATGCCAGCGAAAACAACGTGACCACGGCCGAGGCGTACGATATCGGCTGGAAAAGCGAGCGCGACCTTTCCGAGCACAACTTCGTGTTCGGGCGATTGAATTGGCGGAAGGACCAGTTCAGCGGCTATGACACGCAATTCTCTCAATCCGCCGGTTACGGGCGCCACCTGATCGATACCGCGGTGCACAAGTTCAACGCCGAAATCGGCGTCGGCGCGCGGCAGTCGCAACTCATCGACGGTAGCATGGAGGACGAGACAATCTTGCGCGCGGGCTTGAGCTACCGCTGGAAACTGGCTGAAAATGCCGAGTTTCGGCAGGATTTTGTGCTCGAGTCCGGCGCAGAAAACACCTACCGGGAGTCCGCTACATCGCTGTCGGCGACCCTGATTGGCAATTTCGCCCTCGTGGCCTCGTACACGGTCAAAAACAACAGTGTTGTCCCGGCGCTGACCGAGAAAACCGACACTTACACGGCGGTGTCGCTCGAATACACGTTTTAGCGCCACTGCGTCATCGTGACCGCTCGAGCCGACATCATGTAAATGGCTGACAAATAACAAAAAAGACACTATCGAAGACGATCTCCTGCAACTCGAGAAAAGCGCGAATCGTTTGCATTGGGGCCGGGCCTCAAGTAAAATTTCGCGCCCTTCGGCAGTCTGGCACGGCGATGCTCTGGCTGAGGACGACAGCGGCGCCAGTATCGCCATGGCGCGCAGCCGAACGGTAAACTGATTTCCGACGGAAACTAGAGATAATGAAGACGATTTCTGCCAAACCAGCAGAGGTGCGGCGCGACTGGTACGTGGTCGATGCTACGGGCAAGACTCTTGGCCGCCTGTCGACCGAGCTTGCGCGTCGCCTGCGTGGCAAGCACAAGCCCGAATACACGCCGCATGTCGACACCGGTGACTACATCGTTGTTGTCAACGCCGAAAAGATTCGGGTTACGGGCAACAAGCTGAAGGACAAGATGTACTATCACCACACAGGTTACATTGGCAACCTGAAGTCCATTTCGCTGGAGAGACTGCTCGCCGAGACACCTGAGCGCGCATTGCAGTTCGCGGTCAAGGGCATGCTTCCGCGCGGCCCGTTGGGCCGCAGAATGCTGTCCAAGCTGCGCGTTTTTGCGGGTCCGGAGCACAGTCATGCCGCGCAGCAGCCAATTCCACTGGACGTCAACGCCTGAGGGCGTACGCGGCAGAACAGAGGCCAATAGGATGAGTGAAACAGTTTTTTACGGCACCGGTCGTCGCAAGACTTCGACGGCGCGGGTCTACCTGAGATCCGGCAACGGCGACATCAAAGTCAACAACCGGTCGCTTGAGGCATTTTTTGGACGCAAGACGGCGCAAATGATTGTGCGCCAGCCACTCGAGCTGATGAACCTGACAGACCAGTTTGATATTACGGTAACAGTTCGGGGCGGTGGCACGACCGGTCAGGCTGGAGCGATCCGCCACGGCCTCACGCGCGCATTGATGCAATACGATGAGTCAATGCGCCCGCCGTTGCGCAAAGCAGGCTTCGTAACCCGTGACGCGCGGGAAGTCGAACGCAAGAAAGTCGGTCTCAAGAAAGCGCGCCGGGCGACGCAGTACTCCAAGCGCTAAACGCACAGGCCGCGGTCCGACCCAATTGGGGGATCGTCTAGCGGTAGGACTACGGACTCTGACTCCGTCAACCCAGGTTCGATCCGAGGCGCGCGCAGCGTGCCGACAGACAGAAACGCGTTGCGTTTCTGCCCGAAGGGTGAGCGGCGCAGCCGCGAATCCATCC
>SMUX01043680.1_pt1 | contig 52415 bp, 51 predicted proteins | sample 2456431 | NCBI WGS metagenome assembly SMUX01 (sample SAMN11095930, study PRJNA526329) | marine sediment metagenome | biome: Marine sediment; feature: Surficial sediment; material: Deep marine sediment; isolation source: Hadal surficial sediment | place: Pacific Ocean | collected 2014-11 | depth... | reverse complement strand
GGCCCAAGCCATCCGTGGCTTAGGCGCGTTCGGCGGGGTGAAGGTCCACCGGACCTTCACCTGCTACCGCCTCACCCACTGGATCTTTCGCAAATCTCCGGCTTACCCGCGAGCAGCTACACGCCCTGGCGACGATACCCGACGGGAAGTGCAGGCTAGGGTCTGCCTACCAGGCTGGTGTCGGCAATGGGGAGTGGCTTTATGAGGGCATGAACTATCAATCGCCGTCATTCATGGGGCTGGCGGCACCAAGAAACGCGACGCCGCGGTTGGCCATTAAGACCAGGCATCTCTTAATCCGCGCGCGCAGTACGGTCATTCACGAACACAAGTAGACCGGTCAGACCACAAATCCGCATATTTGGTCAGGTTTCCGTTGAGAAGCGTAGTCGATACTTGTCACCATGAGCCTTCGAGCGGAGAATGGTGTATCAGTTGTAATGGGCTGGGCAAACCATGACTACACAGCACGTCATCGAACAAATGCTCAACGACAAGTTGAAGCCTTTGCATCTCGAAGTTGTCGATGAGAGCAATATGCATAACGTGCCACCGGGTTCTGAGTCCCATTTCAAAGTGACTGTGGTATCCCGCCAGTTTGAAGGCCAAGTGTTGGTTGCCCGCCATCGCCTCGTCAATGATATCCTTGCCGATCTACTCAACGGTCAAATACATGCGCTGGCGCTGCATACGCTGACGCCAGACGAGTGGTTTGAGCGAGGTAGTGACGAACGCGATTCGCCGCCCTGTCTGGGAGGTTCCAAGGTCGGAGGGTGAGCTTTAATGTCGGTGACTAAGTGCCCGGGCCGGAGGGTAGTAATCATGATTAGAAGATCTTTGTGCGCATTCATTATTGGCACGTTTTTCCTCATTTCGGCCGCGCAATCCGCCGTCGAACCGTCCGCCAGGAAAATCGTTCAGAAGACCCTGCCATCGGTAGTATTGCTACTGATGGAGGATGCCCATGGCCAACAGATCTCATTAGGCAGTGGGTTTTTTATACGCGATGGCGTTATTGCGGCGGGCCTGCATGTCATCGAGGATGCCCACAAGGGCTACTATAAACACGTTGCTCGCAAGAAAAAGTATCCACTTGCCGGTGTGGTTGCGATAGACCGTGCACACGATCTGGTGTTACTCGCGGCGCCTGGTGCGAAGGCGGCACCATTGCCGCTCGGTGATAGCGACAAGGTAGCGGTTGGTGATCTGATCTACGCCGTCGGAAATCCTAGAGGTTACGAAGGCACCTTTTCACAGGGTATTGTAAGTGGCATCCGTGAAGCAGACTCCCGCACGCTGTTACAGATCACGGCGCCCGTCTCGCAGGGCAGTAGTGGCGGCCCGGTGTTAGATGCTGATGGCAAAGTCGTCGGTATGGCGGTGTCGACGCATAGCGGCGGTCAAAATCTCAATTTCGCTTTACCGATTGCTTACGTACAAGCGTTGTTGGCGGAGATGAAGCCGATTACACCGTTGTCTGCACATAAGCGTAACGGCGTTCGCAAGATTGTCAGTCGTAACGCGGCGCAACGCTTCGACGATGCGGTCGAGGGCACTCATTTCACATGGGATCGCTACGGCCGAAAAGGCCGATACTATTCCTTCTCGCTACGTAACCACTTGCGCCAGCCGGTCAAGGAAGTGTATTACATGGTGGCATTTTACGATGGTGATGGGCAGCCCGTGCATGTACAGTCTCGACGATACTCCGGGTTTATTCCGGCCGGACTTGCCAAGCGCATGAATGGGGCGCTGGAGATTTACACCTCTGATCTGGCGGAACGGGTTGATATAAAGATCGTTAGTTTCGAAACGGTGGAGTAACTCTACCCTTCGCCTGGGTTTATATTGGTGCGCTTGTTTATGGAATTGGAACGGGCGCGCGACAGCTTTGTCTAATTGCAGTAGATCTCACCCTAGTTAGCGCTGCCTACGTTCTCAATTCTACGGTTTCGGGCATCTGTATCTGACTTGTAAGAGCGCGTATTCAACCGAAGGGGAAAGGATTCCAAAAGCCACTCGGTTTTTTCGGCTGTTGGACGCCCGCTCTTATTCGCAACAAGTACTGGAAGATTATTCAGAAATCATAAACTAGAAATTGTTGTGACCAGTTAGAGAAGTTCGATAGCCAGATTTAGGAACGATGCTGCTTTTTTTCTATCTTGGCCCACGAATCCCGTAGGGTGACAGTTCGGTTGAACACCAATTTCTCTTCGGACGAATCGGCTGAATCAACACAGAAGTAGCCCTGCCGTTCGAACTGGTATCTAGTTTCGGGCGCGGCCCCGGCCAGACTTGGTTCGACTCGGCTAGCCATTAATGTCTCGATCGAATCCGGATTAAGAGAGGCCTTGAAGTCGGCACCATCGCTGGCCGGGTTTGCATTGCGGAACAGGCGATCGCAAAGACGTGCTTCGACCTCAAGCGCGTGCTCGGCGGATACCCAGTGTAGTGTTCCCTTGACCTTACGGCCATCCGGCGCTGATCCACCGCGTGTGTCGGGATCGTACGTACAATGCAATTCAGTCACCTCACCGGTCTGTGGATCCTTGACTACGCTAGTGCATTTGACAAAGTACGCGTATCGCAGGCGCACCTCCCGTCCTGGTGCTAGGCGAAAGAATTTCTTGGGCGGATCCTCGAGAAAATCGTCGCGTTCGATGTAGAGTACGCGCGAAAACGGCACCTTCCTTGTGCCCATGGTTGGATCATTCGGGTGATTGGGTGCATCGAATTCTTCAACCTGGTCTTCGGGATAATTATCGATGACTACTCTTAGGGGCCGCAATACACACATTCTACGCGGTGTTTTCTCTTCGAGATCCTCCCGCACGCAATTTTCGAGCAGGCTCATCTCGATAACGTTGTCTTTTTTGGTAATGCCGGCCCGCCGACAGAAGTCTCGTATTGCTGCTGGCGTATAGCCCCGTCGTCGCATCCCCACTAGCGTCGGCATGCGGGGATCATCCCATCCGCTGACATGCCCCTGTTCGACTAATTCATTTAGTATGCGCTTGCTCATGACCGTGTAGTTCAGCGACAAACGTGAGAATTCGATCTGTTGCGGGTGGCAATCGACTTCTAGTTCATCGAGATACCAGTCATAGAGCGGACGATGATCTTCAAACTCCAGGGTGCAAAGTGAGTGTGTCACGCCTTCAATGGAATCGGACAGACACTGCGTAAAATCATACATCGGATATATGCACCATTTGTCGCCGGTCATCTGATGTGCCATATGACGGATTCGATAAATGATCGGATCTCTCATGTTAAGGTTGGGTGAAGCCATATCGATCTTGGCGCGAAGAACGTGCGCGCCATCCTCAAATTCTCCTGTCCGCATGCGTTCAAAGAGATCCAGGTTTTCCTCGACGGAACGATTCCGATAAGGGCTGTTCTTACCAGGTTCGGTCAACGTGCCGCGATGGCTTCGAATATCATCGGCACTCAAACTATCTACGTACGCCTTGCCCATTTTTATTAGCTGTACCGCATAGTCGTAGAGTTGATCGAAGTAGTCTGATGAATGGCGCAGGCGGTCACCCCAATCAAACCCAAGCCAACGCACATCAGCCTTTATCGACTCGACATATTCCATACTTTCCTTTAGTGGATTTGTATCGTCGAAGCGCATATAACACACGCCGTCGAATTCAAGTGCTATACCGAAATTTAGACAGATAGACTTTGCATGCCCGATATGCAGGTATCCATTGGGCTCGGGTGGGAACCGGGTTACAACCTGACCATCATTCTTGTGTGATTTGATATCTTTCGTAATGATAGTGCGAATGAAATTCAAGGGACGCGTCGTGCTTGTCTGCACGTCGTTAGTGGCACTATTCGGCGGGTGTGGGCCGCTATTCATGTCTGACATCCGGCAAAGATTAACAAGGATTCTACCATCTTTGTTCGCCGAAATAGGGGTTGTGGTGATGAACGGGTTAGCTCAGTAAACATGCTAGACGCGTATACGGATTGGTTACTTCGATGGCACAAGGCGATTGTCATTGTCGTACTGGCGGTCGTCGTGCTCTTAAGCGCCGGCGCCTTCCGTCTGACCATAACTAACGACATGCGCGCCTATTTTAGCCCCGATAATCCCCAACTTGCGGCGTTCGATGCCTTAGAGAATGTATTTAACAAACAGGATGACGTGTTCCTATTCGTCGTGCCACGCAGCGGCGACATATTCAATGCACATGTGCTAACGCTAGTGTGGGAGTTGACGGAGTTTGGTTGGCAATCACCCTATTCGACAAGAGTAAGCTCGCTCGCGAACCATCAGCATACACACGCTGAAGGTGATGAGCTCTTTGTTATAGACCTGATTGCAGACCCTAAGAAATTGGATGCAGCTGCGATTGCGAGCATTAAACGCATCAGTCTAAACGACCCCACCCTTGTCGGTACCCTCGTAGCAGCCGACGGTAGCGCGACTGGGATCGAGATTACGTTAGCGATGCCGCCCGCCAATCTGAATGCTAACGATGAGATCGTCGAATTCTTTCGATCTCGCTTGCCGGAGTTTCGCGCACGTTACCCAGAGGTCGAGATACTTTTGGGCGGCAGTGCGGCCATGAATGTCACGCTCGGTGAGGCGGTCGAACAGGATCTGCGCAATCTGATCGCCTTGAGTTACTTGGTCATCATTGTCGGCCTGCTGCTGTTTCTACGCCAGCTTGGCGGCACGGTTGCCGCCGTATTGGTAGTGACGATGGCAATAGCCTGTACCATGGGCTTGTTTGGTTGGTTCGGCGTTGTACTCGAGGCGGTAGCTGGGTTTGTACCGAGCGTTGTCATGACCATCGCAGTCGCCGACTCGGTCCATATTTTGGTTAGTTATTACTATGAGCGACGCCGTGGTCAGCGGAACGACGCGGCGATTCGTGAGTCGCTACGGATCAATGCGGCACCTGTATTCATCACCAGTATTACCACCATCATTGGCATGTTAACGCTAAATTTCAGCGATTCACCTCCTTACCGAGATCTCGGCAACATGGTGGCAGTAGGTGTTTGCGTCGCCTACGGTCTTTCTATGTCGTTCCTCCCTGCCTTACTGGCGTGGATGTCGGTTGGAGATGTCGCCCGGGGACAGAGTCTGGAGGCGTCGATGCGCGTGTTTGCAGATTGGGTGATTCGCCGCCATAAAGCGCTACTTGTTGGAATGTCGGTGTCGATAATCATAGTTGCTAGCTTTATCCCGAGAAATCAGCTTACCGAGCGTTGGCACGATTATTTTGATGATACGTTTGAGATAAGAAACACTATCGAGACCGTCAACGATAAATTAGGTGGCGTCCATGCGATTCGGTATGGATTGGATACTGGGGTAGATCAAGGAATCAACGAGCCGGCCTATCTCGCGGCCGTCGATCGATTCGCCGACTGGTACCGTCGGCAACCAGGGGTCAGTCACGTTACTAAGATAACAGACGTGATCAAGCGTTTGAACATGAACATGCATGGTGATGACCCCGAGTGGTACCGGCTGCCGCAAAGTCGTGAGTTGGTAGCACAGTACTTGTTACTCTATGAACTGTCATTGCCGCAAGGTCTCGGGCTTGAGAACATCATCAATGTCAGTCGATCGGCAACCCAGTTTACCGTCGCTATAAAAAAAACCGATTCCGAGCGACTTATTGAACTAGATCGCAGGGCGCAGGCGTGGTTACGCGCGCACGCACCAGACATTCGCGTTGCCGAGGGAACTGGGCTGGATATGGTGTTTGCACATATCAATCACCGAAATATCCGCGCCCTGTTAGCGGGGGTGGCGCTAGCATTGGTATTGATATCATTGCTGCTGATCGTTGCGCTGCGCTCAGTAAAACTAGGACTGATGAGCCTAGTCACTAACCTTGCGCCCGCGGGTCTGGCGTATGGCACCTGGGGGCTGTTCGTGGGTTGGATAGACCTTGCTGCGTCAGTCGTGATGTGTATGAGTCTTGGAATCGTGGTCGATGATACTGTGCACTTTGTCAGCAAGTATTTGCGCGCACGGCGTGAGCAACGGCTGAGCGCGGCTGAAGGAATGCGTTATGCCTTCAACACGGTAGGGGTGGCATTGTGTATCACCTCGGCCGTGTTGGTCGCCGGCTTTCTGGTTCTAGGTGCTTCACATTTTTCGCCGACGTGGACCACGGGGATCTTGATCGCCATTACGCTGAGTTATGCGCTCGTCATCGACTTTTTGTTTCTGCCGCCACTGTTACTGGTACTAGACAAACGTTGGCATATCAGGTTCTGATGGCAGCCTGGCCCTAGTAACTTGCCGACCATCAATGCGAAGGAGAAAACATGGCGAGCACAATACTGATTACTGGCGCCAATCGTGGCATAGGGTTTGAGCTTACCCAACAGTATGCCGAGGCCGGTTGGCGAGTGATAGCCTGTTGTCGCGAACCTGAGAAAGCGCAAGCGCTGGACGGTGTAAGAAGCGATCACGGAGAACAGGTGAGTATACATAGGCTCGATGTTACCAAGTCCGAACCCATAAAGGCGCTGGTGACCTCGATGGAGGATACGCCCATCGACATTCTGTTGAATAATGCTGGCATCTACGGCCAGCGCGACGCTAGCCTGGGTAATATCGACGAGGATAGATGGCTTGAGACGTTTCGCGTCAATACAATCGCACCGATAAAGGTCATGGAGACCTTTATTGATGTGGTAGCCGCTAGCAAACGCAAAGTGTTTGCGACTATTACGAGTAAAATGGGCAGTATCGCAGATAACACGTCGGGCGGTAGCTATGTGTATCGTTCGTCCAAAGCCGCGTTGAATGCGGCTATGAAGAGTGCCGCTAATGACCTAGAAGGCCGCGGTATTAGCGTAGTCGTGATACACCCTGGGTGGGTACGGACGGATATGGGTGGTCCAAGTGCGTTGTTGAGTGTCGAGCAAAGTGCGAAGTCGATCCGCGAACTGCTGGGGCGGGTTTCGATTGAGGATACGGGCAAATTCTTTAACTATGACGGTACGGTAATACCCTGGTGATGTATGGTCGTCGTAGGTAGGGCCAATGAGCCGACTTTCCATCGCTGAGCTACAGAAAATGGCGCGCGACACGTTTGGGCGCGACTTATCGGAGGGCGAGATCGAGGTTTATCGAACACGCCTACCGGCCATGGTGCAGGCCGTGACAATGCTAAAAGAATGGGAGTCGCGACTAAACGATACTGTTCCTGCCACCGTACATGTGACACCAGTGGTCGGCACTGATGACCGCGAGTGATCTTGCCTTTGCGACCATCGCCGAAGTAGCGCCACGCATCGAGGCCGGAGAAATCTCGCCGGTAGAGCTGACCGAGCTAGCGCTCGATCGTATCACCCAACGAGACACGCAGCTCAACGCGTACATAACGGTGATGGCGGATGCGGCCAGGCGTACGTCGGAGCGTGCTGCGGCGGCGATCAAGGCAGGCCAGTATCTCGGACCGTTACACGGCATCCCGGTGGCGGTAAAAGATCTGTTTGCCACAAGTGGGGTGCGCACCACATTTGGTTCTCCGCTGTTTGCGGACTGGGTGCCGGACTACGATGCAGCAGCGGTTGAACGCCTAAACGCGGCCGGGGCTATCGTTCTGGGCAAGACCAATCTGCACGAACTGGCCTATGGCACCACCAGCAGCAATGCGCATTACGGTGCTGTACGCAACCCCTGGCATCTTGAGTGCCATCCCGGCGGCTCCAGCGGTGGCTCGGGCGCCGCCGTCGCGGATGGACTGGCCATGGCCGCTTTGGGCAGCGACACCGGCGCGTCTATCCGCCAACCCGCCGCCTGCTGTGGCCTCGTTGGTCTTAAGCCTACCTTTGGTCGGATAAGCAAGTTTGGCGCGTTGTCGCTGTCTTGGTCCATGGACCATGTCGGCCCAATGACGCGCAGCGTCGAGGATGCTGCCCTGATGTTGCAAGTCCTGGCCGGACACGACGCACGCGATCCCACTTGTATGCGCCGATCGATCCCGGATTATCGAGAAAGTCTCACGAAAACTATTCGTGGCTGCAAGCTCGGGGTCGCTCGCCAATTCTTTTTTGAAGATTGTGATCCTGAGGTCGAAGCCGCGGTCGAAAACGCGGTACACGTGCTGCGGGATCTCGGCGCAATAATAGTAGATGTCGAACTACCGGATATGTGGGTTTGCCATCGTATGGGGTCACTGATTATTGCGGTTGAGGGCGCCGCCTACCACGCCGATGCCTTGCGGACGCGTCCAGAGAAGTTTAGCGATGAGATGCTGACATCGTTTGGGTTGGGAAATTTTTACACCGGGGTTCAGTATGTGCAGGCACAACGATTGCGACGCCACCTTACAGTCGAGACACAGAAGAGGTTCGAGAGTTTCGATGCATTGATCACGCCGACATCTCCGGTGCCGACCACCCGAATTGCGGATGACCCGCCAGGTCATGCCTTATTGCGGAGTCGGAATACGCTGCCGTTTAATTTTACTAGTTTGCCGGCAATATCGGTCCCGTGTGGGTTTACTGGCGGCGGTCTGCCAATCGGAGTGCAGATTACCGGTAAAGCGTTCGATGAACAAAGCATGCTACGAATCGCCTACGCCTATGAGCAGGCCACAAGCTGGCATCACCAGCATCCCCCGCAGTAGGCGGCACAAAAAAAGAACCCCGCGCACGGCGGGGTTCTTCTCTTCAGGCAAGAAATCTTAACTACTCACTACGAGGTCGTGGTAAATACCAACCGATACTTAGCAACCCCTTTAAAATTAGGCAAGAATTTCTTGAATTTGACCTTAAAGTTGGCCTGTTTGCCGGGCCTGATCTTGGTCACCTTTCGCATCATCGACGTCGAATCGGACTCGGCTGCGATTAACCGATTCTTTGCGTCATAAAGGGCGATACCCACGTGCCCGGTTACGCCGTTTGGCGTCCTGTTCCAAACGATCACAGTGGCCTCAGCGCCAAAAAAGGTAATGGCCTCAAGTTTGACGCCCTGATGATCACGTCCGATCTGCATGGACTTACCCACGACTACCTTACCGGAGTGAGTGATGCGACTATAATTCGCCGACTTCTCGGTGCCGGCAGTAAGGGCCATAGGAACCATCATGGCGATCAGGAAAAAAGCGGGGAGTTTAATCTTTGCGAACATTGTTGCGATACCTCCATAAATACAATGCTATCGCACTGATATAGTCCGGGTTCTCCGACTCGTCAAGGAAGCAGGCGGTCGGCACCTACCACGTACCTCAAGAACCCGCCCTTCATCGTTGACTTAAGCGGAGAAAAGCCGTCTGGCCGAACGTAGTATCGGCTGGACACGCTGTTTTTCTAGGTGCGATCCCAAGCGCCGCCTTTATTGTTAGAATCCCGAGATCGGCAAGCGCTGCGGGGCGACTATCAATGATTATCGTCTAGTCAGATGATCACCGGTTGCATGAGGGCAAAGCAGAGCTAAACGGCGGTAAACTGGCCGCGTGTTTTGAGAGGCCTGAGCGCGCTAATGCGAGCATCTCGTGTGCGTAGGGTCAATCTTGGCGATGTGGTGCCAGCGGTCGATTTTGGGGCTTTGATATCTGGTCACAGGCGCTCGACGATGAGCGAGCGGATCACGGCATATCGTCCCGACGCCCTGGTAGTGTCGTTGGGTGTCGATACGTTCAGGGGTGATCCGATCTCACCGTTCAGGCTGGATACCAGCGATTATGTGACTGTCGGTAGACGCATTGCCAGAGTGGGAACGCCTTGTGTTTTCGTTACGGAAGGTGGTTACGCCATCGATGCCATTGGCGTCAACGTTACTAACGTACTAGCGGGATTCGAGCAGTAAAATAGAGGACGATGGATATGAAACCGCTCATGAGTGTTTTCTTGCTCATTGTCATGGCAGCCACGACATTTCTGAGTCATCCGGTGCAGGCAGATTCTGCGCTCATCGTTAAGGCGGGTAGTTTCAAGCTCTCCGATGATACGCAAGGCATATCGAGTGGGGTATCGTTGATGTTCGACGAAGACGCATCTAGCGTTTTCGCGATCGAGTACGAATGGGGTATCGACAAAGTGGTCCTGGGCGGTGAATTATTGGGCTACAGCAACGACTGGGATTCGAGTGTCGCTACGTCAGGCGATAACGATACGCTGGCGATCATGTTTAATGTGAAGAGGTACTTCGAAATCCACAAGTCTATTGAATTCTATATAGGGGGTGGGATCGGTATCGCGTCTGTCGATTTTGATGGCCCTAGCGGGTCAGCGACGGGTGATGATCTTGCGCTGCAGGTGATGGCGGGCGTTACGGTTCGCGCGAAGAAGGTTGGACTTTATACCGAGGTTAAGTCATTTTCTTCAGAACCGGAGGACGAGTTCGGCGATGATATCGACGTTTCGGGAACGGGTCTCTTTGGTGGCATAAGTTTCCACTTCTGACTTGCTCGCGTCGTTAAACACTCGGTGTTAGGCCGGCATGGGATGGATAAAGAAAATTCGCGGTGCACTGGATGACCAGCAGCGTGGCGCACTGATCTATAGCGGCAAACTGCTGGTCTTCAAGCAAGTACCCGCGATGCAGAGATTATGTGCCTTCGCGGATGAACTAGTAACGGCAGCGTTTAACCCGCACGCCCCGGAAAAGGCGCAGTTTGAGCTTGAGCGCGATGAGTTTCTGTCGTTGGCGGCCAGTACTCAGAGTCGTTTCAAGAAGCACCCAGAATCGCGGAACTTGTTCAGGTCGGCGCTCGACGAGATTGGCGTCGATATAGAGCACAGCTACTGGGATAGACTGCTACTACGCATTCTTCCCCATGGAGACACGCATGCGGGTGGGCTTACTTCAAGGGCCGGTATCCATCGTGATACTTGGGGCTCTAATCTCTATCAGCAGACTAACTGGTGGGCACCAATCTATGCATTGACCCCCGAACGAACGATTGTGTTCTATCCGGATTACTGGTCACAACCTGTTGAGAATACCAGCGCTAGTTGGAGCTACGACAAGTATGTGGCCGACCGCCGTCAAACCGACCCCCGCTTAGCACCCAGCTATCCACCCGCACCGCAGCCGCAGCAGGTGATCGATACAACCGCTGAAATACACGTGGTGATTGATCCGGGTGACATGCTGTGTTTCTCCGGTGCCCACCTCCATGCGAGCGCCGCCAATGTGTCCAGATTCACACGATTCAGTATCGAATCCAGGACCGTCAATATCGATGACCTAAGATGCAATCGTGCAGCGCCAAATATCGATTGCCAAGCCCGGCAGGTTAGGTTCAATTGGTTTCGCCACGTGGTGCGCAATGAGCCGCTAACTGGTGAGATGCGATACGTAGAAGAAAACACAATCAGCAACCGATGAAGGTATATTATTGCGATCAATTTGTATTGCCGTTGCCGGCGGGTCATCGCTTTCCTATCAGCAAGTATCGGCTCCTGTACGAGCGTGTCGCGCAATCGAATAACGGACAATTCGAGCTGCGTGTTCCAGACGCGGCCAAGAACGAAGATCTGTTACTGGCGCATGATCGCGAATACCTCAAGAGAGTCATCAATGGTGCACTGAGTGCTCGCGAGATCAGGGAACTCGGCTTTCCTTGGTCGTTGGAGCTCGTGGAACGCTCACGTCTATCCAACGGCGCCACGATTGCCGCCTGTCGCGCAGCCCTCGAGGAGGGAGTTGCCGCCAATCTCGCCGGCGGTACGCACCATGCCCATCGCGATCGGGCGCAGGGCTACTGTGTATTTAATGACAGCGTGGTGGCCAGCCGCGTGATGCAACGTGAAAATCTGGTGCGGCGCGTACTAGTCATAGACTGCGACGTACATCAGGGCAATGGTACGGCCACGATCCTCGCCAATGATCCCACGATATTTACGTTTTCGATCCACGGCCAGAAGAATTTTCCGGTCAATAAGGCGTGTAGTGATCTGGATATAGAGCTGCCGGATGGTGCCGATGACGATGCCTATCTCAAAGCGTTAAAGACTGGGGTTGATAGCGCCGTCGCTCGTTCGAAACCAGAGTTGGTCATCTTTATCGCCGGCGCCGATCCCTACGAGGGAGACCGACTCGGACGCCTAGGGTTGAGCAAGAAAGGTCTGGCCGCGCGCGACCAGCTGATTCTCGGTTATTGTGATAGATACGGCTTGCCCGTTGCCATCACCATGGGGGGCGGCTACGCGCATGATGTCCAGGACATTGTCGACATCCACTTTCAAAGTGTCGTCCAGGCGACAGCGTATGCCAAGCGCAGACCTTTGGGTTCGGTCCAAGAACGTTTCCTTTCGGAGTCCCTGCTAAGGCCCACGTAACTGCGTGGTCGGCAGCTAAGATATTATGGGCATAATACCCGCGGGGTCCATGGTTGTTCGCTGGATTGTTGCAATGCTGGCAACGATAGTGTCGGTCTGCTGCTTGGCGAGTATGAATAATCCGTTTGAGCCGAAACCATTGGATATACAAGGTCATCGAGGGTGTCGAGGGTTGTTGCCTGAGAACACGATACCTGCATTCAAGAAGGCGTTGGCGTTGCGTGTGACGACACTGGAGTTCGACCTGCAGGCCACCAAGGATTGGACCTTGGTCGTTTATCACGACCCGCACCTCGATCCCAAGCGTTGCATCTACGATGATGGCCGGAAGGTTCCAAAGCGATTGATCGAAGAGCTCACCTACGGCGATTTAGCCGATATTGATTGCGGACAGCTTTTTGATCCCCGTTTTCCAACCCAGAAGAAAACATCAGGTCTACGCATCCCGCGGTTACAAGATGTCCTCGTGCTCGCACAACAGGCTGACTACCCCGTACGTCTCAACATCGAGATGAAATGGCGGGAGCGCAAGGATGGCCTATCGGTGCACGAGCTCGCAGGGCGAATAATCGCATTGATCAAGCAGTACGATTTTCAGTCACGAACGATCATCCAGTCGTTTTATCCACCGGCGCTGCGTGCTGTGCGCGAAATAGATGGCGATATTGCGAGAGCGATATTGGTGGAAAAGCCCGAGGACTATGATCATCGGTTTAGAGAAAGCGCCGCCACGATCTTATCTCCGCGATTTCAACAATTGCGCTTGAAGGATGTGAGGCGCTTTCAAGGTCGTGGTGTTCCCGTGATTCCGTGGACCGTCAACGAGGCGGCGGACATCTGCCGCCTCATCAGATGGGGAGTGGACGGCATTATTTCCGACTATCCGGACCGCGTAATTGAGTTATACGTTAAGCGATTGTGTTAATGCCGGTGTACAGCCAACAGACACCGGCGCAGCCCGGTTCGATTAGGGTAAGGCCGCCACTGCCTTGATTTCGAGCAAGAATTCTTCTCGAACTAGGCCGCTGACGACCAACAACGTATTGGGTGGGTAGTCCTTATTCGGAAATATTTTAGGAAAGATTTCCATGCGCGTTTGCATATAGGGTTGAATAGCCTCTCTGCCGACGACGTAGGTGGTGAATTCCAATACGTGACTGAATGACGCGCCAACACCGGCCAAGATGCGACCGAGGTTGTCGAATACCTGCCGCGTTTGTGCTGCCACGTCGTTTTCACCCACAAGGTCTCCGTCGATATCCACCGATACCTGACCGGCGATAAAGACCAGCTCACCGGCACGGGCGCGGATGGCCTGGGAGTATGCGCCCAAGGGCTGTGGGGCATTGGATACGTTGACGACGGCTCGTTGTAGTTGGGGCATGGTTACCCTCCTGGTCCTAGTAGGTGTAGCGCGTGGATCGCGTATCTTACGGCATTATCTGGCGCCGATCGCGATTAACGGTCCCCAAGAACCTTGCCGGGGTCTGCGGTGCCTGTCAAAATCGCTATTGGTGCTATGTGCGCGCGATCCTGATGCTGGGGTGTGCAGCGCACAAATCAGAATAATCAGCGTTGGACGGAGGAGGCATGATACGGACAAGGACACGGTTCTGGGCAAGGGATGATGCCGAGTTTCTGCGATAACCAAATTCCTTGTGGGCACGATCACACCCGAGAATCTCACCGGGCGCATACTCGCGTGCCCCCAACCTTATCAATAGGAGATAGCCGTGCGCTTTTCCTCTTTTTTTGAATATCCAGATCTTGAAGAGCAGGACAGTTCGAATGACTTCAGTTTCTTGGGTGACTGCAGTGAAGATGAGTGGGACAAGGTTGTAGATTTGACTCAGCGTCGCAAATTTTTGGCCGGCGACACAATAGTGGCGGAAGGCGAAGCCGATCGGGCGCTTTATATCGTTGCGAGTGGCACACTCGAAGTGCGGGTGCGCCAAAGCAAGGGCCTGAGAACGCGTGTTACTACGATCTCTAAGGGCTCTATCTTCGGAGAACAGGCGTTTCTCGACGGACAGCCTCGTTCTGCCCAAGTGAGGGCCGTAACCGATGGTGAGTTATTGATTCTGACACTCGATGCTTTTAAATCGCTAGTCGGATGGGAACCCAAGCTCGCAACCCAAATTCTGTTCGATTTGGGCCGCATATTGTCGATTCGACTACGCCACACCACAGCCTTGATCTCAAAATGGGGCGGCTAGTTTGTGAATAAGAGAACTGTATTTCCGAACTACATGCAGATGACGCGCTATCTGCCCGTCTGGGCGTGGCGTATTCTACGCGTTGGCAGTGTAGCGACCGCGCTCTGGCTCTGTTATACGTTGTATACCCAACCGGAGCTCGGACTAACCTTGTTTTGGGGTTTGGCGATACCAATTCTGCCCTTGGTCTTCTTTGTTGCGCCGGGCTTATGGCGCAATCTGTGCCCGCTCTCTGCCAGTAATCAGGTACCACGTGTGCTTCGGTTCAGTCTGGCCCTTACACCGCCGGCCTGGTTCAAAGAATACGCCTACGTAATCGGGCTCTCGATGTTTTTCCTGCTCGTATCCATGCGCAAACTCGGGCTCGACACTGACGGCATCGCGGTGGCGGCCCTCATCGTCGGGGCGCTGGTGTTTGCTTTCTTAGGCGGCTTCGTCTTTCAGGGAAAGAGTGGCTGGTGCAGTAGCGTCTGCCCATTATTACCGGTGCAGCAATTGTATGGACAGACACCCTTTATCATGTTTCCGAACAGCCATTGCCAGCCCTGCTTGGGATGTACCAAGAATTGTTACGATTTTAATCCGCATGTGGCGTACTTGGCCGATCAGTACGATGACGATATACAGTATGCCGCCTACCGCAAGTTCTTTGTCGCAGCGTTTCCAGGATTCATCCTCGCCTTTTACCAGATACCTAACCCACCCACGATTTCTCTTAGCGCAATGTATACGCAGTTCGGTACCTACATGCTGTTGAGTGTCGGGTCGTTCTTCGTTCTCGATTCGTTGCTAAAGGTGTCTTCGGTCCGCATCACAACCATCTACGCGGTTATTGCCTTGAACTTGTTCTACTGGTTTAGCGCGCCGGTGATGGCACAGTCGGTGGGAACGTTATCGGGTGTCCCCATTCCAATTTGGGCGGCGTGGCCGTTACAAGCGGTCATTGCAATCGTAAGTATTCTGTGGGTCAGGCGGACTTATAGGAACGAACGCCTCTTTATCCAGGAAATTACTCCGCCCACACCCGTGCGCGTGGATGCCAAGGGGTCGCGTGCACTCGAAAGAGCGTCGTCGCAAGCGGAACCGGCGGTGACGTTCTCGCCCGAGGACGTGCGTGTGTTGGTCCAGCCGGGTCGTTCGCTGCTGGAGGTCGCCGAGGCTAACAACATGCAAATCGAGGCTGGATGTCGAATGGGTGTCTGTGGTTCGGATCCGGTTAACATCATTGGCGGAATGGAAAACCTAACTGCCGCCAGCGCAGATGAGCTGTCTACCATCGAGCGTCTCGGACTTGGTGCGAACACACGTATGGCGTGCTGCGCACGAGTAAAAGGCGATGTTGAGCTATCGCTACGGCCCGACAGAAGCGCCGCGCCACGAAAATCGATTCAATCATTCGCCTTTGATCGAAATGTCAAATCCGTCGTCATTATCGGCAACGGAATCGCCGGCATTACCACAGCGGATCACATTCGTCGACGACACCCTGATTGCAAGATCCATGTTATTGGGCGTGAGAGGTACCATCTCTACAATCGCATGGCGATTACCCGTCTTATCTACGGCCGCTCGGCTATGCAGGGCCTCACCTTGATGCCGGAATCGTGGTATGACGACCGCGAAATAAACTGTTGGTTGAATACCCGTGCTGTCGGTATCGATCGAAAACAGCGCTGTGTGCATCTCGGGGTCGGTGAGGGCCTGGAATATGATCGCTTGATTCTTGCCATGGGAAGTACGAGCTTTGTACCCACCATCCACGGGATCGATATGCCGGGCGCATTCGTTGTGCGCGAGGCGGAAGATGCCATGCATATCCGCGAGTTTGTACAGGAACACGGTTGCCGCCAAGCGGTAGTCGCCGGCGGTGGGCTTCTAGGGCTCGAAGCCGCCTTCGGTATGCATCAGCTTGGGCTCGATGTAGCCGTATTGGAGCGCGGCGAGTGGTTGCTGCGACGTCAGCTTGATGCAACCGGTGCGGGCATTTTGCAAAATTACCTCGAGGGGCTGGGTATTGGCATCGATCTCAAGGCCGAGGCCAGTGCACTGCGCGGCGATAAACGTGTACACGAGGTCCGTCTAAAATCTAACCAACAAATGCGCTGCGATGTATTCCTGGCATGTGCCGGTATCACGCCTAACATCGGGTTAGCCAAGGATGCAGGGCTAGCGTCGAACCGGGGTGTGGTTGTAGATGATCACATGCGTACCGCGGATTACAGCATATTCGCCGCCGGTGATATTGCAGAATTCGAGGGCCGTGTCTCCGGGTTATGGCCATCAGCGGTAGAGCAGGCCGAGGTAGCTGCCATCAATGCGCTCGGCGGTGATGCTCGGCATGGAATCACCGCGCAGGAGACTATGCTCAAGGTGGCCGGCATTTACCTTACATCAATCGGTCGATTCGAACCACGCTCGCGAGACGAGGTCGTTATTGCCAAACTGAACGATGTGAAGCACACCTATCGTAAGATTGTGATCGCCGACGGGTGTATCGTTGGTGCGATTATGATTGGTCATCCGATGTCAGCGCCGGTAGTCGTTAGCGCGGTTAAGCAAAAACGGGATGTGTCCGGGGATATCGATGCATTGAAGGCGGGAGACTGGTCTTGCTTGGCCCGGCCCGCAACCCGTGGCAAGCGACAAGCGGAGCAAAAAGTTCCGTTACCCGCCTAAGGCCAGTTCTACTTCTCAGATAAAAAGCGTCATCGTGCCGATCGCTTAAGGTCACACTCTCCTTTGACTGCCGACGCGTTTTCCTCCAAGTAGCCAACGACTTTTTCGACCACAGCATCGTCTGCGTATTCAAGGCCATTAAACACCAACCACAAATAAGGGTCTTTGTCGTACCAGCGTCTTCGAAACAGATCCAACGGAAACTGCAGTACGAGATCGGATAGAAAATCAGGGCTTTCTCTCTTAATTATGGCCATGATTCCTTTTACAAGCTCGTCTCTCTGCTCCGGGCTAAGTTCTGCCATGAGATCGAGATATTCACCTAACTTGTCATGTCTGTCATACCAGCGTGCCATGTTCCGTACCTACTAATGCTAACGTGCTACCAGCTACAAGCTTAGTTGAAATTTGTCGGTGCGCAAAAGCTTAAGTGCGGTACAAATACAGCGGTAAAACAAGTACTTGCTTGATGTTGTCGGTGCGTCATCGGTGAATAGGCAATCTGGGATTTTGCGTGATACCCTGATCACAGCGAGGAAAGTTGGATGAAAGATGGTTTGCACATCATAGACAGTGATCTCCACGTCATCGAGCCGAGCGATGTCTACGAACAGTACTTGGATGAAAGATATCGCTCAGTAATGCCCAAATATTTGGGGTGGGCACCTACCAACTTCCCGCATTGGGAAGTTCAGGGCCGCATTATTCCGCCATGGGCGCTCGATCGAGACGTGGCCAACGCACAGAAGTACATGGATACCCCAACGGAAGATGTATACCGGTCGATACGTGAGCGTGACTATGATGCAACTTCCACGCTCGAATCGATGGACGTCGAGGGCATTGATTTTGCAGTCTTGTATCGCACGTTTGCGCACATGGTGGTGTCTATCGATTCGCTTGAAGCTGAATATGCAACTGCCTGCTGTGCAGCCTTTAACGACTGGCTCGCCGATTACTGCGCCACAGATCCGAAGCGTTTAAAAGCATCGGCGATTTTGTCTTTGCACGACCCTGAAATGGCGGCAGCCGAAGCGCGGCGTGCGGCCGAGGAAAAACACCATGTGGCGGTGGTGTTGTTACCGATGCCTGTCAATGGTCGCTATTTCAACGCGCCCGAATGTGATGTGTTATGGCGAGAACTGATGCGCTTGCGAATACCGCTTACGTTCCATGGAACCAGCGGCGCCGCCTGCCAAGATTACGTATCCAACCGTTTCGTCGGGTTGCCAAATTTTCGCACCTTAAATCATGCCTCGGCGTTTCCGTTTGAGCTCATGTTGGCCCTAGGGGCCATGATCTTGGGTGGAGTGCTAGAGAGGTTTCCGGATCTACGGGTAGGGTTTCTGGAAGGTAATTGTGGCTGGCTGCCCTGGTGGTTGGGGCGCCTCGATGATCAATGGGGAAAATATGGCGGCGGTGAATCGGTTCAATTATCGGCGCTACCGAGTGAGTACTTCAAGCGGCAGTGTTTTATTGCAACCGATGTAGACGAGGAAATGCTAAAGATCGTTATCGATATGATCGGTGACGAGAATGTCGTTATGTCGGTTGACTATCCGCATGCCGATGGGCCGTTTCCACACGGGATCGATACTTTCCTTGAATTACCTGGGGTAGGTCTCGAATCCAAAAAGAAGATCATGTGGGACAATTGTCTGCGTCTCTACGGATTCAGCGACGATCTAGCCACCTAAGCTAGTAACGAAGCCAGTTTACCTATATGGCCAGATTGGCCACAATGGGCGGTAAGCTTGGGGTAGCGCCAAGAATTTAAGAGGATAAGAGCATGTCAAACTATACAGACTCGCTGGCCAAAAAAGACATTGCCTACAACCTACATCCCTACACCAATCTGGCTACCCACGAAGACCGAGGGCCATTGGTCATTACTCGTGGGGAGGGGATATACGTATGGGATAGCGACGGTAACCGTTATATTGAGGGATTGGCTGGTCTTTGGTGTGTTTCGCTCGGGTCAAGCGAACCGCGGTTGGTCGAAGCCGCCACTCGACAACTGCAAAACTTACCTTTCTCTCATACGTTTGCGCACCGCTCTACCGAACCGGTGATTGCGCTTGCGGAAAAGCTCATCGGCATGGCGCCTGAGCCAATGGCCAAAGTGTATTTTGTGAACTCCGGGTCGGAGGCGGTGGATACTGCGATGAAGCTTGTGTGGTACTACAATAACGCGTTTGAACGTCCGCACAAGAAGAAAATCATTGCGCGCAAGCGCGGCTACCACGGTGTAACGATTGCGGCGGCTAGTCTTACTGGCCTACCTTACCTGCATACCGATTTCGATCTGCCGATCGAGCGGGTCTATCATACCGACACGCCGTGTTACTATCGTTATGCCGAGCCGAACGAAAGTGAAGACCAATTCACCAATCGGTTGGCCGAAAGTCTTGAGCAGTTAATTCTTAGCGAAGGTCCTGACACTATTGCTGCCTTTATCGCCGAGCCGGTGATGGGGGCGGGCGGCGTTATGCCACCGCCGAACGGCTATTTCGAAAAAGTACAGGTCATACTCAAACGTCACGACATCCTCATGATTGCGGATGAAGTCATTTGCGGTTTTGGCCGTACGGGAAATATGTGGGGTTCACAAACCTACGGCATTACCCCGGATATGGTGACCTGCGCCAAGCAACTTTCGTCGGCCTACCTCCCGATTGGTGCCGTAATGGTTTCTGCCCCCATTTACCAGGCGTTCGTCGAACAAAGCCGCAAACTTGGTGTGTTCGGCACCGGCAATACTTATGGCGGACACCCGGTTGCCGCTGCGGTTGCCCTGGAAACACTCAAGATCTATGAAGAGCGCGACATGGTTGGCCATGTGCGCGATGTTGCGCCGAGGTTTCAGGCGCGCCTTAAAGCCTTGAGCGAGCACCCATTGGTAGGGGATGCGCGCGGTGTCGGGTTGATCGGAGGAATCGAGATTGTCGCCGATAAGTCGACCAAGCAATCTTTTCCGCCCGAGACCAAAGCGGCGGCCGCGGTCGAAGCGAATGCCTTGAAGCACGGGCTTATCGTAAGACCACTGCCAAGCGACACCGTCGGTATCTGCCCACCGTTGGTCATTACCGAAGCCGAAATCGATGACCTTTTCGATCGACTAGGTCGTGCGCTTGACGATGCCATGGGTATACTCAAGGCCGCTTAAGAAGTTATGTGATGCCCGAACGTGTCGAAGAGCCCGGCATGGGCGTGTTGGAGGTGTTTCCGCTAGATACATCGGAAGACTTTCTGTTTGGGCTTTGCAAAGATATTTTTGAACATTATTGGTCTTCAATTCACTTCGGTGTTTTGATTCAGGGCGCAGTTTGGGAGATCAGGGCGCCCAATGTACCTAGCCGAATCTCTTTGTACGATGGTTACTTGACCGTCGACTTCGGCACCTGGCATTTTCATGTCTGCATTGGCCAACACAAGGGTAGCCACAACGACCCGGTTACGCCTGAACTGGCTGCTTGGCGTCGAACCAGCCGCGCTGAACTCTATCGACACTTGGACGATGCAGATGCCCCGGTTGGCTGGGGGTTGCGGTTGTTCAATGGCAAAGACGAGCAACAGCTGACCGTTTTCTTACCTAATCCGTTCCTTTCGGATGAACTCAAGCCGCTACCCGAGCCGGACTGGACGCGTCTTAATCTGTGGAATCACCTGCGCCAATCATGCTTAGGGTTGGAGCACGATTCAAAGGATCGCAGCGCCAAGCGGTTTAGCCACACCTAATCGTCTTCGACAAGGATTTCCGTTGTAGTAATATGGCGGCTGTTCCCAAGCGAACGAACAAAGGGACGCCCCCCATGCGTACCGAACCTTTAGAACGCAAGCTCGCCGCCATCCTCTACGCCGACGTCGCCGGCTATAGTCGACTGACGGGTGAGGATGAGGAGGGTACCCATCGCGCGTTACGCGCTTACCTTGACGTTATCACAGTCGGCATCGAGTCCCACAGAGGCCGCGTGGTGCACTACGCGGGCGATGCTGTGCTTGCCGATTTTGCTACTGTCTCCGATTCGCTGAGTTGTGCCGTCGATGTGCAACGCCACCTCAAAGACTGCAATCAAGATCTCCCCGACGATCGCAAGGTTCAGTTCCGTATCGGCATCAATCTGGGTGAAGTGATTGTCGATCAAGACGAGATCTATGGTGATGGCGTCAACGTGGCGGCCCGCCTCGAGAGTCTCGCCGAACCGGGTGGTATCTGCATCTCCGAATCCGTGCGCACCGCGATTGGCAAGAAGCTGCCACTTAGCTACGGGTTCATGGGCGAGCAAGAGGTCAAGAATATTGCCGAGCCGGTGCGGGCGTATTGGGTGCGGCAAGGGCTGGACGAAGTTACAGAACGTCCCAGCCCAGAGGCAGGCGCGATTTCGTTAGCCGGCAAGCCTTCGATTGCCGTGCTGCCCTTCAACAATATCAGTGGCGATCCGGAACAGGATTACTTTAGCGACGGCTTGACCGAAGATATCATCACCTTGCTTGCGGCTTGGCGGTCTTTTCCGGTGATCGCGCGTAATTCCACTTTCGCCTATAAAAACCAATCACCCGACGTGCGCCAGGTGGCCAACGATCTGGGGGCACGCTATGTGCTCGAGGGTAGCGTGCGCAAAGCGGGGAATCGGGTGCGCATCAGCGCTCAGCTCATCGACGGTTCGACCGGAAACCATTTATGGGCCGACCGCTACGACCGCGAGCTCGAGGACGTTTTCGCGGTTCAGGACGAGATCACCACCAATATTGTCGCCGCCGTCGAGCCCGAGATGAGCAAGGCGGAAATATTGGCGGTGACTCGAAAACGGCCGGAAAACCTAAACTCCTGGGAGCTGTACCTGCGCGGATTGGCCAACATGCCCTCTTACGGCAGATACCGGACGGAGACAAAACAACTGTTCGAAAAGTCGATCGAAGCCGACCCCACATTCGCCGACGCCTACACTGCGTTGGCGCTTTGTTACAGCGCCGATGTCTACGCCCAATACGCTGACTACGTCGATGGAGCGGCTACCATGTTCGATCTGGCAAAGAAGGCGACAGCGATCGATTCCAGGAACTTCCGAATTTATTTGGTGCTATGCATGGCCCACATCTGGAAAGGCGACTTGAAACACGCGGTGGAGGCCGGACGCAAGGCGGTCGAGCTCAACCCAAGTTCACCCGAGGCCTATGAGGTGCTTGCCTTGGCCCTGACCCACTCCGGCGAGCCCGAGGAGGCGGAAGGGTATGGGCAAATGTGTCTCAAGCTCAGCCCCCTTGACCCGAAGCTACACAATTATTATTTCCAGCTCGTGCAAGCGACGCTTGGGCAGCGACGGTTCGAGGAAGCGTATGTGCACCTCGAGAAATGTCTCAGTGCTCGGCCCCACGACGTCTCCTATCTCGGGTTCAAGACCATCCTTCTTGGCCACATGGGGCGCAAGGAGGAAGCGCGCGTGTGTCTGGATGAATACCTGTCAAAACGCGGCATCAAAACGGCCGACGACTATCGCAAGATTTTTGTTCTGAATTCGGTACAGACGGAGTTAAATCTGGACGGCCTGCGCAAGGCGGGGTGGGAAGTTTAGTCCAGTCCGTCCCTTGGGGCGCTGAACTCGGTCAAACTCCTCCGAGGTGATAAATTAGCGTACCTCGATAAGTTTATGACGCCCAAGCGCGGAACATGTCTAAGCAACTAGAGTTCGTTTACGATGTCGTCAGTTTTCCAACCTATCTGGCGTGGACCCAGCTTCCGACTATTGCCGAGGAGGCCGGGTGCCGGTTACGCATGACGCCGGTATTCTGCGGCGGCATCTTCAAGTCGACAGGCAATCCGGGGCCCTTGTCGATCCCCGCAAAGCGTAAATGGTACTTCGACGATTTGATCATGCGGGCCAAACATCTCGACGTACCATTTGTCATGAATCCACATTCACCCATCCAGACACTGCCGATCATGCGAGGCGTATTTGTTGCCGAGGAACGCGAGGAGATGGACGCTTACATCAAGACCATGTTCGAGGCCATTTGGGTTCATGCGAGAAACCTAAACGAAGTGGATGAAGTCCGGGCAACCCTTGTCGAAGCGGGATTGGATGCAGATGCGTACTTTGCCGAGATCCAGCGGGACGACATCAAGAGTCGGCTGCGAAAGAATACGGACGACGCAGTGGCCCGTGGTGCCTTCGGCGTGCCCACATTCTTTGTCGGCGACCAGATGTTTTTCGGTCAAGACCGATTGGATTTCGTACAGGAGGCACTACGGAGTCGGTGACGAAAACGCCGCTAAGCGTGTAATATAATTATCGTCTAGACAGCGGAGCCAAGGAAGTTTCCATGGGCACCGAACCTTTGGCGCGCAAGCTTGCCGCCATTCTCTACGCCGACGTCGCCGGTTATAGCCGACTGACGGGTGAGGATGAAGAGGGGACGCATCGTGTCCTAAGCGCCTACCTCGACGCTATTACGACCTCAATCGAACGCCACCATGGCAAAGTGCTGCACTACGCCGGCGATGCAGTGCTGGCTGATTTCACCACTGTCTCAGGTGCACTTATCTGTGCAGCAGCGGTCCAGCAAGATCTTGAGGTCCGCAACAAGGACATACCCGAGAAGCGCAAAGTCCAGTTCCGGATTGGTGTCAACCTGGGCGAAGTGATCGTTGATCGTGGCGAGATCTATGGCGAGGGTGTGAATGTAGCCGCACGGCTCGAAAGCTTGGCCGAACCTGGCGGTATCTGTGTCTCTGGTACCGTGTACGATGCCATCGGTAACAAGTTGCCGCTCGACTATGAGTTTATGGGCGAGCAGTCAGTTAAGAACATTGAAAAGCCGGTGCGTGCCTATCACGCTCGAATCAGGCCCGGCGTAGCATTGCCCACGCCGACCGCAACTCCTAAAACCAAGTGGTCATCACGCCACTTTGCTGTGGGTGTCGTCGTGGTCGTGTCCCTGGTAATTGTAACCAGCGTTATTACTTGGTTAGCACCGTGGTCCAAGGAACGCATTGCACTTCCATTGCCGGATAAACCTTCGATTGTCGTATTGCCGTTTGCCAACATGAGCGATGATCCAGCACAGGAGTACTTTGCCGACGGCATCACGGAAGACCTGACCACCGATCTATCCAAGATTTCCGGGCTGTTTGTCATCGCCCGTAACTCGGCCTTCGCCTACAAAGGCAAGTCACCCGACGCGCGACAGATATCTCATGAACTGGGTGTGAAGTATGTGCTGGAAGGCAGTGTGCGCCGCGTCGGCGAACAAGTGCGCATCAACGCGCAGCTCATCGACGCCAGCACGGGTGGCCACTTGTGGGCGGAGCGCTACGATGGCTCGCTGGCTGAGGTGTTCGAATTACAAGATCGAGTAACCGAGAAAATCGTTGCTGCACTCGCGGTGACTCTGACCGCCGAGGAGACAGCGCAGCACGTTGATCAGAAAACTAGCAATCCTCAAGCATACGACGCCTTCCTCCAGGGGTGGGCGCGCTATCAGCTCCACACGCCCACTAGTCTCGCCGAGGCAGTTCCTTACTTCGAGAAGGCTGTGCATCTGGACTCGGGTTACAGTCACGCTCACGCGGCCCTTGCCGCGGTCTACTGGGAGAGCTGGAACAACGGGTGGGTAGAGAGCCTGGGCGTATCTTTCCTCCAAGCCTTCAGGCAGGCGGAAGCGCACCTAGAAGAGGCCATGAGAAGGCCGACGCCGCTTGCCCACTGGGTGGCTTTCAGCATTCTGGCATCGTCCGGGGAAGACTATGAGCAGGCCGTGAGGGAAGCGGAACGGCCGGTCGCTCTGGAGCCAAACAATGCGACGGGTCATGCGGCACTGGCCACTGCGCTGATCCTCGCAGGAAATGCAACGAAGGGCGCCGAGAGCATCAAGACAGCCATGCGGCTTGATCCGCTGTATCCGAGCTACCTGGTTATCCTTGGCCAAGCGCAGTTTGCACTGGAGCGTTTTAAAGACGCCGCCGTAACATTTGAGCGGGCAGTGAAGCGTAATCCCGACAATGAATGGCCGTGGGTGTATCTAGCCGCCACCTACGGACACTTGGGCATAACAGAGGATGGCCAAGCCGCGCTTGAGACCTATAACGAACTGAGAATACAGCACGGATTGGCTGAATTCATGCTGGAGCATGTTGACCACTGGCGCTTTGTGCGAGGCTCAGACCGAGATCGCGTGCGCGCCGGTCTCTCCAAGGTTCCCGATCCTGAATGGAAAGCGCTGATCACGCGTGGCCCGGAAGGATATGAGGTGCAGGGGGTCCCGAGGATCGATACGGCGACGGCGAAGGCGTTGCATGAGCGGGGAGCGCGGTTCACGGATCTGCAGTACTGGACACAAGATTGGATCGCTGGGCACATTCCTGGGGCTGTTCGGCTTGAAGCGGGCCGTGTAAGTCAGGTCAGACTCTGGGAAATAGCAGGTAGTAAGGACCAGGCGTTAGTCTTTTACGGCGAGGGTTCTGCCCACGCTTGTGCCAAAGCAATCACCTGGGGCTACAAGCATGTCTATCAGTTTTCCGACGGCATGGTGGGTTGGAGAGCGGCGGGGTATCCGATTGAAAAGGGTGAATAAGGAAGCGGGACTTAACGGCCCACGGGAGGCAGGGCTGGAGTGAGCAACGACGGAGTGGTCTGTTTGTATGACATTTAGACTGTGTTTGATGTGAGTAGCGGCGCTCTCTGCACGGGGACAGAGCTATAAGTTAAACGACACGCCAAGCTACAGGACCGACGCACTGGTCTCTCATCAGGTGGTCGTTGGATTGGACTCCATGTAGCCGCGTGTAAGTCGTCAATTATCGATGGCCCATGGTCTGTTGGAGTTTTGATTCCGAGTACCTTATTTCCGCTCCTGTGATGGGGGAGGGTTAGGGAGGGGGCCGCGCTTAGCAGTAAGCTCCTCTGCCGTGATCCGAAGGAATCGTATGGGCTCGCTATAACCTTTCAGTTCCGCCTGTTCTTCCCGCGGAGAGAAATTCACGAGCAACGACGCCACGTTTGGGTCAGCCGCCAACTCAGGTGAAATCACGATGTCGCCACCCACGCTTTGATTTTGCAGCCGCGCCGCTTTGTTGGCAGCAGTGCCGTAGTAATCAAGTCGGTTATTAAGCGACACCGCAATACACCGTCCAACGTGAAATCCCACTTTAATCGTCACCGGTTCCTTACCCGATGTCGAGTTGAATTCGGCAAAATCAGTGTGCAGTTGGATGCCGCAACGCAGGGCATTTTCAGGGTTCGTGAATACACCCATCACGGCATCGCCAATGGTCTTGACGACGGCGCCATCGTATTCACGCACCGTCTTGCCAATGATGGCGTAGTGCTCGCGCACCAGGTGGTAGGCGCGGGGGTCGCCGATACGCTCGTAAAGTGCAGTCGAGCCCTTTAGATCTGTAAACATAATGGTGATGTAGTCGATGTCGACATTGTCACCCGGCCGCAGGGTATCTTCGTTGAATAGGTCACGGAAGGCCTGTAACGCGGTGGCGCGATCCGCGGTCAACGCGTCGCGCATCCACGCACGTTCCTCGACGATGAAGGTCAATTTCCGTTCCGACTTATTGTTCAGGCTTACCGTTCCTGTCAGTGAGGGTTCGCCCGCGACAACCGTCGTCCCATCGGCAACGACTGATGGGAAGCCACCGGTATCCCATTGAGCGGTCTCCTCACCTGCCGGTTCTAGTGTACGCAAGCGGTAGTTGCCGTGTGGTAAATCGATGGCGACGTCGCGCTTCTCACCCGGCTCCAGCGTCAGGTGTAACTTGATATGGGGTGTGCTCATTGGGCCAAATAGGCAGTACTCACCGCTTTCCAGGGGACGAATCGATGTTGCAGGATAAAACGCGAGTTCCACGTTCTTAGAATACTCGCGATCGTAGTCGATGTTGCACGATGAACAGTGTGCGCCTGTGGGTAGCTGGCCGAGGGCCAATACCGACTTCTTTCCGACTTGGCAGCGCGGACACAACAGATCCCAGCGCAGCGCGAGCAATCCCTGTTTCACCGCCTCCAGGCATACTTCAATGGCATGGCGATCGAGTACCCCCCACTTACGTGCGAGTTTCAGGGGGCGGATGGTCCAGAGGTCGACTTCCTGTCGCGTTAAGACATAGTCAGCGAGTTTTTGTGCCAACCCATGACCGTGTGGTGTGGCTTCAATCTTGGTAACTAACGCGGGCACACGTTGCTTGGCGCCCGGTGTCAGCTCGGGTGGTTTGTGATCGAACTCGGTTTCTCTTTGACCGCGGGCAAAGTGGCGGGCATTGTCTGCGAGCGGTGCGAATGTCTTGCCGACATTGCGTAAGAATCCCAATGCCAAGATCGTACGGCCGAGCCAATTGGCTGGTTCAACTTCAATCGTATACTCACCCCGACAGCCGGTGTCTTCGGGAAAAAACTTTAATGTCGCGCAAAGTGACTTAAGAGGCCCGTGGCTGAAATGACGACAATGTCTGAACCATTGATTATCAACCCAGTTAACCGGCAACTCTTCCCAACTCAATTTGAATGGTCCCATGCGAGCATGACCGTAGTAGCGTGTGGAACCGTCAGCTTGTGGAATTTCTTCTACTTTGTGTTTCGGTAGCTGCGCCGCCTCATTGAAACGCGCCGTATCGGCAAGCACCGGCCAGATCTTCTCTACCGGACTGTCAAAATGCCACACCCATGTTCGAACTCTCGCTTTGCCCATCGCTATCCTAGCGTCGCAATCCCGACGCCTATTCTTAAGTGCTTTGTGGTCACGAGCAAGTCAGGTTTACTATCTGCGGCAGATATGGGAGGTAGTTAAGAGATGAACGTAGCTGTAACCGGGGGTACCGGCTTTATCGGTAGCGCGTTGTGTAAGCGGCTACTCGCCGACGGTTACGCCGTCACCGTATTAACCCGCGACAGACGCCGAGCACAGCAGCAATTCAAAGGACCGATCCGGCTGATTGAGTCACTGAAAGAACTAGATGCTGAAAGTACACCCGAGACGATCGTAAACCTTGCCGGCCTGAGCCTCGGCAGTGGTCGTTGGACAAGGGAGCTCAAGCAGACGTTCATATCAAGCCGTGTCGGGGTGACACGACAATTAATAGATTACATCGCTCACGTGCGAAGCCCACCACGCCTACTAATCAGTGGTTCAGCCGTCGGCTATTACGGTGCCCGCGGGGATGAAGTGTTAACAGAAGACTCTTCACCCGGCCAAGAATATCAAGCCGACCTCTGTAAGGCTTGGGAAACGGAGGCTTTAGAGGCCACCAACCATGGTGTTCGGGTTTGTCTGTTGCGTTCGGGTGTAGTCCTTGGGAAAGGTGGGGGTGCATTGAGCTCACTATTGCCCCAGTTCAAGTTGGGGTTGGGCGGTCATGTGGGGAGTGGCAAGCAATGGATGTCGTGGATTCACATTGATGATCTGATAGATATTGTGCTGTACCTCATGGCGAATAAGTCGTTGCAAGGCCCTTTTAATACTACGACGCCCAATCCCGAGACGAATCATGACTTCGCATCCAAGCTGGGTGCCACCCTCGATCGGCCTGCATTCATGTGGGCCCCGGGATGGGCAATGCGTTTACTTATTGGAGAGATGGCACATTTGTACGTCACCGGGCAGAAGGTCATACCCAAAAGATTGCTCGAATCCGGTTACAAGTTCCGCTATCCAGAGTTGTCGCTGGCCTTGGCCGAGATTCTGGCGTAGGCATCCGGTAAACTGTCTCATCTATAGACTGATTCCTGGATGGAGGATGTCGATGACCGAAGAGGTGTTTAGGACCGATTCCTATGCCAGCCAATGTGAAGCGGTGGTAACCGCAGTCGACGAAAACGGCATACAGCTTGACCGTACGGTTTTCTATCCGATGGGTGGCGGCCAACCGGGTGATACCGGCGTGCTACGTAACGCAGCAGGGGCAGAAGTACGCATAACAGATACACGAAAAGGCGATGTGCCGGGACAGATCCTGCACATCCCCGAATCACAGATGCCGGCCCTAAAATCGGGAGACAAGGTCACAGCGGTGATCGACTGGGATCGGCGTTACCGATTGATGCGTATGCACACCTGTTTGCATTTGCTGTGTACCGTCGTTGCCGGTGGTGTTACCGGCGGTTCTGTGCGCGACGGTAGCGGTCGCCTGGACTTCGATCTGCCTGAACCGACGCTGGACAAAGAACACATTACGTCCGAGCTCAATCGGCTTATCAGCGAGAATCGTTCGGTTCGGTCCCGGTGGATTACCGACGAGGAGATGGCGAGCAAGCCAGAATTAGTGCGAACCATGTCTGTCAAACCACCCAGCGGGCAGGGGCGTGTACGCCTAGTGGAGATCGAAGGGCTGGATCTGCAACCCTGTGGTGGTACGCATCTGGCCTCGATCGGCGAAATCGGCAAGGTGCGGGTAGGTAAGATCGAGAAAAAGGGCAAACACAATCGGCGCGTGAATGTGGTGTTAGAAGACTAAGTCAATCATGACTAAATTCGTCGGTCATTGTCATGGCGGTAAGGTCAAGTTCGAAATCGAGACAACGCTTGATTACTCAGCCCGATGCACGTTCCTTGTGTCGCCGGCGGGGCGCCGTTATGCACTATGTGCCGGAGGAGAATTTCACCCTAATCGAGGGTGAAGACTATCTGTCGCTCTATCAGTTTCATACTCACACCGCGAAACATTATTTCTGCCGCCAGTGCGGTATCTATCCGTTTCATCGCCCTCGTACACGACCTGGTCACTACGGCGTTAACGTCGGTTGCCTGGAGGGTGTTGATGTGTTCGCGCTAGAACCCGAACTTCTAAGCGACGGCGCGTTGATGGAATAGTGCGCACCAAGGCCACGACCGCCCCATATGCACACGGGGCGGCCGGGCCAGGGCGGGTTAGGCCGCAAGTCTCGATCTTTCGTCGTTGGCTGGGTTCTTTGTCACCGAAATGGTCACTACTTTCGACTTAGGCTCAGCCGCCAGTTGCGATTCGTTCCGTAGCAGCTTGTCGACGGCAGCTGGAATCTCGGCCCGAAACAATCCGATATCATCCAACTGACGGTCGGTCAGCCCCGCTAGCTCGCGGATGCTTGCACGTCGCAGGCGCCGGTGTTTGAGCGCCTGAGCGGCCCGCCTGGATGCGCCGGCAATCGCCTGGGCGAGACGTCGCAGGGCTTGTCTGAGGGCCTGCGCACGCGGCTGGCGGCCAACCGTGGTGTAGTGCTTGACGGTGTCATGGTCGAGATCACGTCTTGGGGCGAAGTCATACCCAGTCAGACTCTGTCCAAGGAAGGATAGGCGTCGATCAAAGCCAGAATTTGAATATTGATTAGTTGGTCTATTCACTTTAGAATTCCTCTTAGTTAAGTTAATCGGTTTCAATGCTTACGTGCATAACATAGGGTATAAATAAGGCACTGACAAACGACGATTTGTACCATTCGATTTAGTAAATCTAACGTGACATAGACCATGGAACGTCGGTTACCCCCACTCAATGCACTGCGCGCCTTTGAGGCCGCCGGCCGTCATCTGAGCCTTACCAAGGCGGCGGAGGAGCTCCACGTGACCCCGGCCGCGGTCAGCCATCAGGTGAAGGCGCTCGAGGATTATCTGGGTGTACAGCTCTTCCGACGGCTGAATCGCGCGTTGTTGCTGACCGACGCCGGTCAAGCCTGCCTGCCGGGTCTGGTGGAGGGATTTGACCGGCTGGCGGAAGCCGTTACCGCGTCTCGGTTTCGCGATGAGCATCGTGCCTTAGCGGTCACCGTGCCGCCCACTTTCGGTGCCAGGTGGTTGCTATCTCGCCTCGATCGATTCCGAGCCGCACACCCGGGTGTCGATGTACGTATAGATGCGACCGATCGATTGGTCGATTTCGCTCGCGAGGAGGTCGATATCGGTATCCGCTACGGGGCGGGCGACTATCCCGAGGTCCACGTCGAACCCTTGATGACGGAGGAGGTGTTCCCGGTGTGCAGTCCGCGTTTGTTCGACGGACCGCATCCTTTACGGAAGCCAGATGATCTCAAAGCACACACGTTATTGCATAGCGAGTGGGGGACCCGCGCGCAGCCGGATTGGTCTATGTGGTTACTGGCGGCCGGTGTGCATGATATCGACGCAACGCGTGGGCCACAGTTCAGTCTTGCCGGCATGGCAATACAGGCGGCGATCGAGGGTCATGGCGTCGCGTTGGCAGGTAGCGTACTGGTGGCCGATGATCTTGCCGCCGGTCGATTGATCAAGCCCTTTGACCTAAGTGTCCCCGTGAGCTTTGGCTACTATATGGTGTGCGCGAAAATGGCGGTCAACCGGCCGAGGATTACCGCGTTTCGTGAATGGCTGATAGCCGAAGCGCGTGAGTACGAGGCAAACCGAAAGCTATGAGGTGATAGCAGAGTACACCGCCGATGAAACTGTTGATGTTCCAGGCCCGGCGATTTCGCTTCAAGACGTTTCTCAAGACGCTAGCGGACGCGGATGATCGAGATGTAGAAGAGGATCTGGCGGACGTTGCCGTCATCTTTGTGCATGCTGAACCCGAAGATGAAACGCGCCGCGACAAGGTATTTGTAACTACCTTAAAGAACACAAAGTGGTTGGCGAACAAGCGCGGTCTTAAGAAAATAGTGCTGCATTCCTTTACTCATCTCTCTAGTAGCAAAGCAGAACCGGATTTCGCTCGCACGTTCCTCGAAGACCTAGCGGCCAGGCTGAGATCGACAGGCTACGAGGTATGGATTACGCCATTCGGCTATACATGCGAATGGGATCTTTCAGTCTACGGCGAGTCCATCGCCAAAGTCTTCAAGACGCTGTGACCGAATCAAACCGCCCCGATCTCATCCCGGGCCGCTTCCCAACCAATCAACGCTCGCTTGCGGGTCGGGTCCCAACGATAATTGCCGATCACACCGGTCTTGCGAATGATGCGATGACAAGGGATTAGGTAGGCGATAAGGTTATGACTGACTGCTTGCCCAACCGCTCGCGCTGCGTTGCCACGATATCCCGAAAGGCGGGCGAGCGACTCATAGGTTGTTAGCGAGCCGGCCGGCACCCGAAGTAATGCCTCCCACACCTTGACCTGAAACGGCGTACCTCGCAAAAGCAATCGTAGCGGTGAAGTGCCGGGTGTTGGTGATTCGTTATGGGACGCAAAGATCCGCTCGACGGCGCCACGGGTAGCGTCTTGATCCGACACCGCCTGCGCCTGTTCCCAGCCGGTCAGCTGATGGGCGAGGGCACTCTCCCGGTCACCCTCGATTACGAAAGCAAGACCACAAATACCGCGCTCGGTCAGCATCAACAGACATTCACCGAATGGCGTAGGGTGAAACCCGTATTGGATGGTGACATCTTGGCCGCGGCGTTTGTACTCGCCGGGGGTTACTGCCTCGCAACGCACGAACAGGTCATGAAGCCGGCTCGGGCTTGATAGTCCGGCATCGAAGGTGGCGTCCAATACGCTGGCTGAGTCAGATAGACTCTGCTTTGCCCGCGATAGGGTGAGGTATTGCAAGAACTTCTTTGGGCTTATGCCAACCCAGCGGCTGAAGAGTCGCTGAAAATGGTATTCGCTTAATCCGACTTCGCTAGCGATATCAGCGAGATCGGGTTGTTCCGATGTGTGTTGCGCAACGTATTCCAGCGCCTGCGCGATTCGATCGTAGTCGCGTGATTGCGCTAGCAAGATGTCCGAAGCAATGTTGCTTGGGGCCGCGTTTTCCCGTGTGGTCATTGTCAGCTCGAGGGTCATTATTCTCACCTACCGTTAACAGCGCCAGAAAGGTTTGTTGGCCTCTAATTCGGCATCGGCCCGGCTGATGCCGATATCTTTGAGTATGCAATCATCGAGGGTCAACAGGCCCCGACGTTGACGCGCGCACTCGTACCACGCGAACAGCATATCAATGAGACCACACATCCTCCACCACAAACCATGGCCGGCGTCTGCTGCGGTTGGACTACTCGGTGGTAACCCGTATACGGCATAAGCTTTGGCTCTCATGGCAAACGATCTCCATCGACTGTTTCTTAGGGAAAGCGAATGTACGCGGGCATCTCGGGCTGGGCCACCCGATTCTTGCTGCCGCATTGAGCTTGTGCGCTGCCTAGCGCGCTAACGACTTGCGCTGGTCAATGGGTGTAGCGAGGTGTCGACAAGAGATGTATCGGCGAATGCCGTTGACGATGACTACTTGGTTGCGCCGGCAACCTTGATGCAGTTGCGTCCTTGCCGCTTGGCGTCGTAGAGCGCCTGGTCGGCGCGGGCGAAAAGGCCAGTGTGCTTGTCCCTGCCGGTCAACGACGCAACCCCCATACTAGCGGTCACGTTGACGGTCTTGTCCTCGAATTGGCAAGCCACGCTCTGGATCTTCTCGCGGATATTCTCGGCCAGCACCGCTGCACCGCGCCGCGCCGTGTTATTCAACAGAATCGTAAACTCGTCACCGCCGTAACGAGATACCAAATCCGTCTCACGTAGGGAGCCACACACAGCATCCACCACTGCCTTGATCAGTTGATCACCGGCTGCGTGGCCGTATTTGTCGTTAACCTGCTTGAGCCGATCGATATCCATTATTATGAGAGACAAAGGCGTGCGATGACGGTGGGCCAGAGAGATTTCGCGGCGCAGTGCCGCTTCCATGGCCGTACGATTGTAGATACCGGTCAGCGGATCGGTGAGTGACGCCTGAAACGCATTTTCGTACTGCAAGGCGTTTCGCAGAGGATAGGCAAGACTCGATAGCAGGAACTCGAGCATAGCACCCTCTTTCTCGGTAAAGGCCTTTCCACGGGTGAAGGTAACCTGGCCCAGGTTCTGCTTTTCAACGATTAGTCGAAAGGTACGTGTATGCTTGGCCGTGCGGCCAACCGTCAGATCGATTTTGGGCCGATCGTTGCGGTAATTGATGCTGCTATGGGGGACGCTGGCACCGACTTCGCGCGAGAAAAGCTTTGCCAACTGTTCGAGTTCGAGCGTGGTCTGTAGGACCGCGACGGTCCTTAGGGCCTTGTCAAAGCCCCGCTGGCTACTACCGTTGGGTCGGGTCTTGAGCCAGGCCGCGCTTGTGGTTTGACCTGCACTTTTTCCCGAGAAATCTACCGTCTTCGCGGTTACTGATTCGTTGGTTGTCCGTAACATCTGTTACCGTTCCCGCGCGTTTCATTTGTTTGGTTCTATTAAACAATAAGTTAGACGATATTATTCAACCTGTCCAGGAAAACCACACGCTAATTAGCTGTAATCTGCACTGTTTTTGTGGGTGGCTTGTGCCAGGTGGGCGCTTGTGCAAGGTGGGCGGGGGTCTAATGCGGGCGCGGGTGCCACCTCAGTCCATGGCGATAGTATGCACTCGCCTGACGGCGGCCCTAAGGATGGCCACTGTCAATCCGCAGCTACCAGTAGTCCAGCAGACGAAAGTAGACAAAGCCAGCACACCGACTGGGAGGATCCATGGGCCACCAACGCCAACTAGAGCCGGAACAAGCGCTAGCAGGATCCAGTCGGTCTGTGTTATTCCTTCCGCGAAGGCGATGGAAAAAACAAGGCCCGACTTGGCGGAAAGGGGCCAATTTGTGTGACATGACCCAGATCGGCCTCAACGTCCCGCCTGGATTTGTTATCACCACAGAGGCGTGCTTGCACTCTAGCGGACCAGCGAAAAGGCCTGCTTAAGGGATTAATGCCCGCGATGAAGGAGCACGTCGAGGACGTGGAATGTCTTACCGGGAAGGGATTTGGCGCGAAGGATAACCCGCTTTTGATATCCGTGCGGCTCAGGCGCAGCAGTGTCAATGCCCGGCATGATGGACACTGTGCTTCATCTCGGCCTCAACAAGAACACCTTAAGTGGTCTGGCGGAACAGACGGGCAATCACCGGTTTGCGTTGGATTCTTATCGTTGATTCATTCAGCTATTTGGCAAAGTCGCACTGGGTGTACCGGAGACATGGCTAATGGCACGGCGGTTAACGTGGTGGCCATGGTCTTCGGCAATATGGGCGACGACAGCGGTACCGGGGCGGCGTTCACGCGAAATTTAGGCACCGGGAAAAACGAGCTCTTCGGGGAATATTTCGATTCTGTCATCACGTAGGATTGAACTATGTTTCTTGCTCGGCGCCCAGAGTTCCGGTCGCACGATTAGCGGGCGCGCGCGCCGCACTATTGCAAGATGACTACAACTTCGAGCCGTAGCTGGTAGTCGAGCCGCCTTAACTTACCTGGAAAACCCCTGGACGGTTGAGTCGTGTTCAATCGACTCAGTGACATCCATTGGCAGTGATCGCTTGATCGTGCTGCGGCAGCGCAGAACCTTCCAGTAACCGAATAGGTTGGCGCTGCGTATCTCCACAACATCCAGCCCAGTCTGTTCCAATAGGTCTTCTAACGCGAGGTCGGGGTGGAAGCCCACCAACTTTGCCAGTGGTGAAAATAAACCTTCTAAGGCCCTGATGAATCCATTACGACTGCGAAAGTGGTTGACGATAAACATTTCCCCGCCGGGTTTACAAACGCGGCGCATCTCATTGACAAGTCTAGAGGCATCAGAAACTACCGAGACGACATACATCGCCACGACTTTATCGAAAGTATTCTCGGGAAATTTCAGATCTTCGGCATCCATTTCCAAAACTGCCTCGGCCTGGGCCAACTTCTGTTGGTGTACACGCTCGCGGGCTTTGGCCAACATTTCTCCGGAAATATCGATGTCAGTGACTTTGACGCTCTCGGGGTATAGGGGTAGCGACAAACCGGTTCCTACACCAACTTCTAATATATTGTCTCCCGGTCGTAAGTTAAGTGTCTGAATGATCAGCTTACGGCCAGGATGCAAGATAGCCCCAAACACGGCATCGTATATGCGGGCGTAACACCGATACGCGGTTCTTATGGCTTCGATTTCCACCGGCACACTCCTAGCATGGATAGGCATTTCTTGCTTAGGCCGTAAGTCACTGAGCCCCGCATATCGTATTTATCATGCTGTGTGATCTATGGAAATAGGTGGTCGAAACCCCTGTGATTCTGGTGGTTTAGAGTCCATTAAGCGCCATTATCGCTGCCTTTTGTGGCAGTAGGCTTTAGGATGGGTAACAAGTGTGGCCATATGCTATCGAGTATCAGTCCCTGTGCTTTGGCGCGGGGATGCAGGCCATCTGCTTGTATCAGATCGGCACGGCCACCCACTCCGGCCAGCAGATAGGGGACGAATGCAACTTTGTGTTTTTGCGCTAGCTGGCGATATACGTCGTGGAACTTCTTGACGTAAAGCGCGCCATAGTTGGGAGGCAGACGCACGCCGACCAATAGCAATGTTGCACCCTGCTCGCGACTTTTATCAATAATGGTGACAAGGTTACGTCGCATTTCCTCTAACGATAGCCCGCGTAAACCATCGTTGGCGCCCAACTCAAGAATCACCAATTGTGGTTGGTGCTGGGCAAGCGCCTGCGGTAAGCGTGCAAGACCGCCGCTCGTGGTGTCGCCACTAATACTGGCGTTGACCACGCGTTGGGGATAGCCTTGCTGCTCCAAGCGTCGCTGCAACAGAGCTACCCAGCCACTGCTTGTGCTAATACCGTAGCCCGCACTCAGGCTATCACCCAGCACCAGTATCACTGGTTTTTCTGCCAAGGCCTGCGCCGTCCAGGCGCAAAATATCAAAGCAAGGAGTGTTCTAAGCATGTCGCAAACTTCAACAGCGCCGATGGTGGAGGCGCAACGTGTGAGCAAAAAGGTTACCAGTCCTGAAGGCGAGCTGCTAATCCTTGATGACGTTAGCCTAAAAATTGATGCTGGGGAGGCGATGGCTATTGTCGGCCCGTCTGGTTCTGGAAAGTCTACACTGTTAGGTCTGTTAGCGGGACTGGATGTGCCGACTGGTGGACGCGTGTTCCTGGACGGGGTCGAGTTGACCACCCTAGATGAGGACGGGCGCGCACGTTTGCGTGCCGGTCGCGTTGGTTTTGTATTCCAGTCATTTCAGTTACTTCAAAGCCTAACCGCGCTCGAAAACGTAATGTTACCGATGGAACTGGTAGGGGAGGGTTCACCGCGAACGGCGGCTACCGACATTTTGCAACACGTTGGGTTAGGCAAGCGTTTGCACCACTACCCCAACCAACTTTCGGGCGGTGAACAGCAGCGCTGTGCGATTGCGCGCGCTTTTGCTAGCAACCCTAGGATGTTATTTGCGGACGAACCTACCGGCAACCTGGATCAGACCACCGGCGCGCGCATTGTCGAGCTTCTGTTTGCCTTAAACAGTGAACGTGCGACTACGTTAATCCTGGTCACGCACGATCGTGCCATATCGCATCACTGTCATCGCCTCGTTGAACTGGAAGCGGGTCGTCTTACCGGTGCAGCCTAAAATCACATATTCGTGATAAACACGCTAACCTTTTCCTTGCGGTCCTTACGGCGCGATTGGCGTTCTGGCGAATTGCGCATCCTTGCTATCGCGGTGGTAATTGCAGTTGCCAGCATGACGGCGGTCGGGTTTTTTACCGACCGCACATGGCAGGCCATGGGACAACAAGTCGGCGAGTTGTTGGCGGCGGATTTGGTCCTAACATCAACCAACCCTATCGGTTCTGACCGCCTTGCTTACGCCCGCACAAGCACTTTACAAACGGCTCAGACTTTGAACTTCCGTAGTGTGGTCATCGCAGATGGCAAAATGCAGCTTGTCGAGGTGAAAGCGGTGAGCGCGGATTATCCATTGCGCGGTTCGCTGCGGGTTGCCCCCAAGTTATTTGCACCAGATGACGTCACGCTCGTAACACCTGGCCGGGCTGAAGTATGGGTAAACGCAGATCTGTTACAGAAGTTGAGGGTGCACATTGACGATGTAATCAGCCTAGGTGAGGCTGAGTTTTTGATTCGCAAAGTCTTGACCTACGAGCCGGACCGCGGCGGGGAGTTCTTCAACATTGCGCCGCGGGTAATGATGAATATTGAGGATGTTCCGGCTACTCGATTGCTGCAACCGGGGAGCCGCGCGCGACATATGCTGTTGGTTGCCGGTACGGACGACAGTGTGCGCGCCTATAGGAGTTGGTTGACTTCGCGTCTGAATCCGGATGAACGCTTGGCAACCTTGGAAGACGGTCGACCGGAACTACGCACTGCGCTTGAGCGTGCACAACGATTTCTAGGTCTCGCCTCGTTGGTGAGCGTGTTTCTTGCCGGCGTTGCCATGGCGATGGCAGCGCGGCGCTATACGCAACGTCATTTGGATACCAGTGCCATCATGCGTTGTCTCGGCGCCACCCAGCGGACCATCATCAAGATATTCGCATGGGAGATGTTTTGGATTGGGCTGGTGGCGGGTTTGCTCGGTTGCTTGCTCGGTTATGTCGCCCAGACAGGATTGGCGTTGATATTGGCAGGCCTGGTAGCCACGGAACTGCCGCTGCCATCATTACGACCTGCGCTAGTAGGTTTGCCGCTGGGATTGGCAGTGCTGATGGGTTTTGCTTTACCGCCCCTTTTAGCACTAAAGGATGTCTCGCCGACACGGGTGTTGCGCCGACAGGTCACTACCCCGGTGCCCCGTAACATGGCCACTTACGCCTTGGCTTTTCTCACTATGGCTGGGTTGATGTCGTGGCATGCGCGTGATCTAGGGCTGTTGGCGTATGTGCTAGGTGGTGCCGTTGGCACCGTGGTGGTGTTGGCTATGACGGCATACCTATTAGTGAAACTGTTGAACGGTTTGCGAGGACGCGTCGGCGTTGCTTGGAGATTCGGGCTCGCCAACATCTCACGCCGGGCTCACGTTAGCATGGCCCAAATCGTGGCGTTCGGGTTAGGTATTATGGTCCTGCTCCTGTTATCACTTATACGTGGTGACCTGCTCGAGGGTTGGCGGAAAACGATCCCGCCTGAGGCGCCGAATCATTTTTTGATCAACATCCAGCCGGATCAAGCGCAAGCACTGGGCGATTTTCTCGTGGCACATGGCACGGCCAAGGCAGGTATTTATCCAATGGTGCGCGCAAGGCTTGTCTCCATTAATGGCAGACGTGTAGAACCCAAAGACTTCGACGACCCGCGTGCCCAGCACTTGGCGCGACATGAGTACAATCTTTCTTGGGCGGCACAGTTACGCGTCGACAATCGTGTGGTGAGCGGCCGATGGTGGAGCGCGGACGAACACGGCCAGCCATTGATGTCGTTCGAGCAAGAGCTTGCGGCGACCTTGGGCATCAAGTTGGGGGATGTGCTTACATTCGACATCGCCGGTAGCAAACTTGACACAGCGGTCACCAACTTACGCACCGTGGATTGGGATACGTTCAACGTTAATTTCTTCACTATCCTGCCGCCTGGCGTATTGAATGAGTATCCAGCCACTTATGTGACCAGCGTTTATCTGTCGCCCGAAGGCAGGCGAATCCTTACCCCGATGCTAGAACAGTTTCCCAACGTCACGGTGATAGATGTGGATGCCCTGCTTGGAAAGGTGCGCCAGATCATGGAACGTGTCAGTCTGGCCGTAGAGTACGTGTTTATATTTACGCTGTTGGCGGGGTTGGCCGTCCTTTATGCAGCCATCCAGTCGACACAAGATGAGCGTCGCTACGAAACAGCCGTGCTACGTATCTTGGGCGCCCATCGTGGTCAGTTGCTTCGTGGGCTTGTGGCAGAATTCGTTACCCTTGGTTTGCTTGCCGGCGCTTTAGCGGGGGTAGCCGCATCGATTATCGGCTACGCGTTGGCGGAGTTTGTCTTTCATTTTGACTATCGGCTTAACCTCTGGGTCTGGCTAGCAGGCGCGGTATGCGGCGCAATCGGTATTGGGGCTGCGGGGACGCTGGGCACCTGTTCGGTGCTGCGCCAGCCACCCGCTAAGACGCTGAGAGAGGTCTAGCGGTAATACATTTCGGTGCCTCGCACCCTAAACGGCCGTGCGATATCATTATGGGCTGTGACCAATAACCCACTCGGAGAACATAAACATGAGAGTCAAAGCTGCGGTTGCACTCGAGGCCGGTAAGCCTCTTCAGATAGAGGAAGTAGACCTTGAGGGCCCCAAGGCAGGGGAAGTTATGGTCGAAATCAAAGCTACCGGCATATGTCACACGGATCACTTTACGTTGTCTGGCGCGGATCCAGAGGGATTGTTTCCAGCCGTCTTAGGACATGAAGGCGCGGGTGTGGTAGTGGAAGTCGGTGCGGGTGTGAACAGCGTCAAGGCCGGGGATCACGTGATCCCACTTTATACGCCGGAATGTCGTCAGTGTGAGTACTGTCTCAGCGGCAAGACCAATCTTTGTCAGGCCATCCGGGTTACACAGGGACAAGGGTTAATGCCTGATGGCACAAGCCGTTTCTCTCTAAACGGCAAGACCCTCTATCACTATATGGGTACATCGACGTTCGCCAACTACACGGTGTTACCGGAGATAGCCGTGGCCAAGATTCGTAGCGATGCACCATTCGATAAAGTCTGTTACATCGGGTGCGGTGTAACCACGGGTATCGGGGCAGTGATCAATACTGCCAAGGTCGAACCGGGTGCTAACATTGTCGTATTTGGGCTTGGTGGCATAGGTTTGAATGTGATCCAGGGCGCACGCATGGTCGGCGCCAATATGATTGTCGGTATCGACACAAATCCGAAAAAACGTGCGCTCGCCGAAAAATTGGGCATGACCCATTTCGTGAACCCAAAGGAAGTAAAGGGTGATCTGGTAGCGCATATTGTCGATGTGACTAAGGGCGGTGCGGATTACAGTTTTGAGTGCATTGGCAATGTTGAGACCATGCGGCAGGCGTTGGAGTGCTGTCATAAGGGTTGGGGAGAAAGTGTGGTCATCGGCGTTGCCGGTGCGGGCCAAGAGATCAGTACGCGCCCCTTCCAGCTGGTTACCGGCCGCGTATGGCGCGGGACCGCATTCGGTGGTGCCCGTGGCCGTACCGAGGTGCCACGGATTGTTGATTGGTATATGGATGGCAAGATCAATATCGATGACCTGATTACCCACACGATGCCGTTACAAGAGATCAACAACGCGTTCCATCTGATGGAGAAAGGAGAATCCATCCGCAGTGTAGTGCTGTATTGATAGTTAGGGGCGCGCTGGTTGAACGTTTTTAAATAGGGGTGTTCCTATAGGTTGGGATCACGCCGATCGGCAAAGGACACAATGGATCACCAGAGAAGGCGTTTGCTCGTAGGTTCGGTGCTGAGTTTTGCTGCAGTCCTACCTGCGATTCGCTTAACCGCGGCGGAACTTACTCTAACCCCCAGACAAACGCGGGGCCCATTCTATCCTGTTCGCATTCCACTGGATTCTGATAATGACCTTATAGTAGTTAACGGCAAGTCGCGTCGGGCGAAGGGTGAAATCACCAATGTTGTCGGTCGCGTTCTAGATGAGCGCAGGCAGGCGATCGATGGCGCCCGCATCGAGATTTGGCAGTGTGACGCCAACGGCCGTTATCATCATTCCCGGGACAATCGGTCTGTCCCCCTTGATCTGAATTTTCAGGGCTATGGCGAGTTTACTACCGGGGCGGACGGTGCCTATCGATTTCGAACCATAAAGCCCGTTCCCTACCCAGGCCGTGCGCCGCATATCCATTTCGCCATTACCGCGCCGGGCACGCAGCCGCTCGTCACCCAGATGTATGTTGCGGGTGCGCCCGAGAACGAGAACGATTGGATCTTGAACAGCATCGGTGATAAGCGGGCGCGTGACAGTTTAATAGTTGAGGTGCGACCACACCCGGAAATCGTCGGCGAGCTCATGGCCGAGTTCGATATTGTGCTGATCACGGACGGGCGTTACAGCTCCGGCTAGTCCGGTAGATAATCCAATCTAGCAACGAACTGGCGTATCGATTCGTGCCGGTCTTCGTGCGCGCGTCTTCGGCCGCTCGCCTTCAATTACTCGACGACGGGTTATAGTATTCCAAGCCTATTCGCTGCAACCGGCAAGTGAGTTATGGCTGACCAGCACAAGATTGTCATAGTGGGTGGGGGCGCAGGCGGATTAGAGCTGGCCACGCGGCTTGGCGACAAGATCGGTAAGAATCGAGCAGCCATAACGCTCATCGACGAAAGCCGTACTCATATCTGGAAACCACTACTCCATGATGTGGCCGCGGGAGTACTCGATGTTGGCGAGGATCAGCTCGAATATCTCGCGCAAGCGCGGTGGCATCATTTTCGGTTTCTCCTCGGCCGTATGGAACGCCTTGACCGAAAGGAACGTGTAGTGCAGTTAGCACCAACCTTCAATGACGAAGGTGATGAGATAATTCCGCGTCGCACGTTCCCTTATGACACGCTGGTCCTAGCGGTTGGCAGCATCTGTGACGATTTTGGCGTATCCGGGGTCCAAGAACATTGCTTGTTCCTGGACACAACCGCACAGGCCGTGCATTTTCAGAAGCGCCTTATCGATTCTCTGCTGCGTGCCCACAGCTTGGGTGGACCGGAAAGCCCCACCCAATTGCATGTTGTTATCGTCGGTGGTGGTGCTACCGGAAGCGAATTAGCGGCACAGTTACACCATGTGACACATCAGCTGTCGGCCTATGGTCTGGATGAAGTCGACCCAGAGCGCGATATCAAGTTGACCTTGATCGAGGCGGCGGATCGGATTTTGCCGGCGTTGCCACCCCGTTTGTCTACGGCTGCCCATGCCCAGCTGACCCGTCTCGGTATCGCGGTACACGTCGCCGAACGCGCAGTTGCCGTTACCCCAGATGGGGTGCGAACTGAAAGCGATAGATTTGTTGCGGGCGGCATCATGGTGTGGGCCGCCGGCATCAAGGCGCCCGATTTCCTGCATAACCTCGATGGCCTTGAGACTAACCGCATCAATCAATTAATTGTCCGCCCAACCCTGCAGACAACGCGCGATAAAACCATCTTTGCATTTGGCGACTGCGCTGCCTGCCCGCTCGGACAAAGTGACGGGCAGCTGGTACCACCGCGGGCACAGGCCGCCCATCAGCAGGCTTCACTGCTGGTTAAATCGTTGCGCAATCAACTGGCGGGTCGGCGCTTACCCGAGTATGTGTACCGCGATTACGGGTCCCTGGTTGCCCTTGGCAAGTACAGCACCGTGGGCACGTTAATGCATCGGCTGTTCCGGGGTAGCGTGATGATTGAGGGGGTTGTCGCGCGTCTGGTGTATCTGTCTCTATACAAGGGTCACCAGCTAGCGCTATTTGGATGGTACCGGGTTGCCCTATTAACACTGGCCAACCTGCTGCGCCGGCGTGTCAGTCCGGAGATAAAGCTACATTAATCGGTTAGATATGGCCGGCGGTTGCCGGGTCCCCCTCGGCACGGGTATGCTTGACGGGTCCCCCTGTGGTCAAGGTTCCCTTAGAGAGAGCCCGCGGTGGGATGCTTGTCTCTACAGAGGCCTGAGAATGAAATTTGACGATGCGCTTGAGCAGAAACTTGGGCTAAAGAACGTTACTTATAAGTACAATCTTGGCAAGGACCAGCTGTTCCACGAAGCGATTGCGAACGACCGTGGCCGTGTATACCTCGATGGGCCAGACACGGCACAAAAGGCTTATGCGACGGCGCTTGGTGTAAAGGGTCCATTGGTGTTTTACACCGATCCGACTTGCACCGGTCGACCCGTGAATGACACGTTCGCAGTCGCCTGGCCGGAAGTAGAGGGCGATATTTGGTGGAAGGACAACCTCAAGAGATTTGATCCCGAAAAGTATCAAGGCCTGCTTAAACGAGTAGTCCATTATCTCAACGAGCGTGGATCCACGCTCTATGTGCAAGACATTTATGCCGGCGCCGATGCGACCTATTCGGTGCCCTATCGTTTCGTGGGTGAGTACGCCACCCACGCCATGTTTGCGCACAACATGTTCCCCAAGCAAGTTGATGGCGTCGATGATGCTGAGCGCAAACGCTGGACGATGCTCAACATACCATCATTCCGATGTGAACCCGCTCGTGATGGTAGCCTCTCGGATCGTGCCGTAATCATCGATTTTCGTAACCAGATCTGCTTGGTCGCGGGCCGGGCCGACTACTGCGGCGTCGTGAAGAAGACTATTTTTACGGTAATGAACTTTCTGTTACCAAACCTAGGTTTCCTGTCTATGCATTGTTCAGGCAATATCGGTACGAACGGCGACACCGCTATCCTTTTCGGATTATCGGGTACCGGCAAGACCACACTTTCTGCGGATCTCGAGCGCAGATTGATCGGCGACGATGAGCATGGCTGGACGGAGCTCGGGGTATCAAATCTTGAAGACGGCTGTTACGCCAAGCTGATCGATCTCGACAAAGAGGCGGAGCCGATAATCGCGGCGGCGCTGTCGATGGAGGGCACCATCATCGAGAATGTGCCGTCTTTAGTCGACAAACCCTTGGCGGAGACGGACCCACAGGAACTCGACCTGGCCGACCGCTCGATCACCGAGAACACGCGCTTTTCATACCCACTGACCTGCAATCCTAACGTCGCTAAAGACGCGAAGGGCGGCCATCCCGAGACGATTGTATTGTTGACAGCTGACGCCTTCGGCGTTTTACCACCGGTGTCGATACTCGAAGGCAAAGAAGTGATGTATCACTTCGTGCAAGGTTTCACCGCGAAGTTGGCGGGGACTGAAGTCGGCGTAACCGAGCCGCAGGCGGCATTCAGTGCTTGTTTCGGCGCCCCGTTTATGTCCCACAAGCCATCGGTGTACGCCAAATTGTTACACGAAAAGATGGAGCACCACCGCGCGCGCTGTATATTGCTCAATACGGGGTGGTCGGGCGGTCCGGCCGGCCAGGCTGACCGCATGTCGATAAAGAACACACGAGCATTGCTCAATGCCGGTCTGCGTGGTGATTTGCATAGCGATGGTATGGAGTACGAGGTGCACCCGATATTCAAGTTGCGTATGCCCAAATCTTGCCCGGGCGTGGACCCGAAGATTCTGAGTCCACGAAATACGTGGAGCGATCAAAATGCGTACGATATGGCGGCGACCGAGCTCAGTCAGATGTTCCAAGAGAATTTTCAGAAGAATGGTTTCGCAGGCTTCGGTATCGAGGCCGTGATGTAGGCCTGACGGCTATGGGTTGCCGTCCGGTGTCACTGGAATGACGCCGGCGGCGGTATGGCGAAGCGGGATCCGACTGATCGAGTCCGGGCCCAAGCACAGCCGCTGTACGCGCGGAGCCAAGATAGCCGGCCCCCCAGGCGCTTGGGTTTCTACAACCCTCGGAATTGTTGCAGCTTTTCTGCCGTCACCGATACGCGGACGTCATGGACGCCGCTCGTGGTCGCTGAACAGGCGGTTGGTGCGAAGGTGGCTCGGTTTTTGCTCCTTATTGAGCATCATGGGTCTGCAGGCCAGCTTGCACCACAGCGGCCCGATGATCCCCACGCAGTCTTCGCACTAAAAGACCGCAACGAGTTCATCCTGCTCGGAAGGGAGTCTGATCATGTTTTTTGTCGAGTGTGAGAAATCGATCCCGTTGGACGTCCGCAATGTGCTAGACACCGCCGCCCTGCTGCAGGTTACGGAGTTCAATTTGTTTCGCATGGCCTATCGTCACTGGCATGGACGCGACGCGTCTGAGCGGTCAATTGAGCAGTTCTTTGCTCCCTATATGTTTCGTTCCATCGTTCCCTACTGGGTGCGTCAACTGTGTCGCCATGTTTTGCAAGCAGATGCCGAGGGAACTCTTGCTCCGATCGAATTTGGCGTCACACAACCGGCGGAACAGGTCAATTCCACCACACCATTCCTCAGTGCAGTGGTTGTCGTGGGAGCGGCCCTTGGTATGTTGGTAATTGCTGCGGGTCTTTACCTACTCTATTGACCGGCTAAGAGATAGGACGTTCGGGTTTGCCCGACGGGCCTTCTCCAGTAACACTCACAACTTTCTCTGCCGCGATTAGAATGTGCGGTGCCTAACGTAATGCGGCAGACCCGCGCTGGTGCGGCGATGCGCGGTTGCTTAGTATGGCGGGCCATGGGATCGAACTCGCCCACAAAGCCATACCCTTCATTAGCAACTTTGGTGCGCGTATTTGTCCCGTTTGCGCTTGGTTACTTTCTTTCCTATTTATATCGGACTATCAATGCGGTCATTGCGCCGAATCTCGCGGCTGATGTCGATCTCAATGCCGCTGATCTTGGTCTTCTGACAAGCGCCTACTTTCTAACATTTGCATTTTTCCAGCTACCGCTCGGCGTCCTGCTAGACCGTTTTGGACCACGTAGAACCGAGGCGGTACTACTACTGTTTGCAGCGACAGGGGCATTTGTATTTGCCAACGCTCACTCGACGGCCGGTTTGATGGTTGGTCGTGCACTCGTCGGCGTCGGGGTATCAGCCTGCCTGATGGCGGCGTTCAAGGCCTTTGTCTTATGGTTTCCTAGTAGGCGCTTGCCACTCATCAATGGGTTACAAATGGCAGCCGGTGGGCTAGGTGCGTTGGCTGCCACCGCACCGGTAGAGGCCGCACTACAAGTGACCACCTGGCGCGGTGTGTTCATAGGGCTGGGCATTTGTACCTTGGCTGTTGCTGGTCTCATTTTTTTAATTGTTCCCGAACGCAAGCGTGACGTGCCGGTCACGAGCTTTAGCGAACAGGTACGCGGCATTGGGCAAGTATTCACAAGTCCGGTTTTTTGGCGCATTGCGCCATGGACGGTGATGGCGCAGGCTGCTTTCCTATCGATTCTGGGGCTATGGGTAGGTCCATGGTTGCGTGACGTGGCGGGTCTCGAGCGCGGAGCGGTCGCCGATTATTTGGCATTTATTGCGATGGCGATGATCGCGGGTTTTGTCTTTATGGGTGCGGTGGCCGAACGGTTGAGTCGACGAGGTATCCAGCCCATGACGGTTGCCGGCATCGGTATGGTGGTTTCCTTGTTGATGCAGGCGATGCTTATGCTCGGGTGGCGTAACATGGCGTTGCCTCTCTGGATGTTGTTCGGTTTCTTTGGCACTACCAGCATTATTCCGTACGCAGTGCTTTCGCAGAGTTTTCCCGCCCCACTTGTGGGGCGTGTTATTACTGGACTCAACTTACTGGTATTTACGACCGCATTCGCTTGTCAGTGGGGAATCGGTGTGCTCATAAACCTCTGGCCGACGACGTCAACCGGTGGTTACCCGCCGCCGGCTTATCAAGCCGCATTGGCGATGATGTTGGCACTGCAGGTGGCAGGGTTAATCTGGTATCTTGTGTCTGCTGGCCGAAGGCCGGTACGAAGGCGCTCGGATATGGCGTAGTTCGAGCAAGCGGAAACGTGTTGGATAGTGCTGGTCTATAATGCCGCGGGCTTATGAGAAGTGAATCCGAAGATACGCCGGCCATACTCAACGACGCACTCGCGAAACAGTAATGCCTAGTTTTTGTTGTCGTCGGAGTCTGTAGCCTGCATGGCAATTGAAATCAGTAGCGAGTGGCTGTTAGCGAGCGATTCGGTTTGGCCGAAAATTCTTCAATGTTTTCCTCGCCAGCCGCTACTTTTGTTATATCCAATACGCAGTTCGTGTCATTATTTTCGCACTAAATCGCATGAGACGACGGGCGGCGGTCGGTAGGGGCGCGGCGCCGGCCTCGATCGCTACCGTGGCGTGATGACCTTCATCCTTACACATCTGTTCCAGCACCACGCGACTTGCTTGATCCTGAGTAGGGAGCCGAGCTAGGTGTTCTTTTAGGTGAACAACCACCTGGCGCTCAGTTTCGGCCACAAATCCGAGGCTCCATTTGTCGCCGACGAGACCAGCCAGCGCCCCGATTATGAATGACCCTGCGTACCAGATCGGATTTAGGTAACTAGTGTGACTACCGAGCTCGTTAATTCGTGCCTCGGTCCATGCGAGGTGATCGTTCTCTTCCGCCGCCGATTGCGCTAGCTTCTTACGCACTCCAGGGGTTTGGGCGCTTGCCGCCTGCCCACGGTATAACGCCTGCGCACACACTTCACCGGCATGATTGACCCGCATCAAACGTGCAGAAAGTTCTCGCTCCGCGTCTACTAAGTTGGTCTCGACGACACCCGCCGCTGGATTAGCACGTTCAGCGCTTGGTGCCGGCGCAAATAGCGTGCGAAGGCCATCGTCACATTGATCAATGATCCGGTCGAGACGAGAAAAAGGTTTTGTATTCATACTAGCCAAGATACAACAGTCCCATGGTCAGTTGCTAGTGAGAGGGGTAAAGATCGACCGATTTGTGTGTGTCGAGCTCGGCTACGTAATGTTGATTCGCAGCTGGCGTTCAATGAGAACGACTGGATGAGTGACTTCGACATTCATGTCCATGCCGCGTATACCATCCACCAGATGCAGGGCGCAACCTATATTAGATGTGACAAGAACTTCAGGCACTATTTGTTTGAGCGCTTCCAGTTTGCTGTTGCGTAATGCTTCGGCCATCTCAGTCTGTGTCAGAAAGTAAGTACCGGCCGCCCCACAGCAAAGGTCATTTTCCGGTAACGGGCATAGCTGCACGGCGGGGATTTTTTCCAGCAGACGATAGGGTTTATCCTCGTGGCGCAGGACGTTCTTCAGTGTGCAGGGGTCGTGTACGGCGATACGCGCCGCTAGCGGAGCCAGTGATACTTCCTTAGGCCATTCGCAGTCGCCAAGGAAATGGCTAATGTCTTGGGTCTTTGAGGCGAATATCTGCGCACGTGGATCGTCTTGTAGGCAATCGTTGTATTCTGAGAGCATGGCGCCGCAACCGCTGGCGATGCTGATGATGGCGTCGAGTCGGTCGGTATCAAACGCGGCAACGTTTTGCTGCATCAACGCCGCTGCCTTGGTTAATTCACCGGCGTGCTGGTGTAGCGCACCGCAGCACGCTTGGTGTGGTGGTATATGTACATCGTAGCCAAGTGTGTTCAGCACACGAATCGCCGCCATCAGCGTTTGTCCGTCAGCGATGCTGGTAACACAACCGATGAACAGGCCGACATCACCGCGTTTGGGTGCTCGTCCCGGATAAACGGGCCGCCATTTAGTCTGTGCTGGGAGCAGCGGCAGTTTGGCATCCCATTGTGACAACCCCAGAAGCGCCAGCAACCGCATCTTGCGTAGGGACCACTGCAGGCCGCTACGCTGATAGAGTCGCAGTACGTGGGCGATGGCACGAAGATGCCGTGGGCGCGCGATCAATGTGTCCATGGCTATCTTGCGTATGAGGCGTTGTGCAAGAGGGCGCGCCCGTCGTGCTTCGATTAGCGCGCGACCGTGATCGATGAGCTGACCATAGTTGACCATGGCAGGGCAGACGACTTCACAGTTTCGACAAGCGAGGCATAAAGCGAGGTGGGACTCGAGACGTGCCGTCAGTGGTAAATTGCCACTGGCCATGGCATGCATCAGCGCAATACGGCCGCGCGGCGACTCGTTTTCGGTTCGCGTTTGCCGATAAGTCGGGCAATGAGGCAAACAAAGGCCGCAGGACACACAACGCGCGGCCTCATCCCTGATAGCAGATTCGAGGTCGGTTACGGTCAAATCGTTGAACTAGCTAAGGGTGAGATGCGCCCATTGGCTCGATGCACTATCATCCCTGTATCTTGCTACTTGACCCTGATTGATTGCAACTGTGTCGGAATTCGCCCCCTATTATCGTCGTCATGTGTTTTTCTGCGTCAATAATCGTGAGGACGGCAGCGTATGTTGTGCCAAAAGCGGTTCCCAGCAAATGCGCGACTATGCCAAGGCCAAGATCAAGTCGCTGGGGCTTGCCGGCAAGGGCGAAATACGGGTCAATATGTCCGGCTGCTTGGACCGATGCGAGGAGGGCCCGACCATCGTCGTCTACCCCGAAGGGATCTGGTATACATATGTAGATCAGGACGACATCGACGAAATCATTCAAGAGCACTTGCTGCACGGACGCATCGTTGAGCGGTTGCGCATATAGGTGCCGTCAAATGTCACGGGCTTGCCACTCTATGGCACGGGGTTGACGCGTGACGGCGCTCAAATACGCTGGGTCGTGACATGACAAGCGGGCGAACAGCGCCTCGAAATGGACGCCTTGGGTGCAACCGGGCGTGATTGCGGCCTACACCAACCCCAGATGTAGCTTTCATCCTCGGCCAACCGCGAGATAAAATGATTAAGTTTCATATACTTACTATGAATCAACCGTTCGTCAGAAAACCTTGTCTGGGCCGCCTTGACAACGCGTCCAAATATTAGATAATTATGATATTAACATTGTTAGTCGGATCACAAGAACTGGCGCGATCCTTGCTTGTTTATAGATAGCAGTACGATTTACGGCTTTGTGCTTTTTAGCATGAGGCATGAAAGGCTCCTCCATCCTCCTAGTGGTGGTTCGGGCGTGGCTCTTAGGCCACGCCTTTTTTTTTGGCCTAAATCTCGGACCCAGTATTGTCCTAAGCGCCATCACCACAGGCCTTGCAAGCTTGTATCTTAGACGCTGGTTTTGTACTATCCGCCGCTTTCAGGCCCTTTCGAATGAAGACCTTCTCCGCAAAAGCGGCGACCGTTAAGCAGGATTGGTGCATTGTCGATGCTTCCGGCAAGGTGCTCGGTCGCTTGGCAACCGAAGTGGCTCGTCGACTGCGTGGCAAGCACAAGCCGGAATATACACCACACGTTGACACCGGTGACTACGTGATCGTGGTCAACGCAGATAGGGTGCAGGTTACCGGCAGGAAAGCAGAAGCCAAGATGTACCATCGCTATTCAGGTTACCAAGGCGGTATGAAATCGATCTCCTTTAAGGAACTGCAGCATAGATTCCCTGAACGCATCATCGAAATTGCAGTGAAAGGCATGCTGCCAAAGAATCCATTGGGCCGGTCCATGTTCAAGAAGCTCAAGGTGTACGCCGGACCGGAACACAAGCACCAGGCGCAAGCCCCTAAACCGTTTGAAGTCTGAGACGAGCTAATCCATAACCATGGCAACCGTTACAAACGTAAACTATGGAACCGGTCGGCGCAAGACCGCAACAGCGCGAATCTATCTCAAGCCGGGCAAGGGCACTATTACCGTCAACAATCGATCGCTGAACGAATATTTCGGACGCGAAACAGCGCGCATGATCGTTCGACAACCGTTCGCGACGGTAGATATGCAGGAAAAGTTCGATGTCACCGCCAATGTGTGCGGTGGTGGTCTGAGCGGGCAGGCGGGCGCCATTCGTCACGGCATCACGCGTGCCCTTATGGACTATGATGAAGGTCTGCGTCCGCGTTTACGCAGCGCCGGTTTCGTTACCCGCGACGCGCGAGAAGTAGAACGCAAGAAGTACGGTCTCCACAAAGCCCGCAAGCGGCCGCAGTATTCAAAACGCTAGTAGCAAGTTACAAGTAGCGAGTGGCAAGGCTCCGAATGGAAGCACTCGAAAGCCTTGAAGTGTGAAAACGTGGCTGCCGTTGAGTGTTGATCTCTACAAACTATTAGCTGATTGTAAGGACCATGATTTCGCGAATGGTCCAGGGCCTGATCAAGTACTACACTGAAGCAAGGGCCCCTTAACCCTGCATACTTTAAGACTTGCTACTTCCGACTCGCATTTAAATAATGGGGGATCGTCTAGTGGTAGGACAGCGGACTCTGACTCCGTCAACCGAGGTTCGAATCCTCGTCCCCCAGCCAAATAAATCAGTCAGTTACAAAGCTAGTTCCGCTTCACTTCTCCGGTTGTGCCGAAATTGTGCCATCGTTATCCACAACTCTCGGCACGGCCAGCTTGTCCACATACTCGCGCAGGTGCTCCGGCGATAGATGCGCATAGCGTCGGACCATCTCGGGCGATTCCCAGCCAGCCAGCTCCTGCAGTACGTGTAGCGGCGTTCCTTGCTGCACCAGCCAGCTTGCCCAGGTGTGCCGAAAATCATGCCACCTGCTTGAGAACGTCAATAATGATCGATACGCAATTTTTACCAATCGCGTAGATGTCTTGGGTGATCAACTAAGGGATGTCTTAAAGAGAGGTAAGCTTACAAAGGGAATCTTTGTAGCATCCGAGCGACAAAACATTTGGTTAGGCAGGACAAAGGGGAAATTAGGAGAATTTTGCAAGAAACCGCTCAAGCTATTCGCGATCAAGAAGCCAGACGCAACAGAAATCTTGAAGAAATTAGAAAAGTATGGGCCCTGGACAAGGCTGAGCAAGATGAGCGTAGGAGGCCGAATTCATGAACTCGTCACAAAAGCGAAACGCCAACTCCTAATTGGTTTATTGGAAACGACCTCAGGGCGTGGCTTCGAAGACATTATCAAGAACGATTACGCAGCATTGGTT
>SMUX01077174.1_pt1 | contig 52688 bp, 51 predicted proteins | sample 2456431 | NCBI WGS metagenome assembly SMUX01 (sample SAMN11095930, study PRJNA526329) | marine sediment metagenome | biome: Marine sediment; feature: Surficial sediment; material: Deep marine sediment; isolation source: Hadal surficial sediment | place: Pacific Ocean | collected 2014-11 | depth... | reverse complement strand
GTTGAGTAATTCGTGCGCCGCCGCCGCCACACCAAGTGCAAGTAGGCCGCCACCGAAGAATCGGACCGCGAGCAAGCGGCTGCGGCGTGCCGAAGCGACCGAGCGTGCGACGATGTCGTTGTAGGGCACGGCGACGATGCCGCTGACGAATGCATAAACCGTCCATAGCGTGAAGAACAGTATAATCACGGAACGGTTGGGAAGGTCGCCGGCGATCGCAAGCAACCCAGCGACCCCGGCCAAACACACTACGCGCCCAAATGCGCCGGTCATATAGAATGGCATGCGCCGCTGGCGCCGTTGCGCAAAATAGCCGACGAAAAGCTGCGGGAACAACCACCCATAACGCGAAATGGCGGCCGCCGCGCCGACGGCGTACGTGCTACCGGTCAAGCCGTGGACCAGGGCCGCGATTATGGTGCTGGTATCAACCGCCGCCGCGCCGCCCTGGAAGAACACGCCCGCAGCCGAAATGCGCCAGAAACGCTTTGTTGAATCACGAGCGTGCAGCGGCGTCTCCTTTGACCACTTGCAAGTCACCAAGCGCAATGCCGTTCCTCCACAATGCCAAGGCGCCGATGCCGGCGACGGTTAGCATGCTTGAGAATTGAACTACTAACACCATCGCCAACGCCTGCTCCTCGGCAACACCGAGTAGGTCCAGCGCAAAGATCGCACCAAAGAAAAAACTGCCCGGAATCCGCGCAAGACGGGTGAGGATGATCAGAAAGCCGAGGAACACAACCAGGAAGACGTAGTCCGCCGGGTGGAGCACAACCCCGAAGGCCAGCCCCGCCCACAGAAAGTGTGTGATGGCGATCAGCTTGATCAGGATACTGGCGAGCACAATGCTGACGCCTCGCCAAGCCGCCTGCGGCCACACGATGCCATCGGCGAAGGAACGCATGAACCCACCGGCCGGAGCGGCGAAGCGCGCCGGCAGACGAGCGATCAGCTGCATGATCCAATTGTCATAGCGCTGAACGTGACGCTTGTAACGGGCGAGCACAATGAATAGCAGTGTGAACAAAACCAAACTCCCAGCACCACCAACCATCAGGCCAAAGCGAATACCCCCACTTGGGTCGGGAAACACGGCGAGGGTCAAGGCAAGCGCGACAAAACCGCTGAAGACCACACCGTCAACCAGCCGGTCGATGGCGGCGGTAGCCAACACAGCGCTCACCGTCAAATTTTCCAGTCGAGCGACGAGCCAGGAGCGCACCAGCGGGCTCACACCGAAGGGGATAAGCAGCGTGGTCAGATAGCCGGCCATGATCGCGCCGAACAGGCGCAGCGTGGCGATGGAGCGGATTGCATAGAGCAGCTGTCGCCACTTCCAGGCGCGGACCAGTTGCTCGAGCGCGATCGCAAGCGGCACCAGCAACAGATACCCCACATTGGCCTCGGCGACGAGCGTGCTCAGACGTCCGAAGTCGATGCGCCACAACACCCAGGCGAGCACTGCCACACCGACTAATCCGGCGCCGATTGACCACCAGTGATGCCTCCTCCTGCCCGCTGCCTGTAACATCGCTTAGTGGCACCTCAAAAATTAAACTGACCACTCACGCGAGCGATGCCATTATTTTCGAACGCACAGGTCCCAAGCAACTAGACGAGTGTGGAAATTGCCAACCCAGTCTTGCGTGTAAGAATCGGTCATCGTCATCCTAGGAAAATCATTCTGGGCAACACCCAGCGGTCGGCTTGCTGCCAGACTGTGAGAGCTGAATCGGTGGGCACGGCACCGTACCGTAGGAACAAAAGACACAACAGTCACGGGTCTTAGGTCTGAGCAGCGTGTTGCAGGTCTTACGCTCATGGTAGAATAGACACGCATCGGTCGGCATGGTTTCCGTCTTTTGGTAGCGGCGTACGGGACAGATGATAATGGATTCTCTTTGAATGGCGGTCATTATATTTACTGTTATTTTTCTTCTGCAGGTTTGCCGCGCCGTTGTATCGACGCGTAGATCGTGATCCCAATAAAAAGCGTCAACGCAGGAAACAGGATGTAGTCCAACCATACGAGGGCGGCCGAAAGACCGACCGTGCCCAGAAGAATGACCAGTGCCGGCGTGAAGCAGCACACAGCCGTAACCGCCGTACCGATGATGCCAGTGCGAAATAGGCGCTTGTTACGCCTCGTGCTATTTGCAGCTTTCGACATTGGTTTCCCATTCACATCTGAGCTGGTGGTATCATACAACCCGTAGTAACTACGGATTCAAGGAGTATTTTCCAATGGGCGAGACCACGACTCCGAAGCCGTCATCGCTCTCCATCGGTGCACTCTCAAAGCATACCGACTGCAACATCGAGACAATCCGGTATTACGAACGCATCGGCATGCTACCCGAACCGCCGCGAACCGGGGCGACCAGCGAGTTTATGGCGAGGACCATCTCAAACGGCTCGTATTTATTCGCCGTAGCCGTGAACTCGGCTTTAACCTGGAAGACGTGCGTGGATTGTTATGCCTTATTGACAGCGGGCACTACACCCGCGCCGAGATCAGGCGTATGACGCCTGCTCAGCTTCGTTCTGTCCAATCTAAATTGGCCGAGTTACAAAGGCTGGAGCGGGTATTGAAGCAGATGGCATCACAATGTCCAGGTGACGACGGAGCTGATTGCCCAGTAATCGAAGCCCTATTCGGAGACACCAATAAGGCGTCGGTCGCTGCGCGCTTTTAAGCGGCTGGTTTAAAGCCGGGCGCCCTTGACCTCCCGACAAGTTCTGGCACGTTGCCGACTTTAAGGTATTGTTACCCACCTATCCACATACAATCCAAACCGTCGAGCGCCATATGAAGCAACAAGCCGGCACCTACGATACGCAATTGCGGGATGGCTACCATCGCGGCATACCCGGCGATAGCGACATACGAATGCAATAGATGGAAACCTATTCCACAGCGATTTGGATCATAGATGGGGGTTGCCAGCAAATGATCGAGGTCCACCACCATGGTAAGAATCATGATCAGCCACGCCTGTCGCCAACGCGGCCTGAATGCGAGCCAGGCAACCGGTCCGGGGACGAGGGCATGCAGTATCAGATGAACGATAGCGCGTGTCATTTCTTCAAAGGCATCAGATTGAATTAGAGCACGCCTGATGACTTGATGCCGCTAGCTAACTCGATTAAAAGCCTCAAGGATATGGTACGGTGTACCGTATAAAATGGGCACACATTTAGCGTAATTGGTGTATATTATTGGCTCCATCGTCGTTTGGGCACACCGGGAAGACCGGTAACCGAAACTTCCTGCTATAGTTAGGATCGTAACTGTCATTCCGGCGCCATTGTCGGGGTCCCTTGTAGGACCCATCAATTAGGACCTAACTACGTGAACAAACCGAGTGTGTTGTTATTGCTGGCTGGATTGCTGGGCTGGCAGCTGGCGATGGCTGAAAAGGCAATTGCCCCTGAGGTGCTCAAGGCCGTCGAAAACGCCATTCCGGGAATGAAGCCTGACCGTGTTAATCCCGCCCCCATCCCTGGCTTGTACGAATTGGTCTATGGTCTGCAAATCGTCTACGTGACCGCAGACGGGCGCTACATGGTACGCGGAGACATAGTTGATCTTGAGAAGCGCGAAAACTTAACCGAAAGTAAGCGTCAAGAGACCCGCCTCACCGCCATCAGCGATCTCGACGAGGATGGCATGATCGTCTTCGCGCCCGCGAAAACCAAATACTCGGTCACTGTTTTTACCGATATTGAATGCGGGTATTGCCGCCGAATGCATCAACAGATAGCTGAATACAATCGTCTCGGCATCACCATCCGCTACCTGGCATTCCCGCGAGCGGGCGTCCCCTCCCGTACCTATGACCAAATGGTCTCAGTGTGGTGCGCCGATGACCCCCAGCAGGCAATAACCATCGCCAAGACCGGCAAACGCGTAGACCCCAAGCAGTGCAAGAACCCGGTACGCCAACACTATGAACTAGGCCAGGCGGTTGGTGTACGCGGTACGCCGACTATGATCTTGGAGAACGGCAAGATAGTCCCCGGCTATGTGCCGCCGCAGCAACTGGTGCAAATGCTTGAGTCGCCAAAATCAGCCACCTTGACTCCCTAAAACTTCCCAATCGTCCAAGCAACTAACCCGGCGCGCTTTCGGCAACGTTGGCCTTCAGCCAGCGATCGTAGACATCGGGGGGCCACAACACCTGAAACCAAGTAATAACGGCCTCAATCTCTTGTGCGTTTAGCCGCTCCTTGTAGGCCGGCATAGCGGGAATGCCGTTTCTAGCCAGCCCGTTCTTGATAATTGCGACCAAGTCCGGCTGAGGGCGCTTCCAATCGTTACCGGTACCATTCAAAGGCGGGGCAGCGGTAAACGTGCCGTCGCTCGGGCTTTGCCAGTCGGGATGGCCTTCTCCCTCAGGCCCATGGCACTGAAGACAATGTTCACGATAAAGGGCGGCCCCACGCGTAAGGCTCTCAACGGAAAAATCACGGCCGGGGGCAGGCGTGGGCGCCGTAGCCATCGCTGTTACTTGGGGTTCTGATTTTACGACTTTGGTGCTTGATTCCTGTCGGTCGCAGGCGACCAGCGCTAACGCGCCAAGAACGCCAAGCATCCAGGTGTGCCTCATGCGCCTTGCCCCATCCATTAGAGTTATAGTGCTCCTATATTAATCAGGGCCTAATACAAATAAAACGATAACACCGACCGCTCGTCGGCCCCCACGGCGTTAAAGTAAGCGCGACCACCCAATTACGCCTAACTACGAAGTAGTCGTCAATCTCTTGAAGGCCTCGTAGTACTTCTCCGAAGTTCTGGCGACCACGTCTGGCGGCAATACAGGCCCGGGCGCCTTCTTATCCCAATCCAGCGTTTCCAAGTAATCACGGACATATTGCTTATCAAAACTCGGTGGGCTCGATCCAGGCGTATAGGTATCCGCCGGCCAGAAGCGCGAAGAATCGGGAGTCAGGACCTCATCAATAAGTGTAAGTGTACCGTCGTCATCAAGCCCAAACTCGAACTTGGTGTCGGCGATAATAATGCCGCGCTCGAGAGCGTGCTCGGCTGCCTCGATATAGAGTTGCAGGCTAATCTGTTTCACCCGTTCCGCCAGTTCGAGGCTGATCAATTCTGCTGCCCTATCGAAGCTAATATTGTCATCGTGATCGCCAACATCGGCCTTAGTCGAGGGCGTAAAAATTGGCTCGGGTAATTTGTCAGCTTGCAACAAACCGGCCGGAAGCTCGATCCTACATACAGCGCCGGTTGCTTGGTAGTCCTTCCAACCGGAGCCTATGAGGTAGCCACGTACGATCGCTTCGATCGGTAACGGTTTTAACTTGCGCACGATCATCGCGCGTCCATCGCGCAGCGTCTGCGCCGCCATCTCAGGTAAAACAATCTGGTGAGCGTCTGATATTAGATGATTAGACACGACGTGCTGCGTCCGACCAAACCAGAAATTCGATAGCGCCGTGAGTACCCATCCTTTACCGGGAATCGGTGTTGGCAGCACAACATCAAAGGCCGACAATCTATCGCTGGCAACTATCAGCAACTTGTCGTCGTCGACCCCATAGATGTCACGCACCTTGCCGCGACTGACCAGCGGGAGCTTTTCTATCTGTGATTCGAACAACACCTCCGATGTTTCGTTCATGCCTATCTCATGTCGGTCTGGCGAGATCGTTAACAAGGGTTCATCTTATATTGCTGCCGCGAAAAGACCAAACTGGTCTCGCTATACACTCTTAACGTCGAGAATTACTATACCTGACGCTCATAATCACAACCAGCTAGATACGCGCAGTGGTCACCAAGCCATCAAACACCATATCTGCGTAGATGTGATTTCCGTCAGCACTCAGATGTATTTGATCCTCGGCGAGGAATGTACCTAGATCTAGTTGCCGCTGCGTCATCATCGATGGTAAGTCAATGCACGATGTCTTCAACTCCTCAGCTATCTGTCCAATGGCAATATTGTAAGGTTCAACGTTGTCTTTATAGCTTTGTCCATTCCCTTGCTCGCCGGATACGACGCCGATGGTATGACTGATGATGAATACACTTCGCCCTTGATGTACGGTAATGATGCGATGAAATTCACGCAGATTCTTTTTGAACTCATCTAGCCCAACCCGGGGTACTACCGCCCAGTCACGCACATTGGCATCGTTAAAACCAAACTGCAGCACTACCACACCGGGCAACACAGGCAAAAGGTCTTCATCCAAACGATCGAAGCCCTGTGCCGAGGTGTGGCCACCAATGCCTAGATTGTGCACCTTGAATCTGCCGGGCTTCCACTCATCCAGCTGAAATTGCAATACCGTCGGCCATCTATCTATTGGTGCAACTTCCGCCGCCTCAGTGATGGAATCTCCAAAACAGATGATGTTCATAGTCTGGATCAGGCTATGCTAGCGCTTCAAGTCCGTCGCCCGTCGCAACGCCGTCTGGCCGAAACGATCCTTTATGGAATCGGTGAGCGTATCGATTTGTCCCTGCTTCTCGCGTTCGGACTCTTCAAAAAGACTAACCTGTCCTGACTCGTCCGCAAAACCACTTACGCCTATTCCTAGAAGACGTACGCCGCGATGCTCGGCAGAAAGATTCTGTTCCAACAACGCTACCACCACACGCCATATTTCTTGGGTTATGTGCGTCGGCTCTGACAGCGTACGCGCTCGAGTTATAGTTCGAAAGTCTGCAAAACGAATCTTGATTTGTACCGTCCGGCCATACAGTTGGTGGCGTCGCAATCTCCGACCGACTTGTTCAGTGAGTTCTAAAAGCCACGATCGCAACGTCTCCCTGTCAGTGATATCTACATCAAAAGTCGTTTCGTGTGATATCGACTTGGCCTCACTATCAGGTACAACAGCGCGATTATCGATCCCGTGCGCAAGTCGCCATAGGTGAGTTCCCACTTTGCCGAAGAGTTTCTGTAGTTCCGCCTGTGACAACTGGCGTAATGCGCCGATTGTATGCACGCCGCGCTTATGTAACGTTTTCTGGGAAACCTTGCCAACACCCCAGAGACGACTTACTGGGAGTGGATCGAGAAATTCCTGCACGTGATCGGGATCGACCACTAGGAAACCATCAGGTTTATCTAAATCGCTTGCGATTTTTGCAAGGAACTTATTCGGCGCAACACCAACGGACGCGACCAGGTTTAGTGTCTCGGCGATTTCGGTCTTGATTTTGTGGCCGATCTGCGCCGACGAACCGAATAAGGCTTCGCTCGCCTTAACATCAAGGAACGCCTCATCCAAAGAGAGCGGCTCGACTAATGGGGTATGACGGTGAAATATCTCTCGAATCTGATGCGATACCTTCGCGTAATAGCTATGTCTCGCCGGCAGCACCACAGCATGCGGGCACAGGCGCCGCGCGGCTGCAGCCGGCATGGCGCTGTGTACACCATATTTGCGAACCTCATAGTTGGCCGCGGCTACCACGCCTCTACCCTCGGGTGTGCCACCAACAATGACGGGTTTGCCTGCTAGTTCGGGTCGGTCACGCTCCTCGACCGAACAATAGAAAGCATCCATATCTATGTGAAGGATCATGCTGCACTCGTGATCTGGAGAACAACGGCTATGGTATCAGCCTCAATGCGATCGCGTCTGCCGAAATCATTGTGTTGTTAATTCAACGGAGTGATTCTTGCGTCCATTGCCGTAGTGGATATCGCGTTTATCCGGTTTTTCAATGCCTTATCCGCCTAAGCGCGCGACGCTGGACTTGTATCCCCGTTCTTGGATAAATTGCATTGGAATAAGCGAGTATTGAATTGACGGAGGATAAACTAGATGAACACACAGGGGCTTGAAAGTACGGCCAAGGCGATAGTCGCGCCTGGAAAAGGCATCCTTGCCATGGATGAGAGCACGCCCACCTGCCTGAAACGATTCGAAACGCTGGGCATCGAATCGACAGAGGAAAATCGGCGCACATACCGAGAGCTGTTGATAACGACAGAGGGTCTATCACAATTCATCAGCGGTGCCATTCTTTTTGATGAAACGATTAGGCAAAAGATAAGTAATGGCACGCTGTTTCCCGACTATATGGCTAAGGTTGAGATCATACCGGGCATTAAGGTGGATACTGGTGCCAAGGATCTCGCTGGCTTCCCAGGCGAAAAAGTAGCCGAAGGATTAGATCGTCTGCGCGAGCGGCTCGCGGAATACGCAGGCCTAGGTGCACGTTTCACCAAATGGCGCGCTGTAATCACCATCGGTGACGGCATCCCCAGTCAGGGGTGTATCGACGCCAATGCGCATGGACTGGCGAGATATGCGGCGCTGGCACAGGAAGCCGGCATGGTACCAATCGTCGAACCGGAAGTACTCATAGACGGGAGTCATACGGTCGCGGAGTGCTATGACGCAACGCATAGTACATTGCGTGCCGTCTTTCGGGAGCTCGCCGGCCAGCGTGTGCACCTTCCTGGGATGGTCCTCAAGGCGAGTATGGTGATCTCAGGATTAAAGTGTCCCAATCGTGCTGGCGTCAGCGAGGTCGCCGAGCACACCGTGCGCTGCCTGCTCGACACGGTACCAGCAGATGTCCAAGGCGTGGCATTTTTGTCCGGTGGTCAGAGCAACGAAGAGGCTACGGCCCATCTAAACGCCATGCATAACCTCGGCAAAGACCTACCGTGGCCCCTGACCTTCTCATATGCCCGCGCCTTGCAGCAACGGCCAATGGAGATATGGCGGGGCGATGCCGCCAATACCGCGGCAGCACAGGCGGCGCTTTATCATCGGGCCAAGCTCAATGGTGCGGCTTCGTTGGGCAATTACGACGAAGGCATGGAAACAGAAGCCGCCTAACACTTCCAACGCCAAGGCGGCACGACGCCATGGCAAGGATTGTTCCGATGTGCATGGATGCACAAGTGCCGCAAGTTCAGGACGAACAGGAGCGGCCTACAATCCTTTTGCATTTCCACCGCCCCTGGCGGTCAGATGCAGGAAGGTACGACTCCAGGGCAAGGATTGTTCCTACAATCCTATTGCATTTCCTCCATCCATGGAGGTCAGAAGGAGGACGACTGCAGGGATGCAGGAGGTAGAGCAACGCAGGGAGCGGTTGCCGAGGTAGAGTTGTGCCAGGAGCAGCAACCGAGAGCAACGCAGGCGACCAGCAGGTGACCTACATGGACGTAGGAAAGTAGAACAATGCAGGAGCGATTGTCGAGATGTCGGAAGTTAGAACAACGCGGGAGCAGTTGTCGGAACGGTTGCCGAGGTAGAATCGCGTCAGGCGACCTGCAAGGACGCAGGAAGTTAGGGCAACGCACGACTCCATGGATGGAGGAGGTAGAACCGCGTCTGGAACAGCAGTCGAGGAGCAGTTGCCGAAACAGCGATCGAGAGGCGCAAAGGTTTTAGACTCAATACTGCATTACACGAGTTACTCTTTGCGTCCTTAGCGTCTTTGCATCCTCGGCTCCGCAGGCGGTACTTTCTGCGCTCGCCATTCCCGGTTCGCTTGACAATTTCGCCGGAAACGAAATTGGACCGCGCCTGAGCGACCCGCAGGGTGCACGCCAGGGATGGCGTGCATCAAAGCCCGGAGCTTGCCTTCCTTCGTTTCGCGATCCTGCTTCACTCGGAAGTCCAAGGCAGACCACCCCTGGTCTGCCCGTTCGGCGGGGCGAAGGTCCACTGGACCTTCGCCTTCTACCGCCTCACCCCCCCCGGACCCTCATCTTAGCCCGCTTCACCCCTGTACCGCTCCTGCGTTGAGTTGTTACTTGAGTTATTACAAGAGCAAGCCCGCTGGATTACACGTCCGGTAGGGCGCCGACGCGCACGATACGCATACTGTTGGTGCCGCCCGGCGCCTTTAGCGGCTCACCGGTGGTAAGGATCACCAGATCACCTTCACGCACAGCACCAAGACTGCGTAACGCATCGACGGTCTGTTTCATGATTTGTGCTGGATCAGTACCGGGGAGAGCGAAGCTGACGGGATAGACACCCCGAAAGAGAGCGACTTTTCTGCACGTCCGTTCGTGCGGCGTCATCGCATATATCGGAACGGTCGAGCTAATACGTGACATCCAAAGGGCAGTGGCACCCGACTCAGTTAGCGTCGCTATCGCCCGCACCGGCATGTGGTTAGCGCTATACATAACTGCCATAGCAATCGCTTCGTCCACGCGTCCAAACTCAATATCGCGACGCTCGCGCGACCATTCTGTTTCACACTGTTTTTCGGTTTCACGACAAACGCGATCCATAGCCAATACCGCCCCGACTGGATAGTTTCCGATCGCGGTTTCTGCTGACAACATCACCGCATCGGTACCATCCAAAACGGCGTTAGCGACATCCGACACTTCAGCGCGGGTTGGAATCGCACTATTGATCATCGACTCCATCATTTGGGTAGCCGTAATAGCGACTTTGTTACGCTCACGAGTAAGCTTAATGATTCGCTTTTGGATAGGTGGTAATGCAGCATCACCAATTTCCACGCCAAGATCGCCACGTGCAAGCATGATTGCATCGGCGGCCTCGATGATCTCATCAATCGCATCGATTGCTTCGACACGTTCAATCTTTGCGACCACACCACCGGTTGCGCCCGCACCATGAAACAATTCGCGCGCTTCATTGACATCCGCCGCCGAGCGTATGAATGACACGCCTAGGTAATCGGCTTCGATCTCGGCCGCGATAGTAATGTCGGCTCTATCCTTTTCGCCAAGTACTTCGGCCGATAGCCCACCGCCCTGCAGGTTGATTCCCTTAGAGTCTGCAAGCTCACCGCCGCTGACAACACGACAACACACTGCCGAGCCGAGTACCTGATCGACCCATAGCACAATGCGGCCATCATCTAACAGCAGCGTCGTGCCACGGCGGACATCTTCGACCAACCTCTTGTAGGTGATACCGACTCGCTCCCCGGTGCCCTGGTCTAATGGCAGGTCCGCATCAAGAATAAAGTTGTCGCCCGCTTGCAGGTCGATACTGCCGTTCCTAAACCTGCCGATACGAACCTTTGGGCCTTGAAGGTCAACCAATACCCCAACGTGGCGCTTGTGGGCATGCGCGCATTCACGTACAGCTTGAGCACGGCGGCGCTGGATTTTGGTATCACCATGCGAGAAATTTAGACGGACAATATCGACACCCGCCTCAATGAGCTTATCTAGAACCTCTGGGTCGTCGGTAGCCGGACCCAAGGTAGCAATAATCTTGGTTTGGCGAAGCACTACAGTTGCGGGCAGGTATCGTAGAACAAAGTCATATATCAACCATAGATGACACAGTTTTTACTGACAACCAAATATTCGAGTCAACCATCATTGCTGGGTAGCGCGTTCTTCCAGGATCGCGACCGCCGGCAACGTCTTACCCTCCAAAAACTCAAGAAAGGCACCGCCACCGGTGGAGATGTAAGAGATCTTGTCGGCGATCTTGTACTTGGCAATGGCCGCCAACGTATCCCCGCCACCGGCAATGGAAAACCCAGGGCTGTCGGCAATCGCGTGTGATAGACGTCGGGTACCGCCACTAAACGGTTCGAATTCGAAGACGCCGACCGGCCCGTTCCAGACGATGGTACCAGCCGCCTTCAGAATTTCGGTAAAGCGCTCGGTGGTCTGGGGGCCGATATCGAGAATCAAATCATCGCCAGCCACAGCATCAAGGGGTTTCAGTTCCGCCGGTGAATCTTCCGAAAACTCCTTACCGCAGACGACATCTACCGGCACTGAAATCTCCGCGCCTCGCGCCTTAGCTTTTTGGCTAAGCCGTTTGGCTTCGCCCACGAGATCAGGCTCGTATAAAGACTTACCCACATCATGGCCAGCCGCAGCGATGAATGTGTTGGCAATGCCACCACCGACGATCAACTGGTCGACCTTCTGTAAAAGCGCGTCTAGCATATTTATCTTTGTAGAAACCTTGGAGCCTCCAACTACCGCCACTATCGGTGGCTCGGGATTATGCAAAGCCTTCGCCAGCGCCTCGAGCTCCGCTACCAACAGCGGCCCAGCGCATGCGATGGGTGCGTACTTGGCAACCCCATGTGTCGAGGCTTGCGCCCGATGTGCAGTGCCGAAAGCATCCATGACGAATACATCACACAGTGCCGCCAGCCGTTTGCTCAAGGCCTCGTCGTTTTTCTTTTCGCCTTCATTGAAACGCACGTTTTCACATAACACGATGTCATCGTTCGACAACATTGCGCCGCTCAACCAATCCTTTATCAATTGCACAGGCCGGCCAAGCAACTGTGATAGCGCATCGGCCACCGGTCGCAGAGAAAATTTATCATCGTAAGTACCTTCCTGCGGGCGGCCGAGATGCGACATGAGCAAGACACGGGCACCAGCGTAAAGTGCGTGCTTGATGGTCGGCAGTGTAGCCCGGATACGAGTGTCATCGGCCACGGCGCCGTCTTTGAGCGGTACATTCAGATCCGCGCGGATCAGCACTCGCTTACCCGCGAGATCAAGATCAGTCATCTTGATAACAGTCATTCGGCCACTCGGCAGGATTCTGCACGTAACGTGCAGAGTTGTAGAACAACGATGAGCTTACTATATCCGAAAGCTCGCAAACCTAAGGTGCATTCATCAACGCAACTGCCACATCGAGCATGCGGTTAGAAAAACCCCACTCGTTATCATACCAAGCCAGAACCTTAACCAGTTTGCCCTCGATAACCTTGGTCAAACCAGCATCATACGTCGATGACACGGCACTATGGTTAAAATCCATGGAGACCAATGGTTGATCATTGTAATCGAGAATGCCCTTGAGTTCTCCCTCGGACGCCTCCTTCATGATCGCATCGATTTCTTCTTTGTTGGTTTCTCTACTACCTACGAAAGTAAGATCGACGATCGACACATTGACGGTGGGCACGCGTATCGAGAAACCATCGAGTTTGCCATTAAGTTCCGGCAACACCAAGCCAACAGCGGTGGCGGCACCAGTGCTGGTTGGAATTTGCGACATGGTGGCGGATCGCCCCCGGCGTAGATCAGAATGGTATACATCATTAAGCACTTGGTCGTTGGTGTAGGCATGGATGGTAGTCATGAGACCACGTTCGATACCGATCTTGTCATGCAACGGCTTAGCCAACGGTGCCAAACAGTTAGTAGTGCAAGATGCGTTCGAGATCACCGTGTCCGAGGCCTTGAGGATGTTGTGATTCACACCATAGACGATGGTGGCATCCACGTCCTTACCGCCAGGAGCGGATATGATTACCTTCTTGGCACCCCCTTTTAGGTGCGCACTGGCCTTTTCCTTGCTCGTAAAAAGCCCGCAACATTCCATCACCAAATCCACGCCCAGGTCGCCCCATGGCAATTTGGCTGGATCACGCTCGGACAGCACGCGAATCCTGTCACCATTAACCACAAGATAGTCGCCGTCGACCTTCACCTCACCATTGAATCTCCCATGCACGGTATCAAATCGAGTTAGATGGGCGTTGGTCTCACAGTTACCAAGATCATTGAGTGCGACAATATTGATTTCATCTGTGCGTCCAGCTTCGTACAGGGCACGCAACACATTGCGCCCAATTCGACCGTAACCATTAATACCAACCTTGATCGCCATAACTAAATCTCCGAATCTTGTGTCATCACTCAGATGGTTTTTGAGCCACGCGCTACTAATTCTGTTGTCGTCTTCGCTACGTTCGCGCCGGTAAATCCGAAATGTTCCATCACGGTATCGCCAGGCGCTGATTCTCCGAAACGATTAATTCCGACCACAGCACCGTTCAAACCGACGTATTTGAGCCAATAATCGGTCACACCCGCCTCCACTGCCACGCGTTTGCTAACAGCTGACGGCAAAACCGCTTCTCGATAATCTGCACTCTGAGAATCGAATACCTGCGTGCATGGCATGGACACCACCCGTGCGCTTATGCCTTTGTCCCCTAAAAGTTTTTGTGCTTCCATGGCTACCCCAACCTCGGAGCCGGTGGCGATGATAATCGCATCCGGCGTAGCGCCATCAGATTCACTAAGCACATAGCCGCCGCGGGCGATGTCAGAAATAGCCTTGTCATCACGGGGTTGGCAGGCTAGGCCTTGTCGTGTGAATATGAGACTGCTTGGTCCATCGCTTCTTTCGATCGCCGCCTTCCATGCCACCGCCGATTCGACAATGTCGCATGGACGCCATAACACCATGTTGGGGATCATGCGTAACGACGCCAGATGCTCGATCGGTTGGTGGGTTGGCCCGTCTTCGCCGAGGCCGATAGAATCGTGGGTGTAAACAAAAATACTATGTGCCGGTATCAGCGCCGACATACGCACTGCGCTACGCGCGTAGTCCGAAAACACTAAGAACGTGCCACCATAGGGAATAAACCCCCCATGTCGCGCGAGGCCATTGAGAATCGCCGACATCGCAAATTCACGCACGCCGAAGTAGATGTAGTTGCCGTCGGGCTCGGTGGCGCTTATGGCCTGCGAGTCTGACCAATTGGTATTGTTTGAACCCGTTAAGTCAGCCGAGCCACCGATTAACTCCGGCAGCAGCGGACCATAGCCGTTGAGTGCCGCCTGTGAGGCCTTGCGGGTAGCCATGGTTTCCCCTTTGGCGGCGACGTCACGGATGAATGCTTGCGATTTCTCATCCCAGTCGGCCGGCAGATCACCGTTGATACGACGTTCGAGCTCGGCCGCAAGATCGGGGTATTGTTGCCTGTAGGCGGCCATTTTGGTGTTCCACTGCTGTTCGTTTTCCGCGCCTTTGGTCTTGGCGTCCCAACCGGCATAGATCTCCGGTGGAATAACAAACGGCGGGTGCTTCCAGCCCAAGTAGTCACGTGCCGCCGTGATCTCTTCTTCACCCAATGCCGCACCGTGCGCTGTGTGTGTCCCCGCAAGCTTGGGGGCACCGTAGCCAATTACTGTCTTACAACAGATTAGACTCGGCTTGGCATGCACCGAGCGCGCCTCGGCGATCGCCTTGGCCACCGCGTCAGCACTATGGCCATCGACGTTGGCGATCACGTGCCAGCCGTAGGCCTCGAAACGCTTGGGCGTGTCGTCGGTAAACCATCCCTCGACCTTTCCATCGATCGAAATACCGTTGTCGTCATAGAACATAATTAGCTTGCCGAGGCCGAGCGTACCCGCCAGCGAACAAGCCTCGTGTGAAATGCCTTCCATCAGGCAACCGTCGCCGGCAAACACATAGGTAAAATGATCTATGACTTCGTGGCCTTCGCGGTTGAATCGGCTTGCCATTGCCCTTTCCGCAATCGCCATGCCCACCGCGTTGGCAATGCCCTGGCCCAGGGGGCCGGTGGTGGTTTCGATTCCAGGTGTGATCCCGTACTCGGGGTGCCCGGGGGTCTTGGAGTGGAGCTGCCGCAAATTCTTGATTTCATCCATAGACAAGTCATAGCCGGAGAGATGCAGCAGGCTATAGAGCAACATCGACCCATGCCCATTGGAGATGATAAAACGATCGCGATTGAACCACTGGGGATTCCCAGGGTTGTGCCGCAGATAGTCACTCCAAAGCACTTGCGCCAGATCCGCCATGCCCATGGGCATACCTGGATGTCCGTTTTTGGCTTTTTGCACCGCATCCATGCTCAACGCTCGTATGGCATTGGCAAGCTCGCGACGATTTGATATCGCGTGTTCTGGTGTTGCTGACATCGGAGATTCCTCGGTTAACAAGTCGTCGGATGCTTGTTATCTCGCGCATACGGCGCCAGAGGGTTCGCATCGGACCAAGTTTGGTCACTCTTGCAACAAAAAACCCTTGGCACAGGGACGCCCATTTTCGCCAAGGGATTATCGACTAGTCATTGCCTAGCAACAACTTACGGCCACTTGCGCCCGCGGTGGTAGTGATTCATCCACACCTATTCTCCCTCAGGGCGTGCGCGGCAGCAATAGGTGTCGTATCGACAGGCAAATTTAAACGAGCCCCTTCCCGCCGGTAAACCACATCCCGCACAGGTTTGGCCCACCACAGATAGCCGTGGTACAGCATTGGTCTACCACGTCAGCGAACAGGACAACAGATATCAACCCAGAACACGAACAGGTGGGCTCGCCCCGAACAGCCGATGGCGTGTATCATCAATCCTTATACATGTAGCTTACATCGACAACCTGCAGCTCGCGACTGGTATCAACATGAGTAATGAATCCTATAGACAACGCGATCTGGACGTGGTGTGGCATCCCTGCACGCAAATGCAGGATCACGAAGGAAACCTGCCACTGCTGCCCATACACCGGGGCCACGGCGTCTGGTTAGAAGACTTTGACGGCAATCGCTACATCGACGCCATCAGTTCATGGTGGGTCAACCTATTCGGACATGCAAACCCACGAATTAATCAGGCCATTGCCGCTCAGGCTGAAAACCTTGAACACGTAATCCTCGCCGGCTGTACCCATGAACCTGTTATTACACTATCCGAAAGAATCGTCTCGCTTACCCCGCCAGACTTGAGCCGTTGTTTCTACGCCGACTGCGGTTCGGCGGCGGTAGAAATCGCCTTGAAGATGAGCTTTCACTATTGGCAGAACTGTGGTTACAAAAACAAAACACGGTTCATCAATATTTCCAACAGTTATCATGGCGAGACTCTAGGCGCCCTTTCGGTTGGCGACGTAGCCATATTCAAGCAGACTTACGCGCCCCTATTGATGAAGACCATTACGGCGAAATCGCCCGATAGCTTCTACTGTGAATCCGGCGAGTCCTGGGAACAGCATGCAATACGAATGTTCGCTGACATGGAAGCAGTACTGGAAAAACATGTGGAAACCACCTGCGCTGTCATTATTGAACCGTTAGTTCAATGTGCCGGTAACATGCGTATGTATCATCCAACCTATCTCAAGCTGTTGCGGCAAGCCTGTGATAAGCATCAGGTACATTTGATTGCCGATGAGATAGCCGTCGGCTTTGGTCGCACCGGCACACTTTTCGCCTGCGAGCAGGCAGGCATCACCCCCGATCTGTTGCTGCTTGGCAAGGGGCTCACCGGTGGGTACCTGCCGTTATGCATCTGCGTGACAACGGAAAAGATCTATGCGGCGTTCTACGCTGATTACACCGAGCAGAAGGCATTTTTGCATTCTCACAGTTATACCGGGAATCCACTGGCCTGCGCTGCCGCACTGGCAACGCTAGATATTTTTGACGAGGACGACGTCATAGAGCAGAACAAGGTTCTGTCAAATCACATGGTAAAAGTATGTCCACGTTTCGAAGACCACCCACACGTCGGTCAAGTGCGTCAAACCGGCATGATTCTGGCGATTGAGATGGTGGCCGATAAGTCCAACCGAACCAACTATCCCTGGCAGCAACGGCGCGGCCTCAAAGTTTATCGCCATGGCCTGTCTCATGGCGCATTACTACGACCGCTCGGCGATGTGATTTACTTCATGCCGCCCTACGTGATTAGCCTTGATGAAATCGATCAGCTAGCGCAAGTAGCTTGGGACGGGATCAATATCGCCACCGCAGACTAACGCAGACAGCGCTTACGGATAAAACACGGTCTTAAGCGCACCCATATCTGGTATGAGCAGCGTTTTCTCCCTCAGTTTCACCGTCGCCGCCACATAGTCGCTCTCCACCGCACCGGCTGCGTTGGGAACGAGATCGCTGTTGCTATCGATGACATGGGGTTGTGGGTCGCGCGTGCTAAGGACGCCAAAAAAACCCCCATCGTCCGCTCCCGGCAATGGGTAGAACACGATAATCTTGGAACGCGGGCCAGGCATGGTAATGGCGCCCGCCAATAATGCCTCAAACGAAACGACTACCACCGCCTTTGTTCGCCAACCGATGACTCCTAACACCCACGGCGGCGCCAGGGGTAAAGGACTCAGCTCACCAACATTGACGACCTCGGCGATGGTTGCACTTGGTACCAACAGCGGGAGCCTGTCGGTTGGAATCTCGATCAAATGAATACTTTGCTGAGGTTGGGCCGCCACGTCGATTAGGCCCCCAAGTCGTGCAGAAACGTCGCTAACACCTTAGGGTCAAAAACGAGGATGGCCTGTGGCCCTCGTACCCAAGCGCCAGAGAACAGGTGACCCGCCGTGGTAGCAGGCCGGCCTAATGGTGTGAATGGTGTGACCTGCGCTTCCCCTTCCGGGAGCAACTGGACCTGGTCAGCAATCAACCCTACCGGCGTCGGTTGCGCCTCCAAGAATATAGCCCGCTCCCAATCATTACGTTGCACGACCTTGAAATCACGATCGAAACAATAGGCCGGCCATCGCGTGCCATCATGCGACCGCCACGCACATACCCGCCCGGTTCCGGTTTCATTTATCTCTAGACTATCGCGTTGGTCGATGGCAACGCTCACACCGCCGGATATCAAATAATATATGCCTGCGAGACTGAAGCGCAGATACTGATTGGAATCTCTCAAGTCCCCGGCCCCAGTCTAAGTGTTAAACACGGACAAGCCGTACGCGTCAGTGGACAGTCTCACGCACTAACAACTCATCGATGTTTTTGAAAAGATCGTCCTCGTGGTAGGGTTTGCTCATATAGAGGTTGACACCTAACTCGAAGGCACGTTGCCTGTGTTTGTCCCCCGCGCGTGATGTGATTATTATTATTGGAATGTGTTCTAGTCGAGGGTCGCCACGTATGCGAGACACAAGTTCATAGCCATCCATACGCGGCATCTCGATATCCACTAGCATGATATCTGCAACATGCTCCTGAAGTTGATCAAGCGCGTCCTGGCCGTCTTTCGCTGTCAGTACTTCCATGCCACGCTTCTGTAGATGCTTACCCGTCACCTTACGCACGGTCAGGGAGTCATCCACAACCATGATAACGGGATGTCGTTTGCTGGGTGGCGCCGCAATCTCGGTCTCTGGCGCGTGTTCCACTTGCATGGCATCGCCGGTCAGCCACAGGCCAACAATATCGAGAATCAACAAGACGTTACCGTCACCTAGTATGGTCGCGCCGGCGACTCCCTTGAGTTCGGTCAGTTGTGGTCCTAGGGGTTTAACCACAATTTCTTTGGTGCCCGCAAATCCGCCTACCTGCATTGCGACTTCTCGGGTACCAATTTTGGCCAACAATATCGCCACCTTGCCGCTACCGTTGCGGGGAGAAGAAATCCCGAGACGCGTGCCGATATGCATAAAGCCATAGACCTGATTGTTATAGGTCAATAGTGGGTTATTGTCCAAAGAGATGTTCAGTTGTTCGGCTGGCGCTTCGACGATGTTCATGATTGCTGACAGCGGCACGGCGAAACACTGCTCACCAACATACACCAATAGCGCTTGCATGATAGACAAAGTCACCGGCAGGTGGATGGTAAACGTCGTACCCTGGCCAGAAACCGTGGCCACCGACATATTGCCGCCCAATTGCTTGACTTCGTTTTCCACTACATCCATACCGACCCCTCGGCCCGAGAGATGGGTTACCTCACGCGCAGTGGAGAATCCGGAGACGAGGATGAATTGGATAAGCTCATCGTCTGGCAACTCTTTATCTTCGCTAATGAGACCATTAGCTATGGCACGGCGGCGAATCGCATCGATATTTAGTCCAGCACCGTCGTCGGAGAAACGGATGGCGATTTCCGTTCCCTCTTGACTAGTATCGATGGTGATGCGCCCGACCGCCGGTTTGCCGGCTCGTTGACGCTCCGCTTCGCTTTCTATGCCATGGTCCAGCGAGTTTCTTATCATATGCTCAAACGGCCCCATCATTCGCTCGAGCACGTTTCTATCAACGTCAACATCCGTTCCCGTTGTCTGTAACTCAACACGTTTGCCGAGTTCACGCGCAGTTTGACGCGTCATGTGCCTAAGCCTGGCCGCCTGAGTTGAAAACGCAATCATGCGCGTACGCATTAAGCCTTCTTGCAAACTGGTGTTAATCCGCGCCTGGTGCTGCAGCACGGTTTCGGCTTCACCGGCAAATGTCTGAAGATTAGTCTGAATCTGGGACAGATCGTGCAGACTTTCGGTCAGACCGCGTGATAGTTGCTGCAACTGAGAATATCGATCGAGTTCGAGTGGATCAAATCCTGAACTCGACTCCGCTTCGTCGGCCTGCTCAGTCTTATAAAGAATCTGCGACTCAGACTGGATATCCAGTTCCCGTAGCTGTTCACGAAAACGTGAAACGTTGCGGTCCAGCTCCCCTAGATTGTCGCGCAGACCGTAGATCTGTTGCTCCATACGCGATCGCGCTATGGTCACCTCGCCGGCGTCGTTCACAAGATCGGTAAGAACAGCCGTTCGCACTCTAACCTGTCCGCGGCGATCTCTCCTTTCGCGCGTCGGCTCCGCTGGACCATCGCCGCGGGATCTGCGCTCGATGCGTTGCCCCAGAATAGCGCTGTCGTCAGACGGTGGCACCGACTCGGCAGCGCGTAGATCTTCAACCGGCATTGCTGCCACTGCGTCAGCGGCTTCTGGCTGGTCTTCGGTCGGCGTTACCACTTCGTCGTCGACCAGCGGTTCACCCGCCAGCATGCGCTGGATCTTGTTGTTAAGCTTATCCATACTCGACAGAGGCTGCGCGTGGCGTATTTGATCGAGGTGCGTGACCAGAGTATCGTGTACTTCGTCGAGCAGATCGAATAATTGCGGAGTCGGTGCTATTTGCTCTTCTTCGACGCGCCTCAACAGATCCTCCGTTACGTGCGCCAAATTACCGACAACCATCGCACTTGCCATCCGTGCGCCACCTTTTAGGGTGTGCAAGGCGCGCTTCATCTCTTCGACCGCCTGAACTTGAGTTTGATCGGCGCGCCATTGCATTAACGATTCATCGATCACCGCGAGAAGATCAGTCGCCTCTTCCAAGAAAACATCGACAAGCTCCGCATCAATATCCTCGTCGATGATTCCAACCGGTGCAGGGGCCCGTTGGGGCGGCGCACTCGGTTTGCGGCGCTCAACGATGCCAGGGGCTGCTTCAGGTTGCCCCTGCGGTGGCGCTGCGGCTATAGGCCCTTCGGAAGATTCGGGCCCAGGTAGGCGTATCATCTCATTGCGCGCACGCCGACTAAGTGCTTGAAATCGATCGCGCACGTCGCGGGCCGTGGTCGCGGACGCATCATCGAGGTGGGTCAGCAAACTACTTATGCACACCACTAATTCATCCAACAACGCCAGGTTCGGCCGTTCCAAGGGATGTCGCGCCACATCCAGGGCCTGCATTACCCGCTCCATTTCGCCGCAGGCCTCCGACATCGAACGTAGGCCGACCGAATGCGCGCCGCCGTGCAGTGTGTGAACCGTGAGCAGTAGATTCGGCGACACCATGCAGCTGCCGCCGGCCTGCCGACACGTCGCGATCTCCTTTTGCACCGTACGCAGATGTCCCTCTGTCTCACTGATGAAGATCTGCCGCAGAGTCGGCTCAAGCTCAGCAAGGATGGATTCGACGTCCGGACTGGGCGCGGGTTCATTCGGGACCGCTGCTACAAGGGTTGCATCATCGGGTACGGGCTCGCTGGACACAGGCTCGTCGATGGCCACGTCGTCGGGCGTGGGTGTTGGCGGTACGGTCTTCGGCGCCGATGCTGCCACCGGAAGCTCACCACTTGCAAGCGCGTGCGCGCGCTGACGTAAAGATTCAATGTCCTCACTAGGCGCAGCACCACCTTCCAAATGATCAACCATTGCCGGCAGCACATCCGTAACCTTGGCCACCAGATCAAAAACCGCATCGGAATGGGTAATCTTACCGTTGCCAACCTTGTTTACGAGATCTTCGACCGCCCAGCCAAGTTCAGCTATCTCCAAAGCACCAACCATTCGACCGCTGCCTTTGAGGGTATGGAAGCCCCGCCTGACCTCTGCCAATGCGTCGGCGTTGCCGGGATCGTTACCCCAGACCGGAAGTTCCTTATTTATAGTTTCCAATACCTCACGCGCCTCCTCGATAAAGATCTCGATCATCTCCGGGTCGAGGGCTAGGTCGGGCGCGGCTGATGCTGGGGGTGGTGAGACCTCGGCGCCCGGCGCCGATTCCGGCTTGGGCGCTGGTATCTCGGCTTCGATCTCTTCAACGGCTGGCTCAGCGTCATCCGCCGTGGGTGCCTCAACAGGTTCAGACACCATCTCGACTTCATCAACCGGTGGCGTCGGCACCGGTTCGTTGGCTGTGACTGAGGGCGGTGCCATATCGGCAGCGACCTCGGTAAGCTCAGCCGCCGTGGCCTCAGCGATCTGCGTGAGTTCAGCTGTCTCAGTACCACTCACCTCAGCCGGGACAGTGCTAACCGGTTCGGTCGCTACCGCGACCTGCCCCGCGTCCATAACCAGGTGCTCGCGCGAAAGCGCCACTATCGCGTCCACCGAACGCTTGAGGGTCTCGCTGATTTCTCCAGAAAGCTGGCTTGGGTCCTCGGCCAGGATGGACAGCAAGGTGCCAGTCTCAATGCTGATCCGTTCAATCTTTTCGTGCCCCTGGGCCTGCGCAAGTACGGTGACATGCTTGAGGAGCTGTTGTAACGCGTCTGCCGTTTCTTGATTCGTTGGATCTTCAATCCATAAGCTCAGATTGCTTTGGATATCACCGATCAGCGTACTCGGATCGAGCTCGCCCGTCTCCGCCACTCTGATCGCCACGTGTATGTCGTTGATGGCCGCATCCATAAGATCATCGATGTCTGCGCGACCTAATTGCAGAGCTTCGGCGTGTGCCGACAAGGTGCCGATGCACACGGCCAGGGCATCCATCACCGCATGATTGGGTATTAGCGTGCCGGCATGAATCTCGTCGAGGCGAGCACCGATGACCTCGGCAAGTTCGAGCGCCCGCGCCTCACCCAAGATCTGGAAAGCACCGTGTATTTGGCCCATCTGGTCCGGAATCTCGGCGAGAGGGCTAAGGTCAGTCGTATCGGCCGCAAATGTCTCTACTGCTTCCTCGACCTTGGTCAGGTTAATGCGGATTTCGCTGGCGACGATCCCCACCAGTTCGGCAAACTCGGTATCGGATACCTCCGACACTTCAATGCCGTCAACATCGGGAACCTCACCACCATCTGCTTCAAGCAGACCATGCAACCCCTTGGTCCAGTCTTCAATCTTCGACTTCCAGCTCGGCGCCCAAATGTCACGCGCGCAGTTCTCAACCAACAACAGCGAATGCGCCATGCGCATAGAGACTTCCTCGGACGCCTCAAGCTTGCCGTTTACCACCGCCTCGGCAACGCCCTTTAGTTCATCGATCAACCGCTTAAGGGTGGGAATGCCCAAGAGATCCATCGTACTCGACATCTTGCGAAGCAAGTCGAGTAGTGGCTCCAGTGAAGTAACGCCCTCTTGATCGGCATCGAAGTAAGCTGCGAGCAGCTCTTGTGCGGATCGCGTCTCTTGCCCCAGCGCCGTGGATACGGAACGAATCGTATCTGCTTCCGGTACCTCGACGGTCTGCCCATCCTCACTAACCGCCCAGCCCAATAACGTATCAAGATCGAATGCGCGGCGGAGCTGCGTAACTTTGGGTCCGTCGGATTTAACCGCGCCAAGTTGAAACAACATGGCTTTGACGAGGGACTCCGAGGTATTGCGCAATACGCTTTTTTCGGTGCCGTCTATTAGTTTCTTGATTTGCTGGTCGAGTCGGGCGACAAGTTTTTTTCGTTCGTCTCCGGCATCCAGTTCGTTCGCACCTAACGCCTCAAGCAATCCGCTCGCGACCCAAAATAACTGTTCGACCACACCGACCGGGGCGTGGCGCTCAAGCTCCGCGACCGTCGCTGCAATCGACTCCAGTGACCTCGCGTCACTGGTGTCGCGCAACCAACTGAGCAGAGCAACTTGAAACTGTGGTCGCAGCTTTTGCGCCAGCTCGGCGTATTCGGGTTCGCTCGGTTTCGATTCGTCGTCATCGTGCCGTGGCGGTCGAACGGACAAATCGGGCGTGAATAGTTGATCCTCAGAAACGCGCTCAGTTTTGCGCGCATCGCGAAATTCATTGATCGTTGGGAGCAACCGCAGCGGCGCGTCCACCTGGCCAAATTGCAATCCGCCGAGATAATCGGGGAGCAGCAACATTGCGCGCGTGAGCAGCTCCAACAGATTTTCATCCCCGTTGATCTTTTCTTCTAGGATATCCTCAGCCAGTGCCTCCGCTTCGCTGGCTAACAACGCGGCGCCATCGAGCTCGACCATCTGCAGGGTACCGACCACTTGGTGTAAGTGGGTGACGCAGAAACGCAGACGAGTATCGTCAGAAGGATTCTCGGCGAACGACTCAAGCGCGAGGTGCGCTTGCTTCAAGCTCTCGTCGATTTCGGATTTGACCCAGCCGAGAGTGCTCGGATCAATTTGACTACTCGTGCTCATAGAAAACCATTAACCGCCCGCACCATATACCGCTGCATCGATCGGCGTAGCTTCCACCGCTTCAAAAAGGGTGCTTGCTGCGCCATATGGCAGTCTCAAGCGGGCAACTTGAAGCCTGCTACTGAGGCTTGTAGTTCGCGCGCAAGGTCGGTAAGTTTACCGATAGATTCGGCCGTCTGCCGGGTACCCGACGAAGTCAAGGTTGTGGTCTCGCTGATCTGAGCCATGCTTCCAGATACGCTTGTTGCAGTTTCAGACTGTTCAAGCGCATCATGCGCAATCTGTACAATAAGATCCGACAGCTGCTCGGAAACGGACTCGATCTCACCCAGCGATTGGCCGGCGGTATCTGCCAGCCGCGTCGCGTCGACCACGCCGATGGTCGCTTGCTCCATCGATGCCACCGCCTCGTTAGTATCAGTCTGAATCGTCTTCACGAGACCGGAGATCTGCTTGGTCGCTGCACCGGATCGTTCCGCGAGGCGCTGGACTTCGTCGGCCACGACCGCGAACCCGCGCCCTGCTTCACCGGCCATGGCGGCCTGGATCGCAGCATTGAGTGACAGGATGTTGGTCTGGTCGGCGATATCGTTGATAAGCTCGAGAATCTCACCGATCTGCTGCGAGCTTTCACCAAGACGCTTGATGCGTTTCGCGGTCTCCTGTATTTGCTCGCGCATTTCGTCCATACCACGGATCGTGTTTTGCACCGCCTCAGAACCCCGTTTCGCGGTAGTCACTGATCCCTGCGCAACTTCGGCTGAATTTTCCGCGCTTTGTGACATGTCTTGCATAGTCTTGGCCATCTCCATAACACGGTCCGTGGTTTCGGTAATCTGCGCCGCCTGCTTGAGCGTCGCCTCGGTAAGCTCGGTGGCCGTTTGCCGACTGCGCTCTGACTCGACTGCCACTTGTTGCGCCGCATTCTTGATGCGATACACAAGGTTGCGCATCTCTCTCACAGCGAAGTTGATCGAATCGGCGATAGCACCGGTTATCTGTTCCGTAACTTCAGGCTGAATCGTCAGGTCGCCATCGGCAAGGTCACCCATTTCATCGAGCAACTTTAGGATGGCGTCCTGGGTCGTGCGATTCTGCTCGGCATTGGCTTGCGCACGACCTTGTTCATCGCTGACGAACTTCCAGCCCATCAAACCGAATAAAGCAAAACCCAAGGCCGCCAGACCGATGGTTAGAGGGGTGAGCCACTTGCGTGATTCTGCCAGCGAAGTATATTCACCGACCAGATCTCTGGCTTTCGTCAGCAATACATTGCTCGATTTGAATACGGCGGCGCTGGCCTGCAGCGCGGTAATGTGCTGATCAGCGTGGTTCAAAATGCGATCCACCGGCGGGGCCATCTTTGCAAACACGTCGTTGGCCTGCCTAAGCTTCGCTTTTACGGCTGGCGGCGCACCTTGATTCAATGTTGCTAACATAAATCCATAAAGCTCGCTATTCTCAGACAAGTTCGAGACGGCATCCAAGGCACTGGCATCGCCGGCCACAACGAGCTGCACGTCCTGTTTGATAAGCTCACTTAGAAATCTCTGCTGGTAAGCGAGCTGCTCCTTCTGCGCCAGCCCGGCATCACCCGCCGCCATAACCACGTTGTCTGAGGCATCCCACAGTTCATCGCTCAGCCCCACAATCGCGTCGATGTCCGTCTTCATCATTAGCATGCCCTGCTCATGCTTGAGGATGCGATCTACGTTGGCGCGAATGCCTTTACTCCCGGACCAAAGGTCTCCAAGAGCATTCAAGGTAGGCTTGACGCTGTCGGGACTTGGTGGAATTCCAAGCTTGTCGTCACCATTCTTGAGTACGTTAACGATGGCCTCAAACTGATCACGAGACGCCCTCAATGTTTTGAACGCGGCTTCTTGTCCGCGCATGGCCTCGCGCGCATCCTTGGCCAACCGCTGCGACAGCATCAATAACTGACTCGACTGCCCGACGTAAATTGCAGTTTTGTCAGCTTCTTTGCCGATGTAAAAAAGCAGCCAACCAGCGGCGAGGACCGACAAAACAAGGAAAACGCCCAATACCGGCAAGACCGTTGTCGGTAGGCTTGCAAGTAGCGATAAGCCCAACGCTTTTCGTGGACCTTCTTCGATGTCAATGTATTCACCGGTCTCGTCTATACGAATCTCCTCGGTAGAAAGATCGACAACATCCTCCGAGGGTTGTTCTAGCGCAGTGGTTTTGTCTGCCCGGGGTAGTTTTACGATTGCCATAATTTAAACCTCGTCTCCAACGAGACCTAACGTTATTTTGGAACGTCCAGCTTGAATGCCACTGTATCCTCACCGTTCACGGTGCTACGCGGCGACGTGCATAAAGCTGCTATTAGCCGCCAATGCGTACATATCAAATACACCCCACAGCACGTTGTCACGCAGAAGTGCGCCACGCAAATAAGGTACCACCGGATCGTCAAAATTCGATGTGTCTTGACGTTCCTCTGCTTCATCGAAATGACGCAAACCTAACACCTCGTTCACCAACACGGCAGCATTTAGGCCATCGACATTCATGACTAGCATTCGTGCTTTGTCATTCTCAAATACCGGCTCTTTACCAAAGAACTCGGCTAGATCGATTATCGTAAGCAGGTTACCGCGAACATTAGCGATCCCCTTTATCCACGACTTGGTCCTCGGCACCGGTGTCATTACCGGATACGGCATTAGCTCTACCACATGCGCGATAGGTGTCACCAGGTGTAGGTCGCTCAGCCGAAATCCAAGTCCGGTCCATAGCAAAGGGCCCTTAGTCTCCTCAGGGAGCGTCGGCGCACTCTCCAGCATCGCCCGCTCCATTTCACGAAGCAGCGAGAGAGGATCCTGGGCAGACACGTGCATGGTTATAGCCCCTTTATCTTGGCACTTAACTCCTTCGCGGTAATCGGTTTAACAATATAATCCTTCGCGCCCTGGCGTAGGCCCCAAGCCTTGTCGGTTTCTTGGCCTTTCGAAGAACACAGAATAACAGGAATGTTCGCGGTATCGGGATCCTTGGTGATCACTCGCGTCGCTTGAAAACCGTTCAGACCGGGCATCACTATATCCATTAATATAAGGTCAGGCTTTTCAGTTTTTGCCTTATCCACGCCTTCTTCTCCACTATTAGCGGTGGTAATGGTATAGCCGAGCTTAATTAGGATTTCTGTCATCATGTGCTGGTCGGTTGGCGAGTCATCGACGATAAGTACTTTGTTAATTGCCATACGCTTAATCTAACCCTGATTTCTGTCCTTCGAATGCACCTGCCCGCTAGTGCACATACTTATTGATAACACCGATCAGGTCCTCTTGCGTAAACGGCTTATTGACGTGTTCCTCCGAACCGGCAATGCGGCCACGCGCGCGATCGAATAACCCGTCTTTGCTAGAAAGCATAATGACCGGTGTACCCTTGAACTGCTTATTATTCTTAATCAATCGGCAGGTCTGATAACCATCGAGACGCGGCATCATAATGTCCACAAAAATGATGTCCGGTCGGTGATCGGTAATGACCGACATTGCCTCGAAACCGTCTGCCGCCGTAAGAACCTCATAACCCGCTTTCTTTAGCAATGCTTCCGCGGTTCGACGAATTGTATTGCTATCGTCAATAATCATCACCTTGATACCCACACGAATCACCCTCTTCGACTCACCAAAACGAACGCGCCCGCGAATGCCAGGCATAGTGGACGCTTTGAATGCAGATTCTTCATTTTGCCGTATAGGCTAATGATTTGTTAGCATAAATACTGCTTGAAATCCATGACTCCGCCATCTACGGGCAGACTGCTGGTCACCGCCGAAACCCCTCATTGTAAAATATAGACAACGATTACGTCTTTGGTTATGGGCGACCGCAGAAACCGGCCAATCACCGCTGGCCTCACCTAATGAATAATTGCAGAAAACATGCCAAAGTGATGTTTTTTGGCCTTGGGTGGCTGAGACACGCTTTTTGCCTGCATCGCCTCGGAGGGTCGTCGCCCTGTCTTGGCGTCGGCGAGCAATCCAATTAGCGACCAATGCCTATGACCAAGATTGGCGTTGTTATGGATCCCATCGGGACCATTCATGCCTATAAAGACACCACCCTGGCCCTATTGCTAGAGGCCCAACGGCGCGGCTGGGACCTGTATTATATGGAGCAAAACCATCTATTTATGCGTGATGGCAAGAGTTTCGCCCATATGTATCCGCTTCGCGTCAAGGACGATAACACCGATTGGCACGAGCTCGGAGACCCAAATACTCAACCACTATCATTTCTCGACGTGATTTTTATGCGAAAAGACCCACCATTCGACATGGAGTACGTCTACACGACCTACTTGCTCGAACAGGCGGAACAAGAGGGTGTGTTGGTGGTGAACAAACCCCAGAGCCTGCGAGACGCCAACGAAAAGATGTTTACCGCCTGGTTTCCACAGTGCCTGCCTCCCACCTTGGTGACCCGCCAAGATGCTCAGATACGGGAGTTCCTGGACCAACAGGGAGATATCATCCTCAAACCGCTGGGTGGTATGGGCGGCACCTCGGTATTTCGGCTGCGTCAGGGGGATCCCAATGTCGGCGTGGTGATTGAGACCCTAACTGCCCATGAAAGCCGCTTCGCCATGGCCCAGCGCTTCGTACCCGAGATTGTCGACGGTGACAAACGTATATTGCTGGTAGACGGTGAGCCCATCCCCTACGGTCTGGCGCGGATGCCGCCGCCTGGGGAGACACGCGCTAATCTCGCAGTCGGCGGCAAAGGGCACGGTGTGGCGCTCAGCGATCGCGACCGATGGATCTGCGAGCAGGTGGCTAGTACCTTGAAAGAAAAGGGATTATTGTTCGTGGGCCTCGACATAATCGGGGACTATCTGACTGAAATCAATGTGACCAGTCCTACTTGTATCCGCGAGCTCGACGAAATATATGACATCAACATCAGCGCCAAGCTGATGGATTGTGTCACCGCCCGGCTACAAGCCCCTAGCAGCTGAAAAAGCCGTTGAAGATTATATAATTAGATTATGGGGCGGGTTGGGATCGTTGGCACCGATGCGAGATCCCAAGGTCGCACGCTCAGGTTATACACACGGCCTATTTGGCTAGGTTGACAAGTATTGGCAGTGGCGCAGGCAGTTTCTGGATTTTCCAACAATGACCAGCTAGGTCTGAGCTTCTTTGGCTCAGTATTGCTACATCTCGTCATAATACTAGGGGTGACTTTCGTCGTACCCAAGGTACGTGAAGTCTATGGATTACCCACCCTGGAAATAATCCTGGTTCAGGCGGAAAGTAAGGACGCACCGGATGACGCCGAGCTTTTGGCGCAGGCTAACCAGGCCGGCGGGGGCACGGCGGAGACCAAGGAAAACGCGCGCAACCCCATACCCGTGCGCGAACTGGGGGAAGCGAACCTAGATGTCCCCATTATGAAACCACCGCCACAGCCCCAAGTAACGTCACCCAACGAATCGATGGAGCTGATGACGAAAGAACAAGCCGCCAATGCCATCGAGCAAACAGAATCGAAACCAGAGGCGACTGAACGCCAAATTGCGCCCGAGAATCTTGGGCTGGTCACGCGACCCGCTATCGCCTTAGAGCGGGCGCGGCTGATCGCTGAAATCGACCAGGGTTGGAATGCCTACCAACAACGCCCCCACCACAAATACCTGAATGCCCGTACCCGCGAGTACAAATACGCTGTATATATGACCGCTTGGCAGGCAAAAGTAGAGCGGGTCGGAAATCTCAACTATCCGGAAGAAGCCAAGAGACGGGGGCTATCCGGTCAGTTGCGACTCGATGTCGCACTCAACTCAGATGGCTCGGTTAATGCTGTTGTCGTGCGTAAGTCCTCGGGTTCCACGCTTTTGGACGATGCAGCCAAACGCATTGTCTACCTGGCATCACCGTTTGCGCCATTCCCCAGCGATATCCGTAAGGAAACGGATATCCTTCATATCATGCGAACCTGGCGTTTCAACGAAGGTGCTCTGACGGGATACTAGTCCACATCCCTCCGACTCTCGGGACTCATTGGCCTTTCCTTGTAGATGATCGAAGCGGTCCTTGCGTGCGACCTCCGGCTGCAAGATACTACTCCCGGTATGAATGATTCTACAGCGTTTTCGAATCACTTCCTGATCGCGATGCCGAGCCTCGCGGACCCTAATTTTTATCGAACTGTTACGCTAATCTGCGAGCACAGTAGCGAGGGTGCGATGGGAATCGTGATCAATCGTACCACCGATCTTGCGATCGGCGACATCTTGCAACAGATGGGAATCGACACCGATCACACAAATCAGCGCACGTTGCCCGTGTACCTCGGTGGGCCGGTGCAGACCAATCGTGGATTCGTGCTGCACGAACCACTTGGAAGTTGGGAGTCAACATTGTCGATTACCGACACCCTGGGCATATCAACGTCACGCGACATTCTTGCCGCGATCGGCGAAAATCGCGGACCGGACAAGTGCTTGGTGGCGTTGGGATACGCTGGCTGGAGCGCCGGCCAACTTGAGCGCGAAATAGCCGAGAACTCTTGGCTCAATGCACCCGCCGATCGCGATATTCTCTTTAGCATGCCAGTTGAACAACGCTGGCACGGCGCGGCCAAGTTGATGGGGGTAGACGTTTCCACCATTTCGGACGAAGCTGGGCATGCTTAACCTCAATATGCGTCGGCTATGCCAGCCCTGACCTTTCTGGCATTTGACTACGGCAAAGCATCTATCGGTGTAGCAGTCGGCAGTATAGTGTCCGGGCAGGCGCAGGATGTCGCCACAGTCAAGAGTGTCAGCGGTCAACCGGACTGGGGGCACATCTCAAACCTTGTCCAGGAGTGGCGGCCACAGGGTTTTGTCGTAGGTCTGCCCTTGAACATGGACGACAGCGAAAATCCTACCACGCGCGCCGCTCGCGAATTTGGTAATCACCTTGGTGACCGTTACAATTTGCTCGTACACATGGTCGACGAACGGCTAACAACCGTCACGGCAAGACATAGTCTCGCGCAATCTGCGGTACCGATGAGGCGTCACAAGTCCAGACTCGACAGAGTGGCCGCACAAACCATTCTACAAACCTTTCTCGATGAGCAAACCAGGGCGGATCTTAAACGAGAACCTTGACATAGCTCAGGCGTTGTCGCGCATGGCAGAAAAACTTCGGCCTCTACTTGCGCGCGACCCCGTAATGATCGGGATCCATACAGGTGGTGTTTGGGTTGCCCGACGACTCCATGAACTACTAAATTTGCAAGAGCCGTTGGGCACACTTGATATTTCGTTCTACCGAGACGACTTCACACGAATCGGAATACACCCCGAGGTCAAGGCCTCCGAGTTACCGGTGAACATCGATGAACGTCACGTGATTCTCTGCGACGATGTCCTACACACCGGACGCACTATCCGCGCCGCCTTTAACGAAATCTTTGATTATGGTCGTCCCGCTTCAGTAACACTCGCGGTGCTCATCGATCGAAACGGGCGTGAGCTGCCAATCCAAGCCGACGTCATCGGCCATCCAATAGATCTGAGAAAAGGTGAGCACATCAAGTTGATTAGCGATTCACCCGACGGGGTCGGCAGGCTAACACTTGAAATTCAAGAGGTCGGCGAGTGACAGAAGATCTTCAATTCGATAGTCACGGATTACTACACCATTTCCTGACCATTGAAGGTTTAAGTCGACAAACCCTTCTTCAGATTCTCGACACGGCTGAATCGTTTATGTCCGTCGGCGAACGCGAGATCAAAAAAGTGCCGTTGTTACGCGGCAAGACAGTTGTGAACCTATTTTTTGAATCAAGCACACGCACACGTACGACCTTCGAAATAGCTGCCAAACGCCTGTCGGCTGATGTAATCAACGTCGATACAAGGGTATCTGCCACCAACAAAGGTGAAAGCCTGCTCGATACCATTCGCAATCTAGAAGCCATGCATACCGACCTGTTCGTGATACGCCATAGCAAGAGCGGCGCCGCGTATCTTGTAGCCCAACACGTACCGCCGCATGTACGGATCATTAACGCTGGCGATGGCAGTCATGCGCATCCGACACAGGCGATGCTAGATATGTTCACGATTCGGCGCTACAAAGGCTCGTTTGAAAATCTCAAGGTGGCGATTGTCGGCGATATTCTGCATTCGCGTGTCGCACGCTCGCAGACGCATGCGCTAACAACCTTGGGAGTGCCAGAAGTGCGAGTGATTGCCCCGCGGACCCTGCTACCAACGGCGGTAGAACGCTTAGGTGTGCATGCCTATACCGATATGCGCGCAGGACTTGAAGGTGTCGACGTCATCATTATGTTGCGCTTACAACGTGAGCGCATGCAAGGCGCGCGAATTCCTAGCGAGCAAGAGTTCTTCAACCTTTACGGGCTCACTGCCGACAAGCTTCGCCTGGCCAATAAAGATGCCATCGTCATGCATCCGGGACCCATGAACCGTGGTCTCGAGATAGATTCGGCGGTTGCCGATGGGCCGCAGTCGGTAATTCTGCAGCAGGTCACTAACGGTATCGCGGTACGCATGGCGGTGATGGCAATCATCATGGCCGGCAAAGCCAAACAGGAAAAACCCGAGCAGTCTTCGATCAGGAAACATGCCTAATGGGCCTTGCGATCCAAGGTGGCCGCCTCATCGACCCCGCCAATAACGTTGATGGAAAGAGGGATATTTTTATCAGTGATGATGGTTTCGTAGTGGCGGTCGGAAAGAAGCCTGACAATTTCGAGATTGCCAGAACCATAGACGCCGTTGGCAAGGTTGTGTGTCCGGGCCTGGTCGATCTGCGGGCTCGGCTGCGCGAGCCTGGCCTCGAATACAAAGCGACGATTGAAAGCGAAGCACGGGCGGCCGTCTCGGCCGGCATCACAACGTTGTGCTGCCCACCCGATACTGATCCGGTGATCGATACGCCGGCTATGGCGCAAATGATTCAGCATCGGGCCTGGCGTTTTGAACTCGCATTTATTCATCCTTTGGGCGCACTAACGCGTGGGCTGGAAGGTGAAGCGTTGACCGACATGGAGGCGCTAGCCGAGGCCGGTTGTGTGGGATTTACTAATGCGCTAAGGCCCATCACAGATACACTGGTCATGCGCCGAGCGATGGAGTATGCGACGAGCTTTGACCTGACGGTTTTTTTGCATTCAGATGACCCATGGTTGCACGGCGACGGTTGTGTACATGAAGGTGAAGTCGGTACCAGGTTGGGCCTGCCTGGTATTCCCGAGGCAGCCGAAACCGTTGGCGTTGCCCGAGATTTGGCGTTGATCGAACAAACCGGGGTGCAGGCCCATTTCTGTCAACTGTCGAGTAGCCGTGCGTTAGATATGGTGGCGGAGGCGCAAAACCGCGGTTTACCGATTACGGCTGATGTCACGGCGCATCATCTGCATCTCACCGAGCACGACATTGGATTCTTTAACACGCAATGCCACGTACTTCCTCCATTGCGGAGTTCGCGCGACCGCGAGGCCTTGCGACAGGCGCTAAAAAGTGGCGTGGTCTCCGCCGTCTGTTCCGATCACCAACCCCACGAACCGGATGCCAAACTTGCACCGTTTAGTGATTCGGCCCCCGGCATCTCGGGTTTGGAGACCCTGCTGCCATTAGTCTTGAAGCTGGTCGATGAAAAGGTGCTGTCATTAAGCAAAGCCGTCGCCAGCATCACCTGTCGGCCGGCCGATATCCTTGGTATCGACAGTGGGCACCTGGGCATCGATGCGACCGCCGACATCTGTATCTTCGACCCGGACAGTTGGTGGAGCTTATCCGAAGATAAGATCGTCAGCCGTGGCTTGAATACACCCTTCTTGGGATGGGAATTCTGTGGTCGCGTGACGCATACCTTGGTCGGCGGACAAGTGGTGTTTGAATTAGAAAACGGTGCTTAATGAATTCTGTGTCGGCTACGCCGACAATCTACTACCGGGGCGCCGGCCCGGCGAAAGGCGCAAAAAAAGACTCACGGTTCACGCCTCACCGTGGCAAACCCGATAAATTGCTTCGTCCTGAGGGCCGCTAGCGTCTAACTGGGTGAAAAACAACAAAACTGGTCTTGCCTCAGCTTATCAGGAAGTTTACCTTACATTGACATCGATTACGCAGCGGGGCTCCAGAATTGAAACCGCGGAGGGTATTACAATGAAATTCTTGCTAAAGGATAAGAGGAAGTTCAACTGGGTGGTGCTGATGCTGCTTGGCATGATTATGATAATCGGCGCGGTAGTCTTCTTACTCTAGACGCCAAAGCGGGCAGGTGACACACCCTAGTCGGGGGCAGGTGTTGTTCGGGTTAGATAAGGAACGTTCTTAGCACTACCCTTCTCTGAGGGCCATAGCTCATATTGCTTTTTCTTGGAATGCTCGTTCGTGACTGGTCTGTCATGAATGCCGTCAAGTCCTGCAGTACCCTCACGCCTCTAGTCCTGGCCCATGCCGTCTTTGCCGCTGCATTTGCCGGATGACAGCGTAGCCGTTACCGCAATCTGATGAATAAATGTCGCTAAGAACTGGTTGCTGGATCCGCCCATTATGACATCGGCAGAGGCTAGTATGACTGCAGCCAATCGTGACTCCATGTAGAAGCTCGTCGGAACGTGCTAGTCGTGCACCGACATAACCTGCGAGACTCAAAACTTCAGCTCAACGATCACGACCCTAGGATAGGGAGGGGTTGGCTTAATCGCGCGCACGCTGCCACCACACCGAAGTCCCGTCCAACCGAAAACGCCGGCAGAAAGCCGCCCTAAGCCCACCCGGGGTACCCCGCCCCCAGATAACTTGGCTTGGTCTTTGCATGCCTCTACAGCTATTTTCTTCGTATTGGCCGCAACCGTAGAACTGCTCAACACCAGGCGGATTCGCGTTGGCGCTGGGCGCAGCCCAGGTGGGTGCCAGCCGTCGAGACAGGGTGTGTAGCAATGAGGCACAAAAAGCCGGCAATCGCAGGCTACCCAGGGCCGGATGGGCCAACGGGGCAGAGGTATCTCCAGCAAGATTGCCTCGCTACCGGCCGTGAGGAATCTGACCTACGCCAAGGACCCAGCCAGCGCAAAGAAGACGAACAATACGCCGCGCTGAAGGCAAAGCTCAAATCAATCCAAGCTTTGATAGAAACAGTGGCGCGGAAGGTCAGCATATCGGCAAGGGGTATTGTAAAAACAGGTTTCTGGAAAACAACCTGGTTCATTGGGCTGGCGGTTACCCTGTGCTTTGTCCTCGCTACGGACACGGATCCACTACGTCGCCTCGAGTGGAAGGCTTATGACCTAGGCATGCGGTTTTCCTCAGTACGTCCCGCCAATGAAAAGGTCGTGGTGATTGCGATAGACGACGCCTCACTTGACAAGTTTGGGCCATGGCCATGGTCGCGCGACATCCTTGCCGAGGTCAACACCCGTCTGGCAGCTGCACGCCCGGCAGTTATCGGCTACACGCTTTCTTTTGAGTTACCCCAGAACCGACGTGGGCTTACCGTTCTGCGAGAACTACGTAAAACCCACAGGAAGGCGCTTGGTAAAAGAGCAAGCTTGCTGCTTCAGAAGGTGGTGACGCGGCTGGACACCGATAAAAGCTTGGCAGCGAGCTTCAAAAGAGCAGGCAATGTGGTGCTCGCCATCCCATACCACTCCGTGGACAAACCAATTTCTTCCGTGCCCGACTTGCCAAAGTCGCTGCGCACACATTTCTTGGACGACGTTAGGGGTCGCACAGATACATCTCTTAATGACTGGCTGAGATTCATGCATCCCAATCGCGAATTTGTCGTCGACGAGCTGTATACGCCGCCCTCCGTGATCGGGCGCTCGGCCATCGGGCTAAGCGTAGGGACGGAGCACCTGCAATCGCACGATAGCGTAAAAACTATGCCTCTGGTTCTGTCGTATGGTGACCAATATCTTCCTTCGTTTCCTTTGCTCATGACCGCCCACAGCTTGGGGTTGAGGCGCACCGATATCCAAGTAGAGTTGGCCAATAGCGTGAAGCTAGGCGAAAACCCCATTGCTGTCGATTCGAGCTTGCAGGCCTATCCTTTCTTTTACAAGACACGGGACGGCGAGTCCCCGTTCAAGGTGTTTTCCTTTGCTGACGTGAAGCAAAAGAAAATCGCACCGGCTGTTTTTCGCAATAAAACCGTTCTGATTGGTTTCACCGCGCCGCGGCTGGCGCGAATCGTGCAAACACCGATCGGAGAGCCAATGGCGCCAGTGATGGTGATGGCACATACCATATCGAACCTATTAAACGGTGACCTGTATCGCGTGCCGAAGTGGGGTACTTTGGCGCGGCTCGCCGGTTTTATGGTTGTGGCTTTTTATCTTATGTTCGTGCTAACCCGATTCCGGATCAGCACCGGCCTGGCGCTCACTGCCTTGTTGCTGATCGCGCTCCTCAATGTGGAGTTCATCTTGATGACGTCGAAGTCCATCTGGGTACCGTTGATGGTCCCAGCCGTGGCGCTTGTGTTCGGGCAATTGGTACTGGCTCGTAAACGGTTTGTGGACGACTCATTGCACCGTTACAAGATACAGTTGTCCGAAGCCGACCGCATGCTGGGCCAGTTGTTCCAGTCGCAGGGAAGGCTCGACATGGCGTTTACAAAGTTTCGCCAGTGCATAGCAGATGACAGTTTGCTGGAACAGTTATACAGCTTGGGTCTGGATTACGAGCGCAAGCGGCAATACAACAAAGCCGCCGAAGCCTTCCGGTACATAAAGACACATAACCCTCAGTTCCGTGACTGTGATGAGCACATACAACGCAACAGTGAGTTGGATAATGTTTTGGTTTCGGGCAGGGATAGTAGCAAGAGCGCCACCGCAACGTTGGTTCTTAGTGATGACGATATCCAGAAACCGATGTTGGGTCGCTACCAGTTGGAAAAAGAATTGGGCAAAGGGGAGATGGGCACGGTTTACCTGGGCACCGACCCGAAGATTGGGCGGACGGTTGCCATTAAGACGATGGAGCTATGGCAGGGGTTTGAGGGCGAACAGTTGGAGGAGATAAAGCAGCGCTTCTTCCGTGAGGCTGAAACCGTCGGTCGCCTTAATCATCCCTATATCGTGACTGTCTACGATGTGGGTGAGGAACAAGACCTCGCCTACATCGCCATGGACTATTTACAGGGTAAGGACTTGTCGGCCTATTGCAAGCCCGACAGTTTGTTGCCCATAGCTAGCGTACTCGAGATTGCCATACAGGTGGCCGAGGCGCTGGAATACGCACATGGCCAAAACGTCGTGCACCGCGACATCAAGCCTGCCAATATTATTTATGACCGCAGAGGAAAGACGACTGCCACCATAACGGATTTCGGCGTCGCCTGCTTGACCGATAACAGCAAAACCAAGACGGGCACTATCCTAGGATCGCCATCTTACATGTCGCCCGAGCAGCTGGCCGGCAAAAAAGTGGACGGACGCTCGGATCTGTTCTCCCTCGGCGTGACCTTGTATGAGCTGTTGACGGGGGAGTTGCCTTTTTCCGGCGACTCGCTCTCTAGCCTCGTGTACCAGATTGTCAACGAAAAGCACCCCGATGTGCGTAAGCGTCGATCCGATCTGCCGTCGTGTGTGAGTTCGATCATCAATAGGGCACTGCATAAGGGCGTAGAGAAGCGTTACCAGAGCGGCGAGCAGATGGCTAAGTCTATACGACGCTGTCGTAAACAAGTTGAAGAAGTATAAGCATTGGCGAAAAGATCGGGCCGCTTAGGGAAGAGATGCAAGAGGTCATCCCTCAGGATGTCCAGTAGCATTTCGCGCCGATCAACGATTGCTCTACTCGCTCGCACGGCGCCACACGGAAGAACCACCAAACCAAGAAAATCCGATATAGCCGCGTACTTTTAGCGCACCGTTCTTGGTCAATCGTAGATTGCTGCGGTAGGTCTTACCGTTGCGTGGATTGTATATCCGGCCATTACGCCATATGCGCTCTTCGAAAAGGAAATTGGTCATAAGCGCTAACCCAATCAAGGGACGGTTACGTAGTGACGCATCCGGGTTGTTCCGGTCTACGCGTGGCTGGCCAGCCATACCATCAACTTCGCGCAGTTCATAGTTCGGTTTCTTCAGCGCTGCGATCCGACCGAAGTAAAGTTTGCCTTTCTTGTATATTTCTATATGAGAATCACCGCCGGCGGTAATCCAAAGGCCGATGATGTCATCCGCATCTTGTGCGAACGCTGCCGCAGTAAAGGCGGCATATGAAACGCAGACGAACACCGACATCAGCTTTTTCATTGCGGCAACTCTATTTGTTCAGTGTTGTATCGATAGTTGTCCTTATAACCCGAATGTTCTGTGCCAAGCCAGCATGCTGATGGATTTCGGAATCCATCAGCATTCAACAATAAATCAGTGCATTCGAACGGCAGGATATGTGCATAGGCATCGGGACATTCCGTTCGATTTCGGAGGCTCGGTCCGGCGCCGTGAAACTACACCCTATCTTGGAACTGAGACTTGTCAGCAGTGAGCCGCTTGCTCCTGGTCTTTCTCAACTTGCTGTGGTCTACGACAGAAAACTCGATAATCGTGTTACCGGACCAGCCAAGCAAATAGAGTTTGTCAAAGTCTAAATTCATCGGGAGTACGTCGGTAATCACAAAATCTTCCAGCAACGACAAGTCTTCCCGTGATCTGAAGGTGCCGTAATCGTCAAACACAATAACCAGCGTAGCGAGTTTGCCGTATGGTCTATCTGCCTTTGCTTTCGCTGCCTCAGCAATTAGTTCCAATCCCTTATTTAGCAAAATAACGTGTAGCAGCGTTTCGCCGTCGTCCGCTGTCTTGCTTTTGTGGTCTCTTCGGTCTCTTTGCGTAAACCTACTAAATGTAAATGCATGCTCTTCGTCTGGAAGATACAGCCTTCTCAGGTAGGCCTCATAACTGAGAATGGCACGGGCAAAAACAATACTTTGCACCCGAAGTGGTCGTCTACGATAGTCAACGATTACGGCGTCGCAGTCGTCATCGCTTAGATTTGGCTTGCAGACAACGTCTATACGGTTGTTGAACAAATGTCTTACGAGAAAGCTTAAAGTATAAATCTCGTCCATGAAGCATTTTGCTAGTCCCTGCCGCTCTACCAGGTATCTTCGACCTTCCTTCGTGCTTTTGAAAAGTTCGTTCTTTTGCTCGACCCATCGCACGAACTCTGCTGGGGTTCGCTCCATTTCACAATCGACTAAAGACAGTATCTTTGCTGGTTCCATAACTACTAACTACCTAACAGACTTAAAACATACCCTGTCAATACTACGCCGACATCCTTGCTCCGCACTCCGTAAATAACCCTTCCACTACGTTAACCCGATTCGCTGTTGGGTCTGCGCTTGGTGCTCTCGATAGAACTCCTTCATGGCCGCATAGACCGGGGCCATGTTGAGCTGATAAAACCCCAAACCACCCTTACGCAGCTCGAAATGGTGGATCGAGCCTGATGCGAATTGCGCCCAGCATTCCCTCACCACTAAGATCGAGAATATCGGGAAAGATAAATACAAGTGCGCCAATAGTAAAGATGGGGAGTGCCAGAACAGCTGCGAGCATAAACCGCAATTGCCTGTGTTGCTGTTTGGAAAGGTAATAACTGCGCTTGCGCATCACAAGCGCTTTTGCCCGGGGAGACACCATAATACCTATGCCGCGTAGTCGGGAACGTCCATACTGCCACCACTTACGAACACAACCACGGGAGGGTAGTCCCGCCCTCTTGGGTGTGCCTAGATAATTATAGACGGCCGAAAAAAGTGATTTAGTTTCCTACACTTGCAAGCCGTGCCGGCCATCCTTAAGCACTATTAGTTCGACCAGCTCGAGCTTCTTCCAGGCTATAGTGCCTCGCCGCCGACCGTGTGACGTAGACCATTACGGCTATCGAAAAAACCAAGCCGATAGCGGCCAGCGTGTCGCGTAGCGGTACAAACTCACTGGCACCGCCGAGGACTTTTACTACATCAGTTGCCACACACCCGAAGTAAACCATAAGGATCCAGGCTGGGATCATGCAACAATTGGCAAGCAGATAGGGCCAAAGTCGAACTTTTGTCATCGCCATGGCATAGCCCATGATTGCAGGATTAATGGGAACTAGTCTCAATAGACAGAGCAAGCGAAGACCACCCTCATTAACCACACCCTCGAGCGCCCCGAGTCTCGGGTATGCGCTTAGCCAATGTTGTGCTGGGCCGCGCAGAAAGCTCCTGGCAATAAAAAAAACCAGAGTTGCACAAAGTAGGCCGGCGACACAGAGCGAAATGCTGCCCCATACAAAACCGAAAAGACTCCCAGCCGAGATTCCGAAGATCGCCTCTGGAATAACCACGGTCATCGCAACTGTGGATATAAAGATGAATGTAAGAATTCCCCAGTCACGATTCACGGAAAGCCAGCTTTCGGTAGTTGCCAGCGCACTGTCCAGATTATTCGAGTCGATGAGCGCGGCAATGATCATGAGCAACAGAACGATCACTAACGCCGACAAGAAAACCCAAGAATATCGCATGGTAGACCAACACCAGATGTCTTCTTAGCAATGTTCATCAGCATTGAACGCATGAATACCTTCCAAACATCAGGTGTGTGCGCCTATTCCTCTTGTACCAGACCATTTCTTTCAACTTTCGCGCTATTCGTACACCTAGTTCCATGCCCCATTGACGACCTACCATCATCGACTCCTCGGTGAGCACGGGTAACTTGCTCACCAGCTTTTGACCGGCCGGTGTCCGGTAAAACGCAATCATTGATTCCATTTCTGCCACCGTGAAGTGTCTGGCGTAGACCGGCACTACTAGACGATTAAGGTCGTCTGGATCCACCTCCGCCATGAAGTCTTGCCAGAACTTATCCGGGACATCGGGCAGGGTTCGTCGCTTCACATCGATCATCTGGTTCATCATACGAATGCCGAGTTCACCTGCATCCGTCACTCTCAACAGCTCGTGAGCAGCTTGCGCTACATCACGCTTTACATCGCCCGACGCCGAAATGCCGGCAGATACGACACATAAGACCATCGCAGTAAGTAGTGGGGAATCTCACGGGGGAACTCCTTTTGGGTAGCTAAAGCAGATGCAAGACTTTGCCGCCGCGTCCCGCGGCGAGATCTGATCAATAATATATAGACCATTTCTAGGCAGATTTTATAGGGATGCCTGGCCCTAGACGGGATCTGGTGTCCGTCTGGTAGCCACACTACTGAAAATAGTGAATATAGACAGCTACTTCGGCGGTAGCCACTAGATTCACCAAGGCATGCATCGCAATCGACGTATAGATAGATCCGGTCGCCAGGCGCGCGCCGCCGAGGATCAGGCCTAGGATAAACACAGTACTGATCTCGTAGGGGCCATACTGCAGATGGATCACCGCCCACAGCAGCGACGTGATTACCACCGCCCCGGTGGCGCCTAGGCGCGTGTATCGAATGCCCTCGAACAGAAACCCACGAAAAAACAGCTCCTCCGCTAGCGGCGCGGCGATAACAATCGCCAGCCACAGAAGCGGGACAAAGTAAGCGGTCACATAAGCGCGAAGCATAAACTCCGGGATAACAGCTCTATCCAACAGATACGTCAGACCGTCCCAAGCGACAGCGAACACTAAGGCAACGCCTACCCAAGTACACAGTGTCTTCGCGCTTACAGGATATAAGTGTAGGTACCCTCGTAGCGTCGCACCCTTTCGCAGTGATGCGAATAGAGCGATAAGCCCAACCGTCGTCACCGCAGTTGCGCATGTCATGATTGCTATCAGGAATCCGTTCGTTTGCAGGGAAATCGAAAATTCTTCGAAATCTAGATCTGGATTATTGTTTTGCGCGATCGCAGTAAACAGACCGGTACCCAAGATCTGAACCAACAGAAAGCACGTAATAATGACCAGACTGAAGCCGATAGTCGCCCATATGCCCCATGGGGCAAAACTGGGTTCGTGTTCACTCATGAATGATCAATCTCAACGCTATCAGCGCACGCCGTCTACAACTCGTTGTATCTTTGTTCCGTGTAGACCTAACTTCTTCCTGCCAGATGTTTGATCATGGCCATCACCGCAACCATCTGAGGGCCTGCCTTGTTGTAATAGTCAGCGCTATCATAACCCCACCAATCCCAACAGCCGTTTGGGTTGGTCCATCGTGCTGGCACCAGCTGCGGGTAGAGTACGATGATACTGTTCATAGCAGCCCATTCGTTGTAACCCGCGTGCATATAAAACAGATCTCCGAGCATGCTGGTCGTCTGTTGGCAACCATGAAACACGATGTGAACTCGGCATAACCCGCCCTCGCTGCACAATTTCGGCACGTATGCGTAGCCTTTTTCACTCAGACTATGGCTTTTGGGGTTTCTGATAAACGTCGCCTGAGAAAACTCGATGATTTCACCTGAACCCATGGGTGAGCGGTGTCGAGGATTCAACTCGCCATAGATGTGGCGCAAGATGGCGCCGGCTTGGTCGTAGTCACAATTGTTAATAAAAGGTGATGTCGTTTTCTCGCAGGCACCGCCATAGCCAGCCGTTATCATGGCGTGGCCGGCGTGTATGCGGTCGACGGATTGGATGTTTTCTATTGGCACATCGGCAAGTTCATAAAACGATTTCGTCTGCGCCACTACCGATGGCCTCACCGATCTGTCCTCCGTGCCGCTAAAAATGTAAATCTTGTCGTCTCTTAAGTGATCTAGGTCATCGATTTCTTGCCGACGGGCGAATCGTCGCGCCTGCGCTACTAGCTTGGCTGCCCTCGGTTTGCTGGCCCAGAACGAAGGATTCGTACACTGACCCAGATAAAACCATAACGCGAACCAATGTCCTTGGGTGCAATAGTAAGGACCGCCAGCAATGACGCCGACACCAAAGATCGTCGATGAGAATGCCACATGGAATTGGGTCGCCATAAAGCCCCCCGACGAAAACCCCGAGACCGACGTTTGCTGGAGATCTACATTGTCAATTCCTTTTCGACGGCAACGGCCAAGCTGGCGAAGGTCACCAGCATGGCCATCGCAACGCGAATTAGGACTACCCTCACAACTGATCAACGTCTATCGCGCATTCTCCTCGGCGGCAATGCGCAACATGGCAGCGAGGCTACGGTCGACATCGGCTTCAGTGGTGGCCCAAGAAGACACGCTAATACGCATCGCCACATATCCCTGCCATACCGTGCCCCCACACCAACAGGTACCATCCTCCTGCAGTCGAGCAATTACCCGGTGCGTTGTTTCCTCATCCCCAAAGGAGACCAGTACCTGGTTGATCACAACCTCGTTGAGGACTTCGTAGCCAGCTTCGGTCAGACCCTTGGCAAATCGCGCCGCCTGTTTACAGCTACGTTCGATGAGCTCGGCCAGCCCAGAGCGACCGAGCGATAACAGCGCCGCCCATATCTCGACACCACGCGCACGCCGTGACATCTCGGGCGTGTTGTGACGCGGTGGGGGTTCTGTGTTTCGCACCAGGTAGGGGGCACTGACCGTCATGGCCGCGCGCAGGGGTTCCGCGTCGCGGCAAATCGCGACGCCGCTATCGTAGGGAACATTGAGCCATTTGTGTCCATCCAGGGCCCATGAGTCGGCGCTTGCGAAAGGACGGGCAAGGTGCGATCGTTCAGGTGCCGCTGCCGCCCACAACCCGAACGCGCCGTCCACATGTACCCACGCGCCAACCTCGTGGGCACGCGCGCAGATTTCTTCCGCTGGATCAAACGCACCGGTGTTTACGTTCCCTGCCTGGATGCACACAATTGTGGAAACCGGCAGTTGTGGCAATGCGTCGGCGCGCATTCTTCCTTGCCCATCTACCGGTACGCGTAACACGCGCTCACGCCCCAGACCCAACAGACTAAGCGCCTTTAGCAGGCTAACATGTACTTCTTCGCCCACCACCACTGTGACGGGCGGCGCATCAAACAGTCCCTGCGCGCCGACATCCCATCCCCGTTTCTGCAAGATCGCGTGGCGGGCAGCCGCCAAGCCAGAAAAATTCGCCATCGTTGCCCCGGTCACAAATGCAACGTTGGCCTCACGCGGTAGATCAAGCACATCGACCAACCAACGCTGGGTGATCTGTTCGATCGCCAACCCGATCGGCGACATCACGGCCGACGCGGCGTTCTGATCCCAGGCACCTGCGAGCCAGTTGGCGGCCAATGCAGCAGGCAACACGCCGCCGGTTACGAACCCGAAGTAACGCCCACCCGCAGTAGCGACAGTGGCGCCGGATCCGACATCATCAAGCACGCGGATCACATCTGCCGGGTCAGTGGGTGCGTCTGGCAGCGGCACATCCAACTCCGTCAGGCGCACGAGCGATTCCGGTGACGCGCTCACACCACGCGCATCCAACCCCTCAAGATAATGACTCGCGCGTTCGGCCGCCGCCTTAAGTAGATCGTTCATGCCGTCGTGGCCACCGCTCATGATCGTAAATACGAGGCGCCGTTTACGTCGACGATGCCGCCAGTCAAGAATTCAGATCCATCCGATGCCAAGAACAAAACGGTGTGCGCCACCTCCTCCGGTCTAGCCACACGTCCGAGAGGACTTTGGTTACGAATCTCGTCTCCCTTGGGCCCCGCCAATGATTCCGCCGCCATATCAGTATCAACAAACCCAGGTGCAACGGCGTACACAAATATATTGTGCGGCGCTAGCGCTTTGGCCATGGATTGACTGAAGGCGTTCAATCCCGCCTTGCTGGCACCATAAGCCGGTGCTTGTGGTTCGCCCCTGAACGCGCCGCGCGAAGAAACATTTATAATTCGTCCACCTCCTTGCTTCATCATGTGCTCAACAACACAAAAAGTCAGATTGGCGGGCCCATCCAGATTTACCGCTAGTGTCTCGCGCCATAGATTGCGCCATTGTTCGTAAGATGTCTCCGACACGATATGTGTTCTGAAGATACCCGCGTTGTTTACGAGAATATCGATCCGACCCATGTTGGCAATGGCTGCATTAACGAAGTCTCGTGTCGCCTCAGGGTCTTTGATGTCTGCTTGCAGGACTATATGGCCATCGCCTCGCAATAGATCCAGGGTTTCGGTCGCGTTAACCTCACCTTTGTGATAGTGCACGACAACACGTGCACCGTTGGCAGCAAACTGTTGAGCGATGGCGCGACCGATGCCACGAGAAGCGCCGGTCACGATAACTGTTTTTCCGGAAAAATCCATCGGCCCGTGCTCGCTCATGTGTTCTACGTTATCTCTTACCGGCCGGTAATCCGAACGTCAACAACAACCCGAACAGGGTAAGGCCGCTAAATATAATCAGTGTCCAACCAGGAATACTCAACCCCAGAAACGTCCAGACGACTTCGGCACAATCACCGCTACCACGCAATACAAGCCTTATAGTCTTAGTAATAGGAAAGGCTTGTAGCATGTAATCAAGATCGACACCGCATTCGGGTACTTGGTCGGCCGGTAGATTCTGTAACCACACATGCCGACCAGCGACGGCCGCACCGAGCCCAGCCATCAAGGCGACAAGCACACCATATATGCGACGACCAAAACTATGTGGATTGTGAATCGCAGCTACCAACAGCAACAGGCCGACGCCAAGTACGAATACACGCTGAAAAATACACAGCGGGCATGGTTCTAGGTCCATGACAAATTGAAAATACAACGCCGTCATCAGCAATGCCAGGCAAAACATAACCCCAAGCGCGAAAAGCGTGCGCGGCGACCGCAAAAGATTGTAAACCACTGACGATTCCATAACAGATTCCTATTTTATCGCCTCCGCGATCCACATAGTCTGATATAAGAAGGTCTCGGCGGTAATGTCTTCGGCCTCGGCTGCGGCTAAATCCAGATCACGCTGGCTCACCGCCCCCATTTCTAACAGAGAATCTGCTACCGTGGCAATGATCCCAAGCCAGTTCTGCAAGAATGCCCTACACCTTTCAGGTTCCCGGCCATGCGCGGTGATAACGTGAGGTGTAACGCGTAAATCTCGAAGACCCTGTCTTATCAGTAACGGGTACAGATTCAACGCTACCTCCGGTGAACCGCGGCCATCACCATACGCATAGTGAGTACGTGCACGGAAACACTTCATCAAATGTGTCTTATCTGGCCCACAATGGTAGCTGGCATCATGCGGCTCACTAATAATTATGCGCCCACCTGGCTTAGTGATTCGACACATCTCGGCTATCAGTGGAATCGGATCAGGTTGATGAATCAACACACAGCGGCAAAAGGTAGCGTCCACACAACCATCAGCGAGGCCAGTATTATCGCCACCGGCCGTACGGAACTCCGTATTCTTCAGGCCCATAGTGCAAGCCTGTTTGGCGGCCGCTTCGTTTTGTTTCGATTTTACATCGATGCCAACATAGCGTCCGCGAGCAACTTGCTTTGCGATCCAGAGATTGGCACCAACCCCACTGCCGATTTCACAAACCACATCCGTCGACGAAAACTTTATGCCAGACGTATCACCGTAGAGCTCGCGCTGTCGATGGAGGCGTGCCTGTTCTTGTTCACTCGCCCCTAGGGAATAGAAGGATGCTGCCATGGTCGAATAGTAAACGAAGTTCCCTACCCAGCGGCAGCTTTTGGCCTAGAGATCGTATACGTGCTCGATCCGCGTATAATGATTGACGCACTCGCCGGCCCTAACCGTGAAGGCATTCCTATGATTGAGCCTGGTAATTCAACTACCAGTCATTTGCTTCGATTGCGCCTGTTTCGTGCATGGTTAACAACGTGCGCGTTCCTATACGCGGGTCTCGCGCATACTCAACCGACGGCACCGGTGCCCGCAGTTGACCTCAGCCGGCACAGTGTACCGCTAGATGCGATCTACTTTGACACCTTCCGCCGCGATATTCGGGCGGTGCCGTTAACCTTAGCGTCGCAGGGACTGATCGCACATTTGCGCGATGCGATTCCACCGTTGCACCATCCTAAGTATGAGTCGCGTACTGCCGCTGACTGGTTAACCAATGATGACATCGTTATCGGTTATGCGGCGGGCGATCAGGCATGGGCCTACCCAACCCGTATCCTCAATTTTCACGAGATCGTTAACGACACACTCGCCGGCGAACCCGTGCTGATCGCCTATTGTCCACTGTGTGCAAGCGGCTTCGTCCTCAGCCGGCGACTGGACGATCGCGTGCTTACGTTTGGCAATACCAGCGCCCTGTATCAGTCCGACATGGTAATGCTGGACTATGAAACGGGCAGTTATTGGTGGCATGTCGCCGGCGAAGCCATCGTCGGTACACTCACCGGCGCCAGCTTGGAGACCCTACCAGCGATCACAACAACATGGGAACAATGGCAAACCATATACCCACACACCAAAGTGCTGTCGCGTGACACGGGTCACCGTCGCCCTTATGAAAACCGTCCCTTTGCTCGGTATGCCGACATGCTTAATCGAGGTCAATTTGCATTTCCGGTCAGTGGCGCAGCAAGAGATGGCCGCCTTTCACCCGCTACTACCGTTCTAGGCGTGAAGGTAGGCGACGCGGTACGGGCGTACCGTCTGGATGACACCGCCCCTAACGCCATTATGGATTCTCTCGGCGATCAACGACTCGTTGTGTTTACGGCGGGCGGCGGCACTGGCGGTGCTGCCTACAAGCCTGTCGCCAGAGGCCAAAAACTTACGTTTGTACTCCGTGAGGGTAAATACACCGATCAGGAAACCGGCAGCGTTTGGAATCTGGCAGGAACTGCAATCGATGGGTCACTCAAGGGTACGAACCTCATACCATTGCCGACAAAAACTTCTTTTTGGTTTGCCCTCGTCGCGGCGGAACCGGACATTACAGTTTACGAGGCAGTGTCGGGTCAGTAACGGACGGGGCATCACCCCTAGGCCTCCACATTCTGTCCTAGGGGTGAGTTTTTGCTCTACCTCTTACGTGGCCTTCAACAAATCTCTGATCTCACCCAGAAGCACTTCTTCATTGGACGGTTTGGGTGGCTCTGACGGGGCTTCCTCTTCCTTCTTTTTGAGAGAATTGATCCATTTCACCATGATGAAAATGGCGAACGCCACAATCAGAAAATTGATGACCGTATTGATGAAAACACCAATGTTGATTGAAACGGCGCCCGCCTCTTTTGCCGCCGCCAGGGTTGCATAGGGGCCCGCTGCCTTAGCGCCGTCCTTGAGTACCAGGAACACCTCGCTGAAGTCCACACCTCCCAGCAGGAGTCCAATCGGCGGCATGATGACATCGGCGACGAAGCTGCTGACAATGGATCCGAAAGCAGCGCCGATAATGATACCTACCGCCATATCCATGACATTTCCTTTTATGGCGAATTTCTTGAATTCTTGAAGCATACTGTCTCCTCTAACTTATTGGTATTACGGAGCGCGCATTGTTGCATCTGACCTCTATGGACGGAAGAAATGCAGAAGGATTGTAGGCCGCTTCTGCGCATCCCTGCGCCCGCGGCATTAGTGCGTACCCTGCACGTCAGAACAATCCCTGCCATGCGCTGTTAGGAGGGAGATGGTGGCAGTTTCCATGGGCAACTCACGACATACCGTTCGGGTGTACCTTTGACCCGCCAAGTTCGACACGGTAATCTTCGCAGCGCCCCGGAGTATGCAGTCACGTGAATCAAGTTTTATCCGATACCTATAAGAAAGCGCGGCGCGTCGTCGTAGCGATTGTCGGTGGCAGTGTCGTGGTTGTTGGAATCCTGATGATTGCCTTACCAGGACCCGCCATCCTAGTCATTCCTGCTGGCCTCGCCGTACTCGGTATTGAATTTGCTTGGGCACGCCGTTGGCTACGCAAACTAAAAGCAAAGACACAAGAGACGATGGATTACTTCAATCGCGATCGCGAATCTTCTGACAAATCCTGAATCGTTCTTGTGTCGGCTACGCCGACAATCTACTACCGGGGCGCCGGCCCCGTTAGTACATCTTCGCCGAAGGCGACGTGCAAGGATGCACTAATGCCGCGAGCGGGGGGGATGCGCGGGAGCGGCCGACACAACATCCGTTATTCAAACTCGCTAGCCGCCGGGATCTCCATCGTTCCCTCACTCACTAACACCGCGGCGCCACCAACCTGAATCTTCGTGATCTCGCCGTCTTGCTTGAACACTTCAAGCTCGAGAATGCTCGGGCGCTGCATTTCAAACCCCTGCTCTATGATCCAGCGTGCATAGTCCTTATCAGCTTTGTCACGCACGCCAAGATAACCGCCGAGTGCAGCGACGGCCGAGCCAGTGGCTGGGTCTTCGTCGACACCCAGGTTGGGGGCGAACATGCGCGCATGCAGGTCGGAACCCGGTAACTCCCCATCGTAGGAAAAAACAAAAATGCTAGGCGCCCAATAGGAAGAAAGCACTGCCTCCCATAGTTCCCGTTTCACCCGCGCTCGTGCCACTGTTTGGCGATCGCGTAGCGGCACAAACAAGAATTGGGTTCCACATGACACCGCCTGCGGCGCATTGTCGGCGCCTAACAGATCGGATTCCGCTAGCGAGAGCATGGCGGCAAGTTCACTTGACGATGGCGGTGGCGGGCCAACCTCAGGCGACTTTGGTGCCGTCAGTTTTGCCGTTACCGGCCTTCCATCCACGAGCTCAATAGAGACGTCTACCGGACCTGCGCCCTCCTCGAAAACGATATTCACGGGATTGGCATCAAGCGCTAGCTCGCCGATCGCTGCCAGCACAACCGCCGTGCCCACCGTCGGATGCCCAGCGAACGGAAGTTCAGCCCCGGGCGTAAAGATGCGTAGACGACGAGTATTGGCCGGCTCCTTGGGCGGAAAAACGAAAACGGTTTCGGAAATGTTGAATTCGCGTGCCACTGCCTGCATCTGCGCAGATTGAAGCTCACGCGCATCAGGAAACACTGCCAATTGATTGCCGCCAAAGGGACGATCGCTAAAGACATCGGCGGTGTAGTATTTATAACGCATCACTTGCTATTCACGTAGTTGGATATTTCAATCAGGTTTTGATCCGGATCCCTTATATATACCGATTTGAGGGCGCCAATCGCGCCCGTTTTATCTACGGGTCCCTCGACGATATCGATGCCGCAGTCACGCAAATGCTGCATCACTTGCTCTAGCGGCGTTTCCGTAATAAAACAAACGTCCGCTGAACCCGGTGTCGGCCGTAAGGCTCTGGGCTTAAACTCCTTGCCGGCTTGATGCAAGTTGATTTTTTGGCTGCCAAACGTCAACGCCGTGCGATTACCAGCAAACGTGACCACATCGGTGCCCAGTACCCGGGTGTAAAAATCACACGTCGCCTTGATATCGGCGACGGTGAACACCACATGGTCCAGCCTATCGATCTTCATGCGTTCACGCTCCGTCAACACGTAGTCGGAATAATCGATTCTATCGCAAACTTGAGACTGCATTCGGATTTTGCACTACAATCGCGCAGTGTGGCTTCGCGCCCACGTCAGTGAGTCTCTTTGGGGTCGGTTGATGATAAAGGTCGGGATCGTCGGTGCAAGCGGTTACATGGGGGGCGAGGCCTTGCGGGTGTTGTTCGATCACGCCGGCGTCAACGTCGCCTGGGGCACGAGCAGAACCCCTTCCCCGATTGAGGAGCACCACCCAAACCTGTACGGCACAGGGTTTGAGCTCATTCACCTCGATGATGCGACACCGTGTGACGTTGTCTTTCTCGCCCTGCCGACGACAGCATCCATCAAAGCCGCGGCAAAATTTCTTGACCAAGGTTGCAAGGTCATAGACCTAGGATCTGCCTTCCGCCTTTCGGACCGAGTGGTGTGGGAGTCGGTTTACGGACAGACTCACAGCGACTGGCCGTTGGCGCAAGAGGCTGTCTATGGCATTGCCGAGCTGCATAAGGATGAAATTGCCAAGGCAAGGTTGGTGGCAAATCCGGGATGCTTTTCCTCGGCTGCCATCCTGGGACTGGCGCCATTGATCAAAGAAGGCCTGATCGACGAAAGCAAGATCGTCGTTGATGGTCTTTCAGGAACGGCTGGGGCTGGTGCCGAACTCTCGCGCGCCGCCCACCACCCCGAAATCGGCAACAATCTGATTCCTTATAATGTCGTTAATCACCGACATACGTTTGAGATGGAGCAGGAACTTTCAGCGTTGGCGGGCAATAGGGTGCATGTACACTTTACACCAACCTATGTCCCCATCGTTCGCGGTATTCTCGACGTGTGCCATGTGTTCCCCAAGAAAACGATGTCGCGCGATGCTATCATGGAGATCTACCGCGAGTTTTACGCCAACGAACCCTTTATTGAAGTGTATGACCGCCCCAAGGATCCGAAGGCGTCCTGGCAGTACAAACCCTACCCGTGGGTCAGTACCGTGGCCGGCACGAACTATTGTTTCATCGGCATAGACGTGGATGAGGCGCGTGGGCGTATCGTGGTATTCAGCGCGCTCGACAGCATCGGCAAGGGTGGTGCGCAAGTCGGTATTGAGAACATGAACCTGATGTTTGGTTTAGAGCGTACGGCTGGACTCACACGGCGAGGCGCGCATCCAAACTAACCATCAGACCGGTGCCGTCATCAATAAGATATTACCCGTGTATTGTATCAATTTGTGCGGGACTACCGCGGCACGATCAACGGTCTTAAAACCGTTGCGTTCGTAGAGGCGCACAGCATCCGTGTTCTGCTCGAACACAAGCAGAGTGAGCGGCGCTCACCAATCTCAATTGGGCTTAGCCCGGGGTAGTCCACCTGCATCGTTGTCCAGGTATATTCAGCCACACCACCCGAAGCAATCTTGAACAAGCGAGCAATATCGTAGCAATCCTCAATGGTTGCTGGTCTAAAGCGGGCTTCGACAATCATGGCGCTAGTTAGAGGTAATGCTCGGGTCGCCGTGGCATGCTCAATCGTAAAACCAGAACTCGATCTCGGACGTATCGACGTCAGTGCGTGCCGCATGCGCGGTGCCGGCAGGAATTTTGTACCAATCACCGACCTTATATCGGTGTTCGACACCTTCTATGGTAATTATCATTTCCCCTTGCGTGATCACTCCCACGTTGTTGGTCTCGTGGGTATGTTCCTCCAGTGCCGTACCCGCCGGATACGAAGCGAGCAACACATCACAACCTTCGGCCGCAAGTTTGTAAGCATCAAATGGGCCCTCGAACGGGGGCAGGCTACGTAATTGTTCCGGAAAGTGGGGCATTGTTGCTGTCTTCTTGGTTGAACTGATTGGGTCGCTACACCGGGGGCAACCGCGGCCAGTAGGCTGGATCACTGCCAACGCTGCAGAAACTCAGGGATTACTCGGTTCAAGTAATCTTCATAGTGTTGCGCTATAAATTCTTCGGCATCCCAT
>SMUX01036290.1_pt1 | contig 52729 bp, 58 predicted proteins | sample 2456431 | NCBI WGS metagenome assembly SMUX01 (sample SAMN11095930, study PRJNA526329) | marine sediment metagenome | biome: Marine sediment; feature: Surficial sediment; material: Deep marine sediment; isolation source: Hadal surficial sediment | place: Pacific Ocean | collected 2014-11 | depth... | reverse complement strand
GCTGCAATAAATGACAATCTTGTCTGATAGTCTAGATCCGATTCAAGTGGATTTAGATTTGCATCTAAGACCAAACCCCCAGCTTCTTTGATTAAAAAGTATCCGGCAGCAATGTCTTGGATTCTAATTTTATCTCGTAAATCAATGAAGATATCAATCAAACCCTGTGCTAAAAATGCCATTTCAAGTGCATTTGCACCAAAGTGTCTGGTATGATTGTGTTTTTCAAAAACAGGTTGTAGTCTTCTCATTAACTCTGGAGTTGCGCCAGAAGTGTTTATTCCAACAATTCTATAAACTGGTTTTTTGTCATGAACAAAAATTCTAGTTTCATTTAGATACGTACCTTTGTTTTTTGTAGCCCAATACAAATCACCATTTAATAGATTTGTTACAACAGCATCAGTTATTGAACTAAGTTTGTTTTCAGTTGCAAAAGCTAAAGAACAACAAAAAAACGGAATACCTCTTACAGCATTTGCAGAACCATCAATCGCATCCATTATCAGATATCCTTTTGGATTGTCTGATAATTCCACACGACCACACTCTTCACCTAAAACAACACAATCAAAATTAATTTTTTTAAGATAATCTAAAACTGTTTTTTCTGCAACAATATCGATTTTTCTTGAAATGTCTCCACCAGCTCCTCTTCCAAAATCACCAGCTGCATCAGCAGTACCTGCCAAGTTTTTTACGTTCTCATACACTTGTTTTGAAACTTCACGTAAGACTTCAATTATTTCCATAAGATGATTCTTTTTTTTCGTAATTTAAGTGAACGAGCAAGATTGAAAGCATAAATAACTAAAAGGAAATTTTGGCAATGTGAGTGTAAAAGACCAATCAGTTGTAAGTAAAGAAGCCTTGATGAGTACAAAACCTGGAAAACAAATTCTAAAACATGGTTTATTCAAATCAAAAGGTTACAAATTATTTAATAAATACAAAGAGGAAACAGAAAAGGAATTTCCTATCTTTGCTAAAAGGTTTGCAGCTGATTTGCTAAAACAGATCAAGGAAGATTCATCACCAAATTCCACACAACAAGCATTTGCTGAAGAGGTTGGTTCATCTGAAATTATCCTGCAGGCTTTTGAAATAGATACAATCAAGTCTAAACTTGAGAGTCCTGAGGTTCTACAAGATAGGGTGATGAGAATCCTAAACTCTAATTTTGTAAAGATGACATTTCCTGTTTTTAATGCACTTTATGATGCTGCAGCAAATTACTATGGAAATTATGATGCTCAGATGAAACAAGATCTAGTTGATGGTCACATTATTGCCATTGATTTGAGTGAACCAATGGATAGAATTGTAGACAAGGATGAGGACTTTGATTATCTTGATGACTATAAGTTGATGAATCCTTACATTCTAAAGCTTGCAAGAGACAAAATTGCCAAAGCTGGAGACCAAGTTCTTAAACACTTTGAGGAAGGATTCAAAGATGCAAGAATAGGGCAATACATTGATACTCAACTAAAACAAAAACCCACTAAAATTTCTGAAGAAGAGATGCATCAATGTTACAAAAAATATCGTGCAATAATGGGCACTGCAGGACGTAACATGGCACTTGGGAAAAACCCATTGGGAGAAATTTTTTATCTAGGTATGGCTAGGGCAGCTGAGGGGGTTGGTTGTGGAAATGAAATTGAAGACTCACTCAAAAATGGATTTATCAAGATTCCTTCTTGGCCTCTTTACTACTCTTTGTTAGCAAATGATGTGAAAAAGGGATTTGAATTAACGTTAGAAAAAAGTAACTTGTATCTAAAAGATGCAAGACTTGCACTAGAATTGTTGCCTGATGGGTTCTCACATCGTGAATTTTTAGACTTTTTATTCCTGACAATTGAGCACTACAACCAATTCTGGTATAACAAGCTTGTTCAAGCAAACATGTGGTCTACATTTTCTGAAAAACTCCCCAGTGATCAAAAATGATGTGGTCCGAAAAACATAGGCCTCAAAACATTTCTGACATGATTGGAAATGAGGAAGCAAGAACTGCATTTGTTGAATGGTTTGCAAAATGGAAAAAGGGTACAAAACCAATTCTGTTAGTAGGTCCTCCTGGAATAGGAAAGACAACCATTTCAAACTTGGCTGGAAAACAGTTTGGTTATGATATGATCAGTCTTAATGCAAGCGATGTTAGAACTAAATCAAGAATAACCCAAGTCCTTACTCCTGTCCTTGGAAATATTACTGTGCTTGGATGTCCTATGATTTTTGTTGATGAGGTGGATGGAATTCATGGAAGAGCGGACTTTGGTGGTGCAGAAGCTTTAATCAAAATACTAAAAGAACCAACAATTCCTATTGTTCTTGGTGCAAATTCTGATACGTCTGATAAAATGAAAAGTATCAAAAAAGTAGTAAAGACAATTTACTTTAGGCCACTTCCTCCAAGACTTTTGCGATTATGCCTTGAAAATATTCTAAAAAGAGAAGGAGCAAAGCTAAGTCCAGGCTCTTTAATTAAGATAATTGATGAATCAAGAGGCGATATTCGTTCAATGATAAATTCTGCACAGGCACATGTTACTGGCTTTAATCCACCAACTGAAAGATCATTTGAAACACTTGATGTAGAAACCGGTGTTAATGCATTCTTTAAAGCAAATTCAATCGATGAAGCTCGTAGTGTAATCTATTCAATGTCAATTAATCCCCGTGAAAAAATTAATGCGTTTTATTCTACCATAATCACAAGTAATCTTTCCAAAGAGGAATCTGGAAAAATGCTTGAGGTATTATCTGAAGCTGATATGCTTTATGGAAAAATTATGAAAACCCAGGAATGGCGTCTCTTACGATACCTTGATGAAATTTTGCTTGGATTGTACAAAAAAGGCACATCAATAAGATATTCTAGATACAATCTTTCATGGTCACTTCTTAACAGACTGCGTTGGGATGGACGTACTATCAAGGCACTAATATCAGCTCTGGCAAAAAATATGCATGTCTCAAAAAGCACATTTGCGACATTTTATTTTCCTTACATATTGTTTATGATCAAAAACAAACAGCTGGACCTGGAACTTGAGGAGAACTATGGTGAAATTATTGAAAAGGAGATTGAGAGATTGAAATGAGCTGGCGTAAAATCACGATGAAGTTTCCTGGGAAATGCATTGTTTGCAATGAAAAAATTGAAAAGGATGATGTTGGATTTTGGGCACAAGGAGCTGGTGTAAAGCACGAAAAGTGTGCTGAAGTTAAGGAACTTACCTGTATTGTTTGTGGGGGCCCTGCAGGATGCCCTCAATGTGAATTTCGTGATACCTGTGATTTGGAGGTGGTTTCACAACTTTGTATTTGCAAAAGGTGTGAATCAGAGGCAGATGCATTTAATCAGTATCAAAAGGCCGTTCTAAAGAAATTCCGTTTACTCAATTTGACTGCCTAGGATAAAACTTTTCTTAAAATTAACATTTCGGACAAAAAATTTGAAAAATATTAAAAAACTATGCCAACCAATAGATTGGTACTTGAAAAGATCCAAAATTCTTTGGGCTTTAGCATTCTCATTCATTCTCCTTGTTTCAGGCGGTTCATCTTCTGTTTATGCACAAAACTCAACTGATTCTGTAAATGTTTCTGAATGGAAAACTTACAACAGAGATACAATCTTAACAGATCCGGCAGCTCAAAAAATCCTAGAAAACATAGAGATCTCAAAACAAATACTTTACGACATTCAAAACCCTCAAAGGATTGTAACAGAGCATGAATTATACATCGAGCAGCAACGAAAGATTGTTCAGCAACAGCTACAAGAAGAGCTAGATAGAATGAATGATAGATACGCTGATTTTACTCCACGAGCAGCCTTTGCAAAGTATGTTACAAAATATCCTAAAGAGTATCATGCCTTTCTTTGGGATCTATTTGATTATCTTTATACCAAGGTCACAATTGCAAGGGAAGCTCGAGATAACATTATTGCAAATGGAGGCACCAGAAGTGACGCTCAGCAGGCCTTTATTGAACATGCTTCAATCACAAAGGCTGAAAGAATTCAGTATGTAAACGAAATGGCTCTAAAACACGGCTTGGTTAACAATGTTTCAAACATTGATCATTTCAATGAACTACCTGAAAACACAAAAGCTGCATTTGTTGCTTATATGGAGGACAAAGGAATGGGAGAGTTTGCATTAAATCCAATATATGATGTACAATCATCTGCCGGTTCCATAACTAGTGTTGATACTGAGGTAACAACTCAAGAACAATCCTCTGAGATAATCACAACAAATTATACTGAAGATACAATAATTCAAAATGATCCTCTTGCTCTTTCTTACGAAGATACACTAGTTCAAAACAATCTTCTTACTCTTTCTTATGAAGAACCCACATCTGCAACAATAATCACATTAAATGGTCAAGAATTTGAAACAGAAGACATCCAAACTATGAATACTGTTTCAGAATTTACCTTGTCAGCTTGGGTAAAACCAGACTACAGCAAGGGTTCATCTGAATTTACTATCATAAGTAAGGACAAAGCATTCAAACTTACCATTAACAATAACCAGATTCCAGAAAAAGTTGTACGATTTTCTATCTTTGATGGTGTCAAATGGACAACGATAGAATCATCCTCTACTGTTGATGAACAATGGACACACATTTCAGCCAAATTTGAGGAACATGTTCTTAGTCTTTACATAAATGGTAGCCTGGAAGCAGCCAAACAGATGGAGGGAATACCAACCCTGAATTCATATGGATTTCTTGAACCACAACCAATTGATGGAATATACTCAGAATCTTTGATTTTTTATGGAGCACAGCGAATAATAAAAAACAGTGATGTATCTACCAAAGGTTTCTTTTCAGGTTCAATTGATGAAATTGTAGTTGATGATCATGGATTTGGATACAAAAAAATCATAGACCTCTGTGAAAAAAGCCAGTATTTTACCACATAAACACTTGATCTGAAATAAGCTACTTGCAACTTTCTGCATTTTTTGGAAATACAACAACCACCTCGTTTTGAGAACTTGAGGGAGCTAATTTTTCATTTCCAGAAAATTCGGCATGAATATTTATCAAATTATCGTATGGATCCCAAATTTTTGTTAAGGTTCGAATCGAATAGTCTCCATACTTGTCTGTTGTTGTTTTTGCTATTATTCCATCAGAAGGACATGGGCCATCACTTTTGATTAATATCTCTGCATGTGTAATTTTTTGCCCAGATTCTGTATAGAGTCTTCCTGAAAACACAATTGGCTCTCCTCCATTAAAATTAGGAGATCTAATTGGAAAAAGCTCAACAATTGTTTTTTCTTGAGAAAAAATTTTTTCCTTTGCATAGCTGATATTATATTCTTCACAAAATTCATGGTTTCTACATTGATTCAAATTTGTACCCCAAGTTCCAGCACTCTCAAAGTTCACTCCATCTAGATTTGTAAATGACAAGTTAGCATAGGTGAGAATTGAAAATCTAAAATCAACGTTTGTTAAATCCGAATTTGTAAAATCCGACTGATAAAGTGTAGCTCCATAAAAGCTAGCATTTGTCAAGTTTGCATTTGTAATATCTGCTCTAATCAATTTTGCAAATGAAAAATTTACATTGGAAAGATTTGTTTCATCAAGCTGGGCGTACTTTAGAAAGGCCGAACGTAAATCAGCTCCACTAAGATCAGCACCTGTAAGGTCTGCACCCTTTAAGTTGGCGTTAGTAAGATTCACGCCTCTAAGGTCTGCATTTCTTAATCTTGCAGCATAAAGATCACAGCCAGATAAATTTGCGCCAGGCTCAATTGGGAAACACAATTGAGTTGATACATCCACGGTATCAATTTTTGTAACTGATATGACGTCATATCTTGTAGCTATTTTTTCTGTCAATGAGGTAGTCATGATTGCACTAAATTGATTGTGTTTGGTATCACTAATGACGTTGATTGCTCCTGCAAGGTGAATAAACTTCAAAACTCCAGCTTGATAATATCTAATTTCTCTAGCTAACTTTGCGGGATCCTTATTTACCGGCTCTCCTTTTACTTTGACTAATACCTTTACTTTTTCACCTTCTGAAAACTGGTTATGATACTTTGCTGTAAACTCACTTGCTGAATATCCAAAGACAATGTTTGATGTAATCAAAAAAGAAATTACAAAAAGTGAGATCGTATAATTCATAATTTTACTAAGCATGTTCAAAAGTTAAAATTTGACTCATTTAAGGTAATGAACATTGTCTGGGGAAAAACCTACAGAACCACCAAAGAAAAAACGAGGGAGACTAAAAGGTTCCAAAAGCAAATCAAAAGAACCCACGATTGAGGAAATCAAACCTGAAGAACCAAAGAAAGAGCAACTAAAAGTAGAGGCAAAGCCTGAAGAAACAAAGGAAGAACCAAAAGTAGAGGCAAAACCTGAAGAACCAAAGGAAGCACCTGCAGAAAAAAAGGAAGAAACTGCAATAGAAAAGATAGAAGAAAAACCAAAAGAATACACTCCAGAGGAGATTGAGGAGATTGCAAAAAAAGTAGAAACTCCTTCAGACCAAACACCAGCATACCGCCCTGAACACATTCTAAGTCAAGAATACGAAGGATCTACAAACTATGAACAAGTAATTCGACAAGTTCGGGAAGAAACTGAAGCAAAACTTGCTCGTCTTAGAGATGATCCAAATGCAGATATTTTGGCACTCAAAAAAGCTGAAGAGGATCTAATGATACTTGATTCCTTGCATGAGAACTATAACATCGGAATGAATGTCTTTAGAACTGCAAAAGGTGGACGTAACAAACTTAGAGAATAAGTTCTAACTAAATTAATATAGGTTAAAACACGTTTCTGATCGCAGGCCATGCATTCTGACAAGATTGAAGAATTTACTAACAAGAAAAAAAAGGCAGATCAAGGTGGTGGGCAAGACAGAATCTTATCTCAACATGATAAAGGAAAGCTTACGGCAAGAGAAAGAATTGATTTACTTTTAGATGAAGGCAGCTTCACCGAAGTTGATGCTCTAATCACTCATCACTATCATGAATTTGACATGCAGAAAAAAAAATTTTTTGGGGATGGTGTGGTAGGTGGCTATGGAACAATCAGCGAAAGAAAAGTCTTCGTTTTTGCTTATGACTTTACAGTTTTAGGTGGCACACTAAGTCACATGGGTGCCAAAAAAATCACTAAGCTTATGGATCATGCAATTAGAAACGGCTGCCCTGTAATTGGTATAATGGATTCGGGTGGAGCAAGAATTCAAGAAGGAATAATGAGCCTAGATGGCTTTGCAGATATTTTCTATCACAATGAACTAGCATCAGGCGTTGTCCCCCAAATCACTGCAAGTATTGGACCATCCGCAGGTGGTGCAGTATATTCTCCTGCAATGACTGACTTTGTAATTATGGTTGAAAAGGCAGGAACAATGTTTGTTACAGGACCTGACGTTGTAAAAGCAGTTCTTGGTGAGGAAATCTCATTTGAGAACTTGGGTGGTGCAATGACTCATGGAACAAAAAGCGGTGTTGCTCACTTTGTGGTAAAAAACGAATATGATTGCATGGATTACATCAGAAAACTGCTTTCCTATATCCCACAAAACAATTCCCAAGAGCCACCCACTGTCAAAACTGATGATGATCCAAATAGACTAGACCACAATCTCATTAACATAGTTCCAGAAAATCCACTTCAACCATATGACATGAAAGACATCATTCATTCAATTGTTGATAATCATGAATTCTTTGAAGTCCATAAATTATTTGCACCAAATATAGTAATAGGATACGCCAGATTAAATGGAAAAGTTATTGGCATTGTTGCAAACCAACCACTTAATCTTGCTGGAGCACTTGACATTGATTCATCAAACAAAGCAGCAAGATTCATTAGATTCTGTGATGCCTTTAACATCCCAATTATCACACTAGTTGACACTCCAGGATACATGCCAGGATCAAACCAAGAACATAATGGAATTATCAGACATGGAAGCAAACTACTCTTTTCCTATTGTGAGGCAACTGTTCCAAAAATCACTCTAGTAATTGGCAAGGCGTATGGTGGTGCATATATCGCTATGGCAAGCAAAAATCTCCGAACAGACATAAACTATGCTTGGCCTACTGCTAAAATTGCAGTGCTTGGTGCAGAGGCAGCTATAGGAATCATAAATAGAAAAGAACTTGCACAAGCAGAAGATCCAGAAGCATTAAAGAAAGAGCTGATTGATGATTTTACAGAAAAGTTTGACAACCCATACGTTGCAGCATCTCATGGAACTATTGATGCAGTAATTGATCCAGCAGAGACAAGACCGATGCTCATCAAAGCACTTGAGATGCTAGCAAACAAACGTGAAAAACAACAACCACGAAAACACGGCAATATCAATCTGTGAAAACAATGATTGAGAAGGTCCTTATTGCAAACAGAGGGGAAATTGCACTTCGTGTAATTAGAACTTGCAATGCAATAGGAATCAAAACAGTTGCAGTATACTCAGATGAAGATTACAATTCATTGCACGTAAAACAAGCAACAGAGGCTTACAATATTGGTGAAGGAGCACCAGCAAAAAGTTATCTAAACCAAGAAAAAATCTTGGAAACAATTCTGACTTCAGGTGCAGATGCAGTTCATCCTGGCTATGGCTTTCTTTCTGAGAATGATGACTTTGCTAGATCTTGTGAAAAAAACAAAATAACATTCATCGGCCCATCAGCTGACTCTATGACACTTTGTGGTGACAAGATGAAATGTAAGGCAGTTATGTTAAAGGCCAAAATTCCTATAGTTCCTGGTAGTCCAGATCTTGTTAAAGATACAGATGAGGCTCTTTCAATTGCAAATGAAATTGGTTATCCTGTTCTACTAAAATCGGTATACGGTGGTGGTGGAAGAGGCATCCGTCTAGTAAATGACAGCAAAGAACTACGAGAAAATTACGAAGCAGCAACGGGAGAATCCATGGCCGCATTTGGAAAATCTGCAATTTTAGTTGAAAAATTTCTTGAAAAAACTAGACATATTGAATTCCAGTTAGCCCGAGACAAACACAGAAACACAGTCCATATTTTTGAGAGAGAGTGCTCAATTCAACGAAGAAATCAAAAGCTGATTGAGATATCACCGTCTGCTGTAGTCGACCAAAAAATTCGAGATGAGATTGGCCAGATTGCAGTTAATGCAGCAATAGCAGTTGATTATACAAATCTGGGTACCGCCGAATTTCTTAGACTGGATGATGGAACATTTTACTTTATTGAAATTAATGCACGTTTACAGGTGGAACATCCAATTACTGAATTAGTTTCAGGATTAGATCTTGTAAAGATGCAATTTGATATTGCAAATGGAGAAGAAATTCCATTTACACAAAACGATCTCAAGATAAATGGACACGCAATTGAATGTAGAATTAACGCAGAAGACACATTTTTGGACTTTGCTCCATCAACAGGACCAATACATGATGTTACAATACCATCTGGACCCGGAGTTCGTTGTGATACATACCTGTACCCTGGTTGTACAGTTTCACCGTTTTATGATTCATTGATGGGAAAGCTATGCACATGGGGACAAAACTTTGAAGAGGCAAGAGTTAGAATGCAAGGTGCTCTGAATGACTTTTACATCCAGGGTGTTGAGACTTCAATACCGCTTTACAAAACGATTTTAAAGACAGACGAATTCAAAAACGGAGATTTATCAACTGACTTTTTGAAGCGATATGGAATTTTAGATAGGCTAACTAAAGACATAAAGGCAGACAAAGAAGCAAACAAGGAAGCTGCACTAGCCGCAGCTATAATTCATTCTGAATACTTTAAAAGCAGAGTAATATCTTCAACAGAAGAAGGCACACGTTGGAAGAGTCAATTAGACTGATTAACAAATGGAATGCAAGATAGAAGACATTGAAGGAACATTCCACGGAGAAATTGTAGACAAGCTTGGAAAAAATGAGTACATCATAAAATTAAACGACAGAGAACAAAATCTAAAAATTCTAAACATGGATTCACGGAAAATAGAATTTGTTTTAGATCAAAAATATCATAAGGTGAAGTATCTTGATAGCACCACTTCAAAAATGAATCTTGTAGTTGATGGTGTTTTAATTACCCTGAACAAGCATGCAAACTTGGACGAGATAGTTTACAAAAACCTTGGAATTGCTGGATCTACAGACTCAGAACTTGCACTAAAAAGCCCAATTCCTGGCAAGGTTATTTCAATCGCACTGAAAAAGGGAGCAAGTGTAAAAAAAGGAGACGTTGTGTGTATTTTAGAATCTATGAAAATGCAAGTGGCTATTAAAGCACACAAAGATGGAAAAATAAAATCAATAAGGATCAAAGAAGGCGGTAGTGTTGCAAAGAATGGTATTATCGCAGAAATAGAATAAAGAAAATTAATTTCCTTTTGTTAGAAAATTTTTGATTTCATCATAGTTTGGTTCTATGAGTGGATCATCTGAAACCCATTTGTAACCAATAACTCCGTCTTCATTAATTATAAAAATAGAACGTTTTGCTGCATTGTAATCTTTTATATGTAAAAGATCCGGCATCAAAACATCATAGTCTCTAATTGTTTTACTTTTGTAGTCACCAAGAATTGGAAAGTTATAGTTGTGTTTTTCTTTGAATGCTTTGTTTGCAAAAGGTCCATCGTTACTAATTGCTATAACTTGTGCACCAAGTTGTGAAATCTCATCCCACGAATCCCTAAATGTACACAACTCTTTTTCGCAAACAGGAGAACTAGCTGCAACAAAAAAAGACAACACTATCTTCTTTCCCTTGAATTCATCCATAGTTCTTATTTTCAAGTCTGTGTCAACAAGTTCAAAGTCTGGAGCTTTATCACCAACATTTAACGCCATACCAAAAATCAGAAGTTGTCTTATTAAGGAGTTTGCAAAAAATTCGACTCGAAAAAATTTGAGATCAAAAAAATGAGCATAGATTTTTATATTATCCGTAATGTGTCAAAGCTAGTTTGGTAGGTGAACTTACGGGCGGATATAGTCAAATTGTTCTCATGTTTGGTTTTGCAGTTGCAGCTACTGCTCCTGCTTTGCTGATTTCTAGAATGATTTCCCCAAGAAAAAAAAGTTCTCCTGTAAAATTTTTACCAATGGAGTGTGGTCAAGTCCCATCGGGTGAAGGTCGTACTCACTTTATGATGCAGTATTATGCATACATTTTGATGTTTGTTGTTTTTGATGTAATGGCAATTTTCTTGTATGCATGGGGAAGCTCAATTTTGGAACTTCCTAGATCTGCAACCCTTCCAATAATTGCATTTTTAGCAATAATGTTTGGCGCAATGGCGTTTTCACTCCATCAATCACAGAGGCGAGATATATGGTAATTATTTATACAAATCCCGAGTATAGAGAGGTAAGAGGTTAGATTGCTAAAAAATCTCATCACACCACTAACAGCCAACGTATTTGTTGGAAAACTTGGAGACATATTAGAAAAAGCGATCGGTAAGCCCTTTGGATACGCCATTAATTGGGGTAGACTCTGGTCACTTTGGCCAGTACACATCGAAACAGCATGTTGCAGTGTAGAGTTTGGCGCAGCATCTGGTCCAAGATTTGATGTTGAAAGATTCGGTATCATCGAAGCATTTGGATCACTACGACAATGTGATCTAGTTGTTGTGCAAGGAACCATCACACGAAAAATGGCTCCACGACTTCGTCTTGTATATGATCAAATGCCAGAACCAAAATACGTCATTGCAATGGGTGCATGTGCAATAACTGGTGGATTGTACTTTGATTCGTACAATGTTCTTCCAGGTATTGATGGAATACTTCCAGTTGATGTGTATGTACCAGGCTGTCCACCTAGACCTGAAACTCTTATACAAGGATGTATACTCCTACAAGAAAAAATAAAGAGAATGACGGCTAGGAAGTTTGCCTAATGAGTTCTGATAACGAAATAAAAGATTCTGAAAAGAAACAAGTTCCAGCTATACCGGAAGAAAAACTGCCAAAGTTTGAAAAAGACATGTCAGACAAAATTGTCGCAAAGTTTGGTGAAAAAACTCAAATTGCATTTGTAAAACCAGACAGAATTCAAGTAAACGTAAAAAAGGAAGACATCAAAGACGTTGCAGAATATATTCGAGATGAGCTAGGTTTTGATCATGCCGAGTCTGTTACAGGAACAGATTTTCCAGATGACAAAGAAATTGAAGTGGTTTATCACCTAGGTTCCTACGATGACCCACAATTATCAAAACAAATTCTTGCCTTATCTACAAGAGCACCAAGGGAAGACAATCCCAATCCAGGAAATGATTCTACTCGTTTACCAAGCCTAAGAGAAGTTTTCTACAGTGTTGAATTTCATGAAAGGGAGTGTTTTGAGATGTTAGGCGTATACTTTGATGGTCATCCAGATAATCGAAGACTCTTGTTACCTGAAGATTGGGCTGACTTGCCACCAATGAGAAAGGACTTTAAGATAAAGGGAAGATGAAGATGAACAAACAATTACCCCCAGGATTATCACTTGAAAAAGTTGATGAGAGAATTATGACTCTCAACGTGGGGCCACAGCATCCAGGTTCCGGACACATGAGACTCATCGTTCAAGTTGATGGTGACTTTATTGTTGCTTGTGATCCAGATCCAGGATACGTACATCGTGGAGAAGAAAAGATGGCTGAATATAGAAACTACATTACAAACATTCCACACCTTGAAAGACCAGTAATTCATGACTCTTGTAACATACTTTATCCCTATTGTTTAGCTGTAGAAGAAATACTTGGACTTGAGGTTCCAGAACGTGCACAATACCTCAGAGTCATTGCGTCAGAGTTGAACAGATGTGTTTACACTTTGTATTGGCTTTCAATCTATGGAATATTTTTGGGTCACTCTACCATGTTCATGTGGCCAATGGGTGACAGAGAACTTCTCATTGATCTTTTAGAAAAAATGACAGGCGCCAGAGTCACCCACTCTTACTTTATTCCAGGTGGTATACGAAATGATATTCCAGCAAACTTTGAAGATGTTTGTCTAAGACAAGTAAACTATTTTGAAAAACGAATCAAAGAATATGCTGACATCTTTTATGATAATCCAATTTTAATACATAGAACAGAAAAAACAGGCATATTATCTAGAGAGGACTCGATACGACTAGGAACAACTGGTTCTGTTCTTCGCGCAAGCGGTGTTGACTTTGATGTAAGAACAAAGGAGCCTTACGACGTGTATAGTGAACTTGATGTTCATACAAATGTTCTAAAAGATGGTGACTCTTTGGCTCGTTCTAAAATTCCATGGATGGACATGATGGAGAGCTGTAACATTATTAGACAAGCATTAGAAAAGATGCCAAAGTCAGGTTCTGTAAGGGTTAAGCTTAAACCAAATCCAAAAGGCGGAGATGTTTCGGTTTACAAACGTGTTGAATCAGGAAGAGGCTCACTTGGATGTTACATTATTTCAAACAGCAAGCCAGAACCTTACAGACTTAAACTCAGCGTTGGTTCATTTAGGAACCTAATTGCATTACCATATCTACTCAAAGGTGAAAAGCTTGGAAACATGCCAGCTGTTTACTGGAGTCTGAATTACTGGCCAGTGGAAGCAGATAGATAAATGTCTGTAATTGCCCCAAAGTTTCGACTCGGATATTTTATAAAATCAATCACCAATGTAATGTTTTGGACAATTGTCCTAGTGACACTGATCGGTATTCCAATCATAATGATTGCTCTATTTTATATCCCAATGCCCGTCTATGAAGGCGAACTGATTAATCCATTCCTGGCTTTTACTTGGATGGCCCACCCAGAACTTGCACTTCCTCTAGTCAAATCTCTTCTATTAACTGACATGTTCAGAATTATAATATTTCCAGGATTTGGTTTTGCAGTACTAATTGCAACTTCAGTAATTTTTGTTGAAAGAAAGATGCTTGCAAAACTTCAGCTTAGAGTTGGACCTTTCTATTGTGGAAAAATTGAAGGAATCCTACAACTGATGGCTGATGGTCTAAAATTAATTTCAAAAGAAATCATCATTCCTGCAAAAGCAGATAAGCCAATCTTTATCATAGCCCCAATTTTGTTTATTGGAACCGCAGCTGCGTTTGTTGCCTTAATTCCGGTAGCTCCTGGCTGGGTAGTAGCAGATGTAGATGTGGGTTTGATTGCAGTTTTTGCAGTGATTGGATTTTTCCCCATAATTACGATTTTATCGTCGTGGTCAGCAAATAGCAAATATCCTTTCATAGGTGGAATTCGTGCGCTGCACCAAATGGTTTCATTTGAAATACCATTAATTCTTTCACTATTAGGCATCGTCATTCTTACTGGAACACTAAATCTTTCAGAAATAGTTGAAAGCCAGGAATCATTCCCATGGATTGTTTTTATGCCCATTGGGGCTATCGTATTTTTTATCGCCATGTTAGCAGAGCTTGAAAGAATTCCGTTTGACTTGCCAGAGGCAGAAAGTGAAATTGTCGCTGGCTGGCTAACAGAATTATCCGGAATGATGTATGGGCTTGTACAGCTTGGTATGTATTTGAAACTTTATGCATTTGCAGCTTTGTTTGTTGTTTTATTTTTGGGTGGATGGAACGGACCGATCTTTTGGCCTCCGCTTGAAGAAGAATTAATTCATCAAGGAAAAACCATTGGACCAATTACAATTCAGACTCCAGGCCTTCCAATATTTTCTATGGAATTCGTTAGTGGAGTAATTTGGTTTGTTCTAAAAACCGCTGGAGTGATTTTCTTTATTCTACTACCCAGAGGAGTATTTCCAAGAATTAGAGTTGATCTTCTCCTAAATCTAGGTTGGTTCAAATTGATCGGTCTTGCATTTGTGAACATCTTTATAGCACTCGGATTGCTATATGCTGGAGTATTTGGTCCAGGAGGTTTGTAATTGGGCACAGCAAGCGGAATTATCAAAGCATTAAACTCTGGAATAAAGCATTTAGCAATAAAACGATTTACTCTTCGATATCCAGAACAAAAACTCAAGTTTGTTGGAGATGGATATCAATATGACCCTGCTACTGGCGTAGGAATTGCAGGTTTAAAGGGTAGACACATGCTGTTTCATGATAAATGTACAGGTTGCCAGCTGTGTGCCATTGCATGTGAGGACATTGCAGAAGCAATTGCAATGGTAAAGGTTCCAGAAGAATGGAAACATAACAAGAAAGCAATCATGCCTCAAATTGATTATGGTAAATGCGTTTTTTGTGGGCTTTGTGTAGATGCATGTCCTTTCTATGCATTATACATGACAAATGACTACGAACTGTCCTCATATACAAAAGAAAGTTTGATTTACACCCCTGCTCAACTTCAGGTCAAGCCTAGCGTCCAACAGGATGCTGAGATAAAAATTGACGACAGGGGTGCATCCCATGGCTGATGTAACATTTCTTGCATTATCCGTTTTAACAATTGGTACTGCAATCGCAGCTCTTGAATTTCGTTCATTAGTCTATGGTTCCATTGCACTGATGGGAACACTTGGTGGTATTGCAGGATTCTTTCTTTTGTTGGATTCTCCATTTGTTGCACTGTTTCAAATTGCAGTTTATGTTGGCTCTATTGCAGTACTGATATTGTTTACTGTAATGCTTGTAAGACGAGAACTAATCTTCAAAAAAATCGAAGATCCTAAACGAAAATGGGCTGGAATCGGATTAATGTTAATTCTCATGGTTGGAATTGGCGCAATAATCCTTGACTCTGGATTAAAATCAATAACCACTGATGAACCACCAGTTGATTTTAGAGAAATTGGTAAAGACTTTCTTATTTATTATTGGCCGGCCTTGATTCTTATGGCACTTATCTTGTCTAGTGCAGTTATTGGAGCACTTACTCTAGCAAGAAGAGAGGATATTGTAGATGAGCAACGAGCTGATTGAGTTTGTTATTGTTTCAGTAGCATTATTAGGAATTGGAATCTATGGTTTAGCAGTTAAACGAAATGCAATTAGAATGCTTTTCTCAATAGAAATAATAATCAACGCAGCAAATCTTAATCTTGTTGCCTTTGCAAGATTTTTACCGCACAGCGGTGGACAAACACTAGCACTCTTCTCCATAGCAATTGCTGCTGCAGAAGTTGCAGTAGGTCTTGGGTTGATTATAGTAGCATATAGAATGTACCAGAATATCGACATAGCAGACTTTAGGAGCTTAAAAGGATAATGGAATTTGCATTGTCACAGGCAGTTTTCCTGCCTCTACTGTTAGCTCCAGTTGCCTATTTTCTAGGTAGAAAATCAGGCCCGAATGCAGTAACTTGGTTTTCCTTCGGAATATTACTCTATTGTACAATCTTGCTAGTTCTTGTTGCACTGCAAGGAAACTACGAAGAGCATTATCCTTGGACTGAACAGTTTGGTGAGTTTGGATTTTTGATGGACGGACTATCATCTCCATTTGCAATAATCATCTATGTATTGTCTACAATTCTTGTACTTTACTCAAAACCATATATGGTCCACCATTTCAAAGAACAATTTGTAGCACAGTATCAACAAGTAGCATCAGGTGGTGGTCAAACAACTGCAGTTGTACCGTCAACATCCCAAACACAATACATTAACAACCAAATTGGTCTCTACTTTGCACTATTCCTTGTCTTTACAATGGGAATGCTTGGAACAGTTCTTGCAACAAACTTGATTGAATTTTACGTCTTCTTTGAGGTAATGCTCATTCCAGCATTTTTCTTAATTGCATTCTGGGGTGCTGGGCCTAGACGAAGAATAGCTTTAATGTTCTTTTTTTGGACTCATGTCGGTGCAGTAGTACTTCTTTTAGGATTTTTGACAATTGGTTTTAGTATTGGGAGTTTTGATTTTGTTGATATTAAAGAATCGGAAATTCCACATGACGTTGTGTTACTTGCTGCAGTTGCAATAATAATTGGACTAGGAGTAAAACTAGCTGCATTCATGTTCCATATTTGGCTCCCTTATGCTCACGCAGCCGCACCAACTCCAATCAGTGCTCTATTATCTCCAGCCATGATCGGAATTGGAGCTTATGGTCTCTTTAGGTTTATTGTAGAGTTTCTGCCAATGCAATATGCTGACCTTGCAATTTGGTTACAAGTCTGGGGAGTTGTGACAATGATTTATGGTGGAGCAATGGCATTGATGCAAGACGATATCAAAAGATTGTTTGCATATTCTAGCATAAGCCAGATGGGTTATATCCTATTTGGTATTGGTTCGTTTTCTGTTTTGGGGCTTTCAGGTGCTGAGATGATGTATGTAACTCACGCATTAGGCAAGGGACTCCTCTTCATGACTGCGGGAATTCTGATTGTAAATGTAGGCACACGAAGTATCTCAAAACTTGGTGGGCTTGCTGGCAAGATGCCAATTACTGCTACTTGTGCCATAATTGGGGCACTAACAATCATGGGTGTGCCTCCCACCAGTGGCTTTATGGGCGAATGGACTCTATTCTTTGGCGCTTTTGAAACCGCACTAGAAGAAGGCTCTACCCTTAGAATGGTGTTGTTTGGACTTGGACTTTTGGCAACAGTTCTTACAATGTCGTACATACTTTGGATGCTAAAACGTGTGTTCTTTGGAAAACTTCCAGAAAATCTCTCAAACGTGAAGGATGGGAACTGGTACATGACAGCTCCAATGATGGTACTTGCTGGATTTACAATTGTTCTTGGAATTTATCCCGATATCTTCTTTGAGAAAATAATTCCATACATGAACGGAGTGTTGGGGATATAGAAAATGGCAACTGAGTATGTTGGATTAGCATTTGATGCTAGTACAGCTGCATGGGCTATTTGGATAATTCCATTTGTTGCCGCATTAATCGCTCCAGCGATTGGAAAGAGATCAAAACAATTAACGGGATATTTTGTAATTGGAATGGCACTAATCAGTGTACTCTCTGCCGTATTACTTCTTCCAGCGGCTCTTGATGCACGCGAGATTCACAGTCAGATCTCATGGATTGATACAATTGGTTTGAAGGCCGGAGTCCTAGCTGATCCACTTGCAATAATAATGGCAAACGTTGTTGGTTGGGTCTCTTTCTTGATTTTGATTTACAGTACGGGTTACATGAAAGGCGACAAAGACATTGTGCGTTTCTGGTTTTGGATGATGTTCTTTATTGGTTCAATGCAGCTAATTGTTCTTTCTGATAATTTACTTCAACTCTTCTTTGGTTGGGAAGGTGTGGGTCTTGCATCTTATGCTTTGATTGCCTTTTGGTATCGAGACAAAAAAGAACACCATGTTGGAAGAGAGGGATATACCGCTCTTGGAATATCACAATACTTTTCTCCAACACATGCTGGTATGAAAGCTTTCATCATGACAAAGGTCGGCGATGTCATGATGCTTGCAGGAATGTTTATGATTTTTGCATTTGCAGGAACTTTTGGTTTTAAAGAGCTAATCGGGGATACTACGTGGGCCGTTAACATGTCAGCTGCTGGCCTTTTAGTTCCTGCTGGGGTTTTACTATTTGGAGGTGCCGTAGGAAAATCAGCCCAATTTCCGCTAAATGAATGGCTACTTGAAGCAATGACTGGCCCAACTGCTGTTTCAGCCTTGATTCATGCAGCAACCATGGTGAAAGCCGGTGTATTTTTTGTAGCAAGGATCGGACCACTATTCTTTGCATTAGCAGCTGCCGGAATTATGGTAGACCAATTTTTTGAAATCATAGCTTGGGTTGGTGCAATTACCGCATTGTTACTTGCAACGCAAGCTATAGTAAACCATGAAATAAAAAAGGTCCTTGCATATTCTACGGGCTCTCAAATTGGATACATGATGATGGCATTGGGTGTTGCAGGACTTTCAGAACAATTTGTTGATGGTTATACTGCTGGATTCTTCCATCTAATATCACATGCAATGTTCAAAGCTTCTTTGTTCATGGCAGCTGGGTCGTTGCTGCATGTTGTAGGTTCTAGATTTATGACAGACATGGGTGGATTGCGGAAGCATATGCGGAAAACCTATGTATTCATGTGGGCAGCTGGCCTTGCACTGATGGGCGCTCCATTCATTACAATAGGTTTCTGGAGCAAGGATGCAATTTTTGCAGCGGTTTTTGAAGCTAGCAGTCCATGGGCAATGCCAATCTTCATCATTGCAGTTCTAACTGCAGTAATCACTGCATTTTACACAACTAGAATGATTGGAATGGTCTTCTTTGGACCAAAGAGCAAACATATTGAAAAGATGGAAAAAGAAGGACATCACATCCATGAAGCTCCTCGTTCGATGTGGATACCTTATGGAATCTTGGCAACTCTTACAATTGGAATTGGTATAATTGGATTTTCTGCAGAAGAGGGAATACGTGAACTGTTTACTGAATATCTTGATAATTCATTTGGAATTCATACAGTTCGTGTTGCTGTAGAATCTTCTGGATTGCCAGGTGTTTTGGCCGGTCTTAATCCAATCGCCCTAGGTGCATCTTTAGCTGCATTTGCAATTGGGTTTGGACTTGGTTACATATTCTATATTGGTAGGTGGGTTAATCCAACCAAGTTTGTAAATTCTAATATTTTCTTCTATGCAATTCACAAATTTCTTCTCAACAGATGGTACCTCGATTCATTAATCTATTGGGTCTTTGTCATTGCGCCTTTATGGCTTGCTAGAGGGGTATCAAGATACTTTGAACGAACGGTAATTGACCTTGGAATGAACCTCGGACTAGAAAAAACAGTAAGATGGAGTGCAAAAGTCATCCAGGGAACAGAGACAGGCGTTGCACAATCATACCTATTCGTATTCGGAGCAGGAATTCTCTTTGTGGTATTGATGTTGTTGGTATAAGGTGATGAAAAAATGATAGACTTTACATCGACTCCAATGGTTATAGTTGCAATACTAGGTACGGTTGGAATTGTACTGCCACTAATCAGCATAGCAAAAAAAGAAAAAGGCTCAAATTCATTTTATGCTACAATAGCACTGGCTGCCTTAATTGTTTCAATTGGATATGTTATCTATCAGATTGTGAGTGATCACGTTTTACCGTCTGCACTATTTTCAGAAGACGTTCTTGTTGATGATACATTTGGTGGATTCTTTGCAATTGCAATGTTAATTGTTGCAATCTTCACAACGGTTGGCTCATACAATTACATGAGAAACAAGAATCATCTAGCTGTCTACTACTCTTTAATTCTGTTAGCATCACTTGGTATGGTACTCATTGCCTATGCAACAGATCTTGTGATGCTTATAGTTGCATGGGAATTGATGAGTATTCCAACTTATATCCTAGTTGGATTTATGAAAAAAGACCCAAGTTCAAACGAAGCGGCACTCAAGTATTTTTTGTTCGGAGCACTGGCATCCGCAATCATAATTTATGGCATATCAATTGCTTATGGTCTAACAGGCTCAACCAACATTGGTGAAGTCATTAACGGATTTGCAACACTTGATTCTACTATGGTGCCATTGGCATTATTGTCAGTTGGTATGTTTATTGCAGGGTTTGGATTCAAGATGGGGCTTGTTCCTTTTCACATGTGGCTTCCAGATACCTACGAGGGAGCCCCTCCAACAATTGCAGCACTTTTAGCTGCGGGAACAAAAAAAGCTGGATTTGCAGCAGCAATTAGAGTAATTGTTGTTGGGGCTGTTGCCCTCAACTTGGATTGGACATTTGCGCTTGGAGTAATTGCTGTAATGACAATGACTGTGGGAAATGTTGCGGCAATTATGCAAAAGAATCTCGCAAGAATGCTTGCCTATTCTAGCATAGGACATGCTGGATACATTTTGATTGGTCTTTCAATTGCACCATTTTCAGAGATTGGTCTTCAAGCATCATTATTCCATATCATGAATCATGCAGTCATGAAGGGTTCTGCCTTCATTATTGTAGTGGCACTTGTCACAACCTTGGCTTCATCCCATATCGATAAGCTTAAGGGACTAGGTAGAAAGATGCCTATAACTGCTTTAGGATTAACAATCTCACTTCTTGCATTGGCAGGTATCCCACCACTAAATGGATTTTGGAGTAAATTGATGTTATTTGGTAGTGCAATAGACGCAGGACCAATAGTACCATGGGCTCCTTGGCTTGCTATAGCTGGTGTTCTAAATAGTGCTTTGTCATTAGCTTACTACGGTTGGATTATTCGAAAGATGTACTTTGAAGGAGAAACAGAAAAAAGAATTGCAGAACCAAAATCTGTATTAGTAGTAGTAATTTTTTCAATAATTTTCATAGTGGGAATAGGCATTTATCCAGATCCAATGATACAGTTTGCAGAAATCGCTGCACCCACACTAACGTTAAGCGCTTCCCCTTAATACAGTAAATTTAATCAATTCTTCTAGATGCAGTTTTGCATCATTCTCTTGAATTTTTCTCAAACCTGTTTTAGCTCTTTCAGAAAAGTCTTTTAACAATTCTTCCATTTTGTCAAAAACAACTCTAGGATCATTACTCTTTTTGATTAAGAGATTGAATAATTTGTCCTCATTTTTCCAATCCCAAAGATCATCTTTAATCTGATAGGCAATTCCAATATTTTTTCCGTACTCTGTTAAGGCTTCAATTTGCTTTTCTGTTCCACCACCCATTACGGCTCCAAGTCTTGCAGCTACCTCAAAAGCAGTAGAGGTTTTGTATTCTATGACTCTGAGATAGTCATCAAAGGTAACGTCCTCACTTGTTCCAAGCCTTCCTTCAATAATTTCACCTTCGCTCATTAACATTGCAGTAGTCGCCAAGTCTTTTGTAATTCTTGGATTGTTTAATCGGGACGATATGTTAAGAATTAATCCTAAAACAAAATCTCCTGTAAGAATTGCTGTATTGTAACCATACTTTATGTGAAAAGGATCCTTTCGTCGTCTGAAAATCTCTTCATCAATAATATCATCATGTATTACAGATTCTGTGTGCAAAAACTCAACTGCACAAGCTGCAGAATAGGTGTTCTCATCAACCTTGCCAACACTTTCAGCAGAAAGAAGCAAAATTATGGGTCTAATTCTTTTCCCGCCTTCAAGCGCATATTTGAGGGGTTCTATAAACTCAGAATCATTGAAAAGTCCAAGTTCTGCCTCGAGAGCCTGATTAATTTTTGTGATATACTTGCCATACGTCTTTAGCAGCGGATTTATCTCAATGTTTTTCCCTTCCAAAACTGCCTCGTGAAAACTCTTTAAGATTAGTAATTAAATCTTGATGCTCCAGCCGGGAATTTCATCTTTTGAGAATTTGAACCCGGGATCACCGCCTTGAAAGGGCGGTATGCTTGACCGGTCTACACCACTGGAGCCTTTCTGCATCGGGTTATTTTGTCCTTAAAATCGTTTTGAACGATAAAGATTTTTTTATTAGCTCAAATGGATTAGACACATGAATTACTTGATTAAGAGAATTGATGAAATGATCGAAGAAAGAAGTTTGTTAAAACACAAATTTTATCAAATGTGGTCTGATGGGAAATTATCATTAGAATCACTATCTGGATATTCAAAAGAATATTTTCAACTTGTAAAAGCTGTTCCATCATTCATGTCACCAATAATTCAAAAAGCTCCCGAATCTTTTGTAAATGAGATTGTATCAAATCAACAAGAAGAATCTTCCCACATTAAGCTATGGATGAAATTTGCAGAGGCACTCGGAATACCGGAAGCAGAATTAGAAAAATATCAAGGTCTTGAAAAAACTAGGTCAGCTGTTTCACAACTTTCCTCCCTGATGAATACATTTGAGGGTGGTGCGTGTGCCATGTATGCATTTGAAAAGGAAATTCCAAAGATTAGCCAAGTAAAATTAGATGGATTAGCAGAATTTTATGGAATTTCCAGTGAAGAGGCAACAGAATATTTCAAACTACATACAGAAGCTGACATAAGACATGCAGCAGCTTGGAAAAACATATTGGAAAAATCAAAAACTAATTCTGAAAAGCTAATTCACGTTGCCGATTCATCAATTTCTGCACAAAACTTGTTACTTGATAGTTGTCTAGAAGCTTATTGTTAATCTCTATAACATTTTATACTTAGGACATAACCTTTTTTCGTGGGGCCCGTAACTCAGCTTGGTAGAGTAACCGGCTCATAACCGGTGAGCCAAGGGATCGAAGCCCTTCGGGCCCACTGGATTTCAATTAGTTTTAAAGTAAGTAATGAGAAAGTTTTGCTGGCTGCAATGAAGAATCAGAGTTATATCTGAAAAATGATGTAAAGGCATTTGTCTGAGCTGCCAAAACTTAACTTATCTGATTTTTGACGTTCTCTAAAACGTCATTAGAAATCAAATTTTGGTTGTAAAGCGAGTTGGTAATTTCCAAAATATCAGTTAAATTATGTATTTTGACTCCTTCAGCTTCTAAAGCTTCAGATGCACCTTCCATTCTGTTAATAATCACAAATGCATCCGATATGACAATTCCAGCTTCTTTGAGTGATTTTATTGCATTAACAACAGAACCACCAGTTGTTGCCACATCATCAATCATCAAGGCTTTTTTTCCTTGTTCAAAACTCCCCTCAATTAATTTTGATGTTCCATAATCTTTTGGTTTGTTTCTTACGTAAATTAGAGGTTTTACTGTTTCAGTGGCTAATGCCGATGCAATTACAAGACCGCTAGTAGGAACTGAGACTAGATAATCAAAATTTTCAAGACCAATCTTTTCAGAAATAATGTTTTGTAACTGTTTTATCATCTTTCTAAATTGGTGGGGAAAACTGGGAACTATTCTTAAATCAACATAGTAAGAGCTCTTCTTTCCACTTGTAAGAGTAAAATCACCAAATTTGATTGCCCCTTTTTCATGCAAAAAGGTTGCAAACTCTTTTACAAACTCCATACCAAAATTTACCACACTGGATTTATTTTGGTTTGTATTGTGGTTCAACTGTGCCAGAAATATGGTTGAATTATGGAATAACTGACGTTGTACTTGATATTCATGCCGAAAATCTAGACCAAAACATCGATTCAGAAGGCAAAATACTGGAGGATTCTACAATTCAAGAAAAACTTGATCCCATAGTTACTTCAAAACCAAACGAGATTGTTGTATTGCATGATTCAAGGGCAAACCGAAAGGTTCTTTCTACATTGTTTTTGATGTGCGAACAAAAGTCAAAACCATTTCCACAAATTTTGGCAGACAAACACATTATCAATATACTAAAACAAGGACTTCCAGAGGGAAGTAGTATTTCAGAATTTGGAGATTCTGATCTTTCTAATCCAAATCTTGTCTTTATTGGAGAAATGGAGTTTGATGGCTTGTTTGGATTTGAAACAATCGCCACCAGACTAATCAAAAAATTTGGTAAAGATCAAATGTTATCTGCCTACTCAAAAAGAAAGGAAAACATTCCATCGCCAGGTCATATAGGAGAAACAATACAGGAAGCAAAAAAATTTGCAGATAATTTTGAAATTCAAGGAATTGAGATAGTAGCAAATTCTAAAGGTGTTGTGGATTTGGAGGTAGGTCACCCAGCATCTACCATTTCTATTTCAAAGTCCTTTGAGGGATTTGCCATAAAAGAGGTTGGTCAGCACAAAACCATGGTTATTAGCACTGGCAAAAATGCTAGTAATAATTCACTTGGAAAATCACTGTCGTCTTTGTGGAACTGTAGTTCGGCGATAAAAAATGATGGCCTTGCAGTTTTGCTTGCAGAATGTAAAAATGGTACTGGATCACAAGCACTTCAAAATTTTATTGAAGGACGGTTCAGTTTAGAACGACTAAAAAATCCAACCAAATATGTTGATGGAATGGAAGATCTTTTGTTCTTGACTGAAATCCAAAAGAAATTTCAGATTGCACTTGTTTCCATTCTTCCAGAATTTTATACAAAAAAACTAAACATGATTTCATTGGATAGTGCAAAACGCGTAATGGATTACATTCTCAAAACCCAAGGTCCAAGGCAAAAGGTACTAGTTGTTTCAGATGGTGCCCGTTTATTACTAAAATAATCCCATTGGAGAAATTGGTGCACATAAGATTGCGAGAACAATAACAAGAATGTAAAGAAGTTTTCTGTTTTTTGATAATGGTGAATAATCGTCAAGAGGTTGTGCACCTGGGCTACGAGAGCTTAACAATAAGATTAGCATTGCCATAAGCCAATATCCAAGCAATACAAGTATAGCCATACTTGCATAAGTTGCATATTTGTGCCATTTTTTTCCAAACAGGGTTCTTGCCATATGCCCGCCATCTAGTTGCCAAGCTGGAAGTAAATTCAAAAACGTAATTAAAAATCCAAGCCATGCAGCAAACAAAAGTGGAGTCATTAATACTTCTTGACCATCTCCTCCTTTTCCAAACATTAACAGAGTCATTGTCATCAAAAGTGGTTCTCCTCTCTCCCATTCAATCAACCTAATATTTTCAGAGAGTCCCTCGATAATTTCACTATCAATTACAGGTGCAGTATATGCACCATACATAGAGACAATAACAGTTATTATCAAGCCAGCAATTGGACCAGCTATTGCAACGTCATACAAAATTTCTCGATTGATTGTAAGTCCTTTTGCCTGGATAAACGCACCAAATGTTGGAATTCCGAAATATGGAATGCCAGGAATAAAATACGGCCAAGTGGTTTTTAGCTTGTGAAATTTTGCAGCAACTAGGTGACCTGATTCATGCACTCCCAAAATTCCTAAAAGTGATAATGTATAGATGCCCGCCATTTCAAGCGGATCTCCAATGTTAATAACTGTGTTAGAATCGACTGTTCTGAAATAACCATCTATCATTACAAAACCAATAACCACCAAAAACAAAATTCGTGGCGTCCACGAAGAGCCTTTCCACCAGCTTTTTTTCTTGGGAGGAAATTTCCAAACTCGAACGTATAACCCATCAGGTATCTGTTCAAGTCTGCAAACCAGTTCAAGACTTTCCAGTTTTTGTGCTAACTGAACAAACTTTGATTTGAATTGCTCGTCTTCTATTTTGAAGTGGAGGGAATCAAGGGTTAGGTCCATTGTACTTACGTCAAAAATTGAAGAAACAATGGAGATTACTTCCTCTTGTGTTGGCTCACTCACGGTAAATGATACAAAAGTTTCTCCATTTATTGATTTTACGGTTTAACATTAAATATTCATCAGCGTCACTTCATATTGTGCAGGTAATCCTTAGACAGATTGGAGAATGTATAGTAAGAAGGGCAGAGACAGCTGATCTTATTCCAATAATGGAGATTAATTTGAAAACATTACCAGAACACTACTCTGATTACTTTTACGAGAGTTTACTGGCAGAATTACCAGAGGCATTTCTTGTTGCTGAAATTGGCGGAAAACTCATAGGGTACATTATGTGCAAAACCGAACATGGATTTTCAAATTTTAAAAAATTAGGCTTTGTTAAAAAGGGACACGTTGTGTCAGTAGCAGTTCTAAATGAACAAAGAAGAAAAGGAATTGGTAGAGGCTTAGTTGAGGAAGTACTTATCGGTGTAAAATCAAGGAAATGTGAAGAGCTACATCTTGAAGTTAGATGTAGCAATACCGATGCTGTTAGATTGTATGAGGAGATGGGATTTATTATTATACAAAGGCTGAATGTATACTATCGTGATGGTGAAGATGCCTATCTTATGGCGATTGAATTTAATAATTAGTTCAAAAAGATAAATAACTCACCTCAAACTTGTAGCGCAATGGATAAACGCAGTGGAATAGGAATATCAATTTTCATTTTATGCTTAGGCGCATTTTTTGTCTATGCCTATCTCCTAATGTTATCTGAATGGAGTGGTGTTGTTTTACAATTGTCTGTTTTGGTAATAATTGGTGGAGTACTAGGAATGGTATCTTGGATTGGTTATACTATGGCAACATCCAAAGCTTCACCATCTTCCATCATTACAGATGATGATGAGAAATAATTCTTATTTTGTAATTTTTACATCAACCACTGTTTGATAATATCTAGGCCCAACAGCCCTTACAATTTTTGAATTAAGAATTTCTGATTTCACCTTTGTCAATTCAAGATAGTGTTGTTCTGAAAGTTTAGGCGCATCTTGTTTTTTGTCTGCATGGATGTGAGAATAATAATGAATAATTCCATTATTTCTGGTAGCTAAGATAGCTGACTCTAAAAACTCATCCGATCTCTCTGGAAGAAGCATTAGAGTCCTATCACCTTTGTTTTCTAGTCTCTCTTTTATTATTTTAGCTGCATCACCGTTGATACAAACCACTTCTCCAACAAGTTTGTTTAGATTGATGTTTTTTTCACACAATTTTGAGGCAATTGCATTAATGTCTATATTATATACTGTACATTTTTTGTTTTTTGCAATCAGAATTGAGAACATTCCAACACCTCCAAACATGTTAACAACAATCTCTCCATCTTGTACAAGATTGGCAATTCTTTCGCGCTCCGTAGACAATCTAGGTGAGAAAAAGACTTTTTCAACATCCACAGCAAAACGACAACCATATTCTTTGTACTCTGTTTCTGTTCTGTCCATTCCTGCCACAAGTTCTAAGGAACGAGTTCGAAAATCTCCTTCTACATCAGATGACTGATAAAAAACCGATTTTGCGGTACTTACTCGTTCCAGAATCGTCTCTCCAATAATTTTTTTCTTTGATAAAAGCGAGTCTGGAATTCTAATCACAATAATATCTCCAACTTGATCAAATGCTGAGAACAATTCTTCACTTTCTTTTTCAGAGAGTATTCCTTCAAGTGCCTTCTTTAGCATTCGTGTCAATTCTTGTAATAGAATTTCACATGGATATTTAAGATGATTTGTAATTACCTGATAGAATTATGCATACAAAAATTCCGCGTCCAGATATTACTTTGGCCTTATGTTTAATTCCTTTTGGAATGAATATTGTAGATGGCGAAGATACTTTGTAAATTTCATCATCAAGTTGTATTTCATATTTTAATTTTCCATCCTCAGAGAGTATAAGATTAATTTCGTCGTGGTTGTGTTTATGCAACAAGCTATATTCAGCAAATTTTTTTTGATTTGAATTAATAAGATGGACAGCTATATGCGTATTGGATTCTGGAATTAGTTTTTTGCTTAACATGGATAAGCGTTTGATAGGCGCCTTTGTGTGAAATGGAACTTTAGAGATAGGTTCATTTACTCCTTTTTTGATAAATTTCCTATAACGATTCATGAGCTAAACTCCTTTTTTTACTATAAAATAATCTAGTTTTTGACATATACACAACTGGATATCATATAAGTGATAATGCCAAATAAATTATTGTGGAAAGGGATAGAACTTCTGAATGGTTCGTTCCAAAATTTGGTCCACGAAACTTTAGGATTAGTATAGGAATTCTATTTCTACCATATACTGGTGTAGTCACATCTTTTGCTGCATGGGGTTCGCTTTCCGGCAGCTTTGAATTAGATCGACTGGCGGTAATCTGTTTAATTTATTTTTTATCAATCGGAGTGGCGGCTCATTGCCTTGATGCAGTTGGAGGAAAAACTAAACCTTGGGGAAATTTACCGAAAAAAAAACTTTGGATCATTTCAATGATTTCCTTAGGGATAGCATTTACAATAGGTTTGTACTATGCATTTTTGGACTCGCCTCTTTTATTCCCAATTGGAATTGCTGGAGGATTTTTTCTTTTTGCATATAACTTAGAATTGTTTGGAGGCAAGTTTCACAATAATATATCAACAATATTTTCATGGGGAGTATTACCTGTTTTTGCAGGCTCTGCAATCCAGACAAACTCCATATCCATAGAAGCTTTAATCCTTTCTATAGCATCGGCACTAATTACTTACTCTTTAATAATTACCTCAAGAAAATATAAAGAACTTAAGAGAAGTTTTGGAATTATTAGTCAAATAAATAAAAAAGAGAATACACTGAAAATGATTACCTTTGGAGTAATTTGCGGAACTGTGATTTTTTTTATTTTAAGATTTTACAATTGAATTTTTAATTTGAAAAAACACTAGTAATTTTTGGTCCCTATCAAAATAGCAGATGAGTCCAATGTAAGTGACTGTTCCCTCACTTGAAGACCGTTTCTTTTCATTGTGTTAGCGTAATCACTCACCCAAGTAGAGGTTCTTATTAATTTAGGAAGTTCGGAAAAAGCTTTTCTCCAACTGGGTATAAAATAGCCTACACAATTAAGCAAAATAAAATAAACATTCCATAGCATTCGCACAAGAATATTTTTTGGATAGGTAAAATCATGAAAGATAATTTTTCCTCCTGAGTTAAGATGAGCGACACAGTTTTTTACAAGAACCTCTGGATTGCAGTATTTTGGAATGTATGATGAGGTAATACAATCAAATTTCAAGCCAAGATTTAGGGCTTCTGCGTCTTGATGTACAAACGAGATGTTTGGAAACAATTTTGAATTTCTCTTTGCCATCTTTAGATAACTTGATGTAATATCGATCCCTACTATCTTTGCGTTTGGGAATTTTTTTGAAATTTTTCTTGTTAAAATTCCTGTCCCACAGGCTAGATCTAAGACCAATCTTCCTTTAGGAATTTGTTTTAGAATTTCTTTTTTCCAATATCGATCCTTGCCAAATGTTGACCATAAAACAACCTTGTCATATGTAACTGCTGTTTTATCAAAAAATTCTGGAACAAGATTTTTGACCGATTCTGTAGACAACATAATATGTGACTTTCAAAGTCATTTAAAGAGAACTCTTTTCACTTTATTTTTTCAAATTCTGATTCCTCAAAATATTAAAATCAAGAATATTCAAACATTTCAATCATTACTGAAAACACTGCATAATATCCAACATAACTTACAAACAAAATGATTCCCAACCACAAACAATTATTTGTTTTTGATGGATCATCATATCGAAGCACAAAAAAGTGATCAATCCGCCAAAATGCTGAGAAATATAGGTAAGACATACCAAATATTACTACTTCCTCTAACTTGGTCTTCAGACATCAAATTAATCTAGACGTATCAATTTTATTTGTAGTAGAAATTTCCAGTCTCCTTTTGCTGTTTATCTAACCTGCTGTCAAGCTTGTTGATTCTGGGCCTGAGGCTCTTTTCATCTCGTCTAAATGTGATATCAAGTGATCTCAAAAATCTATTCATGGCATCCGATTTTGAAAGCGGTGATGTTGCGTGTCCTTCAATTCCCGATATTCCTTCGAACATAATCATGGTATCTGAAATTAAATCCATTAGTTGTAAATCATGATCAATTACAATTGCAGATTTGCCATATGAGCGTACAAATTTTTGAAGAAATTTTGCTACTGCAATTCTATCTTCTACATCTAAAAATGCTGATGGTTCATCAAGAGCATAAAGATCAACCTTTTGTAATAGACAAGAAACTATTGCAACCTTTTGCAATTCCCCTCCAGAGAGATTCTTTATCGATTTGTTGTAGAGTTTTTTTATTTTAAGTGGCTGTACAATTTGTTCTTCTTCTTGACTCCCCTCAATTGGATTCTCGTTTGCTTCATCTAATACAGAAACTACTTCGACCTCCGCCTCATTTTGAAGATATTGCGGTTTGTATGCAATCTTCACCTTCTTGTCTATATTGCCAGAATCAGGTTTTTCAACTCCAGCAATCATTTTCATCATAGTTGTTTTTCCCAACGCGTTTGCTCCCATAATTCCAACAACTTCGCCTTTTCTAACTCTGCCTGCTTCTATTGTAACAGAAAATGATGGATATTTTTTCTCAAGAGCTGGATATGTTATTACTTCATTTTCCTCTTGAAATTCATCTGTGGATGCAGAAGCATCAAATGTAAATTTTTTATCTCGAAATCTAACATTTTCACTTGGCAAGTATCCATCCAAAAACACGTTTATTCCTACCTTGGTTGACATCACACTAGAAACAATACCATAAGCTATTGCCTCACCATACAATACCTCAATGTAGTCACTTAGAAAATCAAGAAATGTCAAGTCATGTTCAACGACCATTACCGTTTTTCCAATTTTAGAGAGATTTTGAATAGTTCTGGCTACTTTAATTCTTTGAAAAACATCGTTGTATGAAGACGGTTCATCAAAAAAGTAAAAATCAGCATCCTTTGATACTGCAACAGCAACTGCTAGTCTTTGAAGTTCTCCTCCACTAAGCTCCTTTAATCCCTGGTCAACAGAATTTTCAAGTCCCAATTCTTTGATTAGTTGGTTTGAAACTCCTCTTTCATCAAATTTTTCCAACAATTCTTTCCCAGTTCCATCAAATGCCTGAGCAACTTGGGATACCTGCTGTGGTTTTATTGATGTTTTAATTTGATTATCTTTTATTTGTTCAAAATGAGATTTTAATTCTGTCCCAGAATAGAATTTTAAAATTTCATCCCAGTCTGGCGGGTTATCATATTTTCCTAGATTTGGTTTAATATTTCCAGATAGAATATTGATAACAGTGCTTTTCCCTATGCCGTTTCTTCCAAGGAGGCCAACAACTTCTCCTTTTTTTGGGGTCGGCAGTCTATAGAGTCTAAATGAATTTAGACCATATTGATGAATCTTTTCTGCCCCAAGTTCAGTGGCAAGATTAACAATTGTAATTGCATCAAAAGGACACACCTTAACACAAATTCCGCATCCGTTGCAAATATCCTCATCAATCTGGGCCTTTTTTATCTGCTCATTTAGAATTATGCAATCTGCACCAGACTTGTTCACTGGACAGTATTTGATACACTCCAAACCACATTTTTTTGGCTGACAAAGTTCCTTGTCAAGCACTGCAACACGATGTGTCATGATGATACACGGTTTATCTATGCTTTATACCTCTTTGGGCAAAATTGAAGACCAAATTGAGTTAGGTTAATAGATAACATCAACAAAATAATGTTCAAGCCGGTCATAGCGTTAGGGTGCGACCCAATCCCATTCCGAACTTGGAAGTCAAACCTGACGTCGCTGTTGTGTTACTAAGGTGCGAGAGCTCTTGGGAAGCTTCAGTGCTGGCATTTTTAATCAAAATAAAATTTTAAAAAACAAATCATCGGATTATGAGTATGTCTAGGTGTACTATTTGTGGTGAACAATTTGAAAATGATAATAGATTCTTAAACCACATGATGGAAAAACATGGATTTAGAAATCCGAATGTGGACAAACCAGACAGAAACAGTAGAGGATACTAGATTTTGACTTTTCAATTCAGTAAAGGGTATGTATTAGAAATAACTACAACGAATTATGAAACCATGTTCCTGCCTATGTGGTTGTAATAGTAGCTCTGTAGAAGATACTTGCCCCGATTGTAAAAAAGGAGATTGTTTGGGCATAAATTCAAAAAATTAAAGTTTCAAATTTTGCAGACGTAATTTTGATTTACGTTTTGTTCTAAGTTGAGTTCCACAACAAGGACAGCTTATCTCTTGACATTGTAGATACATATCACAGAAACTACATCGTTTAATTCCTATCTGATATCTATTTTTTTCTGCCCTGTATCTTTCACAAATTCCCCTACAAGTCATTTGTACAAAGATCTTATATTTCTTAGTTTTTATATATAGATCTGATTTTATCATGCTAGAATAAACATCAGCTACTGTTTCAAGAGTTTACAACTTTCAAATTAATTAAAAAACTTTGGAATAGTTAACTTGTTGACAGTTTGCAAACCAGGTTTTAATTGTAAAACAATTGGAATGTAGTTTGTTAACAACCCTATGGTGGATTGATCACCATTAACACCTTTTGTTTTCAAATGAACTGGAGGAATCCCTTTGATATCAATTAGGTCGTATTCTTTTGCTCCAACATACATGAAAAGTTTCATTTTTAAAAATTCAAAGTTTTTTGTTTTTCCAACTAAAACCTGTCTTATTCCAGAAACTCTTCCACGTTTGACAACTATACCATTTGAATGAATAGTACTTTTTGCTATAAACGGTTTAATTGTACTGGAGAAATTCAGCTTTAAGTTCAAGGAATCTGTTATCATTCTTGCTGATTCTTCAAGTCCAATATGGCCTACTTTATTTCGAATTTTCTTAAATTCAGAATAGGTTTTTCCAACACACATCTTATTTTGTAACGCCCTTCTTCTTTTTCCTAGATTTACAATACGAGAAACTGAAATTTTGTCTATTTGGTTACAAAGACTAGATAACATCAGAACCATTGAATCCATCAAGAATCCTGGGTTTACTCCTACACCTAAAATTACAATCTGATATTTTTTTGCAAGACGATCAAATTTCTCTGCAAATTTTTTGTGTTTTCTATATGGATAAACTAGTTCCTCACAAGTGGAAATTACTGAAACTCTTTTTTTAGCAATCTCAGAAATCTGATTGTATGCTTGCTCAATTTTCGAAGTTGTGACATGAATTACAATATCTGGTTTTGATTTTATCTCGTTTATTTTCCGTACAATCCTGTGTCCACTTTTTGTTTTCTTTGTTAAAATTCCACAATCTTTGCCTATCTTGGTCTTGTCAGAATCAACCACTCCTATAATTTTGAATTTTTTATTTTTTCTTAGAATTTTAAAAATTTCAATTCCCAAACTTCCAAAACCTATCTGAATGACTCTTATGGGTTTCAATACTAATCATATTTAATTAGTTTCTAATATTTACGGAAATGCACTATGAATATAACTTGATCTTCTTACTGTTTGTGAGTAAACTTGCAGAGCGTATAAACACTGCCTTTGCTGTCTTGCATCCAACATCACAGGTTTCTACCACAGGCGCCGTCCCTTTCTTCCTTCCTTTAGAAGATAAGATGGTTTTGAACAATGGTACTAGTGCCGCTCTTCCTCCATAAGCTGTCTTTCCGTCAACAAACCAAAACATTTCAAGAGCACTTGAATCTAAAATTTCAGATCTTAGTTTTTCTCCAAACAGCGAATAATGACCAACAAGTGAAAGTTTTCTTCTTGCAAGAAAGTTTACAATTTTTGCAAATTTTATGCAAAGATAACACTGGTCATCATACAAGACAAGTGGTACTATTCCTTGCAAATCCATACTTTAGGTAGTCTCCGATCAGATTAAAATTTTCAGAAGTAGATTTTTATTAATTCTTCAAGGAAAAGATGATAAGATGGGTCTGAATTATTACCAAATAAAAAAGCACGTACGCAAGACTCGAAAATTAGTTATCAGAGGCATCACGATCGCGAGGTCTGGCCATCCCGGCGGTTCATTTTCTATGGCTGAGATAATGGGAGTTTTGTTTAACAATTTTTTGCATTATGATCCAAAAAATCCACTATGGGAAGATCGTGATAGACTTGTTTTATCTAAAGGACATGCATCCCCCGGTCTTTTTTCTAACTTAGCAGTGGCTGGTTTTATTGAGGAATCCGAAATTGAAACCTTAAGAAAGTTTGGAAGTAGATTACAAGGTCATCCAGATTTGAGATGTCCTGGCGTAGAATTCTGTGGTGGATCTTTGGGAATAGGCTTATCATTTTCTGTAGGACTAGCGTTGGCGGCAAAAATTGATAACAAAAACCATCATATCTATACAATTATCGGAGATGGTGAATTAGATGAAGGTCAAGTTTGGGAAGCAGCAATGACAGCAGCAAAATACAAAATTGATAACCTTACTGCAATCCTAGATAGAAATTTCATTCAACAAGATTCTTACACAGAAAAAATAATGCCACTTGATGAAGAGCTAATTGGTGATGATCTTTCTGAGATGTGGAGGGATGCTTCACGATGGAAGACAGGTGACAAGTGGCGTTCATTTGGTTGGAATGTAATTGAGATTGACGGTCATAGAATTGAACAACTCAATGACGCTTTCTCAAAAGCAACCTCAACTAAAGGCTTGCCTTCCATTATCATCGCAAGAACGATCAAAGGAAAAGGCGTTGAACACATGGAGGATAATCCAAAATGGCATGGACTGGCTCCTGATCCTGATATCGCACCAATAATAGATCTAGAACTTGACAGCCAGTTCATGATCGCGCCATCTATTATCGCAGGTGATATGACAAATTTAGAAAACGAGGTAAAACGATGTGTTCATGGACGAGCCGATTACATACATCTTGACGTGATGGATGGTCAATTCGTGCCAAACACAACATTTGATCATAATAAAATCAAAGAGCTAAGGCCACTTACAGTTATCCCTTTTGATGCTCATTTAATGATTAACGAACCAGTAATACACATACAAGATTACTTGGATGCTGGAAGTGACATTATTACAGTTCATACTGAGGTCTGTGATGAGTCAAGCTTTGGGGAAATTCATGACAAACTAAAACAAAACCAAGTTGGTATTGGTCTTGCAATTAATCCTGATACAGAACTTCCAGAATGGTCATTCAAGTTCTTACAAACGATTGATCAGTTAATTGTTATGTCAGTCATTCCAGGAAAATCAGGTCAAAAATACATTGAGTCTACACACGAGAAAATGGCAAGAGTTGTTAAGATCTTAAATGAACATAAATTCAAAGGCTATATCGAGGCTGACGGTGGTGTAGTATTGGATAATGTAGGGACCTGTTACAATGATGGGGCGCGAGCCTTTGTTGGCGGAAGTGCAATAATTGGTCAGAATGATGTTAGAGGTGTGATTAGACAATTTCGACTAGTTATTTTACAAGAAAGAAGACGAGCTCTTCTGCAAAAAGCTTATGAGCTTGGTGGAATTGAGCTTGTCAACAAATGGATTGATTTGCATTTAGTTGGTGACAAAAAGAATCAACTAATTAGAATGGCAAAGGAGACACGATACATTTGACAACCGTAGAGCAAAAACTAACCGATATGAGAACAGAATACGGAAAAACCCTCATTGAAATTGGAAAAGAAAATCCAAATGTTGTTGTTTTAGGAGCAGACACTACCGATTCACTAAAAACGGCGGCATTTGGAAAAGAATTTCCTAATAGATTCTTTAATGTTGGAATCGCAGAAGCTGATCTGGTCTCAGTAGCTGCAGGACTCGCAATAGAGGGAAAAGTCGCATTTGCAAGCACATATGCAATTTTTGTCCCAGGCAGAGTTGTAGATCAGATAAGAAACGCAATTGCATATCCCTCTAGAGGTGACAAAATGGGACTAAATGTAAAACTCGTGGTGTCCCATGGGGGATTAACTGTTGGTGCAGATGGAGGATCACACCAACAAATTGAAGATATTGCAATAATACGTGCAATTCCAAACATGAAAGTTTTGATTCCAGCTGACACAGTGACGGTAAATAATCTTACGTGGATCATTTCACAAAAGTATGGCCCATTCTATATGAGGATGGCTCGCAGTAAGACACCAATCGTTCATGAAGATTCACAAGAGTTTGAAATTGGAAAAGGAATTACACTAGTAGACGGTTCTGATTGTACAATTGCATCCTGTGGAATAACAGTAAATATGGCATTAGAGGCAGCTGAATCATTAAAGCAGGAAGGAATCTCTTGCAGAGTAATTGATATATTTTCAATAAAACCAATTGATATAGACCTACTTGAAAAGGCTGCTCGGGAAACTGGCGCAATCATAACATGTGAAGAACACAACATTATGGGTGGAATGGGTTCTGCAGTTGCCGAAGTCGTTTCAGAACACTACCCTGTTCCAATCAAGAGGATTGGAGTACAGGACATGTTTGGAGAATCATGCAGAGACAAAGAAATTCCGCTTTTGCTTGAAAAGCATGGAATATCATCTATTAATATAGCAAAGAGTGTGAAAGCGATAAGGAGTAAAAAGTAATGAAAATATTCCTAGACACTGCTAATCTTGAATCAATCAGGATGTATAATGATATGGGATTACTTGATGGTATTACAACAAATCCTACTCTTCTATCTAAAGAAGGGGGTGATCCGCACAAAACAATGAAAGAGATTGTTAGTATAATCAATGGCGATGTTAGTCTTGAAGTTGTGGCTACGGAATATGATGTAATGCTAGAAGAAGGTCGTAGACTTCACAAGTATGGGGACAATGTAGTTGTAAAATACCCAATGACTGCTGATGGTCTTAAAGCATGTAAAGCTTTGACAGCTGAGGGAATTCCAGTTAATGTTACGCTTGTTTTCTCACCAAATCAAGCAATTTTGGCAGCAAAGGCTGGCGCGAAATATCTTAGTCCGTTTATTGGCAGACTAGATGACATTGGTGAAGATGGACTACACTTGATTCGAGAAATTAAACAAATCCTTTCTAATTACAATTTTGGAACTCAGATTCTTGTTGCAAGTGTTAGACATCCAGTGCATGTAGTTGAAGCTGCAAAGATTGGTGCAGACGTGGTAACATTACCACCATCTGTTTTAGGAAAGATGCTAAAACATCCACTCACTGACATTGGTCTGAAAAATTTCTTGGCAGATTGGAAAAAACTAAAGACAGAAAATCCAAACATTAGAATTTAATCTAAACTCCAAGACTTTCAGCTTTTGTAAGCTCCAAAAAGACTTTGTCTCCAACTGAAAGATTCATTTGTTTGTATTCATGCATATCAAGCTTTATAGCTGTAACGCCACCCGCCATACTGCCCATACCTCCAAACATTTTGTTTAGATCTTTCATCATATCGTTCATGTTCGTAAAACCCATTACTTTAGGATTAAAAGGAGATTGTGGGCTGATACCCTCCTTCACCTCTTTTGTAGATGATAATGATACTACGACGTAGGGTGAACCATCAGGTGAAGCATCAATACTTCGTATTACATACTCCTTTTTCATACAGTAAATTATCACAATCCACCTATATTTTTATTTCAAAAATGAGCTAATGACCAATCACTAAAGTTTAACCCGATAGGCTATGTATTGCCAAATCTCAGTTTAGTTCAACTATAACTCCATTTTTTGATTTGCTGTAAAAATCTCTATTAATAGAGTATCCATCTAACCTGATCATGAAATCACAAGAAGGCGAATGAGCAACTCTCTTAGCAGAGGTTTTTGAAAAAGATTGACCGCTAAAAACGCATCAATTAGCTATGATTTTGACAATGTTACTTTTGAGGCAGATAGAGCAGACTCTAATGGAAAGTATTTTCCAACAGGACGAATAAAGGTTAATGGAAAAATAACAATAACCGCAGGATAACAAGTCTCATGGACACAAAGTTACCTGTTAAACTGTTAAAGTGTATCAAAAACGGATCTATGGAGATAAAAGAAGATGGAAAAAAATCTGCACGCTTAATTGCAAAAGACAATAAAATAACCATTAACCTCATTGATCCCTCATTTAATATCCCAACTTCTATGGGAATTCTAAAAAAACTAAGTGAAGCAAGAAACCTTGCAAAAAACCTAAAAGATGAGAATTTAATACTTTGTATTTCTAGCAATAATAAACTAGTGATGAAACTAGGAAAAGAAGCAAAACCAAAACTATCAAAAATGGTTACACGAAGTAATGCAGTTGAGATAACCGATCTTCGTGAATTAAGACGACTAGATAAACGTCTACGTCTAAAGTAGTTCCATTTGATAAGGTTATATCATTATACTGCTTCTTTTTTAATACAATTTTCAAAACTCAAACATGAAGAGTGATGAGAAAAGATCACACAGACTAAATTGTCTTTTACGGTTTTATTTGAAAAATCATACGGAGCACGACTTATACAAGCGAGCCAAACAGATGGGAGTTTCAGATTCAACAGCTAGAGACTATCTTAGAACTGTAATAATTCAGGCTAGGAAGATTCAGTCAAGTTAAAACTATTTACAATCCTTAAAATTAGTTAATCTGGATTTGGATATTTCAATCGAAATATGGAAAAAACTTGTTATTCACGAAATAATCGAATACAAGTTTGATGACTGGGTTAAGCAGATTGCTTTTTCAAGTAGAACTTCTGGTGGGGCAATACCTACTATGCAATGGGCAAACGGCGTAGCCTTTTCACCAGTTAATTTTCCCACTACAAACATCGTGATGGAGGAACAACTTAAAGGCATTCTTCATTGGTCATCAGTATCTTTTGCCATTAAAGAAAAGTTTGAGAATCAAATTGTCAGGGAAAACTCAACCATAAATCTGGTTGATGTGAGCGTGAATGAGATTTTTCACAAATTAGCAATAGAGCTTAAAAAGCAATCCAAGTATTCTGACTAGTATGCCTGACAATATAATAGACGATGTAAAGAAGCTCCTAGATGCTGAGATTGGAGAAAAAAGAATTCTTCAGCAGATTAAAAGAGCAGCAGAAAACAATGAAGTAATTTCAAACTATGAGAGAAATTATGTGGCAAAACTCGTGGAACAACATCTAAAACCGCCTGAGCCAGAACCTGAGCTTGAGCGCCCTCTCGAACCAACACAAGAAGAAACTTCTGTTGAGAAAGAACGGATGGAAAAAATTGAACAAGAAACTACAACACAAACAATTTTAGAATTAAAACCAACAGGTTACAAAAATAAAAAGCTCCTGATTGGTGGAGGTGTAGCTGTCCTCGCATTAATTATTGTTGTAGCAATTGGCGCAAGTGGAATTATAGATTTAGGACCAGGTATTTCAACACCAACACAAACCATCACGGGATTAACTCTGGATACTGATCAATCATCATATGACCAAGGTGACATTATTTCAATTTTAGGAACATCAAAAACAACTTTTGGTAATACTATAAGCCTGTCCATTGAAAATGCTGGTGGTGAGCTGATTTGGGATGAAGACTTGAAAATCAAAGCCAGTGGAGTATTTTCTACTTTGCTCATAGCTGGAGGCCCTGGATGGGAAAACAGTGGAACTTATACTTTAAAAGCAGAACACGGTAGCGAAGATAACACGGTCAGATTTAGTTTTAAAAAATAATGGTAATAACTTCATAAATCTTTAGATTATAAAATTGCCTTTAATTTGAATGAGAAATGTTGTGATTCTAACATCCTTTGTTACCTGAAAAAACTCTCAGAGATTTATTGATTAAACCGAGATTTAGAGGGAAGCGACGTTTTTAAAGAAAAATCTTCTTAATCAGAAATTAAAAAAACTTTGAATCTAATTATTGTACATCATAAGGTCCTTTTCTTCTAAAAGTGAGTGAAGATTATGAACAGAACGGTAAACATCTGATTCTTTTTTTGCTCCAGTACAAACAAGTTTTCCTGACGCAAAAATCAAGATCACGGTTTTTGGATCAAGCATTCTATGGATTAGCCCTGGAAATTGTTCAGGCTCATACATACTTCTTGGCAAAGTTCTTGCAGCCTTCTCAAGATGAATCTTTCCTCCAAGGTTTATGGCAGCTACGATATTTTGAACAGTGATAACCGCATCTTTTTTAATTTTGATTCCACCTTTTCGAAGTTTTTGCACAACAGTTCTAACTGCTTTAATTGCCATCTCTTCTGATTTTGCTCCAGTGCAAACCATCTTACCTGTCCTAAAAACTAGGGTCGCCGTTCTTGGGGTCTTTAATCGAAATACCAGTCCAGGAAACTGTTCTGGGTGGTATTCAGTGTCTGGAAACTTTTTGGTTATATCAATAAGATTTATTTCTTGATCAACTGAGGCTGACGCCACAACGTTTTCAATACTAACTAGGGGCTTTGTTTTAGGCATTTCGAGGTCTTTATAAAGCCACTTTATATATACTAGTAAATTTTTTCCAAGTCTGATACTTGAAAGTTAATGGCGTCCAATCCATTGATATCGATACTCTTCATCCATGATGTCAATCCTTAGTTCACTTTTTTTGATCTTATTTTTTGGTAATTTGACATCAAAAAAACCAAGTTTTCCTTTGTAAGGAATTGGTATTCTAAATGACTTGGGGTTTTTCAACAAAAAACCGTACCTTCTATCAAAAAACTCCTTTGAAGCTAGATGTTTTTTGTAATCGATTTTGATTTCTAATTTCGAATTGTATTTTTTAACATCATAAATCTCGGCTTTACCAATAATTGCTCCAGTCGCAAGTTTTTTTGAAATTTTTAATCTTTTGTAATCATTTAATCTAACCTTGAGTGGTGAATGAATCAAAAATTCCCCCCGAAAATTTGTGTTCCAGGATCTTAGCTCAATTGTTTTCATTCCAGACACGATCAGATTTGCAAAGGGTTGTGAAATAGAAAGGCACTTCATGGATTAGATAAAATCAATCCCTCAGCATTAATTATTTCTTCTATTATTACAATATATTTTCCAATCTTATACTAGGTTAAAATGAATTTTGAATAATTAAACTGATCAGATTTTTTTGTAAAAGTTTAGGATGTTTTAATACTACGGTGATTTGGACCCACCTCAAGGTCTGGAATCATTTCTGCTCGTAAGGGAATGGTTCCTTTGCTCACTTTGATTATCATTGAAAAGTTCTTCAGAATTAATTGTAATACTTGTCATATTTCCATCTCATTTTTTGCTTAATTTAGAACTTTCTTATAAATTCACCATCAACATTATAGGTATTAATCATAATAGTATTTTATTGGGAAGATTCTTTGCCTGTGAGATCTGTGGAAAAGTTGTTGATAGACGGAAAAAATCAGAACACAAATGCACACTGAAAATCAACCATACCTGATGCAGCTAATTTCTTGTATCAACGTTGAATTGTAATTGTAATCTATTTTACAAACAAGTCTTAGTTTTCAAAGAAAAGAAACTTGGCATTAGACTCATCTAATACCTTGTGCAACTGTTTACGCCAGTCGTAAAATCCATCAGGAGTTTCAGGATAATTATAATAATGTTCTGTTAACCATTTGTTTTGTTGAGCAGTAAATCTGAGACCTTCAGCGAGTTTTTTGTTAAGAGCCCCTCTAATGATCATTCCTATCTTTCCAAGACCACTAAACTCAGGATGCTCCCCTCTTGATATTGCTTCAACATCAAGATTTCCCAAAAAATGTTTTATTCCATAATCGATCTGATCATTTGAAAGTGTTTGAATTAACCTTCTGAAAACTTCAAGACCTGCGGTTTTGTATCCATATTCGTTAATGAATTCTTTATTGTATTTCCACAACCCTTTTTCTGTTACGTCTCCTGATTGTATCGCCTCAACTGCACATTTTCCAATTATTGTTCCAGCAATTAGAGCAGGACCAATTCCTCCAGCATCAAGCGGTTTTGGCATCCATGCAGAATCGCCAACTAACATGAAGCCATTTGCTACCATACAATCATTTTGTCTTCTAACAGAAACTTGGAAATTACCAGTTACATTGTATTTGTCCTCCTGATCCATTGAAAGTCTTGGATTTTTTATTGCCCTATTTCTTTTAACATATTCATTGATTAATGAAGAAACATTATCGTTTTTACCAAGTCTTTTGTTTCTTTTTTCTAAACTAGTTTTTTCAACACCTAATCCAATGTTTACTTTGTTATCCCCTTTTGGAAAAACCCAAGCATAGCCACCAGGAGCAATATCCTGATCTAAATGAATAATGCAATAATCAGGATCAAATTCGGACAAATCATCTTCCCCTTTTTCAAAATACATAATGTGTCTTCCAGTCGATTCAACATCTTTCCGATCTATCTTTCTCTCAATTTTATCTGTGTTTTTGATTTGATTTCTTAACATTGAGGTAACGCCAGTTGCATCAACTACAAGCTTGGCTGTTTTTTTGTAGGGCTGTTTGTTTTTGTTATCAATTCCTTGAATTCCAATTACTTGACCATCATCATAAAGAAGACCAGTTAGATTCACTTCAAAATCAAAATCAACTCCCATTTTTCTTGCTCGTTCATTTTGATACTCGGGAAGTTTTTGTCTATTAAGCATGTAGCCATCACCATCAAAAGGAATTGAAGTTTCTCTATTGGGTGAAAATGCCATTACTCCCTTAACTTTGTGTTCAATTTCTGGTTCAGTCCATGGAACTTTGATGTGTTCTGTCATATAATCAACAGCTTCTTTACTTACCGCATCGCCACATATCCATCCTGAGATATTTTTTCGACCTGGCAAATGGCTGGGACTACGATCAATTACCAGAATTGAAAGCACCTGATTTGAATAATATGCAACAGATTGAGCCACAACAGTTCCTGCTAGTCCTCCACCTGCTACAATAACATCGTAATCTGGCACAATCAAACCCCCAACAATTGATATTTAAAATCATCCTGTAATTTGGGTCAAAAATTTTGGTCCTGATCTTCTCTGCGTCTTAAAACCATTTATACAGGCTGGAGATGCTTTAATCTCCTTATTCCCAATTAGCAATTATCTCCATTTCTAATACAATTTAGTTGGCTAATTTCAAAAGTGTGGAGTAAATTTTTGTAGAATCTGTTTTTTTATAAATCGGCGTGAAGATTTTCACTTTAACAGGATCTTTCTCTCCCAATTCAAGTTGCCGAAGAATTAGTTTTTGTTTATTTAATCTTAAATGAAAGGTAGAATTATGAATTCGTTCCTCTAAACTTTGAAGCAGTTCTTGGCGTTGTTCATTTGTCAAATTAGAGACAAGATCATCTACAAATTTTTTTGCATCCTTTTTTGTTAGTTTTACTTGAAGAATAGTTATTGCGTTATCAAAATGACCTTTAAGATTTTGAATAAAAAATTCTTCTCGTTTAATTTCAAATAATTCATCAAAAATATTGAAAAATTTTGTAACATCTTCAGTTGCGTGAACTATCACATCAATAATCACTTGAATTTTGTCTTCCATGAGCAATATAATAAAGAAGTTCTGAAATTTATTTATGCTTGAAGAAGGGCAATCTCTTTTTCTGCAGTTCTGATAAGTTTAACCTTTTCAAATCCCACATGTCTAATCCTAATCAGTTTTTTAGTAGCTGCCATTATATCGGAATTTATCTTTCCGTAACAGGTAGCCTGAACAAACTGGTCAATGGTCATTTGTGGAATGGTCTTATCGATAATGTCTCTTGCTATAAGTCTAAGAGCATGTTTCCTCGATGTATTAAGTTGTCTATGAGTTAGTATAATTAACTTTAATCGGAAAATGAAACCATCTTTTGTTTTTGCCTCTACTATGAAATTGATCTTGGATGAACCACGTCTAACAATACTCCTCAAAAACTCTTTTGCGTATTCATATTTTTTGAAAATTGTAGTCGCACTATCACCTTGAATTTTATTTATTTGGAAGAAGATCTTGTATTGATGTTGTGATTGATCGCCCTTGAGAATATCATAGAGAGTGACTTCAATAACTCTACCAACTGCATTTTCATCATCCGTAATTGGTATGTATGCTAATGGAACGTTGTTAAACGAGTCTGGAGCAAGAACAGTAATCCATCTCTTTTCTCTCCACTTATCCTTGACTCTTGTTTTTCTCCGTGCCAATTAATAACGACCTTTGAATCCAAAATATAAGAGTATGTGATTAGATTATGGATTTTCCAGTATAGCTTTGCAACACTTTTGGAATATCAATGTGCCCATCCTTAGTTTGAAAATTTTCCATTATCGAAACTAAAACTCTGGAGGTAGCAACGAGAGTACTATTAAGGGTGTGAAGATATTGTGTTTCTTCATTTGTTTTATCTCTAAATCTGATTTTGAGTCTTCGTGCTTGATAATCAAGGCAGTTAGAACAAGACACAATTTCTCGATATGCGTTCTGGCCTGTCATCCAAGCTTCAACATCATAGGTTTTTGCTGAAATCTTTCCCATATCCTCACTAGAAAGAAGGATGACTTTGTATGGAATTTCGAGTTTTTGATAAAACTCTTCAACTATTTGGATCATTTTTTCATGCTCGTTCCAAGACTCTTCAGGTCTGGAAAAAACAAATAGTTCAACTTTTTCAAACTGATGAACTCTAAAGATTCCTTTTTGATCCTTTCCGTGTGCTCCAGCTTCTTTTCTAAAACAAGGACTCACACCCGCGTATTTCATTGGTAAATGTTTTCCTTCAATAATTTCATCAGTATGCATTGCTGCTATTGCATGTTCTGATGTTCCAATGAGATAGAGGTCCTTATCTTGAATTTTGTAAATCATATCTTCAAAATCTTCAGCAATAATTGCGCCTTCCATGGATTTTCTTTTGATTAGAAATGGTGGTTGTACAAGGGAATAATTTTTTTCAGCAAGAAAATCCAATGCGAAATTTATCAATGCTTGATTTAATCTAACTAATTCATTTTTCAGATAGTAGAATCGTGCACCCGAAACCTTTGCGGCACGTTCCAAATCCACTAAATCCAAATTCTCTACAATGTCTATGTGATCTTGAATTTTAAAATCAAATTGAGGAATTTTCCCCCATCTCCTAATTTCTTTATTTTCAGTTTTACTATCCCCAATTGGAACAGATTTATGAATGAGATTTGGAATTGTGTAAGCAAGTCTGACATAATCTTTTTCAATCTCATCTCGATCCGCTTCTAACTCGATCAACTTATGACCATCACTTTTTATTTCAGCTACTAAATCTTCAACATTTTCTTTTTCTTTTATTCTGCGTGATATTTCAATTGATATATCATTTCTTTTCTTTCTAAGTTGATCAGTTTCAATAATCAACTCTCTTCGCTTTTTGTCTAATCTAATTAATTTATCAAGGTCGAACTCAACAGCCCTGTCTTTTAACATCATTCGAATTTTCTCTGGATTTTCCCTGAGAATTTTTGGATCTAACATCCGTCAATCACTTTTAAAGCAACCTGTACATGTTCTAAAACCTCATCAACCGTAGCAATCAATTTTTTCATATCTCCCTGACTCTGAAAATTAAAAACAACCTTGTTATCAAAATTTTCTAGTTCTAAAGTTAAGTTTTCTGGAAAATTAACATTGTCTGGTTCAAGAGCTTTTCTTAACGTTTCTGCCTTTTTCTTTGAAATGTTGTCAAGAGTTACTTGAACTTTGCATGTTAATGACATTGTCTTCTAAATAGTCCAAGAACTCATCCAATTTGTCTTTAGTTATTCTAGCACCAGCAGCAGCATTATGTCCTCCACCAACCCCATCAAATTTTTCTGCCCCCCGTCTCATCAGTTCACTTAAATTCACATCAGAGTTGCATCCTGCTGATTTTCTTGATGAAAACTTTATAGTTCCCTCGTCACCATTTGTTCTCAATATAACAATTTTTCCAGAATTTTTGGGCGAACCTGCAATGAGAGAAGAAATCGTTCCTGTCATAGTTTCTGGGATCACTCCTTCTCCATTTACCATAACACAATTTTTTCTATCTGAAATTCTCCATCTCTCATTTCCTAAAATGTTCATGTACTCTCTGATCATTTTTCTATATTTTGAAAGAATATTTTCTCCTTCTTGAAGCATTTTATTTCTGTCTCCCATACAAATTCCAATTCCAACCCCTGCTTTACCAATCCGTCCACAAGAGTTTAGCAAAGTGGCAAAATCACGCCCATCTCGCAAAAAACTCCTTTTATCCTCTCTTGGAAATGAATATGTGTATCCAATCAACTCCTGCATTATTTCTGTGGAATTTTTTCCCGATGTGTACCTTGCTAGTGCTTCAATGAGGATACGTTTTTCATCTTCACTCAGTTCGGCTGGAACTCTCCATCTCCCCCCATCCTTCAGTTTAATGCCAGCCGAATTTATCAACGAAAGGCAGGCATCTCTATTCCAAGTAAGTCCTTCAATGAATGGTTGTGAGGTAAATGCAAGAGAATCTGGAATTGGTCTTGTCTCACGTCCTACAACCAGTAAATCTAAATCCATTTCAAGTAATCCTTCTTTTTTTGCTGTTTTTGCAATTTCATAATTTTTTCCTGTAAAGGATTTTTTTTCACCCTGATCCTGTCTGTCACCAAGTGCCGAAACTACAGCTATTGATGAAAGGTCTACGTTTTTATCATCAAGAGAAATTGCGGCCAAATAAGCCATTCCCCCTGCACAAATTTCTCTACCTCCATCAAATCCATACTTCCATGCATTAATCACCTGTTCATTATCATGTTCTTCTTCTGAAATTTCATGATGATCTAATACAAACCAGTTATCGCCAAGGTTATCATCTAAAGTTTTTGCAAATCCTCCCCCAAGATCGGTTATGATGTTTAAGTCTCTAGCATTTTTTTGAAGATTGGAAATTACAGATCTGTTCAGTTCTATTACTGTTCTTACTGTGCATTTTGCACCTGCTCTAATTAGGGCTTTAGTAATAATGCTGCCAGAGCTTAAACCATCACAATCAATATGAGTTAGAACAAAAATAGATTTGTTTGATTTTATACAATCAAAAATTTTATCATGAAAATAGGAAAGTGATTGATCTAGATTCTTTTCCATCACTCTAGTTTAGCGACAACGGATTTATATTTCCAGTTTTTGTCGAGTTGGCCCGTTTTTTTGTAATATACATCCAGTCTGTGAACTTTGGCTTCTATAAGCTCAAGAGATCTGACATTTCGGTAATCCTTCTTGTTGGCTTTTAGATGTTTTTGTAAACGAATAGCCTCTTTTACAATGTTGTCTAAATCTTCGGGAATTTCTGGTTTTAGATTGTTTTCCTCTAAAATCTGAATGATTGTCTTTTTTATAATTGGCTTTACAAGTGGAATTGCATGTTGATCGCGAAGCTTAATTCCGATCAGACTTGGGGGGATTTCCTCTTTTGCATATTTTACTACAAGCTCTTCGATTTGCTTTGGATTTTGGGAAATCCATGGTGCACTTGTAGTAACAGGTCTTGTTGAATGAGATTTTCCATGTCTATGGCTATGTATACGTCCCATGTTCTGTGTGGCTTGAGAACGAAATTAAACGTTACTTGATCCTACGGAAAATCAAATTTGGAAAAAAAGAAAAGTTAAATATCTTCGGGAGATTCATTTGAGCAGGTAAACAATGAATAAAACAATACTTTTGGCAAGTCTGTTCGCGATATATATAATCGGTTACTATGGAATGACAGGAATTGCATTTGCCCAATATGTTGGGGGAACAACTAGTGAACCTCTATCACTTGAACAAACCCTTGAACTTGCAAGAATTAGAGTAGAAATTGCTAACGAATTCCCCGGAACCGGGTCAGGCACACCATATCTTGATGCAACTGGTATAATTGGTTCCACGGCAATTGCTGCAGCAGTCTTTGGTGGTATTGCTGGGGCCTTGTTCCTTAAAGGAAGGTCAGGCAAATACGCTGCGCAGGGAAGAGGCTAAGCTAAAGACCACACGCTTATTTTATTAGGATTATCTACATAGCCTAATCTCACCATTTTTTAGAATTGCAGAAATGTATATATCGCACAAACATCGTTTTCATAAACAATGATTCCCATCTTGGGCATATTCCTCAACATCCTCACATCTGTAACAGGTCAGCTAGGGCCAAACTATGACCCATTATTTTACGATGTAATGACATACATCTTTGGCACTATGATGTTTGCCATTTTCCTATTGGCACTTATCTCTTTTTGGCTACGTGTTCATGGATGGTCATACAAAGACACTCGTGAGAAATGGGTTGATGAATTAGACCGACACTTTGAGAAAGAAGGCATTGGTCTAATCCCAGATAACGGAAAATACTGGTAAACCCTTTCTTTTCATTATTTTCTATATCACTTAGATAACACTATTTTTCAAAGTTCAAAAACACTAAACATCGGGTGGCAAAAAATCTGTGTCCTTTGATTCGTCATAGGCCTTTGAAATAAATTCTGCCTTGTAATGGTATCCATCTATCAAGGGAGCATTTATGAAGAGTGGAGATTCTTTTCCATTAACGAAAATTTTTGACTTGCCCTGATCCATCTCCCTCATTGGAAAACCGTCATCAACATAGGTAGTCCATGTCCAGAAAAAGTGTCCTATCTCAAATTGGTATTCTTCATCCCATTCAGCATATATTATTCCGTCACTGGACAAAGTGTAAAGAGAGTGTGTGCACCCTTCGACAATTCCTATATTGGCTGGGATTTCAACCTTTTGACTATTTACGTACAATTCTAAAGTAGCTGAAATTTTGTAAGGGGTTTCCCTGTCATCAATACAGACTCTAAGAGGATTATCTCTGTTAAGATATTGTTGAACTCCCAAACTTGTAAAACCAACTGAAATTCCAATAATTGCAGTAATGACTAGAAATCTCAAAGTCTTTCTACGTTTTGTAGGATCACCCATTCCAGGCCAAAACATGATATCCCTCGATTAGAATTCCATAAAGCCCTTTCTATAATCTATTTATCAGTTATTTCAAGAGTATCAAACTGATCTTGATGATCAGCTATAAAGTATGTTATTTCATCTGAGTCAATTTCTACCCATTCAGATTCATCTTGGTAGAGAAGACAGTCTTCAGCGAAAATGTCTCCGTCCCGTAAATCTGACAATCATACACTTTTTTTTGGGCGAAAACCCATACGGAAGTTTTAGGACTTTGTCCCTTCTTTCATTTTGTACATTAATCTTGCATTCTTCATTGCCAAATTTGACTCTTCCAAAAAAGTAGCTCTGATTGATGTCCAAACTAAGAATCTTGAAACTAATAACCATGTACATTAAGTTAGTTTTCTTACCACATAAAATTTTGATTCTTAAAATATGAGAATCATAAACTAATGTGACTTATACTGGGAATTCCGAAAATGAAAAGGAAGGTTGGAAATTTAAATTACTTGCCAGGGTCTAGTCGCAAAGGTGATTACGTATCCGACACCAATTATGATTGATTGGTATGCGATATTTGTATATGGGATTGGTTTGAGAATGAAGTCGCCATCAACAACAACTGTTTGACCTGGTCCAAGTCCTGGACCAACATTAGCAATATTAAGCTGAGTATGTACATGATATACTCCTGGCTCTAGCGCCTTCGCAGAGATTGAATAAGATAATACACTATTGCCTGGGATATCAATAACATTTCCTGGCGGGTCTCTAGATTGAATCTCCCATCTGTTACCTGCATTGGTTGATTCTGAGAAGATAGAAATCCACCCTCTCATATCGCTCTCTATAAGACTGACCAATTTTCCCTGCACGGTAAGAATTTCACCTGTTTGTAGAGATTGCCTGTTGAATGTTTCATCCTCAATTCTTATGAAACGACTCTGTAGTTGTGCTTGAACACCGTGTGCCTCTGCAGTTGGAAGTATTACCTCTACCCAATTGAATCCAAGTGTTCCAATTGCTAAAACGACACCTAATCCGATTACCATAAGTTTTTTATCGACCATTATTTTCCCTTAATTAAACAAAAAGGTGATATCCATCGTTATATGTTTTACTTTACCGCCTAGTAAGTAATTTAATCTCATTGATTAACATTGATGATTAACATTGAGACACCATTTTAGAATGATTAATTTTATAATTATTTTCAAAGCATTTTATGAAAAAATACTCAATTAAAGATTAAAATTTTATAAAATTTGTAGTAAATCCAACATTCTTTAAACTCTTACTTTATATTCGAAAAAACAAACAATATAACTATGGCACAGATGCCCGCATTAGTACCAAAAGAAGTCGAGATTCAACGACTAAAGAAAATCTGGCTTATCATTATTGCTATGGGATCCGTTGCAGCATCAGTCGAAGTAGACAACTTCGTCGATGGTTCTCTGCATCAAACATCTATCAGAGATAGTGCATTTACACCAGCACACTGGTGGCTGTACAGTCACTTTGTGGCTCTGCCATTGGGCTGGGGTATGGTCGCAATCTATGATAGGAGGGTACCAATTCTTAGAGGTCCAAACAACTCGATGAACACCGGCTTGAAGATGACCATCCTAGGTTACCTTGCTACAATGTTCACAATTGGAATCAATGAGATGTGGCACTTCTGGTTTGTAGAGGAAATCTTTGCAGTACCAAACCATTGGATGTTCAACATGGGTGTAGTTGTAGCCTTTATAGGCGCTCTAGCATATGTCGTAAGAGTATATGCAAGACTGATTGAACTTGGCGCAGAAACACCAGGTGAGAACCCCTACATCGCTGAAATGTACAAGATGGCCTTAGAAGGCAAATTGTACAGTAGATCCATTCCATAGGCAAAAGTGTACAAGCACTTTTTTTCTTTTTTTATACAAAAAATATAGTTTGTGCTAGGCCATTCAGATAAGAAAGATTTTTAAAGATTCTGACGTGTATTAACGCGGATGACTCTCCCGAGAGGATTTGGTACTGGCGGAGCCAGCGGAGAAGGTAGTGCTGATGTTGAAAGAATGATTGGCCGTCGTGTAGAACACATGGGGGGTCTTATTACGTTATCATACATTGCGGCATGGCTTGCTACTTTTGGCGGTACAGCAGCAGGATATTTCTATTATCCATGGGCTTATCCAACAAATAGCGGTCACTATGCCTTTATTGTACTGACGATTATAGAGTCAATTGGATACCTATTTTGTATGAAAGTAACGCAGGAAGGCTCTAGAGTTAGTACTAATGGTCTAATTGCTGGAACTATGGGGATTATTGCGATATTAACCGTCCTGATATCCACATTCGTAGGGTTCTAGAAGAAAACCCCTTTTGGTATTTTTTAAATTTTTCATTTTAGAAGCAAAAATATAATATTCGATCAGGATATTTCACTAAAATTATAAATACTGACCACATATTCTACACATCATTGGTCTGGCTTAGACGAAGTACTCACTACTTGTTCATTATAGTAGTTGCGGTAAACGGAACTCTGCTTACAATTAATGCAGGTGACTATATTTTCTACACGGACTGGGCTTGGACTTCGTTTGTAGTATTTTCAATATCACAAACATTGATGCTTACGGTAGGCGCAGTGTATTATCTGACATTTACTGGCGTTCCAGGAACAGCAACGTATTATGCATTAATCATTACAGTGTATACATGGGTTGCAAAAGGTGCATGGTTTGCACTCGGATATCCATATGACTTTATCGTTGTACCAATATGGTTACCATCAGCAATGTTGCTTGATCTGGCATATTGGGCTACAAAGAGAAACAAGCACTCACTAATTCTGTTTGGCGGAGTATTGGTAGGTCTGTCGTTACCATTGTTTAACATGGTAAATCTGTTAACAATTGCAGACCCGCTAGAAACGGCATTCAAATATCCACGGCCAACATTGCCACCATACATGACGCCAATAGAACCGCAAGTTGGAAAATTCTATAATAGCCCGGTTGCGCTGGGTGCTGGTGCTGGTGCAGTATTGGCCGTTACGATGGCAGCGCTAGGATGTAAGCTAACAACGTGGACGTATAGATGGATGGCCGCTTGGTCAAAGTGGGACTAAAACCCCAAACCTTTCCCTTTCATTTTATTCAAATCTCTTCGTATACCATTTTCTAATCGAAAAATCATTGTTACGAAATTTGTATTTAAGCTAGACTGAATGTAGATTAAAAAATATTGTACACGTTGTAATCTTTTACAACTTCATTCCTGAATAAATTATACCAGAATTATGACTGGTGAAACAACAATATCATCAGGTAAAATCCTTACAACCAAAACCATTTGTAAAATGGGCTGGTGGAAAAAGGCAATTAATTCCAATTCTAAATCAGCATCTTCCTGAAACCTTTGATACCTTTTTTGAGCCATTTTTAGGAGGAGGCGCAATGTTGTTTCATATTCTCACTAAAAACTCAAAACAAAATTGTATTGTTTCAGATTTAAACTCTGATTTGATTTTGACATATGTTACAATTAGAGATAGGGTTGAAGAACTAATATCCTCACTCAAAACCCATTCAAAAAATTATTTCAAAAATTCTAAATCCTATTATTATTATTCAGTAAGAGATAGCGTTCCAAAGAATCAGATAGAAAAGACAT